>Ga0172382_10002802_pt1 | contig 28407 bp, 20 predicted proteins | sample Leawel138RmetaG_FD_122245 | JGI IMG/M metagenome (GOLD analysis project Ga0172382, IMG submission 122245) | Leachate microbial communities from a municipal landfill in Southern Ontario, Canada - Leachate well 138R metaG | ecosystem: Engineered > Solid waste > Landfill > Unclassified | place...
CTTCAGACCCCACCGTTGGCCAGTGACGCCCTTGCCATTCAGATTGTCTTCCCCTCGGTCGGGGTGACTCCACCTTCTTTCAGGTGGACGGGTTTGCCGGCTTCGCCGGGCAAACAAAAAGGCCGCCCGGTTACCCGAGCGGCCTTTGTTTTACTGCCTGCAGCTTACTTGCGCAGCTTCTCTGGACGAATCAGGAAGCGTGCCAGAGCAGGAAGCAACCACAATGCCCCGAACATATTCCACAGGAACATGAAGGTCAGCAGGATGCCCATGTCTGCCTGGAACTTGATATCGGAGAAGATCCAGGTTGCCACACCAATCGCCAGGGTGAAGCCGGTGAAGGTTACCGCCTTACCGGTCGTCTTCAGCGTTTCATAGTAGGCCTCCTGCAGCGGCAGGCCCTGACGCAGATAGGTTTCCAGACGGCTGTAGATGTAGATACCGTAGTCCACACCGATACCCACACCCAGCGCAATCACCGGCAGCGTAGCCACCTTCACACCAATGCCGAGGAAGGCCATCAGCGCGTTGGCCAGAACCGAGGTCAATGCCAGCGGGATAATGATACACAGCACCGCGAGGATGGAGCGGAAGGTCGCCAGACACATCAGGATCACAACCACATACACCGTGATCAGCATCTTGATCTGGGACTTCTCGATCACAACGTTGGTTGCCGCTTCAATACCGGCGTTACCCGCAGCCAGTTTGAACTCGATGTTGTCGGTGTTGTATTCCTCAGCAAAGGCTTCTACCGCATCGGTCACGCGCTTGAGCGTTTCGGCCTTATGGTCGTTGAGGAAGACCATCACCGGCGCCAGGGAGCAGCTGGCGTTGAACATGCCTTCAGGAGCGCGGCTGATAGCCGTGTTCAGGTTGTCCTGGTTACGCGACAGGGTCTGCCACTTCAGGCTGCCTTCGTTGTTACCCATGATCACCTGCTTGGCAACAGTCACCAGCGATACCGCTGACTGCACACCGGACAGGTTGCTCATGTGCCATTCCAGCTGATCAATCGCTTCCATGGTTTCGTAGGCCGAACACATCTCCGGCGGCGTACTGACCATGACCACCAGCACGTCCGAACTGGTTGAATAGTTGCGGATGATGAAGTCGTTATCCAGGTTGTAACGCGAGTCAGCGTGCAACTCGGGTGCACCCGGATCCAGGTCACCGATCTCCACGTTCTTGCCATGATAGATACCGAAACCAAAGGCCAGAACAGCGATTACCACAGAGATGGGTGCTACCGCAGGATGGGCAAAGCCCGACAGCGTGCGCCACAGTTTCTGCGGACGCGATCTCATGTCACGGTTACGCTCAACCGCCCGCTTGCTGATACCGATGTAGGACATCAGGACAGGCAGCAGAATCAGGTTGGTCAGGATGATCACCGCCACACCAACCGAGGCGGCAATACCCAGCTCGCGGATAACCTCGATTTCAATGAGCAGCAAGGTGGCGAAACCAACACCATCGGACACCAGTGCCACCATCCCCGGGATGTACAGGGAGCGGAAGGCACGACGTGCAGCGGTGTAGGCGTCACTGGCTTCGATGGACTCGATAGCCATTGCGTTGATGATCTGTACCCCGTGGGAGATACCAATCGCGAACACAAGGAACGGCACAAGAATGGAATAAGGATCCAGACCATAGCCCAGGGTATGCAGCATGCCCAATTGCCAGACCACCGCAATCATCGAACATACCAGCGTGGTCAGCGAGCTCTTGAGGCAGCGGGTAAAGAACAGCAGCAGAACGAAGGTGATCAGCAGCGCAGCACCAAAGTACATTACGACCTTGATGATACCTTCAATCAGGTCGCCGACTTTCTTGGCGAAACCGACGATATGAATGCTGATGTTGGGGTTCTCATTCTGGAATTCGCTGCGAATCTTCTCTTCCAGCAGGCGTGAAAACTCACCGTAATCCAGCGCAATCAGCTCACCTTGATTTTCCGGGTTGGGATAGTATTCCTGCAGCGGCACATCAATGATGGTGGATTTGAAGTTGTTCGCCACCAGACGACCGATTTCCCCGGACTTGAGCACGTTCACGCGCAGAGCTTCGAGGTCTTCATTGGTCAGGTAAGCCGGCTTGTCAGCAACCGGGCCGCCATCAAAACCGTACTCGGTCACTTCCGTCCAGCGGACGTTAGGCGTCCACAGCGAACGCAAATTGGAGCGATCCACACCGGGCAGGAAGAACACCTCGTCGTTAACACGCTTGAGGGTTTCCATGTACTCGGTCGAGAAGATATCGCCGTCCTTGATGGCCACGGCAATACGGATCGAGTTACCCAGGTTGGCCATATCATCCCGATGCTCGATCATATTGACGATATAGGGATGTTGCAGCGGGATCATCTTGTCGAAACTGGTAACCGGGCGTACCTGTGAAGCCTGAAATGCCATGAACAGGGTAACTGCAAAAAACAGCAGCAGTATCACCATCCGGTTATTAAAGATCAGCCGCTCCGCAAGCGGAGCGCTTTCCTGTTGATGTCTGGACATCAAAATCTCCTGGCGTGTAGTTCTTATAGAAGCAAGACGTAGAACGGATGCTTATCGTTATTTTTCTGTTGCAATCTCGGGTACAGTCACCGCGCTGTTGCCAGCGATCACCGATCCGTCTGCGGCAGCATTCACCGCACCGCGCTGGCCAACCAGCAGAATCCTGTCGTTCTCAAGCGCGGTTGCAGCCGCAAGAGAAACGCGATCAGTGCGCACAGTTACGTCGAAGCTTCTGCCGCCATCTTTACTGATAGCAACGACACCACCGACACCGACAATGATCAGGCGTCCGTCCGCTGTCAATCCACCGCCAGCCAGCGTCGCCCGGAGCGGGCCGTTATTGGGTGACATCAGCGTGACTTCCTGCCAGCTATCGCCGAAGTCTTCAGAACGGAATACGTTACCGCGCAGACCCCAGGCGATCACGCCACCTGCTTCGCCGGTGCCAGACACGCCGAACCAGGATCCGTCATAGGGCATTTCTTCGATTGTTTCCCAGGTATCACCGTAATCTGCGGAGCGGTACATGGTGCCCATCTCGCCCACCATGAACAGGCCGGTGTCCTTGACTTCGGTGATGGCGTTGTAGTGAAAGCCATCCTCGTTATCTACATCAAAGGAGACATCTTCCCAGGTTTGCCCGCCGTCAGTGGTACGTACCAACAGACCGTAGGCACCCGCGGCAAAACCGTTGCGAGCATCGCGGAACCAGACATCCATGAGCGGCTTCTCAAGAAAACCAAAGCCCTCATCGTCCATTGTGTCCAATTCCGGATCGCGGTACTGCACAGTCCAGCTGGTGCCCGCGTCCTGGGTGTGGAGAATCAGGGAGTCATGGCCCACTGCCCATCCACGAGTGTCGTCAACGAAATACACAGCGGTAAGCAGTTGGCGAACCGGAACGGCAGCCTGCAACCAACTTGCGCCATTGTCGTCAGAGTAAACAATGTGCCCACGTGCCCCAACGGCAACCAAACGATCGCCCGCCTGCGCTACATCAAGCAGCAGCGTCTTGCTGGCTTTCAAGGAAACAATGGCTGGCTTGAGACTTTCGGTTGATTGCGCCAATGCAGAAGACGAACCGGCCAACAGCACGCTGGAGAGCCCCAGCGCCAAGGCAATTCTGCATGACAGAGATTTTCTAGAAACGCGCCATGATAACGGCTCCTGCATGATCCTTCCCCTTTGTTCTTATAGGTAACGCTGCCTGATGGCATGTCTTGGCGATACTATCCAGATTTGACAATAGGCGCCAACTGGACTTGGTTATGTTTTGTTAACCTGTCAATGAAATAGCCGAGACTGTCTAAATCGGCGTTTTGCCGCTCCCTGACGACTCGTCGCCATTTCAGTTCAGAGGGGAATACGTGCCGTATATGTCCCGCCTGAACCAGTCACAGCGGGACATACTCTTATCATGCAATGGATTTGCTGACTACTTCGTACACATCAGGCGACAGATCATCACCGGTGAGAATACGCTGCAATTCAGCCTTCATCAGCTCCTGGCGCAGCGGGTCAAACTTGCGCCAGCGGGTCAGCGGGGTAATCAATCGCGAGGCGATCTGCGGATTAAGGCGATTCAGCTCCATTACCTGATCGGCGAGGAAGCGATAGCCCGCCCCGTCTGCCCGATGGAAGTTCACCAGGTTGTTATTGGCAAAGGCACCAATCACCGAGCGCACCTTGTTCGGGTTGCGAATAGTGAACGCCGGATGCTTCATCAACCCCTGCACCCGCTCCAACCCACCCGGCAGCGAACTGCTGGCCTGAATATTGAACCATTGATCCATGACCAGCGGATATTCGCTCCAGCGCTGGGCAAATTCCTGCAGGGCTGCATGCTTCTGTTGCTCATGGGACGAGTTGACCAGCGCCACCAGGGCGGCCTGACGATCCGTCATGTTGCTGGCTTCGACAAACTGCTGCACGCAGGCAGACAACGCCGCCGAGGATTCGGTCAGCATCAGGTAGCCCAGCAGGGTATTGCGCAGACTGCGCCGCGCCATACTCTCCGCGTCAGCACTGTACGCATCCGAGGCGCTGCCCAGCGACTGGAAGCGATGCCACATCGGCTCCGCCAGAGTATTGGCCAACTCCTGACGCACCCATTCGCGCACACGGTGAATAGCCTCCACATCCGCCACCTCGGCCAACTCGATCAGATAGGCCTCGGACGGCAAACGCAGGATCTCCGCCACCATCGCCTGATCCAGCTCGGTGTCCGCCAGCACCCGGCGATACACGTCAAGCAAACGCTGATCCAACAGCAACGGGCGACCGGCCTGATGAATTGTTACCAGGCCCTGCAACACATCCACAGCCAGCGACTGCGCCGCCTCCCAGCGGTTGAACCCATCAGGATCGTGCATGGCAAGGAATACCCGGTCATCCCGGCTATAGGGATAAACCAGCTTCACCGGCGCGGAGAACCCCCGCAGCAATGAAGGCAGAGGTTCCTCGCTGATATCTTCAAACACGAACACCTGTTCGGCCTCGGTCACGGCCAACACCGTCTCGTTACCCCGCGCCTGAGCCTCGCCTGCCAGTTTCAGCGGCAGCTCCCGGCCGTTACTGTCCAACAGTGCCATGCGCAGCGGAATAACAAAGGGCAGCTTCTCGCTCTGACCGGGCGTAGGCGGGCAGCTCTGGCGACAGCGCAGATGATATGTCGAACTGGCCGCGTCGTAATAGCCGTCCACCTCAAGCTTCGGCGTTCCAGCCTGGCTATACCACCGCTTGAACTGGGTGAAATCCGCACCATTAGCGTCTTCCAGCGCGGCAATAAAATCATCGCAGGTCACCGCCTGACCATCGTGGCGCTCAAAATACAGATCAGTACCCTTACGGAAACCTTCGGCACCCAGCAGGGTGTGCAGCATACGCACCACTTCTGCGCCCTTCTCATAAATGGTCAGGGTGTAGAAGTTGGAAATTTCCATATAGGAATCCGGACGCACCGGGTGCGCCATCGGGCCGGCGTCCTCGGCAAACTGATTGGCCCGCAGGAAGGTCACATCCTCGATGCGCTTGACCGTGCGCGAGTTCATATCAGCGCTGAACTCCGCATCGCGGAACACGGTAAAGCCTTCCTTGAGCGACAGCTGGAACCAGTCACGACAGGTCACCCGGTTTCCCGACCAGTTATGAAAATACTCATGGGCCACCACCGACTCGACGCGCTGGAAGGCCATATCGGTCGCGGTCGCCGGATGCGCCAGCACACAACTGGAGTTGAAGATGTTCAACCCCTTGTTTTCCATCGCACCCATATTGAAATCGTTGACCGCGACGATCATGAAGATATCCAGATCGTACTCGCGACCATAGACCTCTTCGTCCCAACGCATGGAGCGCTTGAGGCTGTCCATCGCATGAGCGCACTGCTCACGGTTCTCCGGCTCAACGTAGATACGCAGATCAATCTCACGACCGCTCAGCGTGGTGTAGCTGTCCTGAATCAGGCACAGATCACCGGCTACCAGCGCAAACAGATAAGCCGGTTTGGGGAAAGGATCTTCCCAGGTCGCCCAATGACGCCCGCCTTCGTGCTCGCCGCTGGCAATCAGGTTGCCGTTGGACAGCAGAATCGGATAATTGCCGCGGTCCGCCATCACGGTAGTGGTGAAGCGGCTCATTACATCCGGGCGATCCAGGTAATAGGTAATCTTGCGGAAGCCCTCGGCCTCGCACTGGGTACAGAACATGCCCCCGGACTTGTACAACCCCTCCAGCGCCGTGTTGTTCTGCGGCTCGATGCGGGTAGTAATCGCCAACTCGAACTCCGCCGCTGGCGGGTGCAGTGTCAGGCTGTGATCGTCGACCTGGTAGCTGGATGGCTCAACGGTCTGGTCGTTGATGGCGACACTGATCAGTTCGAGCTGCTGACCATGCAACACCAGCGGCACCAACCCCATGGATCCCCGGCTTTCGCCGAGGATGACGGCAGAGGCGTTGGCTCCCGGCCCCATGGATCCCCGGCTTTCGCCGAGGATGACGGCGGAGGCGTTGGCTCCCGGCCCCATGGATCCCAGGCTTTCGCCGAGTGGGACGGCAGAGGCGTTGGCTGCCCCGGCATCCCCGCCCCCTACCTCGTCATTCCCGCGAACGCGGGAATCCACCGCGTCCGTGTTCTGGCGCATCAGCAACCGGCTATGCACCAGCGCATGATCCTCGAACAGCTCAAAGGTCAGATGCGTCTCATCGATCCAGTAATCCGGCTGCTGGTAATCCTTGAGGTAGATGGTCTGGGGTTGTTCTGTACGCATGATGGGTTCCTCAGGACACACTGAAAGCCATGGAGTAGGCAGTGTATTTACGAATATTGATGACGGCGGTATCCAGTATCAGGTATTGACCCTTGATCCCCAGCAGGGTGCCCTCCAGAACCGGATCCTTATCCAGGTTGGCCGACTGCGGCTTGGCACTGTACTCCAGCACCGGATAACGGATTTCCTGCACCTCTGCGCCAGCCAGCGGCTGAATCGCCTGCAAACCGAAGCGCGCCTGCAGCGCCTGCAGCCCGTCCTGAGCACCACCCAGCAAGCGGTCACGCTCAGCAATCAGATCCATCGGCTCCGGCTCACCCTTGAGCAGCAAACGCCAGTTGGTCTTGTCCGCCACCTGTTGACGCAGCAGATCCTCCACCAGGCCGGACTGCTGACGGGTCGATACCCGCATGATCGGCAGCGCCTGACTGGCGCCCTGATCAATCCAGCGGGTCGGGATCTGGGTGGCGCGGGTAATACCGACTTTCAACCCGGAGGAGTTGGCCAGGTAGACGATATGATCGGTCATGCAGAACTGTTCGCCCCATTCCGGCTCGCGGCAGGTGCCCTGGTCATAGTGGCAGCGCTCGGGGCTCATGATGCACATATCGCACTGCGCCAGTTTCTTCATGCAGGGATAGCAGAATCCCTGGCTGTAACTCTTGTTGGTCTTGCGGCCGCAGTGCGTGCAATGAATCGGCCCCAGCGCCTGCAGACGCAAGGTGCGTCCGAGCAGGTCATTCAAGGGTACCTTCTGCTCGCCGAGAGGTAACGCGTATTGGACAGGTTCGCCCAGGGTGCCGAGCATCTTGCGGATACTGCCCTCGCCGCTGACAAACGCCATCAGTGCAGGGTGCCTTTGGCGGCGCTGAACAGCGACTCATCCAGATTGGCAGGCGCCTTTGCCTGATTCTTGCAGGTCTGACCGATATAACCGGTACGTTCTTCCTCCGGCAGATTGTCCATCTCCCAGGCGATGATTGCCTGCAGACACAGCTCCTTCTGCTCCTGAGTCAGCTTGCGGCCATCCGACCATTTGCCCAGCTCGACCGCCTCTTTAAGGCTCTGGTACACCTCGGGAGAGATGTTGCGCAGCATATCGATAAAGGTATTCATGAAAACTCCGGCGACTGATTCTGAATGCCGCCATTGTACCTTTTTTAAACCCACTTCGGCAGGAAGCCCCGGGCGCTCTCGCAAGCACCCTACCCCCGCACCCAGCGCTGCATGCCGCCGGCGATCGCACCACAGATACACCCCATCCCCAACCCACCCACATGCGCCGCATTGGCAATGGCACCAAAGCCCAGCACCGTCACCACACCCGACAGACACAACAGCAGCCAGGCCAGCATCATGATGACCACCCCCTTGGGCAGATCAAAATGCACATTGGGCGATAACATCTGATACAGCCAGCAATATCCCAGCAGCCCGTAAAGCACACCGGATAACCCGCCGAACAGCGCACTGGGGCCGCTGACCAGCCATTGCGCCGCGTTCGATACCAGAGCAAACAACAGCGTCAGCCCGAGCAGCCAGAAGCTGCCGGAACGCAATTCAATACGCCGCCCCAACTCCCAATACCACAAGGCATTGAACGCCAGATGCATCCAGCCAAAATGCAGAAAAATCGGCGTCACCAGCCGCCACCATTGCTGGAGATCCGGTTCGCTGGCCATATAACCCAGACTATCGACCGGCGCGAAGGTCAACAGCACAATCGCGCCGATATTACTGCCGATCCCTGTCCATAGCGCGACCACCGCCGTGATAGCCAGCACGATCAGCGTCACCGGCAGATGTCGCCACACTATCGACCAGTTCAACATCGCCCCCTGCCGGACACGGCCCGGCGCGAGAACCGGCTGTACCGGCACACCCTGCGCGTAAAGCTCACACACCAACTCGGCATCGGTTTCGTCCCGCGTCCAGATCACCTGCTCGCCCCGCTCCTCGGTAATCCGGTGCGGTACACCCTGGCGATGCAGAAACAGCGTCAGCTGGCTCAGATCCTCATCCAACCGGCAATGCATTGCCCGATACTTGCTCATCTTACATCCACCCAGACAAAATTTTCAGGCAACGCGCGCGCTTCGCCACTCCAGCGATAGCCCGCCAACTTCCCGTACTTCACAGCACTATAATCCAGACACGCCAGATTCGGCCGCAGCGCCTGTGGCGTGCCCTTCTGCCAGTAATGCCCGACAAACAACAACGGCTCATCCATCCCGTACACCAACAGCTCGCGCTTCTGTCGATAGGTCAACGGGCGGATAGCCACGTGTTCCGGCAAGTTATCCGGCTGAAACACCAGATCCCCGTAGGTCTCGGGCGCCTCTTCCCAGAACTTGGTGCGGAACATCCCCCGGGTAATACCGTCGCCGCCTCTCATGGTCAAACCATGGGGCAGGTGCATGCCGATGCCGCGTAGCAGCCGGTCAAACACCTGATCGGCGAAGCTGTCCCGCTCCACCGATGCCTGCAGGAAATCCACATCCGGCGTACCATCGGGGTATTGCGCAGAAAACGTCTGAATCAACTGATCATCCCAGCAGGCGTGCACCAACCGGAATGGGCCCATATCCATGAACAACGGCAGCGTCCAGAACCAGTCGACAAACTCATCCCACTCCGCCGCCCGCCCCTCGAACTGCGCGAAGGTCTCCTGCAGCTGCCGATGATTACGCTCGGTATGCTCACGCACATGGTTGCGGCCGCTGCCCGGCGGTGCCGGCGTCATCCAGCCCAGCGCATTGAACTCGTGATTACCCATGATGCAGCGGGCGGTGCCCGCCTCGACCATATCGCGTACCAACCACAGCGCCTCACGGATGCGCGGGCCGCGGTCAATGATGTCACCGAGAAATAATGCCTGACGCCGCGGATGACGCCAGACGCCGCCCACGCGGGCATACCCCATCTGCTCCAACAGGGCTTCGAGCGTACGTGCACATCCGTGCACATCGCCGATGATGTCGAAGCCTTGCCAGCGCTCGATGTGGGTCATGTCGGTCATTTCGTCAGTCGGCTGCTCCAGCCCAGTTTGCTGCGGCAAATCGCATAGAAATTATGATCCAGCGGATGAATCAGCCGCAGTTTCTGCGGTTTCTTGCGGATCATCAGGGTGTCACCCGGAGCACAGGCGATATGCTCCTGCCCATCGCAACTGACCTGCGGATAGATCTCGTTGTTCCGAGAAATGATGATGCGGATATCACTGTTGCCCTCCACCACGATCGGGCGGCTGGACAGCGTATGCGGGTACATCGGCACCAGCACCACAGCGTCCAGTTTGGGATGCATGATCGGGCCGCCTGCGGACAACGAATAGGCCGTGGAGCCGGTAGGCGTGGCCACGATCATGCCGTCGGACTTGAGACTGTAGACAAACTGATCATCCACAAACAGCTCGAACTCGATCATGCGCGCCGACTTGCCGGGGTGCAATACTACCTCGTTCAGCGCGGAGATGGAGCCCAGCTGCTCATTATCACGCCAGACAGTGGCGTCCAGCAGAAAGCGCGACTCGGCCATGTACTTGCCTTCCAGCACATCGCCCACGCCCTGTTCCAGATCATCCGGCGCGATATCGGTCAGAAAACCCAATCCGCCCCGGTTAACACCCAGCACCGGCACATTCGACTCGCCCAGGGCCCGCGCTGCGCCCAACAGACTACCGTCGCCACCGACCACTATCACCAGATCGCACAGTTCGCCCATGTTATGACGCGAGCACACCTGCAATTGATGACCCGGCAGCAATCCGGCCACGGCGTCCTCCAGAATGACCGTATGCCCCCTGTCCAGCAGGAAGCGCTTCAGGCGGCGCAGAGTATCCACTACTCGGGCACTGCCCAGACGGCCAATCAGCCCGATACTGCGGAAATGCTCCATAAACACTCTCTGTTGTCGGCTTGAGAAAATCCGCACAGGCTTGAGCACGGACGTGGTCAATTATCCGTAGTGGCGAAGAGTCTGGCAAATCCTCCCCCGTCATTCCCCGTCATTCCCGTCCATCATCCGGTCAATCCCGCGAACGCGGGAATCCATCCACCCGAGCACTCCGCCCGCCCATGGATCCCCGGCGTTCGCCGAGGATGACGAGGTGGGGGCGAGGATGACGGGCTAGTGGCCGAGGATGGCGAGGTCATTGTTCGTCATTCCCGCCCTTTCCCGTCATTCCCGCGAACGCGGGAATCCATCCGTCCGAGCACTCCGCTCCCCCCATGGATCCCCGGCGTTCGCCGAGGATGACGAGGTGGGGGCGAGGATGACGAAGTGGGGGCGAGGATGACGAAGTGGGGGGGGCGGGGATGACGAGGTGGGGGCGGGATGATGAGGTGGGATAACGGGATGAGATGACCGTATGGGGGCGTACGTAAGTGCTATCCGAGGCCGGAGTATTTGCTGTAAGAGGTTTGAAGAAGAGCTATCTGGAACTAATCGGCTCCGGAAGAGGTGCGACTCTGCAGCTTGTGCAACTCGCGACGCAGCGAACCATTGAGCTTCTGCTGCTCTTCCAGTTCGCATTTGATGTCCAGCAACTCGCCCTGCACCACGGTCAGATGATCGGTATGCTCGCTGCGCATCATGTCTATCTGCTGGCGAGATTGCTGTTCCTGCTGCCGCAAACGGGCCTGCAACTCGCCGATCTGACGCAAGTACTCAGCTACCTCGCCGGCGTGCGCCTGACGCAGTTTATCCATAGCAGCAAACAGGTCATCGTCCTTGGCAGGCTCTTCCTCGGTCACTGGGGCCGAGCCATACCAAGTGTCTTCTGCGGCCATCTGCAGGTTCGCGGTAGCCAATATCGCCTTGGCTTCCTCGTCTTCGCCGAGAATACCCAGTGCATTACGGGTTACCGCCTGTTTGATCCAGGCCAGATCAGCCCAGCCACCGCGCTGACTGGGCTTCCACATGCTGTGCTGATGGATCTTGCTGTTACAGAAGCCAAGGCAGGCCAGCCGAATCGGACCACCACCCATATCAGGGCCACGACCGGCCTTTTCTGCAAGCTGTCGCAAAGGCATGTCCCAGAGACGGCTGACGTAACCATCCATGTCGAAATCGATGGTAAAGAACACCGCTGCACGGACATGCAAGCGGTGATTGATCTGCAAGAACACGGCTTCGACGGCCTCGTCGGCAAAATCCGCCGCCGCGACCAGACCATCGAGCAATGCCTCAAACTCGGGGTACAGCATCTCCCGAGAGATACCCTGCTCAGAAAAAAACATGACCGCTTCAGTAAGCAACGGCTTCTGTATTCTGGTCAGGTCTTTTGCACTCATTCAGAAATGTCCGTTCGTTATGTTTTATTGATTCTGCCACTCTGCCCTTTTTTTGGGGCGAATGCATCCGCCCCGGTGCGAGTTTAAGCAAAACATCACATAACAAATGTGACCGACTTGGCAGATCTAGAGCGCTGCTGCCACCCGCGAACCCTGATCAATTGCACGCTTGGCATCCAGCTCGCTGGCCACATCCGCACCACCAATCAGATGCACCTGTTTACCTGCTGCTTCCAACCCGGCCTGCAACTCGCGCAGCGGCTCCTGACCTGCGCACAGAATGATGGTATCCACCGGCAGGACACTCACCTCTTCGCCCCGGCGAATATGCAGGCCCTGATCGTCGATCTGCAGATATTCAACACCGTTGAGCATCTTCACCTGTTTGGCAGCCAGCCCCGCACGGTGAATCCAGCCAGTGGTCTTGCCCAGACCAGCGCCCACTTTGCTCGGTTTGCGTTGCAACAGATAGACCTCGCGGGCCGGTGGATGCGGTTGTGGCGCGACACCTGCGATACCGCCGCGGGCCTGCAACTCGGGATCAATCCCCCACTCCTTCCAGAACAACGCGGTATTGACGCTGGGACTTTCACCCGCATGGCAGATGAACTCACTCACGTCAAAACCGATCCCGCCAGCACCGATTACCGCGACCGTCTGACCTACCGGCTTGCGCTGCAGGATGGCATCCAGATAGCCGATCACCTTCGGATGATCAACGCCAGGAATGGCCGGTGTGCGCGGCACAATACCGGTCGCCAGGATTACCTCATCAAACCCAGCCAGATCCGCCGCCTCCACCCGGGTATTGAGCTTGAGCTGAACGCCAGTGGTCTCGATACGCCTGCTGAAGTAACGCAGGGTCTCGTAGAACTCCTCCTTGCCGGGGATCAGCTTGGCCACATTGAACTGCCCGCCAATTTCACCGGCAGCATCAAACAGAGTCACCTCATGGCCACGCTCAGCCGCTACCGTGGCGGCTGCCAGACCCGCAGGCCCCGCGCCAACTACAGCTATCTTCTTCACCGTTGTAGTCGGAATGTAATTCAGCTCGGTTTCGTAGCAGGCGCGCGGATTGACCAGACAACTGGTCAGGCGACCGCTGAAAGTGTGATCCAGACAGGCCTGGTTACAGCCGATGCAGGTATTGATCTCGTCCGCACGGTTGGCCGCAGCCTTGTTGATGAACTCAGGATCAGCCAGGAACGGCCGCGCCATGGACACCATGTCCGCATGCCCATCGGCCAGCACCTGCTCGGCCACCTCTGGGGTATTGATACGGTTGGTCGTGATCAGCGGAATCGACACTTCACCCTTGAGGCGCTTGGTCACTTTGGTGAATGCTGCACGTGGCACCTTGGTCGCAATGGTCGGAATACGTGCTTCATGCCAGCCGATACCGGTGTTGATGATGGTCGCGCCGGCCTTCTCAATTTCCCTGGCCAGCAGTACCACTTCATCCCAGCTACTACCGTCTTCCACCAGATCCAGCATCGACAGGCGATAGATGATGATGAATTCCGGGCCGACTGCCTCGCGCACGCGGCGGACAATTTCCAGCGGCAGGCGCATCCGGTTCTCGTAGCTACCGCCCCACCGGTCGGTACGCTTGTTAACCCGCTCCACCAGGAACTGGTTAATGAAATAGCCTTCCGATCCCATGATCTCGACGCCGTCATAACCGGCCTGCTGGGCCAGCGACGCGCAATTGACGAAGTCACTGATCTGCTTCTCGATGCCCGCCTCATCCAACGCCTTCGGCGTAAAAGGGTTGATCGGCGATTGCACCGGACTGGCCGATACCTGCTCAGGCGTGAAGGCATAACGACCCGCGTGCAGAATCTGCATACAGATCTTGCCGCCCGCTTCATGAACCGCCTGGGTAACCACCTTATGCTGCTCAGCCTCCTCAGGCGTGCTCAGCTTGGCAGCCCCCTTGCCGACACTGCCCTCGGTATTCGGGCCAAAACCACCGGTCACGATCAGACCAACCCCGCCGCGGGCGCGCTCGGCAAAGAATGCCGCCATCCGCTCAAAGCCCTGCGGCCGCTCCTCCAGCCCGGTGTGCATGGAACCCATCAACACGCGGTTGCGCAGGGTGGTAAAGCCCAGATCCAGCGGGGCCAGCATGTGGGGATACGGATTATCTGCGGTCATTTTGTTGCTCCATTTCATCATCAGGTACCGGATCGGTTATCGGCCATCATGGCCTTGCCAGTTCTGCCCGTTGGATCCCCGGCTTTCGCCGAGGATGACGAGGTCATGGTTCGTCATTCCCGCGGACGCGGAAATCCAGTGGCCTTGCCAATTCTGCCCGTTGGATCCCCGGCTTTCGCCGAGGATGACGAGGTCATGGTTCGTCATTCCCGCGGACGCGGGAATCCAGTGGCCTTGCCAGTTCTGCGCGCTGAATCCCCGGCTTTCGCCGAGGATGACGAGGTCATGGTTCGTCATTCCCGCGGACGCGGAAATCCAGTGGCGCTGCCAATCCTGCCCGTTGGATCCCCGGCTTTCGCCGAGGATGACGAGGTTATGGTCCGTCATTCCCGCGGACGCGGGAATCCAGTGGCCTTGCCAGTTCTGCGCGCTGAATCCCCGGCTTTCGCCGAGGATGACGAGGTCATGGTTCGTCATTCCCGCGAACGCGGGAATCCAGTGGCGCTGCCAATCCTGCCCGTTGGATCCCCGGCTTTCGCCGAGGATGACGAGGCGGAGGCTGAGATGATCAGGTCATGGTTCGTCATTTCCGCGAATGCAGGAATCCAGTGCGCGCAACGCCCCGACAATCCCGTCCGGTTTTGTAATGCAGCAGACAATAGGCCCAGCCACCGTCGCACTCAACCACCCCAAGTGACATTTTCATACCCCTGAGTTACATTCTGCATCCCCTGGCAGGAGCATACCCGGTGAAACTTGGCGATCTATCAGTTGGCTATCTCTTCAGCCTAGCGGCCGCGCTACGCAGTCTGGGTCACGACCCTGATGCCCTGTTCCGCCGCTACCGCGTCAGCGCCAAGCAACTAGCCCAGCCGCTGGCACGCATCAGCATCCCGCGCTTCATGCGTCTGGGGCATGCTGCGATACAACTTACCGGCCGGGCGGATATCGGTCTGCTGATGGGAGTGCATAGCCAGCCGTCCCACCTTGGGTTACCCGGCGTAACCGCCCAATGCGCCCCTACCCTCGCCGGAGCTTTCGAAACCCTGGTGCGTTTTGAGCGGCTGACCAGCCAGAACTACCGCGGCCATTCCAGCTTCCACGCGCCAGCGACACGCTTTTATTCGATCAGCCCATACAATGCTTTCAACCTGTTCGTGGTCGACTCAGCTCTGGCCTCACGCATGCAGTTCGCCCGTCAACTGACCCAAGGCACCGCCAGGCTGCGGGGAGTGCATATCGAATTTCCCGCACCGGACTATGCCGAGCGTTACGAGGCACTGTTTGGCTGCCCAGTACTGTTTGAACAGGCTCACAACCAACTGCTCTGGGAACCAGCCAGCCTCGCATTGGCACCGGCACAGACAGCACCGGGCACCCACGCGCAACTGCTCGCCCTATGTGAACAGCAACTCCACGAACAGACCCGCCATAAACACCTGCGCGAACGGGTCGAAGAAATCCTCTCGCCACAACTGCACAGAACGCTGCCGGGATTGACTGAAGTGGCAGCCCAACTGGGCCTGCCCGGCTGGACACTACGCCGCCGCCTCAAAGCCGAGGCAAATACACGGTTTCAGGACATCATTGATGAGATAAGACGGGATCTGGCGCTGAGCTACATAAGAGATACGGAAATCGCGCTGGGGGAAATTGCCTTCCTGCTGGGCTTCTCATCCCCAGCAGCATTTCAGCGGGCATTCAAACGCTGGACAGGCACAGCGCCAGGCCACTTCAGAAGGCAGAAGTTGCAACTTCAAGGAGAATAAATACCACCAAGACCCACCCCGCCATCCTCGGCCCCTCTCCTCGTCATCCTCGGCGAAAGCCGGGGATCCATGGCGGAGCAGAGTACTCGGATGAATGGATTCCCGCGTTCGCGGGAATGACGAACAATGGCCTAGTCATCCTCGCCGCCCCCGCCCCGTCATCCTCGGCGAAAGCCGGGGATCCATGAGGGAACGGAGTACTCGGACAAATGGATTCCCGCGTTCGCGGGAATGACGGAGGTGGGGACTATCTTGTGGGAGCGGCGCTCTTACGGCTGAGCTGCCACCCAACTCATCATCCTCGCCCCCGCCCCGTCATCCTCGGCGAAAGCCGGGGATCCATGGCTGAGCAGAGTACTCGGACAGATGGATTCCCGCGTTCGCGGGAATGACGGAGGTGGGGACTATCTTGTGGGAGCGGCACCTCGCCGCGACGGCCTGCACAGCAGGCCTCAAGCCTTACATTTCCTGCGCATCTTCCACACTGTCATCCCATTCCTGGGCGCGCTGTTCAAGCAGTTCTTCTTCGTAGTCGCTCATCTTATTCTTCTCCTCTTTGTCTCTTTACACCAATCTACCAGGGAGACCTGATTGACGATCAACCTATCTCCCCCGCATTACAATCAGATGAAGCCAACCCACAAAAGTTCACCGACAATTGACTTTGTCACAGTGTCAGGGTTGAAACTGCGCTCAGTTCACCAATACGAGGAGCATCTCCATGAGCGCTATTCAGCTGAACGTAAAAGAAATGACCTGCGGCAACTGCGTCAAGCACGTAACCGACGCGTTGAATGCTGTCGAAGGTGTAGAGGCTATCGAAGTCAATCTGGAGAAGGGTAAAGTAACCGTCAAAGGCAGCGCCAACAGCCAGGCGCTGGTCAGTGCACTGGACGCAGCCGGCTACCCCACCGCTGTTGCCCACGACGGCGAAACCGTCTGCTGCGGCGGCTGCCACTGATCCGTTGTCCAGTCAATTACTCAACGAGGAACACGCCCATGTTAAGCAAATTACGCTTCGTCGCCCTCGCTGGCTTGTTAGCCGGCGGACTGGCTCAGGCAGCAGACAGCATCACCGTTGACGTCCACCGCGACGCCAACTGCGGCTGCTGCAAGGACTGGATTCTGCACCTGGAAAACAACGGCATCACCGTCAACGATCATGTGGAAGCCAACATGGCCGACGTCAAACAGGCCGCCGGCGTGCCTCCCCGACTGGGCTCCTGCCACACCGCGCTGTTGAATGGTCAATTCATTGAAGGGCACGTACCTGCCGAACAGATCCTGGCCCTGCAAAGCCGCCCGGATCTACTCGGCATCGCCGTTCCCGGCATGCCCATGGGCTCCCCGGGTATGGAATATGGCGACCGCAAGGATCCCTACCAGGTGGTCGGATTGACCAAAGAGGGCGAACTGGAAGTGGTCGCGGAATATTGACAGCACCTCGTCCAGCATCACGCCAGGACGACGATCCCACGGTCGGTGTTACACACCCACCCCGTCATCCTGGCCTCTCTCCCCGTCATCCTGGCCTCTCTCCCCGTCATCCTGGCCTCCCTCCCGTCATCCTCGCCCCCCCCACCTCGTCATCCTCGGCGAAAGCCGGGGATCCATGAGCGGCGCACTCGGGCCGATGGATTCCCGCGTTCGCGGGAATGACGGAAGTGGGTGCTGACACGTGGGAGCAGCGCCTCGCCGCGACTGTCCTTGCACGGCCCGCACCCACCCCGTCATCCTGACCTCTCTCCCCGTCACCCTGGCCTCTCTCCCGTCATCCTCGCCCGCACCCCCCGTCATCCTCGCCCCCGCCCCGTCATCCTCAGCGAAAGCCGGGGATCCATGAGCGGCGCACTCGGGCCGATGGATTCCCGCGTTCGCGGGAATGACGGGGGGGGGTATCGCCATGGGGGAGCGGCGGCCCCGCCGCGACGGCTGCGTGGCGGGCTTTGGGCTGAAGCGCGCCGGCTATTTTTCCAACCTCAAAGTAACCCGCCGGTTCTTGGCGCGGCCAGCTGACGAGCTATTGCTGGCTACCGGATAACGATCACCATGAAAACGCGTGCTGATAAGCTCTTCATCCACACCATGCTCAACCAGATACGCCTGTACTGACAAAATCCGCTGACGTGACAATTCCCGGTTGCTCAGTCGGTCGCCCACGTTGTCCGAATGTCCATCCAGCTGAATGCGCGACACACTCGGATCCGCTTTAATGTATTCCAACGCCACATCCAGCATCTGCCGGGCATCCGCATCCAGCGTCGCGCCCCCCGAAGGAAAGCCAATGGCTGAGCGGGAAATCTGGTCGATATTCATCGGTAGCAGGCCATCAGCACAGGCCTGAAAATCAATCCACGCCTGCTGATAGCCAACACTGGAAACCACCACCTTGATTTGATGACCAGCATCGCTGAGGCTACTGCGCCGGATGGTGGGCTGTAGCCCCTGAGCCAGCCCGGCCAGCATCTGCCCTGACTGTTGAAAGGGCAACCGCAGAGGCCTGGGCCCTTCATGAATGGTGCCCTGCCCCAATAGCTGGGCACGCCTGTCTGGTCGCCATGGTGGTGCGTCGTTGTACAACGACGCTGGCCCCGGTCGCATCAGATTGCTCCAGGCCGACAACTCAAACACGGGCCTTTCACCGGCACGGCGGACAAACATCGCCTCGCCATAACCATCAACGCGCTGGCTCAACCGACATTCGAACTTATCCCCCTCGACCGTCCACTGCACATTCTCCATGCGCGTCTGGAAAGTCAAAGCCTGAGCAGGCAGGGTAAAACCCAGCAGCAGAAAGAGGGGTAAACGAGACAAGAACAGCTCTCCATGACGAAACCGTGTCTGGAGAGTGGATCGGCGGGGTGCGGGAAAACTTTAACCAAACCATGGACCCGCTACGCAGGCCGTTGTGGTGAGGCGCTGCTTCTACACAAAAAACAGAGCCCGCTGACAGCGCCTCCCACGGGCGACATCCACCCCGTCATTCCCGCGAATGCGGGAATCCATCGGTCCGAGTATGCCGCTCACCCATGGATCCCCGGCTTTCGCCGAGGATGACGAGGTTGGGGCTAGGATGACGCGGTGGCTACCTGTCCCCCTTCGGGTTACTCGACTGCCAGCGCCAGGCGTCTGCGCACATGGCTTCCAGGCCCAGCTCCGCGCGCCAGCCGAGTTCTTCCGCGGCCATTTCCGGGTCGGCGTAGCAGCAGGCTACGTCGCCGGGGCGACGGTCGGTGAGTTCGTAGGCCAGCTTATGACCACACGCTTTCTCGAAGGCATGCAGCATATCCAGCACCGAATAGCCTTTACCTGTGCCCAGATTAAAGGCCTTGATGCCCTGCCCGCGCGCCAGCCACTCCAGCGCTTTCACATGCCCCTCGGCCAGATCCATGACGTGGATATAATCCCGCACACCGGTACCATCATGGGTCGGGTAATCACTTCCGAATACGCTCAGATGCTGGCGACGCCCCACCGCAACCTGGGCGATATACGGCATCAGATTATTCGGGATATCCGCCGGATCTTCACCAATACGACCACTGATATGCGCACCTACTGGATTGAAATAGCGCAGCAGTGCGATATTCCACTCACCATCAGCCACATGCAGATCACCCAGCATCTCCTCGATCATCAACTTGGAGCGGCCATAAGGATTGGTGGCGCTGGTCGGGAAATCCTCGCGGATCGGCACCGTCGCCGGGTCGCCATACACGGTGGCCGAGGAGCTGAACACCATATTCTTCACCCCGGCCCGCTGCATCGCCTCACACAACACCACAGTCCCACTGACGTTATTGCGGTAATAACGCATTGGCTGGGACACCGACTCACCCACTGCCTTCAGACCAGCGAAGTGGATGACCACATCGACAGCATGTTGCTGAAACACCTGATCCAGCAGGGCAGCATCGTTGATATCGCCCTCGACCAGCGTCAGCTTGCACCGGGTTATATCTTCCACCCGACGCACCGCTTCCGGCGAACTGTTGCTGAAATTATCCAGCACGACCACCCGGTAGCCTGATTCCAGCAGGCGCACACAGGTATGCGAGCCGATATAGCCCGCACCGCCGGTCACTAGAATGGTCTTGCTCATTGCCTGTTCCTTATTACGTTAGTCGCCGAGGCGCCTCATCCCAAACGCTGGATCCCCGGCTTTCGCCGAGGATGACGAGGTGAAGTGAACCATGGATTCCCGGCTTTCGCCGAGGATGACGGGGTGGGAGTAACGTCTTCATTACCTCAAACCGCCTTGATCGCCTCGACCAACCGCTCCGTTTCACGCTGCATCAGTTCGATATCCCCACGGCTTTCCACGTTCAGCCGGATCACCGGCTCGGTATTCGACGCGCGCAGATTGAAGCGCCAGTCGGCGAAGCAGACACTCAGGCCGTCAGTGTAATCCACATCCAACGCACCCGGCGCGTATTGACTCTCGATGGCCTTGATCACGGTCGGTGCATCACTCACGGTCAGGTTGATTTCCCCGGAGGATGGGTAAGCGGCAATACGCTCATCAACCAATTCCGACAGCGGTTTGCCCTTGCGGCAGATCAGCTCCGCCACCAGTAACCAGGGGATCATGCCGCTGTCACAGTAGGCAAAGTCCCGGAAGTAATGGTGCGCGCTCATTTCTCCGCCATAGATCGCGTCCTCGGCGCGCATGCGCTCCTTGATGAAGGCATGCCCCGCCTTGGTCTGAATCGCCACGCCACCGCTCTGCTCCACCTGTTCAACCGTATTCCACACCAGACGCGGGTCGTGGATGATGCGTGCGCCGCGCTCTTTCTGCAAAAAGGCTTCGGCCAGCAATCCGACGATGTAATAACCCTCAATGAACCGACCCTGCTCATCAAACAGGAAGCATCGGTCAAAATCTCCATCCCAGGCGATACCCATATCCGCCTGGTACTTCAACACCGCATCCCGGGTCAGCCCGCGGTTCTCGGTCAGGATCGGGTTAGGAATGCCGTTGGGGAAAGTCCCGTCCGGCTCATGGCAGATTTTCACCAGCTCGACTGGAATATGCAGCTCGGCAAACGCCTTCTCCAAGGCATCAATCGCCGGCCCGGCAGCACCGTTACCCGCATTCACCACCAGACGCATGGGCGTGAACGAGACCGGGTCGATATAGCTCATCAGGTGCTCGATATAATCAGCGCGGGTATCGACCAGCTCGTAACTGCCCCGCTCAGCGTCCGCCACATTCGGGTCGCGCCCGTCTACCAGTTCGTACTCGCAGGCCTCAGCCAGCGCACGAATCTCAGCCAGGCCTGTGTCCGCTGAAATGGGTCGAGCGCCTTCGCGCACCAGCTTGAAGCCGTTGTAATCAATCGGGTTATGGGAAGCGGTCACCTCAATGCCACCATCCACTTCGAGATGGAAGGTAGCGAAATAGACTTCCTCGGTGCCGACCATGCCCAGATCCAGCACATCCACGCCTTCATCACGCAGCCCGTTGGCCAACGCCGCCTTCAGCGTGGCAGAACTCTCGCGGATGTCTCCACCGAGCACCACGCGCTTGGGCTTGAGCCATTGGGCAAAGCCACGGGCGATACGATAAGCAACGGCTTCATCCAATTGAGTGCCCAATTGACCACGAATGTCGTAAGCCTTGAAACAGGTGATTTCGGACATGGTATTCCTTATTTGTTTAATCGATTAAAACAGGTACTACGCACCGCCATGGATCCCCGGCTTTCGCCGAGGATGACGAGGTGGGGTGAGCCATGGATCCCGGCGTTCGCCGAGGATGACGAGTGGGGGCGGCGCTCGCATAGAACAACACACAACCCCGTCATTCCCGCGAACGCGGGAATCCATCCATCCGACCACTCCGCTCCCCCCCTGGATCCCCGGCTTTCGCCGAGGATGACGAGGTGAAGTAAACCATGGATCCCGGCTTTCGCCGAGGATGACGACTGGGGGTGGCGCTCGCACGGAACAACACACAACCCCGTCATTCCCGCGAACGCGGGAATCCACCACCTGGCCATAAGGCCAGATAACAGCAGCAGGCATGGGGGTTGCCTGCTGGCCTTTTGCTGCGACGTGATGGATCCCCGGCTTGCGCCGAGGATGACGTGCAGAGAAGCCAGGATGACGAGGTGGGTGCAATTCCCAGGTGGACTGGATGGATCCCTCTGGTAAATGCGAGCGGTGAGCAATGAGGCGCACTACACTCAGCCGCGCAATATCCGCCGCAGCAACCCAGCCGTGGATGAATCCACCCCATTCACTTCACTCTGCCCGCGCACCCAGGCCAGCGTATCCACTGCCAACTTCTTGCCCATCTCCACCCCCCATTGGTCAAAGGGGTTGATCTCCCAGATGACCGATTGCACAAACACCTTGTGTTCATACATGGCAATCAGCGCGCCCAGGCTGTAGGGCGTCAGTTCATCGAGGAGCAGTGTAGAGCTGGGCTGGTTGCCTCGGTAGCGCTGGTAAACCGGCATGCTTTCCGGGTTCTTTAGTGCCGCATCGCCCAGCGCCAGCAATCGGGACTGAGCCAGGCAGTTCGCCAGCGCCAACTCATGCTGGGAGACCAGCTCCTCGGTCACCTCGTCCCGCGCTTCATGATAACGCCGCGCCGGCATGATGAAGTCGCAGGTGACGGCCTCTGTGCCCTGATGCAGCAGCTGGTAAAAGGCATGCTGCGCATTGGGGCCGACGTCGCCCCAGATGATCGGACAGGTATTTTGTGCCACCGGCTTGCCCTCGCGGGTCACACTCTTGCCGTTGGACTCCATTTCAAGCTGTTCCAGATACAGCGGCAGCAGCTTCAATCGGCCGTCATAGGGCAGGATCGCCTGCGCATTGATGCCCAGCACATTGGTATTCCACACCCCCACCAGCGCCATCAGCACCGGCAGATTGCTTTCCCAGGGCGCCGACTTGAAGTGCTCATCCATCAGATGAGCGCCCGCCAGCATCTGCCGGAAACCATGCATCCCCACTGCCAGTGCGATAGGCAATCCGATTGCCGACCACAGGGAGTAGCGACCGCCAACCCAGCCCCATATCTGCAATTGATTTGCTTCGCTTATCCCCCACTCGGTCATCTTCTCTGCCGCCGAAGATACGCCAAGGAAATGACAATCCAGCACACCCGGCTTGTCGCCCAGCGTGTGCTGCAACCAGCGCCGCGCCGTGTCGGCGTTGCTCAAGGTGTCAATGGTAGTGAAGGATTTGGAAGATATGATGAACAGCGTGGAATGGGGGTTCAGGGTACGCAGCAACTGGGATAACTGACTGCCATCCATGGTCGAAGCGAAATGCACGGTCAGGCGGGATGCAGTGGGTGCACCACTGTCACACAGCGCATCGACCATCATCTGCGGCCCAAGATCCGAGCCACCGACACCGATGTTCACCACATCGGTGACCACCTCGCCGGTTACGCCGCGCCATTGGCCTGAATGGAGCTTATTGACCATCAACTCCATCCGCTGCAGCTGCTCATGTACCTGGGCGGTGATATCAACACCATCCACGTTGCAGACCGCCTCGGCTGGCAAGCGCAACGCCCAGTGCATCGCCGCGCGGCCCTCGGTGCAGTTGACTGCATCACCACTGAACAGCCGGTCGATCCACTCCGGCAGCTTCTGCTGGCGGGCCAGATCAAACAGCCGAGACAGTGTCTGCTCGGTCAGGCGCTGCTTGGAATAGTCAAACAGCACAGGGCCGCATTCACAATGCAACCGCTCAAAGCGCTGCGGATCGGCCGCGAACAACTGTGCCAGATGCGTATCCTTGATGCTTTCAGCATGATCCGCTAGAACACACCACATAGTCAGATTCTCCAACGCTGTCGTATTGTTATCAGCCAACCCAAACCCTGGATCCCCGGCTTTCGCCGAGGATGACGGGGTGGTGTAAACCCTGGATCCCCGCGTTCGCGAGGATGACGGGGTGGAGTGAACCCTGAACCCCCGGCGTTCGCCGAGGATGACGAAAAATACCCCGTCATTCCCGCGAACCTTTCCCGCCATCCCCGCGAACCACCCCTCGTCATTCCCGCGAAAGCGGGAATCCATCGGGCGCACCGCACAAACCAAAACCCTGGATCCCCGGCTTTCGCCGAGGATGACGGCATGGCAGGATTACGGAGTGGCGGGAGGCGTTACCGTCGTCCGATCCCGTTATAGGTAAACCCACCACGCTTCACGAATTCCGGGTCCCACACATTCCTGCCATCCAGCAACAGCGGCTCGCGCATATCTGTTTTCAGCCGCTTGAAGTCCGGGCTCCAGTAGGATTTCCACTCGGTCACCAGCATCAACGCATCGGCTTCGGCCACTGCTGCATAAGGATCATCATGCAATACCAGATCCCCCCGCTCACCCGCCCATTCCGCCAGCGCAGGCAATGCACGCGGATCATGCACATGCACTTCCACGCCCTGCGCCCATAGCGCCGCAATCAGCTTGAGTGCCGGGGCGTTATCGATGCGTGAGGATTCCGGTTTGAATGCCACACCCCAGATCGCCACCTTGCGGCCAGCCAGCTGGTTGTCGTAGTGCTGCCACAGCTTGCGGAACAGTGATTCCTTCTGCCGCTCATTGATCTGCAATACTTCTTCCAGCAACTGCGCCTGCAAGCCACTGTGCTGCAGGGTGCTGGCCAGGCTCATCACGTCACGGGAGAAGCTCAATCCACCAAAACCACAACCGGGATACAAATACGCCTCGCCAATCCGCTTATCCGCCCCCATGCCCTGACGCACCCGCTCAATGTCCACATCCAGGCTGTCCGCCAGGTTGGCCATATCGTTCATGAAGCTCAAGCGAGTCGCCAGCATGCCGTTGATCGCCAGCTTGGTAAATTCAGCCTCTCGCGGACGCATCTGCATGATGGCATCACGGCGCCGATTGAATGGGCGCAGAATTTCTGCCACCAGACGCAAGGCCCAGGGCAGATCCGCTCCCACCAACCAATGCTCAGCACGGGTAAAGCCGTTCAGAGCGGCACCCTCGGTCAACAAATCCGGAATACTCACCACCGCACCATGCCGCGCATCCGCGCCGGGGCGGCTGATCAGTGTCTGCTGCAAGGCCTCAGTGCTGCCCACCGGAAAAGTCGACTGGTTGACCACCAGAAATTCCGGATCAATATCCGCTGGCAAGGCCGCAAGCAGATCATGCGCGCGCTGCAGCGAATCCGGCGAAAGCGCCAACCACAACACCGTGCAATGCTCATCCGGAGCCTGTTCCAGATTTGTCACCACCAGACGCCCCGCCCGCTTCTGCTCTTCCATCAGCACAGCCAGACCCGGCTCACGCAGGGAAAAGGAATCCCCGTTCAAGCTATTGGCAACCGCCCGCTCGGACACATGCAGTGCAACCTGATGCCCGGTGGACGCCAGCGCAGCCGCGCTCACCATCGCGCACAGCGTATCGCCATACACATCAATAAACATTGGCCAGTTCCTCAGCCTTGGTAACGTGCCAGCATCGCCCGGAAATCAGCGCCCAGTTTGGCATGCTGCAATCCATAGGCAATGGTTGCTTCCAGATAACCCAGCTTGCTACCGCAATCATGGGAGCGGGCAGAAATATGCCACGCTTCAACGCCCTCACTGTTCATCAGCTCAGCTATGGCATCGGTCAATTGAATCTCACCGCCCGCACCGGGTGCTGTGGACGCCAGCAGCTCAAAAATCCGCGCCGGCAGCACATAACGCCCGACCACCGCCAGATTGGATGGCGCTTCCTCACGCGGCGGCTTCTCCACCATGCGCGACATGATCGTATGCTGGCCCGGCTGCAGATCCACACCGTTCACATCCACCACCCCGTACTGGCTGACCAGCTCCGGCGGCACCGGCTCGACCATGATCTGCGCATGCCCGCCGGTTTCGATAAACCGCTGGGTCATCAGCTTCAAATCATTTTCCGTACCGCGCTGCTCAACCAGCACATCCGGCAGCAACACCGCAAACGGCTCATCACCCACTACCGGGCGCGCACAATATACCGCATGCCCCAGACCCAGCGCTCGGCCCTGGCGCACCGCAGTCACTTTCAGTTGCGGCGGAGCAATATCACGCAGCACCTGCAACAACTCCAGCTTGCCCCGACGCTCCAATTCCGCTTCCAGCTCATAGTTCACATCAAAGTGATCCTCAATCGCCTTCTTGCTGGAATGGGTCACCAACACAATCTCATTGATCCCCGCGGCCAGGGCCTCTTCCACCACGTATTGGATGACCGGTTTATCCACCACCGTGACCATTTCCTTGGGGATTGCCTTGCTGGCCGGCAGAAAACGCGTACCCAACCCAGCAACGGGCAAAACAGCTTTAGTGACCTTCACGGTAACTCCTGAATATTCAACAAATCATCAACGAATAAGAAAACCCAGCGGCGCCAGAGTTCACAGATTTTAAACCCCATGGATTCCCGCGTACGCGGGAATGACGAGGGAAGGCTCGTCATCCTCGGCCTGCCCCCCGCCACCCTCGGCCTCTCTCATCGTCATCCTCGGCGAAAGCCGGGGATCCATCCCGCAGGCCACGCTGGGCGTATGGATTCCCGCCTACGCCGGAATAACGGAGGTGGATACTATCCTGTGGGTGCGGCGCCTCGCTGCGACGAAGAACGGCGAAGTCCCAATACGTGACCCACCTCCCAATCCCCAAGCCACATCTCAGCTATAACACCCCATAACAAGAACAAGGGAGAAAGTCATGACCAAGCGGCGCCTCATACTGTGCATGGATGGCACCTGGAACTCCAACGACAAAAGCGACAAAGTCACCAACATCATCAAACTGTTGCGCGCCATCCCTGCGGTTGATGCGCAGGGCGTCAGCCAGGTGACGTATTACGGCCGGGGCGTCGGCACCGGCAAAGGAGAAAAACTCCGCGGGGGATTCAGCGGGTCCGGACTGGATAACAACATCATCGACGGCTATCGCTTTCTCGGGAACAACTATCATCCCGGTGATGAAATCTACCTGTTCGGCTTCTCCCGGGGAGCCTATACTGCCCGCAGTCTCGGCGGACTGATCAACCTCGCCGGCATACTGCACCCCACCTGTCTCGGCGGGGTACTGGACGAAGTAGTCAAGATCTACCGATCAGACCAGAGCGACAAGCAGACCGCCATCAAAAAACTCGACGGCCTCCAGCGGCATGAGCAGGTCAGGATCAAATGCATTGGCGTATGGGATACGGTGGGCTCATTGGGCATCCCCGGCGACTGGGCCAAACAGCTGTCCTTCGCCTCACGCTGGTACTTCCATGACGTGCATCTGGGGCCGCATGTTGATGTCGCATTGCATGCCCTGGCCATCGACGAAAAACGCGGTGCCTTCCCGCCGACCTTATGGGAGCGCCCAAAAAATCAAGCGCCGCGACCCGATCAAACAGTCGAACAGGTCTGGTTTGCCGGCGTGCATTCCAATATCGGCGGCTCCTACAGCGACGACAGACTGTCCGACATCACCCTCGACTGGATGATCAAACGCCTACGCGCCCTCACTGACCTGAGCGTCCGCGATGTCGCCCTCAACCACAATAACGGCAGCATAGAAAGCTGCATCCACGGCAAGGGAATCGAAAGCCGAACCCCGCTCTACCTGACCAGCTATCCCTACCCCTATCTGCGCACCCTGTGCAACGTACTCACGCCACCCACCGGCAAAGTGGACGGCCTGATCCGCAACCTGTTCAAACCCGAAAACAGCCGTCGCAACCTGCCAGAAAAGAATGACGAAACCGTCAACGAATACCTGCATATTTCAGTTCTGCAGCGCTGGCGGCTACAGCAAGTAGCGCATGACCTGGCCGAGGACAAAGACGCACCGCTGCAAGCCTACCGCCCACCCAACCTCAACGCCCTGCTTCAACAGGCCAGAACCAACCCCATCCCGGTCATTGACTGAAATGGCGAACTGATCCCACCGGAGAAAATCAACTGGCCCGAATAACGAGAGAGCCCCATCATCCACGACCTCTCCCCTCGTCACCCTCGGCCCCTCTCATCGTCATCCTCGGCGAAAGCCGGGGATCCATCCCGCAGCCCACTCCAAACCCATGGATTCCCGCCTTCGCGGGAATGACGGGGTGGGAGGATGGATTCCCGCGTGCGCGGGAATGACGAGGGTAAGGTGCGCGGGAATGACCAGGGAAGGCACGTCATCCTCGGCCTCACCCCCTCACCCTCGGCCTCTCTCATCGTCATCCTCGGCGAAAGCCGGGGATCCATCCCGCAGCCCACTCCAAACCCATGGATTCCCGCGTGCGCGGGAATGACGGGGTGGGAGGATGCCCTGTGTGTCAACCTAAGCCTGAGCCAATTGATTTTGAGATAACATATAAATCAGGGCGCTCAGGAGAGCACAATGCCGAAACCCATTACCACTGTTGAGCCGAAGGTCATGCCAGATCCC
>Ga0172382_10002803_pt1 | contig 28400 bp, 27 predicted proteins | sample Leawel138RmetaG_FD_122245 | JGI IMG/M metagenome (GOLD analysis project Ga0172382, IMG submission 122245) | Leachate microbial communities from a municipal landfill in Southern Ontario, Canada - Leachate well 138R metaG | ecosystem: Engineered > Solid waste > Landfill > Unclassified | place...
CATTGGTATGATTACCGTGCCTAAAATGGACAAATCCATCTGCATTTTCTCCTGCTGCACATGTATAATACTGGCAATGATGTCTTGCATCGCTTGGTGCGTACTGGAGGGCAACAGAATCTGTCAAAAGCCAGAAACGGTTAGGTTGGGCTTGTAGATAACGATTTGTGTTCACATAACCACTATCGTAGCTAAAAGCAGAACCTGTGTCGAAATAGACATAAGTAGTTCTTACCCCATAAACACTACGTTGGTCATTATGAGGGTCCGCATCTGGAGAGTATGGTTTTTCTGAAGGGCAACACCTCAATTCTCTCGGGATAAAACTGTTCATTGTTGTATTATGCAACCTTGGGTAGAACCAACCATCCCAGTTTTCAGCATATAAATAGAAATGAGTTCCCAACTGTTTAAGGTTGTTTATACATACAGACGATTTTGCTCTTGCTCTTGCTTTACTCAAAGCAGGTAGCAACATACCAGCAAGTATCGCTATTATTGCTATAACCACAAGTAATTCGATAAGTGTAAAGCCTGATTTGATTCTTTTCATTATTCTTTCCTCCTTTACCCGCTGCTGTTTGTTTTATACTTGCCCAGCGTGTCATCCTGAACTTGTTTCAGGAACCTTGCCTTGTCGCCGTTTTATGGCGTTGCGAGGAGCGTTTTATTCCATAGTTTTCAGAGGAATTGCGACGTGGCAATCCTCGTCTTTATCCCTACTATTGTTTGCCCCCATTCCTTTTCCGCCTACGGCGAGATTGCCACGCCAAAAAACGGCTCGCAAAGACGGAATGGGAGTTTTTTAACACAATCAGTTCTCAGTCCAATATTTATTAGAGAGCAACCTCGGTCTGTGTTGGTACGCTACATCAGGATGTGGCGCACTACCTGTTGCACAACCCTTTGCATTAAGAAACTCGTTAACATTAGCCCTACTCCAACTCATTGCATCACCTTCTTTCCAATAGCTTGGATCTTTAGGTGTTGCTACCCACTTTACTCTACCATCAACATATAAAACATTTATTCCTTCCACTCCGTGGTTTGAATAACGCCTAAAAAGCCGCCACTTTTCTGGACCATTACCCTTAGGGTCGTCAGTCATAATAGCAGTATCAGGATGTGTTTGAAGATTTAAACCGAGAGCATAAGTATATGAACAACTTGAAACTTTATTATCACGGTAAATAGTCAAATCAGTTGCAGTAGTTGCTCTATAGAGTGCGCCAGCACGATTTTCATAAGGTTTATCATCTCCACCGCCAGGACATACAAAAAGTTTGTAGTCTGTTATATATTGTGCTGTCTCAAATTTAGGTGTTGAAGGGTCTATCTGCCCTGTAAGTAGAGCAAGAGAAATGTTAGGTTTAGAGGTAATATGACCTGTAGAAAAACTGGGATGCCCGCTCCATTGTGCTTCATCGTCGAAATCGTGGTAAGGAAAATAACCGCCCCAATCGTTGGCGTATATTAGGAGTGCCAACCCTAATTGCTTAAGGTTGTTCATACATACAGTTGCTTTTGCTCTTGCTCTTGCTTTACTTAAAGCAGGTAGCAACATACTAGCAAGTATAGCAATAATTGCTATAACCACAAGAAGTTCAATAAGAGTAAAACCACCTTTACTTCTTTTCATTTTTATCACCTCCTTTCATTGTTACATTTCATTAGTATTTTTTCAAGGAAGTGTTATATTACGCAGGGTTGTAATATTCCTATTTTTTATGTAACAGTGAATATAAAACCGAGCTACCTTGCCAAAAAATCAGGTTTTATCTTACCCATATTCTAATCTCTACCCTTAATTTTTGTCAAATATTAAAATCGTTTTACTAAAATAAAAGAATAAAAATAGTGGTTGAGTTTTTGTTTTTTAAAAAGGAAACTGTATATTAAACTTATCAAAGAAGAGTAAAACTCCTACAATTATTAATACAATCCCAGTAATCATTTGTATAACTGTATAATATTTTTTGATTTTACTAAAGAAAGTCAGTGCTTGCTCAAGCAGAATGGCAGTTAATATAAAAGGTACCCCTATTCCAAGAGAATAAAAGAATAAGAGTAACATCCCTTTTAGAACGGTCTCTTCCATTGAAGCCATAGTCAATATAGAACCAAGGACAGGACCTACACAAGGACTCCAACCAAAAGCAAAAACAATTCCTAAAAGTAGAGCACCTATATACCCAGAAGTAATTTTTTTAAGGTTAATCTTTTTCTGAGAATATAAAATTTTAAATTTTATGATACCTGTAAGATGAAATCCAAAAAGGATAATAAGAAGAGCCCCTATCATTCTTATCAAATCACGTTTGTTATAAAGAATTCTACCTAACCAGTTTGCAGAGGCTCCAAGTAGAGTAAAAATTATAGTAAACCCAAGCACAAAAAATAGAGATAAGAAGAGTGTCTTATTTTTATTTTTAGAAGATTTAAGGTTCTCAAGAGAAACTCCTGTAATATAGGAAAGATACGCAGGAATTAAAGGCAATATACAGGGGCTTGCAAAAGAAAGCAGACCAAAAACAAAACTTCCAAGTAACCGATAATTTTGTATATTTTCCATTTTATGCAATAATTGTATAGTCTATTTAATAAAAAGTCTAATTATTTTATTTTGGAGGAGAAATGCAAATAGAAAAAGTAAATCTTAATTTTGAAATTGAACCATTAAAAACCCCGTTGGGTTTTAAAGGCGGATATTTAACAAGTTTATGGCAGTCTATCGTATATCTGGAAAGTAAAAATTGTCATAGTATAGGATTGGGTACTCAAAGTGTGCTCTGGTCAGATGCAACTGTATTTACTTCTCACAGCGAAGTTGGCGGAAATATGCTTATGTTTGCTATTACCGAGTATGCAACTAATATGCTTAAAGGGCGAAAAATTGATACCCCTATAACAGCCCAAGAAGAGATTTTGGATGATGTACACGCTTATGCTTGTAATATAACAGGGAAAAAAAATTTAAGAAAAACTTTTACGTTAAACGCTCTTGTAGCCCTCGACAATGCTTTATGGATGCTTTACGCAAGAGAAAATAATATTAAAGATTTTTATAATATGATACCTGATACTTACAAAAAACTTGTTTCGTATAAACACCCTTCAATTGCTTGTATACCTCTTATTTCTTATGGTGTGCCTGTTTTTGATATTGGGCAAACTATTCAGGACGGTTTTTTTACTTTAAAAATCAAGATAGGTTCCGATCCAGAAAAAGATGGCGACCTCGATAAGATGTTAAAGTGGGATATGGAAAGGATTAAAAATATACATCAAAAATATTGTGACCAGACAACACCTTACACTGAAAACGGTAAATTGCCGTATTATTTTGATGCTAACGGAAGATATGATACTAAAGAACGATTATGGAAATTAATCGATTATATTGACAAAATAGGGGCTCTTGAACAGGTTGCAATTATTGAGGAACCTTTCCCTGAAGAATCTGAAGAAGAAGTTGGAGATTTCCCGGTTAGGATAATTGCTGATGAGAGTGCACATACCGAACAAGATACCCGAAAAAGACATCAACTTGGATATAAAGGTGTAGCATTAAAACCTATAGCAAAAACGTTAAGTATGACGTTAAAAATATTAGAAGAAGCTGACACAAACCAGATGGAATATTTTTGTGCTGACCTTACAGTAATACCTCCGCTTGTGGAATGGAACAAAAATCTTGCTAGCAGATTAAGACCATATAAAGGTTTTAAAATACCCCCTATGGAATCTAATGGATACCAGAACTATAAAAATTGGGATATGTTAAAATCTTTCCATTCTTATCCTGAATCAGAATGGGCTTTTCCGTCAAAAGGCATATTCAACCTAAACGAAGATTTTTATATAAAAAGTGGCGGTATTTTTAAAGATTCTACACATTATGAAAAATTGGTTAAACCATAATTTATCATAATATTTTTTCGCAAAACTTTATAGAGTCCTTAAAGTATCATTAGTGCTATAGCAAAATATATCAATAATCCCAAAACGTCCATAACAGTAGTAATAAGAGGGCTACTTACGACGGCAGGGTCAAGACGCAACTTCCCAAGTATTATGGGCAAAAGGCTTCCAACGACATTTGACCAGAGAGCAATAAGAACAACTGATATACTTATAACCAAACTTACTTTTATATCCCCTTGCCACACAAAACTCCACAATAAAAGTACAAGACCGAGAGCAAGGCCAAGCAATAGTCCTAAAATTGCTTCTTTCTTAATAACACTAAGCCATTTATTGGGAGTTAGATCGCCAGTAACAAGGGCTCTTATAATAAGAGTTGCCGATTGAGTACCTGTGTTTCCTCCAGTATCTATAAGGACAGGTATAAAAAAAGCTAATGTTATAACATTTTTTAATACTCCTTCAAAGGAAGATATAACGCTCCCAGAGAGAAAACCAGCAACAGCAAGAAAAAGAAGCCATACAACCCGTTTTTTGAAAAGAGAAAAAATTGGTGCTGTGGTATAATTAATCTCAAAAGGAATAACACTAGCACCTTTATGAATATCTTCGGTTACTTCATCTTCATATACATCTATTACGTCGTCAATTGTAACTACACCTAACAATATGTTTTGAGAATCTACAACAGGAAGAACTATCAAGTTATACTTTTTCATAATTGTGACAGCCTCTTCTTGGTCAGCAGAAGCGTTGATAGAATAACAGTCTCTATCCATTAGGGCTTCAACTTTTTCATTGAAAGGAGAAAGAATTAAACGCCTAAGAGAGATATCGTCAAGGAGGTGTCCTGTTTCATCTACAACATAAAGAATATCAACAGTTTCAGCATCTTGTCCATATTTTCTTATATGTTCAAAAGATTCTTTTACTGTCCAGTCAGAATTTATTGCAACATAATCAGGAGTCATAAGTCGACCAACACTATCGTCAGGATAACCAAGCAATTCCATAGCTTCCTTTCTTTCTGCAAAAGGTAATAGGTTTAGGAAATGTTTGGTTACACTAGCTGGAAGTTCTTCAAAAACATCAGTTCTATCGTCAGGGGTCATTTCAAGAAAAATTTCTCTTATATGATCGTTACTCATCTGGAACAATAGATGCTTTTGAGCACCAGTATCAAGCTCACTAAAAACTTCTGCTGCGAGTTCTCTGGGCAGTAAACGAAAAATAATTATCTTCAGTTCATCCTCAACATTGTCTATAAGGTCAACAATATCTTGTGCCGGCCAGAGAGAAAGAGCGTCTTTTAAGGTACGCCAATTTTTCTGTTGAATCAACTCTTTTATTTCTGGTGTAAGTAATGCTTTTAACATAGTGTTTTTTTTCCTTTAAACATTTTAAAATATTAAGTTTGTTCTTTATTCTTTTCACCGCTTCTATAAGAATATACGTAGGGTATTGCAAAATCCACCTTTGAATTCTTTTGAAATTTTTTAAATATAATCTTATTTATTTCGTGAGATATCTTTGGTCTTTGGGTAGCTAATGTGGTATATCTTAACCTCATATATATTCCGTAATCATAAACATCGGCTCTTACATAAGGCAGATTACCTGTTTTATCAATTATATCTTTTGTAACCTCTTCTGCTGCTGAAATAAGAATTTTTTCTGCTTCATCCCAATCAGAATCAAGAGTAATACGCCATACAACTTCATCAAGAGAGTAAGGCTCTTCATGTCTTGCTGTATAGTTTATAACCACCTGACTAAAAAGCATCGCATTAGGTATTAATATATTCCTTCCGCTTGCATCTTCACTGCCAACTGTCCCGCCGACCTGATTAAGAACAGTATACATAAACCCTACTTCAACAACATCTCCAACAAGCCCCAATGAAGAAAAAAGAATTCTGTCACCAATACGAAAAGGACGCCTTAAAGTTATCAATACCCATGCGGCCACTCCGCTAACAGGAGCTTGAAGAGACCATCCAAGTAGCAAACCCATAAAACTTGCTCCAAATACTCCGAATATTGTTAGTTTACCGATACTTTCAATAAATGCTATTATAATGCCAAGTCCTGCAAGAGTATGGATAAAGCCAGTAAGCATCTTTGTCTCTCCCTTAGGACCTCTTTTTTTCATAATCATAATGCCTATAATAAAAGAGAGAACAGACGCAGTAAGAAGGATTAGAAAAACTATATAAATAAAACGTATAATAGATTTACCTTCGGATATAAAACCAAGATTTATCCCTTTTGTATGGAGGGAAAAACTTATAACCCATAAACAACAGAGCACCAAAAAATAGAAATATGGAGGTTTTTTACGTTTAAATTCTTCAATTTTTGTTTCCTGCTTAATCATTTGTTTTTCTCCTTGTAGGTCAAGTCTTAGTTAACCATTATTGGTTGATAAAAGTCTAATATTTTATGCCTTATTTGTCAATTATTTAGTGCTTGGGATGAATTTTGCTAAGAGGGTATCTGGCTAAAAGATGAGATTGCTACGCTGAGAAGCCCTTACTACGCTAAAATAGAAGATTAGACGTCTTGTCCCAATAGTTTTTGTGAGGAGGGGAATTGCCAAGTTAAAAATCGTTCGTAAAAATGGAATGGGGGGGGTAGTAAAAACGAGATTCCGGATCAAGTCCGGAATGACTTACAGGGGGAGTCTCCGCCTTTTATCGCTCTGCTATTAATTTTTTTTTAGCCTGCCAACTACCCCTCCACCTACGCCAAGGTATACCTGCCGAAACTTATATTGTAGCGTAGGTTGCCTTTGGTGGATAAAACTCATCCCATTAACCTCTCTGCAACCCCTTGGGGACTTACTATCACGAGTACTCCCCGAGGGGAGAAGGCAAGAAAAGGGAGATGAAAGTAACCAGTATACAGGTTATTTACGGCACCTACTAATACTGGTTTAAAACTTCAAAGATTGGTTACAAACAAATACAAAGATAACCGCCCCCTCATCCTTTCTTGCCCTACGGGCTTCAGTCAGCGGGCTCACCGACTCGCCCTTTGTGCTATACAGTGCTCATTATTCTTCGCACCAGCACTCTTCTCCCTCAAGGGGAGAAGGCAAGAAAAGGGAGATGAAAGTGAACCAGCATTACAGGTAATTTACGGCACCTACTAATACTGGTTTAATTTCGCCTGAAAACAAGGCGGCAAGAAACTGGCAATGAGATGTATTCTCATACATCGAAGAAGACAGTGACGCATGCCAACGAAGTTGTTAGGATGAAAGTGAACCAGTATTACAGGTAATTTACGGCACCTACTAATACTGGTTTAATTTCGCCTGAAAACAAGGCGGCAAGGAACTGGCAATGAGATGTATTCTCATACATCGAAGAAGACAGTGACGCATGCCAACGAAGTTGTTAGGATGAAAGTGAACCAGTATTACAGGTTCATCCAGTTCCACACCCGACTCTCCTCCCTCTCCAACCAATCCGAAGTCCCTGTAAGGTAAGAATAAACATTAACAATGGAATCAAGATGTTTTTTCTCTTCGTTCAAAAGAAATTGTAACAACTCTTTTTCAGACTCATTCTTTGATTCAGCTAAAAACTTTTTATAAGATTCATATCCTTTCTTCTCAAGTTCAATTGCAGTCTCATAAACATCTATGTTGCTCTCTTTTGAAGTGGTAGTTTTTTCAATTTTTTCAAAAAAGGATTTCACATCTTCTTCAACAGAATCAATCTTTGAGACGTCATCTGAAACTTCAACAGGTAACCCTGCATAAAATTTTTCTATTCTTTCAGCGTGTTCTATTTCTTGTTTTGCAAGAGTGTAAAATAGAGCCTTGCTAAGGGGATTATTCACCTTTAAAGCAAACTCAAGATACAATATTGCGCCTTTCTTTTCAAATTCTAATGCAAAATTTATAATCTTCTTTTCCATTTGTCTCCTTTTAGGTTTTAAAAATATTTAGACTATTACCCAAAAGCAACATCAAGTACCATCATAATAACAAACCCTCCCAAAAAACTTAAGGTTGCAATATCTGTGTTACCTGCTCTTTGGGTTTCAGGTATTACCTCTTCAACAACTATGTAAAGCATAGCGCCTGCTGCAAAAGCTAAAGCATAAGGCAACATTGGTTTAAAAAAACTAACCGCCAAAGCCCCTATAACACCCGCTATAGGTTCAACAACACCTGAAAGTTGACCATACCAGAAAGCCTTCCATTTACTAAACCCTGCTCCTCTCAAAGGAACAGATACTGCCATACCTTCGGGCAAATCCTGTATACCTATACCAAAAGCAAGAGAGGCTGCCATTGCTAAGGTAATCCCTGAACTTGGGAATTTTAAAGAACCAAAAGCAACCCCTATCGCAAGACCTTCAGGAATATTATGAAGTGTAATAGCAAGGATTAAAAGATAAGAGACAGAAAGATTTGTTGAAGGACCTTCTTTCTCACTCTCAGGTAGGTTAAGATGTAGATGTGGCACAACCTTATCCAGAATGTACATAAACAGACAACCAATTATAAAACCAACAGAAACCACAAACCAAGCAGGAGGAGTTTTTCCTTCTGTTAGTTCTATAGCAGGTAATAGTAGAGAAAAGAAACTTGCTGCAACCATTATACCACCAGCAAAACCAAGAGAAGAATCAAAAAAACGCCTTGATGGGTTCTTGTTTACAAAAACCAAAGCAGCTCCAACAGCAGTAAACAACCAGGTCATAGAACTAAATAAAAACGCAAGTAAAACAGGATTTAAATGTTGTAGACTATCCATTATCCTCCCATATAAAGGTATTCTGAGGCAGCTATAGCTGCTTTTGCACCTTCTCCACAAGCAATAATTATCTGTTTTTTAAACACGTTTGTAACATCTCCTGCAGCAAAAAGCCCAGAGATAGAGGTTCTTGTACTACAATCAATAACTATTTCACCTGCTAAATTTTTTTCAACGCCTTCAAATATATGCGAGTTAGGTATGGAACCTATCTCAACCAAGACACCCTCAATATCTAAATTCTTCTTTTTACCATCTATATCAACAGTCATCCCGCTTACCAATTTCTCGCCAAAAATCTCAACAACTTTTGTACTGGTTAAAACCTCTAAATTATCTGCTTTACTTAATCTATCTATCAATATTTTATCACCAGTTAGCCTGTTGTCTCTCTCAATAACAAAAACTTTAGAAGCTATACGCACCATCTGTAAAGCTACCTCCAATCCTGAATTTCCACCCCCAACAACAGCCACTCTTGTACCAGAAAATAGAGGACCATCACAAGTAGCACAATAACTGATACCTCTGTTATAAAACTCTTTCTCACCAGGGACTGTAAGTTCTTTTGGTTTTCTACCAGTACAAACAATTACAGTCTTACCATTATATTTTTCGTTACCTGAAAAAACAGTAAAAGCGTCATCATTTTTTTCAATTTTTTCAACCTTTTCGCCTTCTTTTAAATCTATACTAAACTCTCTAAGATGTTGTGCAAATTTTTCTGCAAGTTCAGGACCTGTAATATACTGGTGCCCCAAATAATTTTCAATACCACCACTTTTAAGTGTTTGACCACCAATATCCAAAGTCACCATAAGAAAATTTATCTTTTTACGTGCAAGATAAATCCCTGCAGTAATACCTGCAGGACCTCCGCCTACTATTATAGTTTCGTACATTATTTTTCGAGAGCCTCTTTTATAGCCGTTTTATCAAAACCTACAATTATTTTACCATCTATATCTATTACTGGAACTCCCATCTGTTCAGATTTTTCTACCATCTCTTTTCTTTTTTCTGGAGACGCTCCCACATCAAAATATTCGTAAGATAACTTATTCTCATCTAAATAGGATTTAGCCATTTTACAATATGGACAGGTTGCAGTAGCATATATTTTGATTTTTTTTTCTGTTTTCATTTTTTTCTCCATATTTAATATGTTTTTCCCATCACTTTTGCGCCTAACAGCGAATCTTGTCCCGAGTACCCACCTTCATCACTTGCAAAAACGAGATTCCAGATCAAGTCCGGAATGACATATAAGAGGGAGTCTCCGCCTTTTAACGCTCTGCTATTCATTTTTTTAGCCTGCCAACTACCCCTCCTCCACCTACGCCAAGGTATACCTGCCGAAGCTTGTATTGTAGCGTAGGTTGGCTTCGGTGGATAAACCTCATCCCATTAACCTCTCTGCAAACCCCTGAGAGATTTACTATCACGAGTACCTCCGAGGGATAAAACTCGCAAGACTAACTACAAAAGACGGAATGGAGAAAGGTTTTTACTTTTTTTTATCACTTTGTAAAAGTAAGCGTCCTATCTCCTCGGCTCTATTTAAACATTCAGGATATTTGTGTATATCACCTTTATCATCTACCAAAGGGCATAAAAGTTCGTGTTTATAGGAAGCACCTATCGTAACAAAAAAGTTTTTAATTATTGCTTTTGCATTATCAAAAAAATCCTGCCTGTTTGCCCCTTGAACTGACAAAAAAACTCCCTTCTTTCTTTTTAGGTTCTTGTAAGAGTTAAAGAAATTGATGCCAAGCCATTGGCATTGGAATCTATCTATCATCATTTTTGTTTGAGCAGAAACGCTTCCAAAAAATATTGGAGAAGCAACAACCACTACGTCCGCCTGCTCAATAACTGGGAAAATATCCTGCATTTCATCTTGTATTTTACATTTTCCGTCTTTTGTAATAACCGCACATTCTTGGCAAGGTCTAAACTTCATACTATTTAATACAAACTTCTTAACGTTTGCACCGCCCTCTTCTGCTGCCTTTAAGCATATATCAAGAAGGATATCGCTGTTACCACCTTTACGTGGGCTACCCAATATTCCTACAACTTTAATCTGTTCCATATTTGTATCTCAAGTATATTCTTACTTATCTTAAATGATTATATTTTCACTTCTTTCATACCTTCCCACAAACCATGTATGTTGCAGTAGGAAGAAGCGTATATAGTGCCACTACTTTTTGCTTTGAAAGTTAAGACAGCTTCAACTTCTGTATAAACACCGCTTGTATCTGCTCCGTCAACGGAAGCGCCGTGAGAAGAAAATTCACATTTGCCTACCTGATACGGAAACTTACCTCCTTCCGGTTTAAAATACACATCTATCCAAGCAATATGATGAGCAGTTGTGTTTGGATGAGAAATCTCTTTCCCAACGCTCACCTTAAAAGTAACGCCCTTATCTTTATCAGCACTCAAAATCTCAATAACTGGAATATGTTTTTCTTTTGCCCAGTCCCCACTTTGAAATAATTCTTTCATATTTTTTACCTCCTTTTATAAAGAATAGACCTACTAGAATTAAAAAATTTTAGTATTACAAACCTTGCAAATACTTGGTAAACTCCGTCATATTTTTTGTTAGAATGACGGCAAAAAGCCTTCCTCACCTTGCATCCTCTCCCCCAAGAGGAGAGGCGAGTAGTGGGAATTGCACATTTTTCTACAAATTAAACAATGTTCACTATAACTTATCAAATTTTTAATTAAAACTTCTTATTCAACTTATATTGTTTTTTAAACCTTGATAATCTAATAAAATGGTCTCTCTCTTCTCTAATAATATCGTCTAACACTTTATGTTGAGTCTCCTTAACAAGGTCTTTTACTTCAAGATAATACATTATTGAATCAAGTTCTCTTTTTATAGCAAAATCTATTATACAATCCATATCGTCTTCACAAACCATCTCCTTTTCCAATTCGGCAGGAAAAACAAGGTTGTCAGCGTAAGACCTTAAATATTGAAAGTACTCGCCTGGATAGGTTTCAGGAGGTTGGTATTTTTGAACACTCTCTGCCATATCAGTAAATATTTTTTTATGTTTAATCTCTTCATCGGCAAGAAGTAGAAAAAACTCTTTCTCTTCTTTTGAATCGACCTTTGCAGATATTTTCCTATAAAACTTTTCACCATTTTCTTCTATTCGTATAGCAAATTGTAATATTTCGCTTATATCAAAGAAAATACTCATGATAACCTCCTATATGTCGTTTCCGTTCTGCCAAATTTGGCTATACTTTAAGCGGTAGTTGCAAACCCGTCTTGTCCCGAGTATGCCTGAGGGATAAACCTCGCAAAACTAACTACAAAAGACGGAATGGGGGGCTGTTAGCAAAAGGTTCAAGTCTTTTGTTCCCTTACCCTGAGCCTGTTGACCCCTTCGTTTCAAATTAACTCTTTATGTCTTTTCTGAATCTCTTCAGCTAAATTTTGAAGTTTCACAAAATCTTCTTCTTTAGGGTACCCTTTTGCCATTACAGGTTCTATAACCTCTAACCCTTGAGTTGGTAACATATCTGTTATCACCTTTAACATATTCCCGCCCCAACCAAAAGAACCTATCACAGAAGCAAACCTTGTTTTAGGTCTTAAAATTTTAAAAAGATATGCAGCGTAAAGTGCAACAGGATGAGGTCCTGCAAGAACCATTGGAGAACCAAGCACCAACGTCGCTGCGTCAACAAGGGACATAGCCAATTCGCCAATATCAACAGATGTAAGATTGAACGGCTTAACTTCTACTCCTCTTTTAATAAGTTCATCAACAAAAAACTCTGTCATTTTTGCAACACTTCCATGCATTGAAACATAAGGTAAAACTACCTGGTTTTTTACTTTATCAGAAACCCAATCTTTATAAGCGTCTATTATAAAAGAAGGGTTATTGTATACGGGACCGTGGCTTGGCGCTATAATATCAATTGACAAATCTTCAATCAATCCAAGATGTCTGCTTATATTGTTCCTAAAAGGCATCATAATTTCTGCATAATACCTCTTTGAAGATATGTATTGCTTCTCATCGCAACGGGCATAAAAATCGCTTGACGCAAGATGAGAACCAAAAAAATCACAAGGGAAAAGAGTTTTTTCTTCAGGGCAAAAAGTAACAATTGTTTCAGGCCAATGGACCCAAGGCGTATGCAAAAATTTAAGGGTTCTTGCCCCTAATGACAACTCTTCGCCGTCTGCTACAGTCATTATTTTCTCTTGAGGAACAAGCAACATAGACTTCAAAAACCCTGCCCCTTTTTCGCTAGTTACAACCTTTGCATTAGGAAATGCCGAGAGTAAAGCCGGTATACTTCCCGAATGGTCTTGTTCGGAATGGTTAGAAACAATATAGTCAATGTTGGCAACATCTATCTCTTTTAGAATAGCAAAAAGTTCTTCTGTCTTGGTTGGGTCGGCTGTATCGATTAGAACACTTTTGTTATCTTTAATAAAATAGGAGTTATACGTAGTTCCATCAGGCAACGGTATAAGTTCATCAAACAGTTTTCTTGACCAATCATGCAACACAAACCCATACATATCTTTCTTAATCTCTTTAATTATCATTCTTCCCTCCAAACTTTTTATTCAACCTTTTCAAACTGGTCTTTTCCAACCCCGCATTCAGGGCAAACCCAATCTTCTGGAAGGTCATCAAAAGATGTTCCTGGTTTAATATCTGCTTCAGGGTCGCCTTTTTCTGGGTCGTAAATATACCCACATACTTTGCATTCATATTTATCCATTTGCCATTTCTCCTTTTGTTGTGCAAAAACTGCATATACCTTTAAAATCTATATGATATTCTTCAATACGATGCCCATCTATCTCGTTGCTTTTTAACAGATCCGACTCTTGAAAAATATCGTAGAGTTTTTCGCATTTTTTACATTTAAAATGAAAATGAGGAGTTTCCGAATAATCGTATCTTGCTTCGTTATCTTCAACTGTAACCTGCATAACCAGTTTTTTAGAAACAAATAGTTTCACTGTATTATAAACAGTGGTCTTTGATAAGGTAGGAATTCCTTTTACAAGTGCAGAATATATATTATCAACAGTAGGATGAATTCTATTATTAACAAGATATTCTAATATCTTTATTCGATGATATGACGCCTGTATATTTTTAGTTTCAAGCAACTGAGCAATATTATTTATTATCATTTAAAAATCTCTCCATTAAAAAAATACCAGAACACAAAATCAAGATGGTCCACAGGTATCTGAACTTCTTTAAACGCAAACTTTTTAAACTTATTTTCAATTGATATATATTTTTTATAAGAGAGACTCTTTGGGATTTCTTTAATAGTTCCCACCATATTAAGTCCTCTTAAAATGTGTCTATCAAGTATAGCCAGTTCTTCGCCTTTACCTATATTTCTAAGAAAATGGCTTGCTTCTTTATACCCAATACCTTTTATATTTTTAACTATATATTCTCGTAAAAGCAACGAATCTTTCTCTTCAAAAAGTAGGTTAAAAAATTTATTATCTTTAAAAACCTTTCTTGCTTCAACAATATACCTTGACTTATTATTTCTAAACCTTATGCCAGAGAGGTTTTGTGCTATATCTTCCACTGAACCATCTAAAAGTATTCTATTAGAATAAAGGTTCTCAACATTACTCCAGCAAACCCGTGCTTTACATTGAGGGGTAAGAAGGCAAAAAAAGAGTTCTTTCTGCACTTTCTCTATGGTATTGTTTTCTTTAAACTCTTTTAATCTAACAATTATTCTTGGCTTTAGTTCTTTATGCAACTCTTGCAACCTTGTAATAGTATCAAACATTGACTTATTATACCATCATTAAGAACCAAAACGCAAGTTTTAAAAGTGTCTATTTATGTAACTTTAGGTAACGGGGTTACCACAAGATGAAAATTGTATATCCATAAATTTTGCAATAGTAGGTGCAAAATCTATTATTTCAGCGTAAGGAATCTTTCTGTTTCTCAAATCCTGCCTTAACGCTCCACCATCTATTATGAAAGTTATTCTTTGAGCACAATTAGATACTGTTTCAGATGCCTTGTTTAGGTTGAAATCCCATTGCCGACATTCATAGGGCGCCTGGTGGTTGCTACAATAGTTTATCAACTCTTCTTCTGGGATACCTCGCTTTCTTCCTTCTTCAACAGAAACCTCGCACCCATAATGACACCCGTGGTCTGAACCAATAAAAAGGTATGAATCTTCCCACCACCCGTTTTCTTTAAGAAATTCTTTTACAAGCCAAAGAATCTTATCTATATATATAATAGAGTGGTGTTTGTCCTTCCATTTACTTCCATTTTTCATATAAACAGGGCAATTACCTGTCATATCATATTGAGCAAGGTAAAGGAGAAGCATTTTCCAATCAGGGTTTGAAAGCATCCATTTAAAAGAAGTCTGAGCAGTAAGCATATCGGAAAAATATGAACCCCAACCATAAGTTGCATCTGGCGCTTTCCACCAACCACTTTGCATCCACGCATCCGAACCAAAAGACGCAATTTTTCCTTCAGGATATTTTTTTTTGCAAGCGTATAGTATAGTCTCAGACTCCATACCTTTTGCCAGTTTAACATAAGGGGTAGTCGCCGGTTCAACCTGTATATCGTAGGTTCCAGAAGCAAGATACTTCTGCCCATAAGAGGTACAACAGATCCCTTTATTCCAAGCGTTTACAAAAAGTCCTTCTTGGATGGATTCTTTAAAAGCAGGAAGTTGATTATTTTTTACGTAACCCATAACATTGGGTGGAGGGAGTTGGGTAGAAGGGACTATCACATCTTCATTCCAATGGCCAGCAAGCATATCAAAAATCAGTATAAAAGCTCTTTTATTCATTATGTTTTGCTCCTTGTATGTAAAAATTCTGTTGTTACTTCAAAATAATGAGCCAATATAAGCGATATTAAATAAATCCTGTTTTCCTTTTAAAAGCATACCTACAAAATCTTTCCACATTTCTTTTACAATGGAGAAATACAGGACAGAACAGGTAACTTTTGAGTTCAATTTTACCTGAAAACTTTATCATTTATTAAGCCGAATTGTCAAATTTGTTACTATTATAATAGTGGCAAATTTTTTTATTAAGTATAATGTTTTAAATTAATTTTATACATTTAATTTACGAAGGTTTTTTATACTCAACAAAGCACTTTCAAAGGGCGTCCTTTCGGTAATTTCGTGAAACTCCACAACCAACCATTTAACACCAACCTCTTTTGCCTTTTTACATATTGCAGACATATCAAGCACCCCTTCGCCAACTTCCGCTACAGAACCGTCTGCTTTTATATCTTTTAAATGGAGCAACGGCACTCTACCTTTATATTTATCGAGCCATTCAATAGGGTTTTCGCCAACTTTTGAAAGAAAATGGGTATCAAGTTCCAACATTACTTCCTCTGGGTCTGTTTTTTCTGCAAGTATAGACAATGCAGGTTTACCGCCTTCTTCTAAAGGCATAATTTCTTCGGTATGGTTATGGTATAAAAGTTTCATACCTGCATTTTGAACAATAACTCCCGCCTCTTTAGTTTTTTCTATCGTTAAACTCCAATCTTTCAATAAACTCGACGAACCAACAATGATATAAGGGTTGCTAAGTTTTTTTGAATAAATATAAATGTCGTTTGAAGGGTTTAAGACCTCCTCTAAAGTTAAAGAATAAAACCCAACTGTCTCCATTTTAGTTTTAACCAACAAATCTGCAAGTTCTTCTGGCGGTAAGTTCCCAAAAGTAAACGCAAATTCAATACCTTGATACCCCATATCTGCAATAGTTTCAAGTGTTGCTATATTATCTTTTTTAAAATCACTTAACACAGAATATAATTGTATTCCTATTTTCATAATAACACCTCCAATTTTTAAGTGCTTCTGCCAAACTTGGCTATGCTTTAAGCGATAGTTATAAGGAACGCTTTGTGTGACTGCGGCAATCCTCGTCTTTATCCTATACACTATTGTTTACCCCCATTCCTTTTCCGCCTTCGGCGAGATTGCCACGTTACGAAACACTCGCAAAGACGGAATGGGGGGCTGTTAACAAAAGGTTTAGCCCTTTTTTCTTCTACTCTGAGCCTGTTAAGCCCTTCGGAGATGCTTGTTATGCAGAAGGGTGAGTTCTCAGAGTGCCCGATTGTGGCGTAGAAGGTGTATGCACCGTAGTACCAGAGTGAGTAAACACCACATACTTTTTTGCCCCTTTATCTTTATAAGCATTGTTTTTTTGGCACAACCTTTTAAGTAACATAATTTATTTATTTATTAATTTATATAAATAGTTTATAATATCTGCGTTAAATATAACAATTTTTTTTAAAATAACTTAATAGGATATAAATATGTTAACAACACTAATCATAATTGCGGCTATATATATGGGTTGGTCGATGGGTGCTAACAACGCAGCGAACTGTATTGGTGCAAATATCGGCTCAAGACATTTGAGTATGCGTACAGGTATTATTATAATATGTGTTTTTAGTTTTTTAGGGGCAGTGTTTTTTGGTGACCACGTTATTACCACTATCGGTAAAGGTGTAATTGATTTAGATTCTCTTGGGGGAGATAAAAAGAATGTTATAGCTCTAACAATTTTGTTTAGTGCTGCCTTTTGGACTACATTAGCAACATACAGAAAATTCCCTGTCTCCATCTCTCACGCTATTGTTGGTTCTGTTGCTGGAGGTGGACTTGCCTTAAATACAGCCATACATTGGGACAAAATATCTAATATTGCTATCTGCTGGATTATAACTCCTATAACTTCTTACATATTGGCAATAATTTTTTACCTTCTTTTTAGGTTTTTATTTAGTATAAGATTTATAAGGAGACGCAGGAGGGCTATTATATATTTTTTTGTTTATGTTACAAGCGCTTATCTTGCATTTATGTGGGGCGCAAACGATGTAGCCAACGCTACAGGTATTCTTTATGGTACTCAAGGTTTTTCAACTGTTAGCGCTGCCTCAATTGGTGCTATAGCTATTATATTGGGTGTTGTAACTTGGGGTTATAGAGTAATAGATACAGTTGGTTTCAAAATAATGAATCTTACCCCTGTAATGACTATTGCTATTGGGGTTGCATCGGCTATAAATATGCATATATACACTTCTTTTGGTATTCCAGTCTCTACCTCTCATGCTGCTATTGGGGCTATGTGGGGAGTGGGTTTTGTTAGAGGAATAAAGACAATAAACCTGCAGTTAGCAAAAGAGATGGTTATCACTTGGGCTTTAACCCCTGTAATTTCTGGAGTAATAACTTACGTCTTAACAATAATTATTCTGTTTTTGAAGTAACATAGGAGGCAATATGGACAGAACAAGAAATATTTTTGCGTGGCTGGGAAGTAGAGGTGAAGATGATATTTTAGCTCTTGCGTTAAAACATGTAGAAAAATCTTTAGAATGTATAGTAAGTATGAAAGATGCCATTGAATCTTTTACTCAAAATGATATGGTTTCAAAAAAAGCGCATATAGAAAAAGCAAAAAATGCAGAAAGAAGTGGTGATGAAATAAAGAAAGAGATTATGGATACTCTTTCAAAAGCAATGCTACTCCCACCAGATAGAGAAGATTTGGTTTTGTTAAACGAATCTTTGAACGATATAGCGGATAGCGCTAAGGGGGTTGTGAGATTACTGGAGTTTTTTGATAAAGAACTTTCTGAAAACCTCGACAGGTTATTGCTTGAAAGTAGCATTATTGCTGTCAAAGCAGGTGAAAAGTTGAAAAAAGCTATCAATTATCTTGTAGAAAGTAACGGAGATAAAATCCTTATAGAATGTGCAGGGATTGAGATGCTTGAAAAAGAGGGAGACACAAAAAGAAGAGACCTGATAAAAGAGTTGATAAAAACAGACCTTCCACCTCAATTGTTAATATTGATTTATGAAATTATTGATAACCTTGAAAACGTAACAGATTTTATAAAAAAAGCAGGTGATATAGTTAGATTGCTTGCTATAAAAGCAAAATAAAAAGATAAAAGACTTAACCAAAACTTGCGTTTTTTTTGACTAAACAATAAAAAAATATTAGAATAAAAGCATCTTATAACAGATTAAAATAGAAAATTTACGTAATTAGGAGAAAGCAATGGAAGTAAAAAAGGACCTGCTTTATACAAAAGAGCACGAATGGGTAAAAATTGAAGGTAATACTGCAACCGTTGGTATAACAAATTACGCTCAAGATACTCTTGGAGATATAACCTTTGTAGAATTTATTTCACCAGGAGAAGAGGTTGCACAGTTTGCAAAAATAGGTACCGTTGAATCGGTCAAGGCAGCTTCTGATATCTATTCTCCTATTTCAGGTAAAGCAACTTCTATTAATGCTCAGGTGGTAGATGCTCCTGAAATTATAAACAATTCTCCTTACGAGGAGGGATGGCTTGTAAGAATAGAAGTTAAAGACGCTGAATCTGAAATCAAAAATCTTATGAACCCACAAGAGTACGAAGAGTATATTAAGAGCCTTTAATATAGTTAAAGCATTTATATAAAAGGATTGGTATAAAATGAGTTTTACGCCCCACACAAACGAAGAATTAAAAAAAATGTTATCAGAGATTGGAGTTAATTCCATTGAAGAACTTTTCTCTGATATACCAGAAAATTTGAAACCTACTTCTTTTGATATCCCAGAAGGAAAATCTGAATTTGAAGTGTTAAGACATTTACAAAAACTCGCAGATAGAAACTCTGTATCGCTTGTAAATTTTATAGGCGCTGGGTTTTATAGCCACTACATACCAGCAGCTGTTGATTCACTGAGTTCTCTGCCTGAGTTTTATACTGCTTACACACCTTACCAACCAGAGGCTTCCCAAGGCTGGTTACAGGCAATATATGAGTATCAGAGTTCTATATGTAATTTAACAGATATGGACGTTGCCAACGCTTCTTTGTACGATGGCGGAACAGCTCTTTATGAAGCTTGTATGACTGCTGTTAGAACCAACGGTAGAAAGAAAATTCTTGTTGATGCTGGCGTAAACATAATATATTGGACTATGTTAAAATGTTATACGTCCAACCTATCTCTTGATATGGTAAAAATACCTGTAAAGAACCTGCGGGTCGATAGAGAGAATATTTTCAAACACCTCGATAATGAAACCTCAGCCATAGTGCTACAAAACCCTAACTTTTTTGGTTGTATTGACGATTTTTCTGATATAGTTGAAGAGGCACATAAAAAAGGTATTCTTGTTATTTTGTCTGTATACCCTATCTCGTTAGGTGTTTTGAAAACGCCAGGCGAAATGGGTGCTGACATAACTGTTGGCGAAGGACAAAGTTTGGGTATACCTCTCTCTTTTGGTGGTCCTTACTTAGGTTTTATGGCAACAAAAAAAGAATTGGTAAGAAAAATTCCGGGAAGAATTATAGGTAAAACTGTTGATAAAAAAGGTAGAGATAGTTTTGTTATGACCCTCCAAGCAAGAGAACAACATATAAGGAGAGAAAAAGCTACTTCTAATATATGCTCAAACGAAGCTCTCTGTGCTCTTAGAGCTGTTATATATCTATCTCTCATTGGTAAAAAAGGTATTAAAGAGTTATCACTAATAAATCTTGATAAAGCAGCTTTTACAAGGGACCTGCTTGAAAAAATACCAGGAGTTATAAAAGTAGGTGAACCGCCTTTCTTTAATGAATTTACGGTGCTGTTATCTCAAAATGCAGACGAGGTTGTGCACAAAATGATTGATAAAGGGTATATACCTGGACTTCCTCTCGGCAGATTTTATAAAGGTATGGATAACCATCTACTTGTTGCTGTAACAGAGCAAAGAACAAAAGAAGAGATTGTAAAATTTGCAGAAAGTTTGGAGGCAGTATTATGCGATTAATATTTGAAAAAAGTCAACCTGGTAGAGAAGGATTTAAGGTACAAAAAAAAGATGTTCCTGCAACTGCGAAACTACCTGATAACCTAAAACGGAAGAGTGAGATAAATCTGCCCGAAGTATCAGAACTTGATGTAGTAAGACATTTTTCAAGGTTGGCTAATATGAATTTTTGTGTAGATACAAATTTTTATCCTCTCGGCTCCTGCACAATGAAGTATAACCCTAAATTTACAGAAAAAGCCGTAAAATTTAAAGGGTTTGAAGAAGCACACCCACTACTTCCACAATTGATGGGTGGAGGAATCCTTGCTCAAGGGTGCCTTGAACTACTTTACCGAATGGAGAAACTTTTAAACGAAATAACAGGTATGGACGCTTTCACTATGCAACCTCTTGCTGGAGCGCATGGAGAATTAACAGGCGTAATGATTACAGCTGCTTACCATAAGAGTAAAAACAATCATAAAAAATATATACTTGTGCCAGATTCTTCACACGGAACAAACCCTGCAAGTGCAGCTATTGCCGGTTACGATGTTATTGTTATACCGTCTGATAAAAATGGTGTAATGGATATAAGCGAATATAAAAAACAATTAAACGATGAAGTCGCAGGGGTTATGCTCACCTGCCCTAATACACTTGGAATTTTTAATACTAATATAAAAGAGATTTGTGACCTTGCGCACGAAGTCGATGCTCTAATGTATTATGATGGTGCAAACTTAAACGCTATTATGGGGAAACTAAAACCAGGAGATGCTGGTTTTGATATAGTCCATTTAAACCTTCATAAAACATTTGCAACACCACACGGTGGAGGCGGACCGGGAGCAGGACCAGTAGGAGTAAAAGAACACCTTGCAAAGTTTTTGCCTATATCAAAAGTAGTTAAACGAGCAGATGGGACCTTTTGTCTTGACTACAACTATCCTGAGTCTATAGGTTATATAGCGCCTTTCTACGGAAATTTTGGAGTAATAGTAAAAGCGTACGCATATATACTTATGCTGGGGAAAGCAGGGCTTATAGATGCTTCAGAGAAAGCAGTTTTGAACGCCAATTATGTTATGACTAAACTTAAAGACCATTTTCTACTACCTTATGACAGAATATGTATGCACGAATGTGTTTTTTCTGCCTCAAAACAGAAAGAAAAAGGTGTTAGCGCTCTGGATATAGCAAAATTTCTTATAAATAAAAATATTCATCCACCAACCACATACTTTCCTTTAATAGTTAAAGAGGCTATTATGATAGAACCTACCGAAACAGAAAATAGAGAGACCCTCGATAACTTTATTCAAGTAATGAAGGAAGCAGCAGAACTGGTAGAAAAGAGTCCTGAAATCTTTAAAGATATGCCCAACAACGCCCCTGTCCAAAAACCAGATGAAGTAAAGGCTGCCAAAGACCTTAATTTAAGATGGACCCCCTAACAATGAAAAGATGGCGCTTTATCTATTCAGGAAGCAAGCCCCCTGCTCTAAATATGGCTATAGACGAAGCCCTACTTGAAATGCATATATATTCTTGCGTTCCTATATTTAGGATCTACGGATGGCAACCCCACGGATTTAGTCTTGGGTATTCGCAAAACCCTGCTTCTGTTCTTTATGTTGACAGATGTGAAAAAGATGGCATTCCCTTTGTAAAACGAGTTACAGGAGGCGGGATAATCTTCCACGGTGATGAAGTAACATATTCTATTGCCTGTTCAGAAGAAGATATCGGACCGGTAAATTCAGTTAAAGACGCATACAAACTCTTATGTGAGTTTATACTGGAAACATACAGAAGGTTTGGGCTTAACCCTTATTTTGCGATTGAAAACCCTAATAGAGAGAAGGTTAAATCTACATTCTGTTTTTCCTCTTTTGAAGATTACGACATACTTATCGGAGGGAAGAAGATTGGAGGTAACGCTCAAAGAAGAAAAAAGAAAGTTATTATGCAACACGGTTCAATACCCATAACTCTGGATATGCCATTGGTAAGCAAGTACGTTAAAGAGCCTCTTGCACTTGCGAAAACAAATTCAACGTCTCTCAGAGAGGTTTTAGGAAGAGAAATTCCTTTTGAAGAGTTCGCAGGAGTGATGAAAGAGAGTTTTGTATCTGTCTTTAAGGCAGTATTGGAAGAGAAAGATTTTTCTGAAGAAGAAAACCTGCTTATAAAAACCCACCTTGAGATAGTAAACAGAAGAGAATAGAATATGAACACTTCTACAAAATTTATTAAAAAAAAAATAAAATTCTCTGATACAGTAACCACAAAAAATGTTTTAAGAAAGTTTAACCTCCATTCAGTATGCGAAGAGAGCAGATGCCCTAATATAGGTGAATGTTTTAAAAATAAGACTGCCACTTTTCTGATACTTGGAGATATATGTACAAGAAACTGCGCTTTCTGTAACATAAAAAAAGGGGTACCTATCCCTGTCGATTACAAAGAACCTTTAAGAGTTATTAAAGCAGTTGATGAACTTAAAATAGATTATGTTGTGATAACAAGTGTTACCAGAGACGACCTTGGCGATGGTGGTGCTGGGTTGTTTGCTGACCTTATTAGGGTATTTAAAGAACATTTTGACAACAAAAAGATAGAGACCCTTGTTCCAGATTTTATGGGTAAAGAAAGTGCTATAAAAACTGTTGTTGAAAGAAGACCTGATGTATTTGCTCACAATATAGAAACTGTCCCTTCTCTATACCCTTACATAAGAAGTAAAGCGGATTATAGGAGGTCTTTATATGTCCTTGAGAAAGTTAAAAACATAGATAATTCTCAACTAACAAAATCAGGGATTATGCTTGGACTTGGAGAAAAGAGAGAAGAGGTTCTTAATGTAATGGAAGATATAGTTTCTACAGGATGTGATTTTTTAAGTATTGGACAATACCTTGCACCCCAAAAAACTAGTTGGGAAACAGTAAGGTACCTTACTGATGATGAGTTCCTTTTTTTTGCCTCTAAAGGTAAAGAGATGGGGTTTAAACATATAGAAAGCGGAACCTATGTTCGAAGTTCGTATAACGCTCACAGGTATTTAAACCCCAACCCTTAAACAAAACCCCACCCAGAGAAAGAAAAGGCATAAAACAAAAAGCCCCCCTCACCTTACATCCTCTCCCCCAGAGGGGAGATTGTCCCTGGTTGTCATTCCGGACTTGGTCCGGAATCTCGTTTTTACTACCCCTTTTACGTGGATTAGGTTAGAGATCCTGAAACAAGTTCAGGATGGTAAATTGTGGCGGGCAGAAGACAATACTACCCCCCATTCCGTCTTTGCGAATGTACTGGGAAATAAAAGCAAAAGAAGAATTAAATTTATTTATTATTTTTTAAATTGGATAAACCCAGCATTTTCAAGCCGCCATACAGAAGCCCCTGTTGGTATCCAGACAAACCAGCCAGTTCTTTTGTTTGTTCCTATGTTAAATGCAAGTTTATCTACCTCTGAAGGGTCTATACCTATCTTATTGAAAGGTATCTTCATCTCTGCCTGCCACGCTTGGGTGGAATTATCGGTTATTTTTACCTTAAATTCTATACTTTTTTCCAACTCGTTCACAGATTTAAAGGGCATACCGAAATTGTTTTTAACCTCTGCTTTACCATCAAATTTGCCCCATAAAACATATATTGGACCTGTTGGCATATCTTCAAGCCACCAACCTCTACTATGGGAACCAATCTGACTTTCTAATGAAATCTCCACTACTGGTAGATGTCGTTTTAAGGACTCACGCATACCATCCATCCATGGGTCTGGTTCATTAATAATACCTACATACAGATAATCTTTATCATACTGCATCCAGACAAAACTTTTTGCACCTTTTTTTGCATCATCACCTGTATAATATTTTTCTATCACCATTGACGTTTTTTTATCTAACCCAGACCATTCTTCTTTATTCAAATTTCCGTCTATCGTAACAGGTAATTTTCTTTTTGGTATGGTATAAGTAAGAGCAGGGCTTTTCCTTTTTACAACACTCATAGTTGCTTTCATTTCTCCAAGAGGAGACCAATCTGATTTATAATATTTACCTATATCTTCTTTTGTTCTATTTATAGGCCAACTTGCCCTAAGTTGGTCTTTATAAACTCCTATACTACTTATATTGATAGGTTCATAACCTGTAAGCCCGTATATAGGTGCACCCGGTCTTAACCGAAAATCCATATTTTCTTTATCCATAAATAGAGGTTCCTGACCATCCCAATTATTCTTAAAATGGGTAGATGCTTGGGTTCCCCTTCCAAAAGAGATGAAAGCACCTCCAGTATTAAAATTCCGTTCTATTACGCTACCTTGAATACTACCCCAACTTGAAGGTTCTCTCTCCAACATATTAATTAATGGTGGGTACCTATAACTCCAAGGCGGTTGTTTATACCTTAATTCTTGAAGCCGTTGAGACATTCCGCTCATCATTCTTAAATTTGGACCTCCATCTATATCCTGATTATTACAGAATATATTAGACCTATCGCCTTGCCCAACACCTCTACCTTCAATATCTATAAACATATTGTTGGTTATATAGTTTCCTGGGTAGGTACTTGATATTCCAGTAGGTACTCTATAAAAAATGTTATCAACAAAAACCAAGCCGGCGTTCATAGCATCAACGTGTATAGCGTTAAGACCATGGGTAAGGTTGGGAGATGAATGGGTGGATATATGATGAAAAAAGTTGTTACGCGTAACTGTGCCTCGGCTCATTAAATACCAGGGTTCTCCGTAAATATACATTGCACCTATCTCTCTTCCTTCGTAAGGACCGTCGTGCAGTTCATTAAATTCTATGATATGGTCATTAGCATTAAAATATATCATTTGGTGAGGGCTATCATGTATTACGTTATGGGAAACTATTTGACCTATACCGTTAACACTAACTCCTTGCCTATACCCTCCACAAAACCTGTTAAACCTGTGTATATGGTTATTTTCTACCAGATGTCTTGCAGGGATAAGTTCTTTTCTAAAAGGCATAACGCCTCTAACCGCCAAAGGTTTAAGGTTAACCCCGCCCTCCCCCATATCGTACATATCGCAACCAACAACCTTGTTATCCCAACCTTCGTCTATTACAACAGCCCATTGGCCTGTATTTCTAATTACACTACCAGCGATAAGGTTGTTTCTCCCACCATTAATAACTATTCCGTGTTGCCAGGTTCCTTCAATAGTTATGTTATATAAAACTATATTTGAAGTTTTGTTAAAAGTGAAAACAGGTTTGTCTAAAGTTGTAACTATAACCTCGCTTTTTGTTATATCTTGAGGAGGATAAAAATAGAGTTTTCCGCTACTTCTGTCCAGATAAAACTCTCCGGGCATATCAAGTTCACTCAATATGTTGTAGACAAAATAAGGGTGGTCTTTTGCAACTCTTGTCTCTTTCCATCTTGCTCTTGGGTATGTGTTTGGCATTAAATCTATTATTTTTTTCTCTGTATCTATACTTTTAATTTGTGAATGCACCATTATATAAGGCTGAACTACCCCAAGGTAGCCTTTGACCCACATATCTTTTTCATCTTTCCATCTTTCAGGTCTATCTCCTGAGTAGATAAACTTTCCTTCACCAAATTCAGCATTTCGAGATACACCATCAACTTTAGCCAACCCTGCCACTCTAACCCAATCATTGTTAGGCCATTGTGCTAACTTCATTATCTTTTCATTAAAGATAAGTTCAAGTGCGCCTTGATTGGCTACAGGGAATCCTCTGGGCAACAGTTGCCCGTACTCTGTAATACCTGCCTCTTTTAAGTCTGCAACCCAAACCTTATCTTTTGATTCTTTAGGTAACCGTTTTATAATGTCAAGGTCTTTCAAAGGTTTAAAGTTTGATACCTGTTTACCACCAATAATACGAACTTTTTCTCCCTGATACCCTCTATATACTATTGGAGAAAACTCTGCCCCTGAATCTTGGGTATCAAAAACAATACCGTCTGTGATAAAATAGTTACCACCCCTCAAATAGACTGATATACCGCCTGCTGGTATACCTTTCTCTTTAATTTTTCGGACCTCTTCTTGAGCTCGTTTGATAGTCGCAAAAGGTTTATCTTTTGTTCCTCGATTGTTATCGTTCCCTTTTAAAGAAACGTATATCTCATATTTTGGACTATTAACCCATTCTACCCTTTTCTGCCTTGGACTCTTTAACTCTTTGCCGTCTGCCAGACCTTCAATTTCTTCAAGTCTATTACGAATATCAAGCCTGTTACCATCGTTAGGGAACGAACTTGATTCCTCTTTTATAAAAAGGTTGGTATATATGGTTCTTGCTACAGAATATTTTTTTTCATTCTTCCACATATCTCCAATTAAGAGTTCTGCTTTAAAACCGTGATAGTTAGAGGTGTTTTTTTTTAATATCTTTCCGTAACACTCTCTTGCTTTTACAAAATTTTTCTCTTCAAGATAAACCTCTGCTTCTCTAAAGAGAGCGTATACTTTATAATTGTGGGACAACTTTTCATAAGAATTTATTTCGTTGTAGGTTTTATGTGCGTTATTATAATCTTTTTCCAGACGGTAGCTTTCAGCAATATTGAATAGAGAAAGTTCTTTACCATAATTAGGAAGGTGTTTCAATTTTTCGTATTCTGCTCGAGCTTGTTGAAAATCACCTTTTTTTACAAAAAAGTCGGCTTTTTGAAAAACATCTTTCTCAGATAACCCTTTAGGACCCATACCACGTTCTTCTATCTCTTCTTCTGTTAAGACCCTATTGTATACCACTACTTCATCAATATCTGTTATAAGGGAACCTATTCCAAGTTCTGAAAAACCAATCTTGAATAGTTCAGGTCTTTCTACAGGTAAGTAATCTTTTTCAAACTTGTTTGAAGCGATATGTTTACCGTTTAGGTACAACTTCATCTCTTTACCGTCCCAGGTGATAGCAATATATTGCCACATATTATCCTGTATGGCTATTCTTTTGCTTAAACTTGCACCTGCTTTCCCGCTACCACCTTCGCCTCCGAGTGCGTATGTTATAGAAGAAGGGTTATAAGAAGTAATCAACCTCCAACCTTGCCTATACCCTGAAACAGACATTAAATGCCCGTTATTTAGTTTGCTTGCAGGCAGAATACTACCTAAACCTTGCCTGCGAAACCAAACTTCAGCAGAAAACTGTTTGTCTTGTATATTAAATGTAGCCCCTTGGTACCAACCTCTATCAAGCCGAACCGCTTTCTTGTCGCTCCATCTACCTTCAACCACCTTTAAATCATCAAAGACTTCTTTTGTCTGCCTGTTTATGTAAGGAACAAACTTTAAATCCCCGTTGTTACCACTTAAATCTTTTACAATACTTTTACTATCTTTTACATCTTCAAATGTGTAATACCTTGCTACACTCTTATCTTTGATAAGTGATTCTTTCTTCTTTAACCATTCCTGGTAACCAGTATTTTCAGCGTATAAACTTACAACTCCCATTGTTAGCAACAGAAATAAAAATTTCAACCTTTTTTCCATATCTCACTCCTTTAAAATAATATCGTTCTGCCAAACTTGGTTATGCTTTAAGCGACAATTGCGAAGGAACGTCTTGTCCCGCGTACCTCCGAGGGAATTACCACGCCAAAAGACGGCTCGCAAAGACGGAATGGGGGGAAATTACCTTTTACCCTCCCACTTTGTCGCCCGAACGCCCAAACTTGTCATCCTGAACTTGTTTCAGGATCTCTCACTTAACCTACGTAAAGTAAGTAGTACAAAACGAGATTCCGGATCAAGTCCGGAATGACATGCAGG
>Ga0172382_10002805_pt1 | contig 28376 bp, 16 predicted proteins | sample Leawel138RmetaG_FD_122245 | JGI IMG/M metagenome (GOLD analysis project Ga0172382, IMG submission 122245) | Leachate microbial communities from a municipal landfill in Southern Ontario, Canada - Leachate well 138R metaG | ecosystem: Engineered > Solid waste > Landfill > Unclassified | place...
TAGGCGGATTAGCCTTCTCTCTGCCCACTTTACTATCCTAACGCCCAATTTTGTCATCCTTCCTAAACTTGTTTCAGGACCTCTCACTTAACCCCGTAACGTAAGTAGTAAAACGAGATTCCGGATCAACTCCGGAATGACAGATTGGGGGGAGAAGGCAAAAGAAAACGTGCACCGAGTGAATAGAGAGCATGTATATTGTATTTGTTTTAGAATAGATTCTGGTATAAAATGTATATAACTTCACTTTATGCTTTCAACAAAAGGGGGATATATGCGTCACTTAAAAATCCTTACCACCTGTATATTAATTTTTGTTGGTACGTTTGCCTCAAAGTTCTTTATAGTCAACGCATCTGCTGAGAAGGAAAAACTTCAAGATAGAGGGCGTGCTTCTCTTTTAATGAGCGGTGGCAATTATAAAGAAGCGTATGACGTCTTCTCTGCTCTTGCTTTTAACCCTAAAAACGATTCACATAAAGTTGCAGATGATATGCGAGAAGCAGTTAGATGTTTAAATCAACTTGGCAGAGTAAACGAGTTTGACGATTTTATTGAGAAGGTTATATCAATACATAAGGATAATTTTCTTCTTTTGGAGCAAGCAGCTCAACTTTATATGGGACAGGAACATAACGGTTCTATAATTGCAGGTAAATTCGTTCGCGGACCTCATAGAGGGGCTTCAAAAGTAGTCAATTCTTATGAAAGAGATAGAGTAAGAGCGTTACAATTATACTCTGATGCTATCCAAAAAAGTTTAAGCCAGACAAAGACAAAACAAGATTCTTCCCAGTTAGGACGTCTTTACCTTTCTCTTTCTCAAGCCTTACTTTTTAATAGAGGTTGGCAGGAGGCTTGGCGGTTACAATATCTTACCGACTTAAATGTTTTACCTGATTATGAGGATGGCTATTTTTACGGTTACTACGGATACGGCGGTTTTAGAGGTGCACCTGTAAACCCTGATGGAAGCCCTGTTTTCCATAAAATACCAAAAAGTTGGGAGGTTGCAGAAACAGACGGCGAAAGGTATAGATGGTGTATAAACCAAGCAATGGAATATTCGCCTGATTTAAAAGGGCGTGTTTTATCTGAATGGGCAGATTTTCTACATAACCAGTTTGGTGTTGCTACAATGAGTGAATATAGAGGGTATTTTGTTAGGTTTTCAGAAGATGACTCAAAGAAAAACGAGAGTGGTCCTTACGCAGTCCACACCCTTAAAGAAAACGAGACGATTGCTCGGCTTGCTACAGGTATAAAACGGTTTAATCTACCTGACGAGTATAATTATATAAAAATTTATCAAGAAGTTGCATCAGCCAAATATGTAACACATGCAGGAAACGCCCTTGATAAGTTGGCTACAATTTTTGAAAACAGGTTGCAATACGAGAAAGCGGCTGACTACTGGCGTCAAAGCATTGATAGGTATGGTGACCAATATAAACGTAAAGAGAACCGTCTTAACCAGATTGTAAAAAATTGGGGGCAGTTTCAACCAACAACAACTCAGTCAGCCGATACTGGTGCAACTATAGAATATAAGTTTAGAAACGGGCATTCTGTTGTTTTTACTGCTTACGAAGTTGATATACAGAAACTCCTTGCTGACTTAAAAAGTTATCTTAAATCCAAACCAAAGACCCTCGATTGGGACAAGATGAATATCCAGGATGTAGGTTACCGTTTAATAACAAAAAACCAGAAAGAGTATATTGGTAAGCAAGTTGCATCCTGGGAACTTAAACTACAACCTAAAGAGAAACATTTTGATAAGGTTATTACTGTAACAACCCCATTACAGAAATCTGGCGCTTACCTTCTTACAGCTAAAATGGAAGACGGGAACACAAGCAATAGTGTTATATGGGTATCAGATACTGTTATCTTAAAGAAACCTCTCGATAATGGTGTCTACTATTTTGTTGCTGATGCAAAAACGGGAAAACCTATTTCAGGTGCTAATCTTGAGTTTTTTGGCTACCGTCAGCGATGGCAAGAAAGAAGGCAGACAGGTCAAGCGGCATACGACATTTATGTAAGACATTTTGCTGAACTAACTGATAAAGATGGGCAGGTTTTCGCCAAAATTGGTGACCAAGAAAATTACCACCAGTGGATTGTTACTGCTACAACAAAAAGTGGACGGTTTGCTTATTTAGGTTTTACAGATATGTGGATTAGCAAGTACCACGATTACCAATATAATCAGGTTAAATACTACTTTATGAGCGATAGACCTGTATATAGACCTGAGCAGGTAGTAAAGTTTAAATGGTGGGTTGGCACTGCAAAGTATGACCAAGAAGGAAAATCGGAGTTTTCAGGAAAATATTTTAACGTACGTATTGATAACCCCAAAGGAGAGAAGGTCTTTGAAAAGCAGTATACTTCAGACGAGTTTGGGGGTATTGATGGAGAATTTCTTTTAGCAAAAGATGTTACTCTCGGTGTGTATAGGGTAAACATTAACAATAGAGGGTATGCAACATTTAGGGTAGAAGAATATAAGAAACCAGAGTTTGAGGTTATAGTTACAGCGCCTGTTGAACCGATTATGTTGGGAGAAAAGGTAACAGCAAAGATAGAGGCTAAATACTATTTCGGAGCGCCTGTAACTGAAGGAAAAATAAAATATAAGGTGTTGCGCACAAGTTACCCTTCAGAATGGTTCCCTCCATTGAGATGGGACTGGTTGTACGGTAAAGGGTACGGTTGGTTAGGGTACGATTATACTTGGTACCCCAGATGGAACGAGTGGGGGTGTTTTAGACCTATACCCAGGTGGAGACCTTTCCCAAGAAGCCAGCCAGAACTTGTTGCAGAGGTAGAGGTGCCCATAGGTAAAGACGGACTAATAAATGTTGAGATAGACACAAGTCCTGCTAAAGAACTTATGGGAGATACCGACCATAGATATGAGATTACAGTTGAGGTTACCGACCTATCACGTCGAACTATTACTGGGCAAGGAACTATATTGGTTGCACGTAAACCTTTTAAGGTGTATCTCTGGACAAACCGCGGGCATTACAGGGTAGGAGATGTTATTAAAGCAGAGGTAAGCGCAAGAACCTTAAATAATAAACCAGTAGAAGGTAAAGGTGTTTTACGTCTATTAAAAGTAACCTACCCTAAAGGTGAACCAAAAGAAACAGAGGTTATGAAGTGGAACTTGAATACCAATGTTGAAGGTAACACTTATCAACAGTTGAAAGCGTCTCAAGCAGGTCAGTATCGCTTAAGTTATACTCTTAAAGATAACAAGGGGCATACTATTGAAGGTGGTTATATATTTTGTGTGAGAGGTGAAGGGTTTACAGGTGAAGGGTTTAGGTTTGAAGATATAGAGTTGGTTCCAGATAAAACAGAATATTCGCCCGGTGAAAAGGTTAATCTTGCTATAAACACCAACCGTCTCAACAGTTATGTGCTTCTCTTTGTTAGACCTTCTAACGGAGTGTATCTACCACCAAAAATTTTATCTTTGGAAGGTAAAAGTGTCGAAGAAGAGATTGAGGTATTAAAAAAGGATATGCCTAACTTTTTTGTTGAAGCGGTAACTGTTAGCAACGGGAAGGTATATCAAGAGATGAGAGAGTTGGTTGTACCCCCAGAAAGCAGAATTCTTAATGTATATGTTGAGCCCTCAAGCAAAGAGTATAAACCCGGTGAAAAAGGGGTTATAAAACTAAAGGTAACAGATGCTTCTGATAAACCCTACTCTGGAAGTTGTGTGGTAACTATGTATGATAAATCTGTTGAATATATATCTGGCGGAACAAATGTTGTTGATATAAAGGAGTTCTTCTGGAAATGGATAAGACATCATAACCCTACAATTGAAACATCTCTAAATAAAAGAAGTTACGATATACCTGATAAACCTATGTTAAATATAGGAGTTTTTGGGCATCTGACTGAAATCGATGGGGTACGTAAAGGAGAATTATCTAATGCTAAAGGTGGTATGGTGGTGGGGAGAGAAAGGGCAGAAGGACAAGTGTTAAGCCGAAACCTTTCAAAGGTAGACGCAGTAGCAGCACCTATGAGTGAGGTATCTTTTGATGCTAAAATGAAATTAGGCAAACCGCAGGAAGAGACACCTCTGGTTGAGCCGTCAGTAAGAAGCCAATTTGCAGATACGGCTTTGTGGGTTGCTACTGTTACTACAGATAATAACGGAGAAGCAGAGTTAGAAGTTAAAATGCCAGATAATCTTACCACTTGGAAAACAAGGGTATGGGCTATGGGTGAAGGTAGCCGTGTAGGCGAAGGAACATCAGAGATAGTTACAACAAAAAACCTTATTATAAGGTTACAATCTCCAAGATTTTTTATAGAAAAAGATGAAGTAGTTCTTTCAGCAAATGTGCACAATTACCTTAAAGGAACAAAAAAAGTTGATGTTATACTTGAAACGGAAGGCGGTTGTTTATCTCTTATGAAAGGTTATAAAATGACTCAGAAGGTTAATATTAAAGGTAACAGCGAAACAAGGGTTGATTGGCGACTTAAGGTTATCCAACCGGGAACGGCTGTTGTAAGAATGAAAGCACTAACCAACGAAGAATCAGACGCTATGGAACTATCTTTCCCTGTTTATGTGCACGGGATGTTAAAGACAGAGAGTTGGTCGGGGTATATCAGACCAGAAGAATCAGTTGGTGGAATTGAGTTTTATGTGCCAACAGAAAGACGCCCTGAAGAGACAAGGTTGGAGGTAAGGTACTCCCCTTCTCTTGCAAGTGCGATGGTTGACGCTCTACCTTATATGGCTGACTACCCATACAAAACTACAGAAAGCACCCTTAACAGGTTCTTACCTTCTGTTATTACCCAAAAAGTTCTTAAACAGATGGGCTTAAACCTAAAAGATATAGAAGAGAAACGGACAAACCTTAACGCTCAAGAAATAGGTATAGATAAAGAACGGGCTAAACAATGGAAACGGTTTGATGCTAACCCTGTTTTTGATGAGGAACAACTTAACCAGATGGTTAAAGCAGGGATTGAACGTTTAACCACTATGCAAAACCCTGATGGTGGATGGGGTTGGTTTAGCGGTTGGGGAGAAAGATCTTGGCCTCACACTACCGCAACTGTTGTTCGTGGGTTACAGGTTGCTCGGGCAAACGGTGTTGGTATTGTGCCGGGGGTAGTAGAAAGAGGTGTGGAATGGTTAAATAATTATCAGAAAGAGCAGGTTGTTCTACTGAAAAATAAAGATACAAAAGATAAAACAAATGTTAGATGGAGAGGTTCTGCAAATAACCTTGATGCGTTGGTATATATGGTGCTTGTAAACGAAAAGATTGATAACATTGATATGCGTAACTTCTTATACCGAGACCGTAACAATTTAAGTGTCTATGGTAAAGGGTTGTTTGGGTTGGCTCTACATAATGTAGGGGATATTGAAAAACGGGATATGTTGATTAGAAATATCAACCAGTATCTTGTAATTGATAATGAAAACCAGACAGCGTACCTGAGAATGCCTGAAGGTAACTACTGGTGGTATTGGTATGGAAACGAGATAGAAGCAAACGCTTATTATCTGAAACTTCTTGTATTAACAGACCCTAAAGGAGAAGTTCCTCCTTATCTGGTTAAATATCTACTTAATAACCGTAAACACGCAACATATTGGAACAGCACAAGAGATACTGCCCTTGTTGTAGAGGCGTTTTCTGATTATATTAAAGCAACAGGGGAAGACGACCCTGATATGAACCTTATTATTAAAGTTGCTGGTAAAGAGGTTGGAAAGGTTGATATAAAGAAAGATAACCTATTTACTTATAATAATAAACTTGTTTTAATAGGAGATGAGGTTGTTTCTGGAAAACATAAGTTTGAAATTCTTAAAAAAGGAAGAGGTCCGCTATACTTTAACGCTTACCTAACAAACTTTACACTCGAAGACCCAATAAAGAAAGCTGGGCTTGAAATAAAGGTTGAACGAAAATACTATCGGTTGGTGAAAGAAGATAAGACAATAAAAGCAGAAGGTATGAGAGGGCAGGTTCTTGAACAAAAAGTAGAAAAATATATACGGGAAGAGTTGAAAGATTTGGCTACACTTAAAAGTGGTGAGTTGGTAGAGGTGGAGTTAAAAATAGATAGTAAGAATGACTATGAGTATATCATCTTTGAGGATATGAAACCAGCAGGCTTTGAACCGGTAGAAGTAAGGAGCGGTTACGGTGGAAACGAGATGGATGCGTATATGGAGTTTAGGGATGAGAAGGTGTCTTTCCTTACTCGTGTGTTACCTCGTGGAACTCATAGTTTGAGTTATAGAATAAGGGCTGAGATTCCAGGTAAGTTTAGTGCTTTACCTACAAAAGCAAGCGGTATGTATGCGCCAGAATTGAAGGCAAACTCTGATGAGATTAAGTTGCAAGTAAAGGATTGAAAGGAATATGAAGCAAACCCAAGCAAACCCCCGAGGTTTGCAGAACTTAAGGCTATTTAGTAAACGGTAGCGGAGCAATCCTCGGGGGTTTGCAGTCGATATGGGGTGTTATTTACTCACTCAGGGACTACGGTCACGAAGGTCCGACCTTCGTGACATCTACCTTTCCTTGTATGTATCTAACTCTTTACGAAGGTCGGACCTTCGTATTAGTCAAGTGTAGAGAAAAGGAATGCGCCCTCTTTTGTCTTCTACCCTTGAGGGGAGGAGAATATAGATGTTATTTTTTTAGGTTTTCGCATAAAGGCAGAATTTTCTCCAACTGAGCAACTATCCGTTTCTGCTCTGCAAGTGGCGGTAAGGGGAAAAGATAATTTTTAAAAACCTTAAATGGTGGTATATTTTTAATTGCTGAACCTTTGCTGGCAGAGCGAGCATCTTGTTTTAAGACAACATCAAAAAACACAAGAAAGTATGGTTTATAAATCGGCTGAAATAGTTGCATACGCATTAACGCCTGATTAATAATACCCTGTTCGATATTTTCTGGTAAAACGTAGGTTTCTCCAATGGTGCCAGCACAGCTAACAATTATATCACCTGGGTAAACTTCAAACCCAGACATCTTGCTTTCAAAATAAGCTCTTTTAATATAGTATTCGCCGATTTCCGAATTTTTTTGAATAGCGTTTTTTTGTTCATATACTTTAACAGCATCATTTCCCTTGGGAACAAAAATATTTTTTGTTAAAGCACTTCCAAAAGGACCCTTTTTGTATCTACCCAACTCCCCTAACCTTGCCCACATCCAACTTTCTGGGATATCAAACGGTTTTTCTTCCTCTGATATTTCGGGTAAAGGTTTTTCTTTTTTTATTTTACCTTCTTTGATAAGACGCCTCTTTTCGGTTCGTATCTCTTTGTATAGTTTTTCTCCTGTGCCTTCATCAAGACGTTGCTCTACAAGTTTACCTTCTATGGCATATTGGAGGATGGATTTTTGCATATCGGTTGGAAAATTATTGTTAAGGGTTTCAAGTTTGGTATATGCCTGTTCATATTTATCAATATAAGGTAGTAGTTCTTCAATTTTAGCAACTATCCGTTTCTGCTCTGCAAGTGGCGGTAAGGGGATGAGCGTTTCTTTTAATTTCTTAATACTAACACCACCAATTATACCAGTCATATTTTCGGAAAACAGTTTTTTAAACTCGACACTTTGCAAATAATAAAATAGAAAAATGTTAAGTATACCATGGGCTTGAAACATACATAGTTTATTGCCAAAACATACATCTCTATCAAGAATTCCAATTTTTCTACCAGCACTACCACCTTCGATACACATCAAAATAGAGTTTTTATATGCTCGCTTAAAAGAGTTTTCGAAAGGAATACGGACGCCGTTATCGTATTCTATTTTCTGCTCAAAAGATATGTTTTTTGTAGCGATATAATCATATCCGTCAGTAAGTCCAACATACTTAGCTTTTTTCTCACTTGCTGAAATGCTATTTCCAGTATACATTTCACAGCAACTTCCCAATACTTGCCATTTCCAAGTGTCTGGTATCTGAAAAGGAGGGTTGGCAACATCAAAGCCATGTTTATTTAGAGTATATTCCCCTGTGCCTTCATCAAGACGTTGCTCTACAAGTTTACCTTCTATTGCCATCTGCAAAATACTGTTTTTCAATTCCTGTGGTGTCATTTTTTCTTCTCGCCCCCAAGGATGGTGGTAATTTCATCAAGTACAAGGTCTATCTCTCTATTTAGGGATGCCCGTTTCTCCTCATATTTTTGAATCAAATCCATTGGGTTAAGGATTTCTTCTTCTATATGGGGATAACCGCAAAGGTCAAGGTTGTAACCAAATTCTTCTATAAGTTGTTCAACTTTATATTTTTTTGCTTTATCAAAACCGTCAATATTTATCTCCTGCCGATTTTCCCACCACTTAAAAACAGGGTTAAAATGTTCCAGTTTCATAGGTTTTGTTTTAGAAAAATTCTTGTACCCTTTAGGCATATCCAGACGGTAGAACCATATTTCTGAAGTTGGTTTTGTATGGTCAAAAAATAGGATGTTGGTGGTGATAGATGTATATGGAGCAAATACGCTGTTTGGCATACGGATAATAGTGTGTAAGTTAAATTCTGAGAGAAGTTTTTTCTTGATATTTATTTTAGCGTTATCTGTGCCAAACAAGAAACCGTCTGGAAGGATAACAGCGGCACGACCGTTTTTCTTTAATCTGTACATTATTACTGACATAAAAAGATCGGCTGTTTCGCTGCTGGCAAGGTCGGATGGAAAATGGTTTTTAACGTCTGCCCTTTCACTTCCACCGTAAGGCGGGTTCATAAGAATAACGTCAAATTTATCTTTTTCTGTGTAGTCCAGCACGTCTCTCAATAGGGAGTTGTTATGGTATATCGTTGGCACATCTAAACCGTGTAGCAACATATTGGTGATACAGAGCATATACGGGAACTGTTTTTTCTCAATACCGTAAATAGAGTTAGAGTATTTTGACCGGTCGGTTGTGGTTTTAATCTGTGGTTCAAGTTCTTTAAGCCAACTTGTTATAAAGCCGCCTGTACCGCAAGCAAAATCAGCCATCTTCTCACCGATTTTAGGTTGAATAGTTTTTGCCATAAACTCTGTTACAGCGCGAGGTGTGTAAAACTCACCAGAAGAACCAGCACTCTGTAATTCGCGAAGGATAGATTCGTATATCTCGCTAAATGCGTGGCTCTCTTGGTAGTCGCTTAAATCAAGTTCGTCAATAATGTTTATGACCTGACGAAGTAAAACTCCGTCTTTCATATAGTTGTTGGCGTCTTCGAAGGTGGTCTTGACAATAGATTTCTTAATAGGGGTGTTGGGGGTAACATCTAATTTTTTTAGTGTAGGAAAGAGTGTGTTATTGACAAAGTGTAGCAGAGTATCTCCTGTTTTAGCGTTTCCGCTTTTATCGTCTACTGCCCAGTTGTTCCAACGGCACTCTTCTGGAATAATAGATTGGTAGTTGTCTTCCATTATTTCCCATTCTTCTTCCTTAGAATCGTACACCTTTAAAAATAGCATCCAGGTAATCTGTTCTATACGTTGTGCATCACCGTTGATACCAGCGTCGTTACGCATAATGTCTCGGAGTCTTTTGACAAAATTTGATAGGTTTTTCATATATTAACCGCCTTATATAGTTCTCCTTCTAATTCTTTGACCGCTTGAAGGTACCCGCTTTTACCTCCAAAGAAGTCCGTAATCCTTGCGGGGTTACCAAACTTTTGGAACGGGTAGAGTTTTAATACCTCTGTCTTTTCAATCTCATAGATACCGGTATTCATATATTTGTCCAGTAGCGCTTCTAAAACCTCACGAGCAACACCGCTATATTTGCTTAAAAAATCACGTTTCTTGACATTGTTTGCACGTTCTTGGCGTGTCAATGGTTTCTTACCAAAAGCTACGTAGCAGATAAAATCAAAATCATCTACATCAGATAAGTTCTGGTCTGCTTTCATACTTTCAAGGTTGATACCACGTTCCAATAGAAGATTTTTAATGCTTTCTTTCTTCTTCTCAGAAGACCATTGATGGATAAAATTGTCCAAAGAAGCGTATCTGCCAAGTATGTTGGATTTTGTGTAGTCAACAATGTTTTCCTGCCGTAAGAGTTTGCCGTTTGTATCATAAATAGAAACGGTCTTGCCTATAATTTCAACCGGGCAACCGTTTTCATCAACAATTGGTTTTTCTTTGGGTGCTACCTCATCACCGTAAATAATATCAGTATCGTCTTCAGAAATACCGGGAGGATTATCTTTACTATAATAATCGTCCTGCTCTATGGGTCCGTCCCAGTCAGGGTCTGCAAACAGGCGTGTTACGTTACGGAAATCCATAACTGTAAAGTGTGTTTTTCCGTCTTGTTCACGGATACGGGTGCCACGACCGATAATCTGTTTAAATTCGGTCATAGAACCTATCATCTGGTCAAGTACAATCAACTTAATCATTTTGCAGTCAACTCCAGTAGAAAGTAGTTTTGAGGTGGTAGCGATTACAGGGTATTTTGGTGCAACCGAAATAAAATGGTTCAGTTTTCTTTTACCGTAGTCGTCGCTTCCTGTTATACGAACAATGTAATCGGAGTTCTTTTTAACCATATCGGAATTGAGGTTTATCAGTGCTACCCTCATACGTTCAGCGTGGTCTTCGGTAGCACAGAAAACAATGGTCTTATCCATCCGTCCTACGCTTTTAAGGTACGTTGTAATCTCTTTTGCTACCTCTTCTGTGCGGTCTTCAAGTATGATGTTGTAGTCAAAATCGCTGTTGGAATAGATGCGATCTTCAATCTCCTGCCCGTTTTTATCAAGTTGTCCTTTATACGGACGCCAACCTTCGCCTATGTTGGTACGGATATTGATTACCCTAAACGGAGCAAGAAAACCGTCCTCAATACCTTCCCGTAAACTGTATGTATAAATTGGTCCACCAAAATAATCTATATTAGAAATATATTTTGTTTCCTTAGGGGTAGCAGTCATACCGATTTGAGTAGCTGAAGAGAAGTAGTCAAGTATTTTACGCCAGTTGCTATCTTTCTTTGCTGAACCTCTATGGCACTCATCAACTATTATAAGGTCAAAAAAATCTTTACGAAATAGGGTAGTTAAACGTCTTACAGTTTCGTCTTCGGCTTTATCAATTTCATATTCAGCTTTCTCAGTTTCATCTTCTTTGCGGTCGGTTAGTTGGTGATATAGGGAAAAATAGACCTCGTAAGATGTTATAGTAGTTGGGTTATCTTTAGCAAAATTAATTTTATGAATCACCTTTTTAAGTGGCGCAAAATCCTGCTGAATAGATTGGTCAACAAGAATGTTTCTGTCAGCAAGGTATAACACTTTTTTCTTCATACCACTTTTAAGTAACCGATAAACTATTTGAAATGCTGTGTAGGTTTTACCTGTTCCTGTTGCCATAACCAGTAAAAGACGATCTTCTCCTTTTGCGATGGCATCTACGGTGCGGTTGACTGCGTTGCGTTGGTAGTAACGAGGAGCGTAAATGTTTGGGTTTGTGTAGTATGGCTGAGAGATAATATCTTTTTCTCTGTCCGTCAGTTGTTTTGCAGCATAGTATCTATCTATTAGTTCATAGGGAGAGGGAAATTGGGATAAAGGAATTTCTCGTTCTTTTCCTGTTAAAAAATCGTGTTCATAAAAAGCGTCACCGTTGGAACTGTAAGCAAAAGGAACATCAAGCATCTGAGCGTAAGTTATGGCTTGTTGTAGCCCGTAAGATACGGTATGTTTGTTGTCTTTTGCTTCAACGATAGCAATAGGGTTGTTTGGGTTTATGTATAGAATATAATCGGCTTTTTTGGGGTCTTCGCGATTTACTAAGTTACCTTTAAGGTTTATTCTACCGTCGGTAATTTTAGTTTCCATAGTAATATGGTTGAAACTCCATTTTGCTGTAATTGCTGGAGTGATATATCGAAGTTTAATATCTTCTTCGGTCATCTGTTTTTTTGGAATCACAAATTACCTCTCCCTATTTGTTTGCTGTCTGCTTTGCTGTTTTTTGTCAGCAAGGAGTTTTAAAGTTTATTATATCACTTAACCAGTAGTTTCTCAAAAACTTGGCATAAAAGAGAGATTGCCACGCCAAAACACGGCTCGCAATGACAAACTAATAGAAAAGAGGATGGGGAGGTAGTTTTTCACAAATCAATCTCAATCCCTTTGGTGCGTATCTCATATATTAGTGGTATCCAAGTATTCTCTTTGTATGCTTTTACAGAAAGAGGAACTGGTTCAATTCTGGAATCTATCTCTCCTGCCACCTTAAATAAAAACATACCTTCTTCAACGGTATCTTTCCCAAAATCTTTTGAAATTATTGCCACATCAATATCGCTATCTTTATTAGGAGTAGTAGAGGCATAAGAACCATATAGAATAATTTTATCTATTCTTATACCTTCTTTTTTTACCCTTTCTACAAACTTATTAATTTTTTCAATAATTGATTTTTCTATTACAGGTTTTACTTTTTTAACCATTTAAAAACCCTTTCAATTTCTTTTAATTGTTCCAACGTATATTTTTTTGTACACTTTTTGTGAAAAAGTTTCTGTTCATCAGGGTATCTGGATTGAAAATAAAATTCCATAAATTCACTCAATTTTGTTAAAATATTCTTCGGAAATTTTAATCCAGTTTTTTCTGCCAACTGAGGTAGGGAATGAGTAAAAGGGGCGTGTTTTTTTCTGTTTTTCACATAAACTGCTTTTAAGATTTTTTCGAGAGCAAGATGTCCAAAAAACAAAGCGTAAGGATACTTCTCTTTTTCATATAAACTTTGAGCAACAGAAAAATCATAGTCGGCACCTTCTACCCAATACTGTATGGTTTTTTCTATGTCAAAATTCATATAAGAATTTTAGCATATTGATATTATTAAAGCAAAAAAGAAAGGCGTAAGTGGTGTTATTTACTCTCTCTGGTACTCCTGTGACGTGGATTAAGTGAAAGATCCTGAAACAAGTTCTGGATGACATTCCCAAAGATATGCCTTCTACCCTTGGGGGAGAAGGGCAGGGATGAGGGGGCTGTTAACAGGCGAGGAAAAACGGAAGATATAACGACAAAGGCAAAAGACCCCCTCACCTTACATCCTCTCCCCCAATGGGAGAGGAGAGTGTGTGTGGAATTGCCGGTGCTTTTGTCTTCTACCCTTGGGGGAGAGGAGAATACAGGAAAATTAAGCGGTTGTGTCCCCTGCTCTTCTTGCTATACGTCTTTCAAAAAGATAATATACAACGGGGACAACAAACAGAGTTATAAAAGTAGCGCTTAAAAGTCCTCCTATAACTGCTCTTGCAAGAGGCGCCTGAAACTCGCCACCTTCTCCAAAACCAAGTGCCATAGGTATTAATGCAAGAATGGTTGTGAACGAGGTCATAAGAATTGGTCTTAAACGTCTGCGTCCTGCTTCTTCTATAGCGTCTTTGAGTAGAAAGTTGTCTCTACGACGTAAAAGAATTATATGGTCAACTAAAACTATAGCGTTGTTGACAACAATCCCGCCTAACATAATACATCCTATAAAGGATTGTATGTTAAAGGTTGTCCCTGTTAGAAATAGTAACCACACAACCCCTATAGCTGCAGGAGGTATAGAAAACATAACCACAAACGGATCTCTCAAAGATTCATATAGAGAAACCATAACCATATATACTAAAAGTAAGGCAAGTATAAATACACCTACAAGTTCTCTAAAAGCCTCCTGCTGTTCTTCATATTCACCTGTAAGTGCCATAGAAAAATCGCCTGGAACAGGTATAGACTGTAGTCCGTTCTGCACATCTTTAATAATAAGACTCATATCTCTGTCACTTGTATTGGCAGATACTGTAACAATACGTTCTTGGCTTTTTCTTTCTATTGTTACAGGACCTGAATGGGGTTTCATATCAACAAGGTTTCTTAAAGATACAGATTGCCCATAATTGTTGACAAGAGAAAGGTTAAGTATATCTTCCATACTCATTTTATCGGCATCTTCCAGTTGAACAAATATACGGTGCTCGCTACCACCCTCCCTAAAATAACCAGCAGTGCTACCACCTAAAGATATCCGAAGCATATCTGCAACTTGTGACACATTAAAACCCAAATCTGCCGCTTTAAGTCTATTAACCAGTATAAGTTGTTCGGGTATACCTGTTTCTCTGCTAACTTGTGCGTCGGTAACTCCATCAACACCTTCTACCATTTTTTTTACTTGGGAAGCAAGGTTATCAGCTGTGGTAAGGTCATACCCGCGAATCTCTACTTGAACTCTATCTGCGGTGCCTGCTCCTCTCATTAGCATCCTTGTGAACATACCGGTCCCAGCACGAGTTCTAACAATCATACCAGGAATATGAGATAGTTGTTGCCGTATATCTGAAGCAATCTTTTCACTGGAACGTTTTCTTTGTCCCCTACCCTTTAAAGAGATTCTTAACTGCCCCGTATGGGACCCTGACGTCCAACCAGAACCGCCTACAGTTGTTATTTTGTTTTCCATTTCTGGAATTTCTTTGTCAACAACTGTTTCAATTTTCTTAAATTGTTCATCAACTACAGCCAGTTTGGTACCTACTTCCATCTCTCCTGTTATCCTAACTTCTCCTTCATCGCTTTGAGGAACAAGTTCTCTACCTATCATAAGCCCAACCCCAACACTTACAACAAGTACAATAAAAACAGTTATAAGAACAACCCAACAATGAGTAAGAGCATGTTTAAGCATTTTTTTATACAGTTCTTCCATCTCGGTAAGCACCTTACCTATAGCCCTGTATAATTTATGTAAAAGATTTTCGCCAGTAAAGGATTTCTCGTCTTCAAGTTGTAGAAATTTTGAGGAAAACATTGGAATCAATGTCAAAGCAACAGCAAGGGAACAGAGTAAAGCAAAACTTACTACCATAGCAAGTTGTTTAAACATAACCCCTGCCATTCCTCTCATAAAGACCAGAGGAAGGAACACTACTACTGTTGTAAGAGTGCTTGCAACAACAGCAGAAGCAACCTCTTGGCTACCTGCCACAGCAGATTCTTCTTGACTAAGCCCATCTTCACGTAGACGATAAATATTTTCTAAAACCACAATAGCGTTATCTACAAGCATACCTACCCCCAATGCAAGTCCGCCTAATGTCATTATATTGAGAGTAAATCCTGAAAAATATATAAGACCAAAAGCCGCTACAATAGAGATGGGAATAGCGACAGCAACAATTGCTGTACTTCTAAAGTTACGTAGAAAAAAGAGTAGTACAAGAACAGCAAATAGACCACCGTATAAGGCAGATGTCCCAACTGAAGAGATAGACCTTTTAATATAACTTGATGAATCTACAATAGGCACAAGCCGTATCTGAGGCATATCTTCGTTAATCTTTTCTACTTCTGCAAGAACATTCTTTGCAACCTCAACCGTATTTTTACCAGACTGTTTTGTAACAGAGAGGTTTATTCCAGGGCGACCATTGACACGGACAGCTCGAGTAACTTTTTGTGAGGTATCTTTTACAGAGGCAATATCCTTTAATCTAATAGGAACATCCTCAAGTTTTGCAACCACAGTATTAGCAATCTCTTCAACGGTAACATATTCGCCAGGAGTTCTAACTATAACATCTTGGTAACCACGTTCAACCGCACCAGCAGGAAGAACAACGTTACTTTCTGAAATAGAGGAAATAATTTTGTTTAAAGGAAGGTTTAACGCTTTAATTTTTCCAGAATTAAGACTTACTCTTATCTCACGAGTACGACCACCGTATATATCCAGTGCGGCTACTCCCGGCACACGTTCTATTCTGTACTTTATCTGTTCGTCTATAATTCTTCGTAACTCTATCGGGTCAAGGTTACTGGATGCGCCTAACATTACTATAGGCATACTGGAAGGGTCAAACTTTCTCAAAGTTGGCCTATCCATATCTTCTGGTAACCGAGAAATAATTCTATCAAGACGGTCTCTAACATCATTTGAAGCAGTATCTAAATCTGTCCCCCATGAGAATAGCACCCTAACTCTACTGCGCCCTTCCGAAGAATTTGAAGAGACTTCTTCAACTCCAGGCACAGCACTCATTGCTTCTTCTATAGGGCGTGTAACAAGTTCTTCTATCTCTTCAGGGCTGGCATTCTCATAAGTAGCCGTTATACTTATAGTAGGGTAAGTAATATCAGGCATAAGGTCTATAGGAAGCCTTTTCAAAGCGACGCTTCCTATAATAATTACAATAAGAGCAACCATAGTTGTTAGTAAAGGGCGCCTAACAGAAAATTGAGATATGTTCATCGATTCCCTCCAGAGTGGTTAGGTTCACCAGAAGGCTGGTTCTCTTCTTTTGGTGTACTAAACCTTTCTTCAGGCAAAACAATAGGGGAGCCGTCGTCCAGAAGATGTTGCCCTAAGGTAACCACATACCCATCAATTTGTGGCTGAAGGATTTCCACATCTTCGGTGTTGACAATACCTGTTTTAACTGGCACAAATTTTGCTTTTTTCTCTTCTAAATCAACAAGAAAAACACCTTCTTTTTCATCTCTTGTTAATATTGAAGCAAAAGGTACAACAGTTGCCCCAGTATGCCGAGCAAGTTCTATCTCTGCTTTTACAAAAACTCCAGATTTAAGTAGATGATTATGGTTAGCAACAGTTACTTCAATACGGGCAGAACGAGTAGTTTCTTGTAATGTAGGAGAGATACGTGAAATTTTACCTGAAAACTCTTTACCTGGGTGGGCATCGGTAGTAATAACAACAGGTTGCCCAATATGGATGCTGGAATAACTTTCTTCCGTAATATATATCACACCAGTCAAAGAATCGTTATCTATTAAAGATATAATTGAAGCATTGGCACTAAGCATATCTCCTTCGTTTACATAACGTTCTCCAACCAACCTAACATTGTTCTCTCCATCCCACACAGCCCTTACCTCTGTATAAGAAAGTTTTATTTGTGCGTTTTTTAGAGATTCTTCTTTCTGTTTTACCTGAGCAATGGCTACCTTGTATTTTGCTTCTGCAACTTTGTAAGCCGATTCTGCTTTATCAAGTTCAGATTCTGATGCTATCTTTTTTTCTCTTAGAATTTTTGCTCTTTCAAGTTCTCGTTTTGTGGTTTCTATGGTGCTCTTGCATTCTAAAACATTTGCTTTTGTTACTTCTAAATCAGCTTTTGCTTGTTCTACGTCTTGATAGTATTCTCTACTATCTAACCTTGCAATCAGTTGTCCTTTCTGAACTTTGTCACCAATATCAACTGTTAATTGTTCAAGTCGTCCAGAGATTTTAGGTGCAAGAACAAATTGAGATTGAGGTGTAAGGGTACCGCTAAACTGTCTTACCTCTCTGATTGTTGTTTTTGTGATAGGTGCTACTTCAACAGCTATTGCAGGTCTTTCACGCTTTTGTTCTGATGATTTTGTTTTTTGGGAAACACTTTGATAGATTTGCCAACCAAATAGAGCAACAAAAATAAGCAGAACGGCTGTTATGACATTCTTTTTCATTATTAAACTCCCGTTGTAATTTTTAAAACAATATTTTTATATAAGCTGGTGGTCTTTTAAAATTTGGTAACCTGAACACCTCTTCTTTCAAGTATTGAACCTTCAATACGGAACAACTCAACCAGAGAGTTAAGATACCCAACAATCGCTTGAACTTCTGATATTTGAGCGTTTAGAAGATCCCTCTGCACTTGTGCAACAAGGAGAGGAGTAGACCTACCAACTTTAAACTTTTCAGTTTCTGCGTGAACTTTTTCTTCTTGTAATTTTAGAGTTGCTTGTATGGCCTCAATCTGTTTTGCAACCCTGTTCACCTCTATATATGCTAACCTTACATCCATCTCTACCAGTTGAGAAAGATTATTGAGAGCTTCTTCTGTCTGTTGACGAGATAACCTTGCTCTTTTATATTTTGATTCTGCCTGCCTATTATCAACAGGCCATTCAAACATTACTCCAGCTGAAACATCATACCTTCTACCTGGAATATCCTGTATGGAATTTCCAAAGGAGTTTGCATAACCGGTTTTACCAAGATTAACAAAAAAATCGAGTTTTGGAAGTAGTCCATTTTTTGTTTTCACTATTTCTATATCACCTTTTTTTATATCTAAAAGAGCTTGGTTTATATCGGAACGCATTTTTAGAGCAAGTTCAAAATGAGATTCTACGTTATCAAGTTTTACAAAAGGAACAGAAGGCATATTTTTAAGAGTAATTTCTTGTGCCAAAGATAAATCTCCGGTAGAGTTAATCAATCTAAGTAATTTAAGTTTCACCGACTCAAGGGAACTTTGAGCGTTAATCAAAGATTCTTTACGTAGGGCAACTTCCGCTTGTGCTGCTGATAGTTCTATTTCTGCAAGTTCACCAACATTTATTCTTTCTTCTGTCTCTTTTAGTTGTTGTTCTGCAAGTTGGAGAGAATTGTTATATATTTCTATTTGACTAAGAGCCAATGCATAATTCCAGTACGTTGTTTCTACACTTGCAACAAGGTCCTCTGTAAACCCTCTCAATTCATATTCAGAAACTAAAGTATCAAGTTTCGCCTGCCTAACATTTGCCATATTAAAATCAAGCCCTGCGCCTTGCAAAAGAGCCTTTGTAACTGTAAAACCTAAATCTGCAGTGTACTGGTCGCTGTAAAGGTCAGACCAATCTCTGCCAAGAGTAATCCCAGCAGAAACTTGAGTTCCGCTCGGCAGTGATCGTTCAACACCTACATTAAGGTTTGTTAACCCGCTACTTACATTGCCAGCTGGTTTGGTTTTTGTTCTTACTTTCTGGCGAGAGGCATTAAATCCAGCTGAAACAACAGGGTCAAATTTAGACATCTCTTCTTCTTCATAAGTAGACTTTATATGAGGAACATATTGTTCAACCTTAAGAGAGCGATTATTTAATAATGCCGCTATAATAGCATTTTCTACGGTTATTTCAAGAGGAGCGTTTTCAATATTTTGAGAGGTATCAGTTGTAGGTATATTTTCTGCTTGAATAAAAAAAGAAAGCGTTGCAACAAAAAGAAACAACGATAAGAAAATCGTTTTAAAATATAACGGAACAACTTTTCTACAAAAAATTTTTGTTTTCATAACCACGTCCTTTTAATTAGGGTAAAAATGTTAAACGTAACCCCAACCCAGTTGTGTTATTGTAAAACATTTGAACCAAATTTAGTAGCAATTATATAAAAGATTAGACTCTCTTATTGGGTATGAGGTTTAGTTTTTACTTTAATATCCTAAACATACTTACACTACTAAATCTATATTAAAGCACCAAGCTTGACTTTTGTCAATTTACTACTGAGTAAGATACTTGCTTTCTGTTTGCTCTTCGCCCTATCCTTCTTCTTTTGTCTGTTTATGAGCATTTTTTTGCATAACAATCCTATATATAACCTTTATTGTTTTTATATACTTAGGAAATATGCTAAAATACAAAAAAAGGAGGCAATTATGAAAAATAATTCCTATAAAATAAATTGGAACAAAAACTGGAACGATGAGGTTTGCCTCTGGAGCCAACCTTATGGACACACCCCGCCTATAAGACATTTAAAGAAGGTTCATTCTTCAAGAAAAGCGTCAAATCTTCTCCTTCTCGCAGGGGAGACAGAACAACTAAAAAATATTAACTCAACGGGTATACTGCAACAGATTCGCAGTATGCAAACAACAGATAATTCCTTATTACATGGTTACATAAAATGGTATTTTGAGGAGACATACCCTGCAGATACCAACGCTCCATTTTTTGTTGGGCTACCACTAATAATTCTTTGGTGCTCGTACCAGAACCAATTAACCTCTGAACAGAAAGAAGTTCTTATCTCTATCTTTAATGATTTGTATATATGGTTTAAAAGGGAGTTGTGCGAACAGGTATGGTTTTACCCGAACAAGGCTTTGGGTGATGTTGTTTGTGTATGGATGCTGTACGAAATATGTAGCCCAGAAAACCCGCTTATTGAAAAGGATAAAGAGACTATTTTAGACCTAATTCTTAAAGCTGCCGATTATTGGACAGAACATAAATGGGGATGGGGCGAGCATTTGAGTGATACCTATGCTAAGGTATGTCTTGATGAGCTTTCTGTTCTTCTACTTATGAATAAAAAACTTCCTACAACATTACAGACCAAGTATAAAAAATTGTTTAACCAACTTCTTGAAATAGAAGATAAGTTTAGTGGAGGACCAAAGGTTCCTGCGTTAAGAACCTACCATTTTCTTTCCTGCCCAACGTCAAACAATTATAGGGATTTGGTTGCACCTCTTCCTTCCCAAATAAAAATTGATGATCTTGATTCTTTAACAAGGTACACGTTTTACAGATTAAACTGGCACCAGTTTGTACCACAAAAAAAAGCACCTATAAAAGAAGTACAAATAGATTGTTTTGATAATACTGTAACTAAGGCATATATAGAAAAGGATATACGCATTGGTTCTGTATCAAGGTTTCCAATTATGCCAAGCATGGATAGGTCGGTAGCAGGTCTTTCTTGGCAAAGTATGCCTGTTGCTATATCCAGACCAGATAAGACGTGGATGTTTTTGCAGTGGGAAACAGAGGAGTTTGATAAGGTTAGAAGACATCCCGCCGATGATGTTAAGAACGCTTATTTAAACTATGGATTGTCAGAAGTTACCAACCCACCTTTAACTGGAAAAACTTACTGTATACAGAAAGGCGAAAGTTTGATAGTTTTAAGAATTATGCCTCAAATATCTCAACATTGGGAATATTTAACTGATAGGTTGCGAATAATTGGAGAACCGGGAGAGATATTTGAATCCCAAAAGAATGAGATGTGTTACGAGTTGTTTATGGAGTGGGGAAAAAGGTTTTTGAGTATAAACTGCTTGGTTTTACCTGCATACGATAAAAAATATGAGTCTTTATCCATAACAAAAGCTTGTGGGACTTTTTGTGAAACAAACTCAAAAAAAGATAAAGATAGTTATATTGTTGCCCCTACACTACAAAAAAGAAACAAATCTCTTGATTGGGATATTCTTTATCAAAAGGCATCTTTACAAAAGAAACGTTTGATAGCTTCTGTTTGGGCGTTTTCGTTGAATAAAATAATCGAATCTCCGAAATTAAAACTTGGCTGTTCTGACCCGTTAATACCTCGGATGTTTGAAGAAAATATTTGGGAAATTGAATGGGAGTTGTCAGGTAAAAAATGGAAATTTACAGTAGACCCGCTCTCAAGAGAACCTCTTAAAGAAAGATAGCAGAAAGAATATCTTATTATAGTATTTCGGCGAAACAAAGACAATTATCTTACGTAACCAAAATGGGAGAACTATATGAAAAAACCTATATACCTTGATTACGCTTCTTCAACACCAGTTGATTTTGAAGTGGTAGAATCTATGGAGCCGTACCTTGAAAAGTATTTTGGTAACCCTTCTTGTTCTCATTTGTTTGGGATAGAGACGAAAAATCCAATGGAGCACGCCAGAAAACAGGTGGCAGAATTACTGGGCTGTCAGCCCGATGAAATAGTCTTTACAGGCGGTGTAACCGAATCTAATAACCACGCTATTAAGGGTACTGCTTTTGCTTATCAGAATAGAGGGAAACATATTATCAGCACCACAATAGAACATCCTTCCATCACAAGGTGTTGCAAATTTCTTGAGTTGTTCGGGTTCACCACAACATATATTCCAGTAGATAAATACGGAGTAGTTGATGTAAAACAACTGGAAAAGAGTATCACAGACCAGACTATCCTTGTTAGTGTTATGCACGTTAATAACCAGATAGGCACAATACAACCGTTAGATGAAATATCAAGAATAACAAGAAAATACGGTATTATCTTGCATAGCGATGCTACCCAATCTGTAGGGAAGGTGGCACTTAATGTTAAAATGCCAGAGATTGATATAGTTTCAACCTCTGGGCATAAATCTTACGCCCCTAAAGGTGTAGGTGCATTATATATCAGAAACGGGGTCCAGATTGAAAACCTTATCCACGGTTCTAAACAAGAAAAAGGTCGACGGGCTGGAACAGAAAATGTTCAAGGTATTGTAGGGTTAGGAAAAGCCTATGAAATTGCAGGTAGAGATTGGGAAAAAAATGTGTCAAATATGAAAGAGATGAAAGAATTGCTATATAAAGAATTGAAAAGAAATTTTAAAGAAATACATCTCAACGGACATCTTGAAAAATCTTCCCCTGATATTTTAAACATAAGTTTTAAAGGTATGACATCGGGAGAACTGTATAATAAAATGAAAGATTTTGTTGCCGTAACACCAGATACTTCTTATGTTCTTGATGCAATAAATCTTTCAGAGGAATGGAAAAAATGTGCTATAAGGTTTTCTGTCGGGAAAAGGACCACAAAAAATGAAATAATTGAAGCCGTATCAATTATAAAAAAAATATTGGATTCTGCGTCTTAAGTATAAAGATTTATCTATGATTTTGGATTGCTAACCTGCTTTGGGGCATAACCTCTTTAATTAGTGGTTTATCCCAAAGTGTTTTTCCGCCTTTTATAATCTTTATGTGTCCCCCAATTTCTTTAGTTTTATTTAAAATAACCTCGTAGTTGATACCGTCTATACCAGAGAAAAAGACAATCAATTTATCTTCTTCCTCTAATATTTTGCTACTACACATTTCTTGGTCTTTTTTATTTGATACCTGTATAAGATGAAGGAAAACATCTTCTTCTTTCTCAATAGCAGGACTAACTTCTACACGCCAAAGTCCCATTGTTTCAGGAATTTTGGTAGTATAAAAATCTTCGGGCATCCAGTTTTTACCGCTTGCCCAAAATTCTTTACCTTCTCCACCAATTTTCTCTATAATTGCACCGTAAGGGTAAAGAGTTCGACAGAAGATACGTCCTTGTTTAATTTCTGATTTAACCTCTTGACCTGTTATTATAGGTTCGCCAATTGTGTGAAGAAGCCACTCTTTTTTGTATTCAGGTTTTGCAGAAACAACTCTATCTAATATTAGAAAATGGTTGGGATGAAAATATATAAACTGTCTAACCATCTGTTTACACTTATCAGGATGATAGGTGCGAGTAGCATCAGTTGCAACATAACTAAATAGTGCAGACGTTTCAAAAGCAAGAACTTTTGCGAAATTTGTTGTTTTAACCTGCCCACCGTGGTTGGTATCGTTGGGAGTATGTATAAGCACAGCGTTATGTGCTACAGTTTGTTTAGAATATTTTTCTGTATGTTGCCCAATATTACCAGAACCGCTATCTAAAGCAAGGTCTCCTTGTTTGTATATACTGAAATGGGTTGTATCAAAATGTGATGAAAATACATTGCCGCCTCCTGCTGCAAATAATACATAAGTGTCATCCAAATTGAAGCCAGAAGACATCAGCACCAGCCCAATATTCTCAAAATGGCGTGCAAAGGGCATTCCTTTAGGAATACTTGGTACTGGTACTTTATCAAGGTTGGTATATAGAAATGGATTTACTGGATATACTCCCTGAGACGGTCCTATTTCTCGTATTTTTTCTGCAAGTAGACCAGCTATCGCAGAATATTCTGGTTCAGAACGTCCAAATAAATGTATAAAGTTCCTTAAATGGTCATAAAGGAGGTCTGGTCCAGTAGTTTTTCTTCCCCAAGAACGAGAATATCCGAAATTTCTAATAGCCCTGCCTTCAACTCCAAGAAAGTTTCTAAGAACAAAATCAGGGTTGACAATATGAACCCAGTCTGATTCTACATCCTTTCCAGTAGCAGAACGCCAACAGTGGATGAAAGCCCAAAAAACAGTTGGTTGGTGCCCAAAAGCGTAGTCGAGCATTGTCTGCCAACCTCCATCGTCCCCAGATGTTTTTATCATATGCCTAAACATTCTTTGTTCGTGTCGATAACCTTCTCCAAGAATAGTTAACACTCGAGCGTATGAAACATTGTCGAGAGTTTCATCAAGTAAAGCTACCCCTGCATACCAGAACATATCTTGAACATAATACCAGTTATCGTGATTAAGTCTGTTTTCAATACGTTCCTCAATATAAATCTGATAAACGTATTTCAATAAATCAGAAGCAAGAGCCTTTCTTTCATCAATAGGAAGGTCATCACAAACCCAATCAAATGCTGAGATAGCGCTTACTCGTGAATAACTACGAATCCAATCCTTTTGACGACTTAGATAATAATCAAAAGTTGAACGGAACATTTTCCTCATATTTTCTAACAGTAGAGGGTTTTCTGTAACCTTATAAACAAAAGCCGTTTTCATAAGAAGATATCCGTAGTCAACTTTATCTAATTTTATATGTTTAATACCTTCTACCTCTTTTTTTATCTTTGAAAAATATTCTTTTTCTTCCGTAAGTGCACGTTTTTTTACTTCTAAGAAAGTTTTTTCATTAAAAAAAAGACGAGGTCGATTTCTTATAATCAAAGGTAATTGGTCTATTGCAACAAGATATTCTGAAGCAAGATAGTGTATTTGTCGAACTTCAAGTATTGTCAACTGGTCTGGAGCAACAAGAGTCCCAGCAATAACTTCTTTCATATTTTGGTTAAGTTTCTCAAGTATATTACGAGCAGAAGAATAATCTCTCTCTTGTAAATAAGAGTAACCGAGAGATAATTGAGCGTAATTTATTAAACCTTCTTTTTCTGCCTCTTGAAAATATTTTCGGGCGTTTAGATAATTCTCTTCACGTAAATAGGTTTCACCTATACCCAGCAATGCTCTACCTTTTTCCCGCTTTGAGAGTGTGGTTAGATTCAAAACAGCCATAAAACTTTCTCTTATATCTTTATAATCTGTCTGGGTTTGGTCGTATAATTGTGTCTCCCCTATTGCAAGAAAAGCAGAAGATTTTTCTTTATCGGTTTTAGCTAACTGTAACGCTTCTCGATAAAAAGTTTGGGCTTTAAATAAATCTATAGGGTTTCTTGCAAAACCACTTTTAATCATTTTACCTCTATAAAGCACCATATTGTCTCTTGTACAGGCTTTTTTCCCTGCTTCAAACGCTTCTATATAAGATGCAAATGATCTTGTTTTAGCGGGTTCTTCCTTTGAAAAACAAATGTAGGAAGAAAGAAAAAAAGATATAGTACATAAAAAAACAGGTATAAATCGTTTCATTGTTACCCTCCTGCAATTATTAAATTATTATTAATAATTATAATATAATAGTCCAATAAAACAAATTTTATATAAGGTGTTTTTATGCTATTAAGAAGAGTAAATAAGTGTTCGTTTATTGTTTATTGAAAGCAGTATTAAAAAAAGCCCCCCATTCCGTATTTGAATGGAATGGGGGACTAACAAAATTAGGGTACGTAAAACTACATTATTTTTTATTTATTCATTTGTTTGTCTATAGCGTCTTATAGACGGGTAGGAAATACGTGATAACACTTCGGGTGTTTTAGGTTCTTCTGGTCCTGATTTTGCAAATATTGATGTATGAACCACTGTATCTTCTACAACAACTAAAGATGTGCCGTTACCTCTTCTTCCAGTAATACTAACGTTCATACCTTTACCGGGTGATTTTTTTGCTTCAAATCCTGATTCAACAATATCAGAAAGAAAGGTCTCTATTTCCCCTATTTTTATATTTTTTTTCACTTTCTCTTTTGATAATATTTCAAGCACATAACTTCTAATTATTTTAGGCATTATCTTTTTACAGGTACTCTCTATGTCAAATACATCCATTCCAAAAATCTCTCCGTTGATTGCAAAGACCGCTCCTATCTGCCCTTCTCTTATGGGAAAAGCATCTCTATATTCCTCAATTCGTGGTTTCTCTTTTTCGTAAATATCGCTCATAGCAGAGGTTGGAGAGTTAGTTTTCGAAGTTGCCATCCTATGACATACATTATTCCAGACTTTTTGCTGATTGGCTTGAAAATTCTCTCTTGTTTTCATTGATTCTACAACTGAATCCTTCTGTATTTTCCTTAAAGTAGCATAAGAAATATTTGGACTTGAATAAAACTTGTCAGATGTGTGCCTCCATCTGCCTTCTTCAACACACGAAACTGGAATGCTTATTGTACTTTCTTTGGGCACCATTAAACTTATATTTACAATTCTGTTTTGTTTAGCTCCAACAAGTTCTTCTCCATCCATAATAAAAACATCTTCTTTCCCTGTGTTTACTACTCTAATAAGTGGAACTATAGCTGAACCCATCTCTTCAACTACTAAAGTATTTTTTGCAATGGCTTCGTCTAAAGTTATATACTCATAAACTGATTTTATGTTGCTCTTTAAAGAAAAAACACTCAACCCGTCTTTATCTGTTCTGCCACCTACTGTAAGAGATTTTAAGAAACGTAACAGTGTCGCTTGAGATTTTACTTCCATATTCCTTCCTCCTTAGCCCCAAACTAAAATATGAGGCAAATAAGTTTTTGTTACCTGTTTTTCTCCGTATCAAGGTATATTCTTAACCTAGCTGCAATCTTCTCAAGAAACTCTTCTTTATCTTCTCTGCTACCCTTGATAATATCGGTTCTTATATTTAATTCTACTCCCTCTTTTACAACCACTCTTAACCACTCCTGAGATACTTTTAATTCTTCTTTCACTTTCTTAAAAGATACCTTTTCTCTAAATATAGCCTCTATTTTATTTTCATTAAGGAATTTTTGTTTTCTGTCCATTGGTGATACCAAACGAGAGTATTCAGAATATCCGTTTTGTCCGCTTATAATTAGTTCTTCCATTCTTTCTTCTTCCATATCTTTAATCATATCTTTAATTTTATTGAGAGATAGGTATTGTGCTTGAAGATGTTTTATAATCAGTATTTGTAAAAGATGTCTATATGTAAAACGAGAAGAACTCTCCGAAACTTCGTAAGGTTTGTCAACAAGCCCTTCATTGATATAATACCGAACTGTCCTTTCATCAGGATAGACAGAAACACGGTACCTTTTCTGTTCGCTTGCTATGTGTGGAATTATTTGAGCCGCTACTATTACAAGTTCATCTAAGGTAGAATACTCTTTATTTTTAAAGGAATTTAGAAGTTTTTGTTTAATCATTAAGAGTGTTTTACCTGAAAAAGTATATACTGTCAATAGTATTTACTAAATTTTATAAAACTTGAATAAGGGGAATTGGGTCAAAGGTATATTTTCTTTAGAGTATCAAGGAGATGATGGAACTCATCGTGTTTGCCTACTCCAATTTTTTCTACCTCTATTATATCAAACTCTTTAAAAAGTTCTTTTTGCATTTCCAAGTTTAAGAGGATATCTGCAATGGGAAAGAAAAAATAGTTTTCTTTATCTATATGTTTTCTTAGGTGGTGGGCATATTTTGAAATATTTTCTTCCATTTCTGAGGTATCTGCTCTACCTTTTTTATATTCTAAGATAGAGTTAGATATATTTTTTACTGCTCTGCGGCCTTTTGTATGTTCTTTATTTAAAATATCTATCGAGTCTTGAAGAGTGCTACCCTGTTCTGTTTGTAAAATAGCAGGGAAAAGGATATCTTCTTCTTTGGTATGATGACACTTGTCTACAAAGATTTGCAAAAATTCAAGAATACTGTCAAGATGTGAAGTGTCAACTTTTTCTCCTTTTTGAAGTTTTTTGCATATACCTTCCATTATGTTTAGCATAAGATTTATACCTTTATGTTCATCTTTAAGATTTTCTGTTGCTATCATTGGCTTTCCCCCTTTTATTACAATTTTTTGGACTCAAAGTATTCTTTTAAAACTATTGCGTTGTTCCTAATTTCATCTTTTGCGGAATATAGCAGAGTAATGACATCTTTCTCTTTTATATATTGTGTTAGTTTAAGTAGAGATTCACTATTATTGGTTCTGATTTCTTCAAGGTATTTTTCTTTAAAATCTTTCCATTTGGCAGGGTTATGTGAAAACCATTTGCGAAGAGCAGTTGTAGGCGCAACTTCTGGCAACCATTCTGTTAATGAGGCCCGCTCCTTTGAAATACCTCGAGGCCACAAACGGTCAACAAGAAGCCTTACGCCATCTTCTTTTGAGACAGTTTCATATATACGTTTTATTTTTATTTGTCCCATAAAAACCTCAGTTTTTTTTATATAATAGTTATACTTCAAAATGTGGGAAAAAGAAAGGGGTAAAAAAGTATGCAGTGTCTACTCACTCTGGGACTACGGCGCATACACCTTCTACTTAACAATCGGGCACTCTGAGAACTCTCCCTTCTGCATATAAGACATCTCCGAAGGGCTTAACAGGCTCAGAGTAGAAGAACAAAAGGGCTAAACCTTTTGTTAACAGCCCCCCATTCCGTCTTTGCGAGCTGTTTTTTAGCGTGGCAATCTCGCCGAAGGCGAAAAAGGAA
>Ga0172382_10002808_pt1 | contig 28370 bp, 29 predicted proteins | sample Leawel138RmetaG_FD_122245 | JGI IMG/M metagenome (GOLD analysis project Ga0172382, IMG submission 122245) | Leachate microbial communities from a municipal landfill in Southern Ontario, Canada - Leachate well 138R metaG | ecosystem: Engineered > Solid waste > Landfill > Unclassified | place...
CTTATCTCCTATATTGGAGATTGAGCCTCTCGATCCCTTCTTTTCCCTTCTCTCTCATGGGACCCGCGGTATCCGTCGCGTTCGCGATCACCTACCTGAACCCGTAAATTCTTGACTCATACTAGCCAAGGCTGTTTCTAGATACCGGGCCTCTTGAAATGCACCCTTGTTAATAGGCGCCCGACCATCTATTTCTGTCATGAACACCATTCCTACACAAGCTCTTTACGGGAACTTCCTTGAGCTGAAGGATACCCGAGGAAAATCCGCATGCTGGCCTCATTCAGCAGCTAACCTTTAGCTGTCTCAACCGAACCGCCAAATGCAATCTCCCTACTACGCAAGTTCTGCTTCCACATCACCCATCGTACGGTTCTTCCCACTGTTCTTCGCTTCATACATCTTGCGGTCGGCTAGACTAATGAGCTCCTCTGGTGTCAGTTTAGTCTCCTCCATCGTATGTATACCCAAAGAGACTGTGAGCTGAATCGTCTCCTTCTTCGTTGGAATAGCAGTCTGGACACCGCGTCGGATTCGTTCGGCGACACGGTAGGCCTCATGGGAAGTGGTATTAGTAAGGCAGATCAGAAACTCGTCTCCCCCATACCTTGCAGACCAATCACAGGATCCCCGAATGTTCCTCTTGATTACATCACTTACCTGCTGCAACACGAGATCCCCCACGGCATGCCCATAGGTATCATTAATCTCCTTGAAGTTATCTATATCCATGAAAATCACCGACAAGGGTGATTCATCAATGGTGGCTTGGATAATATCCACCGGTAGGCGATCGCTCACAAACCTGCGGTTATATAAAGAGGTTAGTTGATCGGTGATCACCAAGTGATTGATATCCGAGACGATGTTGCGCATGAGACGTCCATCACTGTAGTTGCCTGTACCAATCATCATGCTGTCCGTAGCGTTTTTCATCAGTTCCAATACCGCAGGTTGTTCCTTTGTCTGGATAGGCAGTGCCGTCACCATGATAATCGCATCAGGACTTTGTTCTAGCTTCATGAAGCTTTTATCGTTGTGATATGCACGCACGGAAATACAGTTCTCACATATGCGCCGATCCTTCCAGTATTCGTAGCAAATCTCTTCTGTCTGGTCAACGGCATTCCCCCGGCATTCCATAACTCGTTTACGGACCGGATCAACGATTCTCACCGCATCGTACATTTTGCTAAAGAAGGTCAAATGGCCTTCCAGCCGATCAAGGGTAATGGGTTCCGACATGGTTGTGCACCTCTTCTATTTTCGACAGATATCCGTCTTTCGTGTGGGTTTCGGCTCTGCTAGCAAAGAGAGAACGGCCGCCATAGTCACCCCAGACTACAGCCTATAAAACCTGCTAGGCCAAGGGTTTCCGTGGGGCTTTGCCTAGGAATAGCTCCGTTTTTGTGCATGTGGTTGTTCGGTTTTCGCATCTCCCTATGCTAATCTTACCCACGATGCACTACCTGCCACCTCATGTCATCGGAGACTCTGGCCACGATTTGACGGTCGCAGATAATAGCTTATCCCAGTATAGCCGTAGCATGCCAACGCTTTGTCAGTTAAGGGCGCTGGCCATACCACCTAGTATTGCGTCTTCGAAGTATTCATCACCAATCAGGATCCAGCTTCTGCCCTTTTTCTCCAAATATATATCCACGATAGAGGTTACCGTGTTGTTATCTTCCTTGCTTAGCAGATCAACGAATAGCTGTACCATTTCATCTTCGGATTCATCTTGTCCTGAAAAGACCGATATCATAACGTGGTCAAGATACTCATCAAGGACCGCAATCATATCAATGTTTGTAATCTCAGTTTTGACAATAGCAGTATCCCCATCCTTGGATGAAGAGAGCACTTTGAAATCAAGATTCTGCACTACCAGCTCCACATACTCACCGTATTCTGTAATGTCATCATCGGGAATGTCTACTACTTTACCAAAATACTTGGTAATAGCCTTCTCATCTAGCTTTTTTATCGCTTGCAGCGCGTTTATAACCGCCTGTTCCGGTGTCTCTTCCTTGCAGCCAGCAAGTAGCAGTATGGCTATTAACATTAGAACACCCACTTGCCAATGTATTGTCCGCATCTGCTACCACCTTTTCCAATTATTGTCTCGTCCTCATCATACCATATGTTCTCCAAGAGGAAAACACCTAAACTTTCTTCTTGAAGCCACTTTGCAAAGCCAAAGCGTTACTGGGTCCAGCGGCCGTGCATCGGTATCTGAATTGCACCACAACTACCCTCTGAACCTGGCTCCTATCTCATCAAAGACGTGAATAACGGATCTGCGTATTTGCAGCATCAGTCTTGCTACCGAACACTTCAGAAAGCCGTCGACATGCTGACCCAGCACAACTCTGGCAACCATGCCAGTAGGGGGTATCGCCGCCAACATCCCGGCTAGTGACATCTACTGGCTACCACGTTCTCAGCCATTCTGGCGCATAGTTCCTAGACATAGAAAAAGGCCGTTAATAAGCGACCTTACCTGTCTTTAGACCGGTCGGGCTAACAGGATTTGAACCTGCGACCTCTCGACCCCCAGTCAATCCGTACAAAAGGCCTGCAAGGCCTGATGAACACAGGGTTTTGCAGGCTTTTACGTAGAAATCACTTGTTTCTTGAAGCCCATCACTACGGCGTTTTTGACAAACTTGGCCCAGGTTTTCGGCCAAATTTGGCCAGTGTAAAAGCGTATGCCTAACACAGCACCGTAAGCGTCAAATTAGGCCCACCTCGCGACCTCTTTGTTCCGATCGGATAATTGGAACCATCATAGCAAAGCAGTCGCGAGGTGGGGTTGTTTGGTGAGTAGACAGGGCCCTTGCGGGTGCCCTGCCCCTCGCAGAACCGTGCTTGCGCAATTAACGCACACGGCTCCCCACAAAGGAGATTCACACACCAGTATAGCAGTCGCAAAACCACCTGTCGTGCTATTCGAGCCAATCCCGTTGTCAATCTTATCCACCTCGGAGTGTGGCGATTGTTACCTTAGCCCGATTCTCCTCCGTGTGGTTGCCTTCTCTCCATGACAATTACGACGCTTCATCGATACTACGCAACCATCCGACTTCCCACCCGTCATTTGCGTCCCTTGCTTGGTTGTCGCTTGTAGACACATACCCTTGCAGGAACAGGCGGGATCTCCCGGGTTGCCACATGTTCGCAATGTCTAGCATGCCGAGCTCTCAGACCCCGGAGTGCTAACCCGAACTCACCTTTTTACGCTCGGGTCAGTGTTGTCTTCTGCGGCGTCAAACGCATCGACCATCCTCGTTAACGTTTTTCGAGGCTCAATCGCTTCAGCTTTCGCTTTCGGCCTGCTAGCTTGTCTTCCTACGCTTAAACAAGACAGTCACCTGCCTTGCTCCAAGGACTGACTACAAGTTGGCTGGTTAGGCCTTGTCTTGACCGGACTCTCACCGGCTAGAACATGTGTCATTTCCCGGCCGCACTGACGCTTACGAACAAGCTTCTTTTTGTTCGGTAAACCTCAAAAACATTGGGATTTGGTTGTAAATACGGAAAATACGTCTTTTCGCAGTGGAGTCATCTTGACCTCCGCAAACAACGCTAGTAAAATTAGTATATAATGCGAAAACTTAGCTGAAAAGAGGCGGTAAGGGATTTATATGCAAAATTATTAAGAAAGGGGAGGCACATAGCCCAATGTTGTCAAGTAGACTGGGAATTGTTGCTGTACTTGTCGTAATGTACCTAATGGTATTGCAGGGAAGTATTGCTCTTTCCTTGGGCTTCTCCCTAGGATGGAGGAAAGAGGAAACCAATGCTAAGGAGTGTTCAAGTCCTGCGGTTCATTCGCTGCGTCAAGCACTCTATCGTAAGCCAATTTGGCTGTTGACAAGAAAGAAAGCAATCCCGGTAAAATAGTGAAAGGAGTAAGACTATGTGGCGGAAGAGGGCACACCTGATTTTAACCCTGCTAGTCTGGGCTGTATTCATCTCCTTCGGTTTGCTCCGGATTCATGATGTGCGTACTACTACTGTTGAGGATAATCTACAAATAGTGGTTGTAGAAGGTAGTTACCCACCTAATGTAGTTGGGGAATTACAGCAAATCCTAGAAAAGCTGCACATTCACGATGCCAAGATTCACAATGTAGCAATCGAGCACCTTATAGTGCGCATATTAGCAGAGACCGACTTACCAGACTTAATTATTGTGCAAGAGAGTCATGCAGCCGCCCTTCTGGGCCAGGCCAAAGAGCTAATCTTGGACCTTACTCCGCTATTTGATGATGCATCTATTGATCCACAGGTGCTACACTGGAACAGCCTTCAATATCCAGCCTACCATGAATATCGACACTATTTTGTCTCTACCTCGTTTAGCGCCGGCGGCACACACATCTATGAGAAAATTGAAAGCAACAATGAGGATAGACCGATCATACGAACCAGAGCCTATCCCCTTGATACGGTTTTAGTGGGAATCTTAGCCTCAACCGATCGGGTCGAAGAGTGCTCCGATATCCTGATGGGTCTAGCGGCCAGTAGGGATAGTACCCCATGGCAAATGTATTGGCAAGGATATCTTGGGCGGATGATTGGTCATCTTATTTACCAGCGCGACCCAGAACGAATCTACTGGTCCTTTTTGCATCAATCATTACAGAACAAGTGGAGCCTTGATATGTGGTGCGATTATTACACTAAAGAGTTAGTGCCCACAATGATGGTGCAAGGGTATCCCAACCTTGGTCGCGTCTATTTCATAGACAGTACTCTCGAATCCTTTCAAAATCCCTGGGACGGACAAGTCTATACAGACGTGCACAAAATACAAGGGTATTTTCCGTTGCAAGATAAAAGGATGGAAAAGGTGTTCAATATATACTTTGAGCTGTACCTAGCTGAACAAGACTGGACCGCACCAGAGGGTCGCCGAACTTCCTTCCCGATTCCCAGACTAATTTATATGGAGCGAGTATCAGAAGGTGAGGTTGTACTTATGGAACTTAAGGATGCGAAGTATATACGCTCGATCTGAATTGAGGGAATTGCTCTACGTATTGTGTAAAACCGTCGCTTGTAGGGCACTCACTGGTCCCTTACATAAGCCTCGCCCAACAAGGAGAAAGGCCCAACAAATACTCTTGTCAGACAGGGGGTTAACGCTCGATGGACACCACCCTTGTCATTGGCTATATCACACTGCTGGGCAGATTTCGGGACTTTCACCCTGTAGAACATGCGCCCGCTGGGCACACAATAAAAAAACCCTTTATAATAAAGGGTTTTGGACTGGTCGGGCTGACAGGATTTGAACCTGCGACCTCTTGACCCCCAGTCAAGCGCGCTAGCCAAGCTGCGCCACAGCCCGACAAGAAATATGATACCACAATTGCTACCAATGCGCAACCGCGTTTTGCCTTGATTCTACGCGCTTTGCTCCGCCGTTAGTTCCAATCCAAACTCCTTATGGATTGCCTGGACCGCATCTAGTGTATACTTCTCGTCAATCAAGCAGGATACCTTGATTTCCGAAGTACTGATCGCCTGGATATTGATCCCCGCATGACAGAGGGCTTGAAACATCTTAGCAGCGACTCCGGGGTTGCTGACCATACCTGCACCAACGATGGATACCTTTGCCACACTTTCATCGAAAAGCACTTCCTTGGCACCAATATCCGACTTGATCCCATTAACAACATCAAGGGTCAGCTCTAGATCAGGTCTGGAAACGGTAAATAGCATGTCGGTCTTATCACCCCGGGTGTGGGTTTGGACAATCATGTCTACGTTCACACCTTGATCTGCCAAGGCCGAAAACAACCGTGCTGCAATTCCCGGCTTATCGTCTAAATCAACAACGACGACTCTTACTGTGTCCCGATCCTGAGTAACCGCAGTAACCAACATTTCTTTCTCCACGTCTGACTCACTCCTCACAAAGGTACCTTCGATCTGCTTGAAAGAAGACCGAACGTGAATAACTACACCATGGGTAGCTGCATACTCCACGGCCCGGGGCTGCAAAACGGCCGCACCTAGGCTTGCCATTTCCAGCATCTCCCCATAGGATACCGCGTGCCACTTACGGGCATGGGGAACAATCCGTGGATCAGCACTATACACACCGTCCACATCAGTATATATCTCACAGACTTTGGCCTTTAACGCAGCAGCCAATGCAACGGCCGTGGTATCCGAACCGCCTCGACCGAGGGTGGTAATATCTCCATCGTAGGTCTTGCCCTGGAAACCAGCCACAATCACAATATTGCCTTCTTCCAGTTCTTGAGAAACCCGCTCGGGGTTAACCTCTACGATCTTCGCTTTGCTAAACATTCTATTTGTATAAATCCCTGCTTGGGGTCCGGTCAGGGATATCGCCGCATGCCCCATCGCCTGCAGAGTTATGGCAAGCATGGAGATGGTTACCTGCTCTCCAGTTGACATCAACATGTCCATTTCTCGTTTAGACGGATTGTTGCTCAGTTTTGCCGCCATGGAAATCAATTCATCTGTCGTATGACCCATCGCGGATACCGTAACTACAACACTATTTCCAGCCAACTTTGTCGCGATAATCCTCCGCGCCACGTTTTGAATCAACTCGGGAGTTGCAACTGAACTACCACCATACTTTTGAACTACAATGTCCATACTTTCCATCCTTCCGCCTCAAATGAACTCTGTTGATGCTAACGCCCCATGCTCGGATATATCGGTGGTTACGCACCGACAGTTTATTCCATGTTTTTCAAAGGCAAGACCCATAGCCTGCTGTACCTCGGCATCACGGTCACCGGTAAAGGCCACCACTGTTGGCCCAGCACCACTAATAGCCGCGCCATAGGCCCCTGCGTTTTTCGCCGCGGCGAAAACATCCTTTAGACCGGGAATCAAGAAGGCCCTGTAGGGTTGGTGTAAGCAATCATCCCACAGTTCTCTTTGGCTGAGAACCTCCAAGTTACCCTGACACATGGCAGCCACCAGTACAGCAACCCTTCCTAAGTTAAACACCGCATCAGACATGGCTACTTCCTTGGGCAATGCCGCCCGGGCCTTTTTGGTACTCAGGGTAAACTCAGGGATCGCCAGACATACCCTTAGTCCTGCTTTTGGTACAACCCGTTGGTAATGCGCCTGTTTTTCCGAGTCCGTAAATACCGTCACTAGCCCGCCAAGCAAAGCCGGAGCCACGTTATCCGGGTGTCCTTCTATGGCGGAGGCCATGGCTACCAGTTCTGCTTCTCCTAAGGTATTGCCACTGAGAGCATTGCCGGCTACCAAACCACCTACAATAGCTGTGGCACTACTGCCCATTCCCCTGGCTAGGGGAATGTTATTCTCAGCAACTACACGTAGCCCCGCCGGTCGGTATCCCACCTTACGGAATACATCATCCATGGTGCGCACAAACAGGTTCCCCTTACCTTTGGCAATGCCCTGAGATTCACCAAAGACCTCAAGGGAGAAGCCCTTTGGTGTTTCCTCAACGGTGAAAACGTTATACAGACCAAGGGCCAGACCAAGACAATCAAAACCTGGTCCTAAATTGGCAGTAGTTGCCGGAACCTTTACGCGTACAGCCATGGGAGCACCTCTTCCATCAACATTCAAATACATATTATATCAGGTTCCACCCGCTAAATAAACCCACAAAAAAGAAGAAGACAACTATCGTCTTCTTCCTTTTGAACTGTCCTTAAGATCAGGTGACTATCGAACGGCGTCCTTTAGTGCCTTTCCGGCCCTAAACACCGGAACCTGGCGCGATTCAATGTCAATCTCTTCCCCTGTCCGAGGATTACGGCCTTTTCGTGCCGCACGTTCCCGTACCTCAAAACTACCAAACCCAACCAACTGCACCTTTTCACCTTTGGCCAGCGCATCAGTAATAGCATTAAACACTGCATCTACGGATCCACTAGCTAGCTTCTTAGTAAGCCCAGTACTCTCTGCAACCCGATCAACTAGTTCTGCTTTTGTCATCTCGCTCACCTCCTTCGCAAATCCGTTGACTCCTTTTCCTTCCACGCTTTCTCTGATAGGTTGTCCACCGCAAAGGGACATTATTAGCTCAAACATGAATAACCATGGAACTCTCCGCTCTTTTGGGCATCTACTGATGTATATTCTACCTGAAAAGCCAATATCCTGCTCAGTTAGTAAGATTTTCCGAGTTTTCCGTGGTTAATAGCCTCTATCCCGGTGTAAAGGTAACCAATTGATCTGGCAGATCTTCCGATGTATACTCTATCCAGGAGGGGATCATGCTCATGCGTGCAACAGTCTTGGACCAGATACCGGTTAAACTAGATTACATTGAAGTACTCCGTCGACTCAAAAGATCACAGACCGATCCAGAAGTGGAATCCATCAAAACGCTGGTAAATGAGGCGAAGGAAATTACCCGACCCAAAGCCTTATATAAAGAGGCATACATTCAGTCCCGAACAGATGACGAGTTGGTTGTAGAGGGCATCACCTTCCACAGTCGTGTGCTTTCGGTTAATCTGCAAAACGCCCATAGATTCATCGCTTATGTAGTAACATGTGGCAAGGAGCTAGAGGAGTGGTCGAAGGGTATTCCTGATCTATTGCTCAACTACTATGCCGAAGCGATCAAGGAAATAGCCTTAAGACAAGCAGTCCAATACCTTAATGAGCATCTTGAAAGGACCTTTCGTTTAGGTAAGACATCCCATATGAGCCCGGGTTCCTTAGAAGACTGGCCCATTAGCCAGCAGAAACCGCTCTTTCAGCTGTTAGGCAATACCGAAGAGAGTATTGGTCTTAAACTAACCGATTCGTTTTTAATGATCCCAGTTAAATCACTATCGGGAATCCGTTTTTCCACCGAGGCAGACTTCGAAAACTGTATGCTCTGCCCCCGGACAGACTGTCCCGGCCGCAGGGTCACTTACGATCCAAAGCTTTATGAAAGTCGCTACAAGTAAGGTTTTCACCCAAGTGCAATACAAGTAAAAAGGACGGAGATGTCTTATCTGCGTCCTTTTCCGCTCTGTTTGGCTTTTGATTTCCCCACTGTCTAGAGGATAATGCAGATCAGGCCTCCACTACCCTCGTTAATGATCTTGCTTAAGGTCTCCTGGAGCTTTTCCTGGGCATGATCGGGCATTCGGTTAAGTTTGCTGGAGATGCCCTCTTGGATAAGTTCTTGCAGGGATTTCCCCAGGAAATCCGAGGACCAGATCTTGCTCGGGTCTGCTTCAAACTCTTCAGATAAATAACGTACCATCTCTTCCCCTTGTTTTTCGGTACCCACAAAGGGAGTAACCTCGGTAACAATACTAGCCCGAATCAAGTGAAAGGAAGGGGCACTGGCCTTAAGGCGCACGCCAAAACGATTACCCTTCTTGATCAGCTCAGGCTCATCAAAGGTAATATCATCAAGCCGGGGACTGACAATGCCATAACCCCTTTCCTTTACCTCGTTGAAGGCGGTGGCAATGATATCGTACTCCTTCTTCGCAGTAGAAAGTTCCTGCATCAGACGGAGTAAATGATGATCGCCCTCTACCGCAAAACCAGTCATCTCCTGCAGAACCTGGTAGAAGAGACTGCCGTCAATGAGCAGATCAATTACCGCCTTTCCTGAACCTAGATCCATAGTCGCCAGTTTGACACTCTGGATGGACTCATACTCCCCAAAGGACTTTACGGCTGCGGTAACATCTCGCAACTTGTGGATGGAGTCCACCGTCTCAAATACCGCTGCGCCAAAACGCTTACTGAGTTTATGATCGGCGGCCAATTCATCCACCCACTGGGGTAAACGGATGGCAATCTCACGTACAGGAAATTCGTATAAGACTCGATGCATTAACTCCATTACGTTTTCCTGGGTCATCCGTAGACAATCAATGGGCACAACAGACACATTGTATTTCTCCTCTAAGGAACGGGCTAGAGCCTTGGTTTCTTCTTTTTCAGGGGTTATTGAATTGAGCACAACCAAGAATGGTTTCCCCAAGTCCTCCAATTCACCGATGACCCGTTCTTCAGCTTGCACATAGCTTTCCCGGGGTATCTCGGTAATTGAACCGTCGGTGGTTACCACCAATCCCAGGGTAGAATGCTCCGCAATAACCTTTCTTGTTCCTAGTTCCGCCGCTTGCTGAAAGGGGATCTCATGCTCAAACCACGGTGTGCGCACCATTCTCGGACCCGATTCCTCTTCATAGCCTCGGGCCGCATCCACCGTGTATCCCACGCAATCCACCAGTCGGACCCTGCATGTAATATTGCTCGCCAGACCGATGTTAATAGCTTCATCGGGCACGAACTTAGGCTCAGTTGTCATGATGGTTCTGCCTGCACCGCTTTGGGGCAGTTCATCGATGGTGCGCTCCTTTTGGTGCACATCCTCTATCTTAGGTAGTACCATCAAATCCATAAATCGCTTAATAAACGTGGACTTACCCGTTCGAACCGGCCCTACCACCCCAATGTAGATACTGCCGCCGGTTCGTTCCGTGATGTCCTGGAAGATATCGAACTTTTCCATCGGTAGGTCCCCTCCTCACCGTCCTAATACCCTTCAATAGCCAGTCAGTGGATATCCTTGACCACATTCAATATATCTATATTAGCTTGGACGGGCAAATATTACCTAGGAAAGAAAAAAGCGCGACCAATGCCGCGCTTTTTGCACCCTACCAATACTTCCTACTTTCTTTGACCAATTTTAAGCTCAGAGCCACCCACCAGCCGCTGGATGTTTGACCTATGGCGGACAGTCGCCATGATCGCCATGATCACACCACCAATAACATACACCCGCTCCATTCCAAACAACAGCATTACCAACGGCAAAGACACCCCAGCCATCAGCGAACCCAAGGAAACATAACGAGTAAAGTATACCACCACAAGCCAAACTAAGGTCAGTGTAATAGCCACCTTCGGGGATATGGCCAGCAAAACACCTAAAGATGTGGCAACACCTTTGCCTCCGTGGAAACGGGCAAAAATGGGCCAATCATGACCAACAACAACCGCGATACCAGCAATAACAATAACTAAGTCACTCTGTTGTAGCAGCTTTGCACCTAGTACAGGTATGAATCCCTTCAAGGCATCAAGTACCAATACAAGAAAACCCAATCTTAAGCCCAGACTACGGGCTACATTTGTCGCACCTACGTTTTTGCTGCCGACTTGGCGCAGATCAATTCCCGTCCTGTACCGGGCAACTAATGGCCCAGTGAGGATATTTCCAATCAGATAGCTACCGACAATAACAACCAATGAGACCATCGTTGCCATGACCCTAACCTCCTACGGTTCCGCCCGCCCCCTAGTTTGTATAATTAACGGTACTCCATGATAGCCATAGGCTTCACGCAGCTGGTTTTCCAGGTACCGAGCGTATGAAAAATGCATTAGTTGCGGATCGTTAACGTGGAACAGAAATTTCGGTGGTTTCACTCCCACTTGAACGGCGTAGTAAATCCTCAGTCGTTTACCCTTCTTGCTCGGAGGCTGTACTCTCTCCACAATCTCATTCAGCAAGTCGTTGAGTCTTCCGGTGGTAATCCTCAGTGAAGCCTGCTCGGTCACATACTCAGCCACTTCCAGTACTTCATGTACCCGTTGGCCGGTCTGTGCCGAAATAAATACCAATGGTGCATAGCTGACAAAGGCAAAGGCTCCACGAATCATATCCTCGAATTCCTTCATAGTCCGGTGATCTTTGATCACCAAATCCCACTTGTTAACGGCTAGAATCAATCCTTTGCCCGCCTCATGAATGTAGCTGGCAATCTTTGCATCCTGATCTGTTGCCGCCTCGGTGGCATCCATAAGCAACACCGCCACATCACAACGGTCAATAGCCCGCAAAGTGCGGATAACTCCATAACGTTCCACAGGCTTATCTACTTTGGAGCGACGCCGCATCCCCGCGGTGTCCACTAGGATAAACCGTCTTCCATCTTTCTCTAATATAATATCTATAGACTCTCTAGTCGTCCCGGCAATGTCACTGACAATGGTCCGCTCCTGCCCCAGCAGCTTATTAACCAGGGATGATTTACCCACGTTGGGCCTGCCCACAATCGCAACACGGATCCCCTCTTCTTCCTCGGCTAGATCCTGTTGCGGCGGGAGCTGCTCCATCATCTGGTCCAATAAATCCCCAATATTCCGGTTGTGCAGGGCAGATACCGGTACCGGATCACCCAATCCAAGACTATAAAACTCCAATGCATCGATTTCCATTTGGACATTATCGACCTTGTTGACCACCACCAGCACTGGTTTTTTCTGCCGGCGTAACAATTCGCCAACTTCCCGATCCAGTTCCTGCAGACCCGCCTGTCCATCAACGGCCATCAACACCAAATCCGCCTCATCAATGGCGATCTGTGCTTGTCTGCGGACACTAGCGGCAAAATCATCTTCGTCCTTAAAGTCAATGCCGCCGGTATCAACGAGGATACAAGTACGGCCAAGCCACGTACAATCATGGTAAAGTCGATCCCGGGTAATACCCGGTTCTGCCTCTACAATCGCAAGTCTCCGTTCGATTAACCGGTTAAACAACGATGATTTTCCTACATTCGGCCGACCTACAATGGCCACGACTGGTTTTCCCATGGGACTTCCTCCTTACCCCTCGGCCAATTCGGTAATAAACTTTGCCATCGCCGGGGCCCCGTTGATCAGTCTTATTTTCACATTTAGTTCCCTTGCCACATCCTCTAGATGCACATCGTCTAGGAATACCAAATCCTGATTCACAGTTACAGCGGGTAGGACCAAATAGTCACCAAGTTCCTTACCCTTCAAAGAGGCAATCAGATCAGCGCCGGTGATCAAACCCGTGGCCGTCACCAACGGACCAAAGAAGTTACTTTTGATCACTTCCACACAAAATTGTAGATTCTCTACACGAGAGAGATCATCAAACATGCTCCGCAGGAAATAGGCACCCATGCTTGCCGTGGCTGCAGTCACGTGTCTAGGACTACGCAAGCCCCCTGGCCAGGAACACTGGGCCAACTCTTCCAGGAAAGATGCTACCATGCCCACTCCGTTTTCCAGTTGGGGATAGTCCTCATACTCCTCGGAACTTGGTACCTCTTGCCGTGCCAGGTAGTAGAATTCATCGGACAACCAAGCGAACCTAGTGCCAAACTCCCCTAGGCACGCCGTCTGAAACTCTGCAAACCAAGCGATTAGTCGCTTAGCCTCATCATGTGTAACAGACCGCAGTGAGGGAAGGGCCGCCCGATGCTTAGTCAGACCCACGGGGACTACTGCTACGGAAAGAACGTTGGGCCAATAGCCCTTCAAGTCCTCCAGGGTTGAGATAAGCACTTGTCCATCATTTTCCTCCGGACACAGCACAACCTGGCAGTGCACCTGAATCTGATGCTCCCTTAACCAATCTAACTGTTCACGAATTTGGGCCCCCTTAGGGTTACCCAGAAGTCTAGCACGGACCTTTGGATCAGTTGCATGGACCGATAGATACAAGGGAGTGAGCCTTTGCTCGGATATCCGTTGCCAATCGCTTTTCGATAGGTTAGTCAAGGTAATGAAGTTTCCGTAGAGAAAGGACAGCCGGTAATCATCGTCTTTCTCTTTTAGCGATGGCCTCATCCCTTTCGGCATTTGATCTTCAAAGCAAAACATACACTGATTGGCACAGGACTTCACCCGGTTAAACAGGACTTGGAAGAAGGTAATACCCAATGGCTCATCTGGCTCTTTCTCCGTTTCGATGATCCAAACCTCACCATCGGGCTTTCCTACGGTCAAAGCAAGGCTAGAGACATCGGAGTAATAGTAGTAATCGACGATATCCCGTAACCTGTGACCGTTAATCGCCACAAGCTCATCATTTGGCTCTAAGCCGAGCTCATCGGCCAAAGAACCCACTGCTACATCTTTTATCTTTGCTACCAAGTTTAAAAGGGTCACCACCATCAGGTATTTGCTAGAAAATTATACCACAAGGTGTATTCAATGGCAAACTACAATGAGCCTCCAAGCCCCTCCTTAACTTGCTTAACGACAGCTACCAAACAAGGAAAAGCACGAATAGTACCCCTCAAGACCATCGGACGGCCAATGCTAATCAGTCTAAGCCTGCGGGATAAGTATCCGCCGATACGCATCTGGTAGTTTACGCACCGTAGTGTATCCACCAGTCTGAGTTTGGCCGCTCCCCCACCTAGGTTATAGCCGCTAACTAAGGCCTTTTCCACAATTTCGGCACCGCCGCCCCGCCCAAGCACATAGACTTCATTGGCAAGTTCATCGGTTCCTATGTAATGCAAGGTGCCTTTATCGTCATTACGGTCAAAAAGAGGAATCTCCATGATTTCTTCTGGTGTTGGCAGTCGATGGGCGGCTAGCTGACCGAGATGAATGGCGGCCGCCACTGGGGATGAGTGGGCGCCTCCGAAACAGCAATAGACAATCTTCACATGTAGCCCTCCCCAAACCTAATGTAAAACGATGAAGTAGGTACCTTCCTCAAGCTCGTGAACCATGCCCCCGGTGACTCGACTAATGTAACGAGCCATCTCTTCCAGGGAAGCCGCGGAACGGGCATGAAAAATGGGGACACTACCACCCACACGTTCGGGGTGCAAGGTGATGATGGCAATGATTTGCTTTGTGACCCGGACGTTTCCTGACATGACTATCCCCCGTTTCTAGTCCACCATTAGCCCAGCCTTGGCATCAAGGGGTTTACGAACTGAAGCTTCAAGTACCGGGACACGCCTAGCCGCTTCAATCATCGCTTCAATACTAGGGCTGGAGGGAATCATGGCTAGACCAATTGCTCCCGTTTGCGCGTCCCGCCGGGGCAGAGGCAAATACTCCGGTTCCCCGATGTCTAAACGCAGACCCAAAACCGCCGATAGATCATGTACAATTGCTTGCATCTGCCCGGGACTTGCTAAGGTGGCCTTGGCATTTGGGTCCTTTGGGGAAATGATCACCCCTTGCCCGTGGGTTAGATATCTTTGCCTGGATTCCTGTAACCCAATGTTCATAATCACGATGTGATCAACTCTTAGTAAGGGCCCATCAAAACTGATTATTCCCGGTTTAATATCGGCTATATCACCGATGTGTTTACCCCGCATGAGTTTATTCAGTGAGTAGGCACTTAGAAGGCCAATGCCAACAGCAACCATAAACCGCCAACCCTCATGCAAGGATGCCGTCGCCATGTAACCAATACTAACCAACAACGCTACGAATATGGCTAAGTAGTTCCGGGCTTCAAACACCCGGGCGATCCCTTCAATGTATGCAGTACCCCGCTGAACGAGCTCTGTTGGTTCTAGGTTCAGCAAAGTCTTTCGTTCCATATCCCGCACTTCCCGAAACTGGGTGGCGGCCAAGGCCAAGAAAGTGGCCGCGGTAAAATCCTGGTTGAGCAAGGCCGGCAGGGCCACAGCACCTAAAAAGGCCGCGATAAACCCCAAGGAAAGATGAATAATGTACCCTTGGGGATAACTTGGATACTGTCTGTAATCAATCCGAAGCATATACAACCTAGCAAGGGTACCCATCAGCGTACCCAAAGGAACACAGATCAGGTAATCCATAGAGCTAATCCCGTCTCTGGCCAAGAAGTGATCCCGCATCCTCAACTACGGCACTGAAGTCCCCCCGGAAAATTTGGCTGACCTTTCCTTTAAACTCCTCCATCGAACCGGAGTTCAAGGCCGTAAAGGCAACAATCGCCACCACCATTAAGAGGAACAGAAAAACTGCGGTGGCCAACGCTGCACTGCCCATCCGGCGAAGCACACTGGGTTGGGTCCCCATCCCAATCCCCGCCGCCACCGGAATCACCTCGGAAAAGAACTTCGCGGCATTCTGCGCCCTTTCCAGGGAAATGGTGTGGGTACCCATTTCCAGAAGAATGGCCTTTGGACCCAGATCCTGGTTGTAATTACCCTGGGCCATGAAGATACCTTCGATAATCCCCGGATACTTATCATCAGCTACTGCCTTAATCCTTTTGGCGTATTCTAGGTTAGTAGCCATGTTGGGATTCTGCCTTCCCACAACGATCCTGACCTTACTGGCCGGCATACCTTCAACTTCCGTGGCGTAAAATTCAGGGGGAAGAGCATCCCGGTGCACATCAATCAGGGTTGAAGGAGCGGATTTCATCAACTGCATCGCGGTCCGCCGGGAACGCATATAGGCTCCGCCGTCATGGGGATTGTGATTATTCTGGGACCAAAGTGCTTTATAGCCCATGCTTTGAAACTCATCACGAAAGGTCCTACCCACTTCGTAGATATCCCCCACGTCCTTTGACTCAATTCCGCTAGTGGGCACAAAGGATTCATCACTATGGGTATGGTAGAGGGCGATGGGACCACTAGTTCCCATATTGACCGCCCAACGTCCTGAAAGTGCGGCAAAGACATCCTGAAAAAAAGTGGTTCCACCAATACTGGTCAGGGAGCCAACATCGGGTAACTCCACTGTCTCAATATATTTACAGTGAACTACATCCTCACCTACATCAATGACCTCATACATGCGGTTGTCTGCGGCAATATACTGGTCGCCTTTGCCCAAAAGGCGCGCTGTCAAGGTGAGGGCGTCGCCTGCTTGGTCAACCATCTGCCAATAGTGATCCGTAAGCTCAAAGCATTCGTCCTTCGGGGGCGAAAAGGCCACCGCCCAGTTCACGCAAAACAGCAAAGGAAATGAGACGATTACTGCAATAAGCCTACTCATCAGCTTCATCCTCCTTGGAAACTTCCCGTTCAAACTCCTCATTCCGCAACTGCAGTGGAGTATCCGGTCGTTGTTTTGGGCCACCCTGGAGGCGCTCTCTGACCTCACCCACAACCTCGGCCAATCCCACCGCGATTAACCCGGCAAGAACAGTGGCATCGAATACTCCGGCACCACCAATGGCTACCGTCGCCGGAATGCCCTCGACCACCGCCCGGATCAGGTGGATCACATCAAGGGTCACAATCCCCAGGGTGCCCGCAATGAAAGCAGAACGTCTTGAACGGCCAGCAAGATATCCCGAAACACCGGCCACGATACCAAAAAGCCAGATGGGATCAATGAATACTTCCTGGGGCGGATTAAAATCCGTGATGTTGTTGACAACCACCAGCACAATTGCTGTGACCGCCGTGGCAATGAGTGCCCGCACCCACTCAACCCGTTCATCGGCTGTGACGAGTAAGTACACAGCCACAATCAGGGGAATTAGGGCACCACCCACGTTAAGGCTCACCTGTAACCGGTCTTTGAAAAGCGGGAGATCGATGAAGCTAGCAACCACCATTAAACCGATGATAATCAAGGCTTGTCGGTCATCTAGACGCATGCGATCAAGTACCCTATGCAACAATCCAAAGTATATCAGGACTGCCACAATAAACAGAAGTATTAGCCCAATGGCCAAGGCCATCACATCCCTCGCGTTGCTTTTCTACCCCTTAGAATATCCTTGGTATTTCGGGATTATACAGCCAGGACTTGGTCAATGTCATAAATGCCTATTCCGAGCCTAGTAGTGGAGAAACTCCACACATTCACGGGAACCCAACTTTACTACCTGCATGCACCCCAACCGTCCGATGCTGCTGCCTAATCAACACCATGGGGCAGATCCAATCTCGCATACAAGAGGCCACGGACCATAAGGACTAGGCCGGCATTCATTTCCCTTGATACTTGCACTCCTTCCTAGCTTTAGGTATAATTTTCATACTCACACATTGAAAGGGATGTGGTAACATGAGTTTCCCTTCGTTAGGCTGCAGGCACCGGCTTGCTTGGGAGGGGGACACCTTAAGCACCAGTAACTCCGCGGTTTAGGTCCTGGCATCCCCACGTAAGCCTGCAGTTACCTTTCCCACCGCATTATAGTATAGTTTGGTAACAGCACACTAACACTAATCTCTGGATTCATGTTAAGGAGAGTGACAAAACTGAAACTAAAGTTTAGCGTCAAAGCGAGCAGTGCCAATCCCACCAAGACCATCGTTAGCGCACGAAACTTCCAGATCATTGTTGATGAGCCCAAAAATCAAGGCGGCACAGACGATGGGGCCACCCCCGTTGAATATGTCCTAGCTGCTTTGGCTGGATGCCTAAATGTCGTCGGTCATGTCGTTGCCAAGGAAATGGACATGCCCCTTACTGGGATAGACTTCGAGTTGGAAGGGGATCTAAACCCAGCAAAATTCATGGGCAAGTCCGCTAAGGAACGAGCTGGTTACCAAGAGATTAGGGTTAAGATGACTCCCCAAACAACCGCCGATACCAAGACCATAGAAGAATGGCTGAAAACTGTGGAGGCAAGATGTCCAGTTAGCGACAATCTCGTGAACCCAACGCCGGTAAAGATCACCATCGGTTAAGGGACCACTTTGATCAAGCGTTCCTCCCGCCAAGCGTGGGTGCATAGCCAAACCTTACTTACGCCTCCGATAGACCGCGTTTTGTAGGTACATGATCAACCCAGACAGTTCATCCAAAACCGATGGACTGTCTGGAACCTCATGAATAGCCTACCGACCAGCAAAATACCGAAGGTAGGTACCTGTCCGCAGATATAGATTACCTCATCTGCTTTCCCGGTAGTCTGTGAGACAAGCCTGAGAACAAGACATGACGGTTATCAGGCAGACTATGAATCGTAGCTCCATTAGGAAGGGCATATTCGGCAGGGAACTCCCTCCACCGATTGCAGATTGCCGAAGCCTTAGATGTTTGGTTAAAACACATAAGAGTTGCATGACCACTAACAATTATGCTGCAGTTGCAGATTACCTTCAGGTCGGTGCTCTGTTTTGTAAAGACCAACCAAAGGACAACCTGTTAGTAACAAGTTTAAAAAGGGGCAATGTGCTTCGCGCACATAGCCCCTCACCCTTACAGACCTAGCTTTATTCCTCAGACTGGTTAAACAGACTACTCAGATCGCCAACCACATCGCCAATCTTCACATTACCGTTATCGGTCTGCTCTTGATAGATCTCTTCCTGTTGTTTCTTGGTGTTTTCCTGGGCATCCCGCAAGCTTAGCCCAATCCGGTGAGCACCTTCATCGATATTCAGGATTTTTACCTTCACCTTTTCACCGGTGGTGACTACATCTTCTGGCCTAGTCACATGATAGTCTGCAAGCTGGGAAATATGCACCAAGCCTTCAACTCCATCCTCAAGCTGGACAAAAGCACCAAAATCCACGATCCGAGTGATCTCACCTTGCACAATCTGATCAACACTGTAGCGACCACCAATGTTCGTCCAAGGATCGGGCTTGGTCTGCTTCAGTCCCAAAGAGATCCGCTCCCTCTCCGGTTCTAGCTTCAAGATCATCACGTCAATGGTGTCGTCTACGGCAACAACATCCTTTGGATGTCGGACTCGACCCCAGGACATTTCCGATACATGAAGGAGACCTTCCACACCGTTGCCAATATCCACAAAGGCACCGAAATCAGTGAGTCGTCGTACCACGCCCTGTACGATATCACCCTCATTAAGTTCTTCGTAGATCGTTTCCTTCGCCTTCTCATACTCCTCTTCCAGTACTTGTTTGCGAGAAAGTACAACGTTATTCTTGGCCCGGTCCAGTTCGATGACCTTCAACGTGAATTTCGCGTTCTCTTTCACGTACTTATCGAGATCATCCACATAGCCCATATCTACATGGGAAGCCGGGATAAAACCACGTACACCAACATCCACCAGCAGACCGCCTTTTACCCGCTCCTTTACCACGGCCTCAATGGTTTGCCCCGTTTCATAGGCATCTTGGAGTTTAGACCAGGCCAATTCCCGATCAGCCCGGCGCTTGGATAGGATTACTGTATCATCCTCGACCTTCGCCACATAAACGTGGATTTGATCCCCTTTCTCCAGTTTGCCAGGTCCCACTTCCTTGGTTGGAATCGTCCCCTCGAATTTGTAACTGATGTCCACCATAACCTCATCGGGGCCGACCTCTTCAACCCGACCTTCAATGATCTCCCCAGCTTGGAGATCAACAAAACTGCTCTCATAGTCGGCTAGTTGTTGCTCAACCGGTGCCTCTTGTTTCTCCTCTTGGGGAGCTTCAGTGGTCTCTTCCTGTTTCTCTGTTTCCTCAACTTGCGCATTCTCTTCCTGCAATGTGTCCAGTTCCTTGTTTAGTTCACTCATTCTGTCTAGTACCCCCTCAATTATCCACGAAGGCGTTGAAGCACCTGCGGTTATTCCCACTTTGTCCACATTCTCAAACCAACCGGATTCGATCTCTTCGGCGATTTCAATGTGGTAAACCACGGTGTTCACATCCTTGCAGATTTCCACCAATCGTCTTGTATTTGCACTATTTCGTCCACCGACCACCAGCATTACATCCACTTGCTGAGCTAAACTTAGTGCGGCGGCCTGTCTTTCACTTGTGGCAGTGCAGATTGTATTGTAAACCCTTACTTCCTGGGACCTTTTTAACAACTCAGCCACACACGCCTGTAGGTTTTGTAAGGTTTGGGTCGTCTGAGCTAAGATACCCACATGCCTGTGCACTTCCATTTTCCCTACATCCCCGGGTTCCTTGACGATCGTAGCCTGGTTCTTCGTTGCCCCGTTAATCGCTATGACCTCAGGGTGATCAGGATCACCTACAATCACCACCTGGTATCTCTCTGTTGAAAGCGTGTCGGCAAGTCTAATCGCCCGCCGTACAAAAGGACAGGTGGCATCGATAACCGCTAATCCCTTGTCCTTGGCTTGCTCAATGAGGTTAGGCGCAACACCATGGCACCGGATAATCAAAGTTCCTTCCGAAACATGATCAAGATCCATTACAGTAGTTACACCGAGTTTCTCAAGCATTTCAATAGCTTGGGGATTGTGGATTAACGGTCCCAGGACACTGATTGGTCCAGCATGATTAGTGCTGGCGGCCTCTTGGGTTAATTCAAAGGCTCTTTTTACCCCAAAGCAAAACCCGGCTTTCTCTGCTAGCAGGATCTCCATCAGTTACTTCCCTCCTTTACGGTTACTCTTTTGACTAGGCTCATTCCACGGTAATCACCGTTCTTCCAACAAATTTTCGATGTTTTCCATCACCTTTGTTGTCAATTCCATTACATTATCCTTATGAAGCTTGGTCTCTTTTTCAACAGGGATCACTGTACCGATCTTCAGGGTGACGCGACTAAACCGGAAGAAATGCCTCTTGCTCAGCACCTTTTCGGTGCCAACAACAGCAACGGGCAGAATATTCGCCCCGGTTTTTAGAGCCAAAGCAGCTGCGCCACTTTGTCCCGGTAGCCTTTCCCCCTCTTCCGCCCGGGTACCTTCGGGAAAAATGCCTAAGACCTTCTCCTCTTGGAGAACCTGCAAAGCACGTCCCAAGGCTTTTCTATCTGCCCCACCCCGTTGCACAGGAAAAGCACCTAGTCCTCGGATAAGAGCCCCCAAAACTGGAATCGTGAATAACTCGGCCTTGGCCATAAAGTAGACCCTTCTGGGCATGCCCGCACCAATAACGGCGGGATCAAGATAACTAACATGATTCCCAGCCACAACCAACCGGCCGTCCTTAGGCACGTTTTCCTGTCCTTCAATTCTAAACCAGAAGAATATTTTCAAAATGACCCAGGCAATCCACTTGACTATTCCGTACAGCAAGATATAAATCTCCTCTTACACAAATCTACAATCATATTCACCACATCAGATATATCAAGTTCCGTGGAGTCCAAAACAAAGGCATCGGACGCTTTCTTTAAAGGCGCTAACGCTCGTTTCGTATCCTGCTCATCCCGGTGGGCAATCTCCGATGAAATATCTTCCCATTTCACCTCAAAGCCTCGAGCCCGTAGCTCCTCAAATCTTCGTCTCGTCCGTTCAGCAAGACTTGCCGTAAGAAACACCTTAACGTCGGCATCGGGTAATACAACAGTACCGATATCCCGACCATCCATAACCACACCCTTGTTTTTTGCCAATGCACGTTGCCACAGAACCATCTGTTCTCTAACCTCGGGTAATACAGAAACATCCGATGCTAGGGCACCAATTGTAGAACTACGGATTTTTTCAGATACGTCAACACCATCTAAGTATACTTGATCGCCTTTAAGGTCGATGGAGGTCGTTTGAAGAAGAGCATAAATATCTGAAGGATTAAACAAACTGCATCCACTCTCTTGAGCTTTTAACGCAAAAGCCCGATACATCGCACCTGTATTGATATATTGGTAACCCAATCGTTCGGCTACTAATCTGGCCACCGTGCTTTTTCCTGCTCCGGCTGGACCATCAATCGCTATCGACAACTTTTCAACCATTACTCGCAACCTTTTTCCGTTTATCACGATTTTGTGTACTGGCCTCAAGTAGATATATTCTAGCCAAAACCGAATATTCCTCTTAATGGCACCTAAAAACTTTCAATATAATCAATGCACCGGTTAGCATGCTCGGGAAAACACAGCTCATTGAGCAGGTTACCGTACCCCGGGAAGGATACTCTAATGCATCCAGGATCGCAAATGGCCACCTCTTCCTCACCGAGCAAACCCGCGACAACTAACATCATGGCAATCCGATGATCATCACAGCTAGAGCAACTACCTCCCCGAATGATTTGGCCCCCTTGCACGGAAAACCCATCGGCAAAGGTATCCACCACTACCCCGAGTTTGCCCAACTCCGTAGCAGTAGTACTAATCCGGTCCGATTCTTTCACCCGCAGCTCAGCGGCATCCACCACTTTTGTCTCGCCCTTAGCCTGGCTGCCCAAAAGGGCCACCAAAGGCAGCTCATCGATTACCCTTGGGATCAGCTCACCATCAATCATGCAACCGTAGAGGTTACTTGTACTTGCGGTCAGATCCCCAACGGGTTCCCCGCATACTTCCCTAACATTGTCAATCTCCACCGCTGCCCCCATCCGGCTTAGTACCTCTAAGAAACCGGTCCTTGTGGGATTCAGGTTGACGTCCTTAATCGTGACCTTACTGTGAGGAAGCAGTACAGCTGCTGTCAGTAAGAACGCAGCCGAGGAAAAGTCACCAGGCACCACTATTTCCCTCCCTTCTAGTTCCCCTGGTCCTTCTATGCTTATAGTATTCCCCCTTCGCATCACGGGACACCCTAAGTAAGCCAACATCCGTTCTGTATGATCCCGGGACAAAGATGGCTCGGTGATGCTGGTTACACCCACAGTCCCCAGACCCGCCAAGAGGATTGCCGATTTAACCTGGGCACTTGCCACAGAGCTCTTAAGACTCTCTGCCACAAGTCCACCGCCGGTAACAGCCAAGGGTGCCAGGCTTGCTCCCTGCCTTCCAAGGATCCTCGCTCCCATCTGTCGTAAGGGTTTTACCACCCGTTCCATAGGCCTTTGCCGCAATGATGCATCTCCGCTTAGAACATAAAAGTGGGGGCGAGAGCTGACCAATCCCAGCAAGAGCCTGAGGGTTGTCCCCGAATTCCCCGCATCCAAAATATCGCTGGCCTCTCCAATTTGACTTAATCCAGCACTATGTATTATATATTCCCCGGGACCGATTCGTTTAAGATCACTGCCCATTAACCCCAGACATTTGGCTGTGTTGAGGCAGTCATCACTTTCCAACAAGCCTTGGATGTGGGTGGTCCCTTGGGCAACTGATCCTAGGATTAGAGCTCGGTGGGAGATGGACTTATCTCCCGGCACCTGACATTGTCCCACCATCGATTTTGCTCGGTTTACTAAAAGCAAGACATTTGCCGGGATCGTGCTGTTCTATTTGCCCATGGGCACCATAAGCACGCACCGGCTTCCTCCCTTCATTGCCAGCCTTAGACTTTTCGAACCATCAGCTACCGATAAAATAATCGGGCTATGACCGCCTTTTTACCACATAGCCATTGGTCCTTAGAACCTTAAGGGCCTGATCTACCTGCTTCTCATCATTGAACCCTAACCTTAGGACCCCTGCTTCACCCTCCCTGGCTCGCATGATCTCAATATCACTAATATTTACGCCGGCCTGGGCGAGGACACCGGCAATCTGGCCAATGGTACCAGGTTCATCTGCTACCTGCGCCGATAGCTCATAGTAATTGGTAAGACGCCTACTGTATTTGGGTAGTTCATCCCGGAGCCCCTTTGCACTGCAGAGCCCTTGGTACAAGGCGGCCGAATCTGTTTGCAGGGCCCTTTGTAGATCAGATAAGACCCCTTTAAACTCTTCAATCATCGAGTTAATGTGGCCCCGGTTAGTCTCTAGGATCTGACACCACAGCCTTGGATCACCGGATGCCACCCGGGTTGTATCCCGGAAACCACCGGCAGCCAGGGCTAACAGATCCGGATACTGCGGCGCGAGGTTGCCCACAGTATTAGCCAGGGCAACGGCACAGATGTGGGGAAGATGGCTTACGGCTGCAACGATTAGATCATGCTCATCGGGACTTAGCAAAACGGGGAAGGCTCCGATGATCTCAATTACGGATCGAAGGGTACTAAGCTCCGTCCCGTGACCGGAATCCGGTGGGGTGAGGACATAGGCTGCATTTTCAAATAAATGAGGGCTTGCCGCGAAAATGCCGCTTCGTTCCTTGCCGGCCATGGGATGGCCTCCAATAAAAACGACCTCCCCGGGTAGGATCTCCGCGGCTTTTTGCATTATCAGTGTTTTCGTACTTCCCATATCCGTAACAATGCAGCCCGGCTTACAGAACCTTGCTGCATCGTGCAGGTAATCAATAATCCCCCTGATCGGCGTGGCTAGAAAAACTAGTTCAGACCCAGAGAAAGCCTCTTCAATAGAAGAGGCGATCTGATCAACTGCTCCTAGGTTTAATGCATCGCTACAAGTTTCCGGCGATGTATCAAAGCCCACAACATAAACATCCTCGGTTCGGCACCTTAAGGCCAATCCCAAGGACCCACCAATAAGTCCCAGGCCTACAATGGAAATTCTACGCATTCATCCACGTCCTACATGATCCGGTCCAGAGCAACGGCCACTTTTGTTACTTCCCGGATCAGTTCGCTAAACTCCTCGGGCCGTAGGGATTGGGGACCATCGGACAGGGCCTTCTCCGGTTTCGGATGTACCTCAACCATAATCCCATCGGCTCCAGCTGCAATTCCGGCTCGGGCCATTGCTGTTACCAGACGTTTCTTACCTGTTCCATGGGAGGGATCGACAATTATCGGCAAATGACTAAGCTCCCGAATCAAGGGCACAGCACTTAGGTCCAAAGTGTTACGGGTTGCCGTCTCAAAGGTACGAATGCCCCTCTCGCACAAAACCACGTTAAAGTTGCCTGCGGAGATAATATACTCCGCGGCCATCAGCCATTCCTCTATGGTTGCAGACATACCTCTTTTAAGTAACACCGGTTTCTCGGCCAAACCCACTTCCCGAAGCAAAGTAAAGTTCTGCATGTTCCGTGCGCCGATCTGAAGCATGTCCACATACTGGCTGACTAATTCCACATCCCGGGGATTGACCACCTCAGAAATAACCGGTAGGCCCGTTTCCGCTCTGGCTTCGGCTAGAAGCTTCAACCCTTCTTCCTCTAGACCTTGAAAAGAATAGGGTGATGTCCTCGGTTTGAAGGCGCCGCCCCGCAGCATAGAAGCTCCGCCGGCCTTGACCATTTGAGCCGCCTCAATAATCTGCTCTTCACTTTCCACGGCACAGGGTCCGGCGATCATCACCAACTTCTTACCACCGAAGACCACATCCCCCACAGAAACCTCGGACTTGTGGTGCAGAAACTCCTTGCTAGCCAACTTGAAGGGCTGTAGGATGGGTACAACCTTCTCCACCCCGGGTAAAGCTTCCAGAAACTGCAAATTGATCTTAGTCTTATCCCCCACGGCTCCAATAATCGTTCTTTCAACACCCTGGGATAGATGGGCTTCGAAACCTAATTCCTTTAGTCGTTCAATTACCCGATTTAATTGCGTAGAATCCGCCTTCGGTTCCATGACAATAATCATGGCCGTCACCTCATTTAGTCTTTGTCAACTTATAGGACTGCTTCTAGAGCACCAATGAATCTTTGATTCTGCTCTTGGGTGCCGATGGTAACCCGAATAAAGGTCGGCTGACCAAAGGCATCTCCTTTACGAATAATCACGCCCTGCTTAAGTAACCCCTTAAACACCGCATCACAGGGTCGAGCAAGATCAACATAAATAAAGTTAGCCTGGGTGGGCACATATTTTAGACCCAGCTTTTTGAACTCATCATATAGGTACCCTTTTCCCTGTCGGTTGACCTCGATGCTTCTTTGTACATGGTCCTGATCCTCTAGGGCGGCTATGGCCGCGATCTGGCCCATGGCATTCACATTAAAGGGCTCTTTTACACGGTTAATCCATGCCGCAAGCTTAGGATTAGCTACTCCATAGCCCACCCGCAACCCCGCAAGACCATAAACCTTGGAGAAGGTCCGTAGCACCACAATATTTGGTCTTTCCAGTGCCCAGGCAAGGGTCTGGGGATAGCTAGGATCATCAACATACTCGTAGTATGCTTCGTCGAGGATAATCAAAACATCCTGGGGGATCTTATCAACAAATGCTTGCAGGCTGGGACCATCAACAATGGTTCCCGTAGGGTTATTGGGATTACAGACAAACACGATCTTCGTTGCATCCCCCACCGCATCTGCCATGGCGTCAAGATCATGGGTGAAATCCACTAAGGGTATCACACACTCCTTCGCGCCCATCAAGCGCAAAACATAGGGGTACTCACTGAAGGATGGATCCGCATAGACTCCCTCATCACCACTATCTAGAAATGCCTCTGCAATCAACTTGATCACCTCGTCGGAACCATTACCAATGACTAAAGAGCCAGCAGGTACACCAAGGTGAGCAGCCAACTTCTCCTTCAGGGCAAAACAAGCACCATCGGGGTAGATGGCCATGTTCGCAGCCGCATTTGCCATAGCTTTGCATGCCGCAGGCGATGGTCCAAGGGGGTTCTCGTTAGAGGCAAGCTTAATAACGTCACTGATACCAAATTCCCGTTTTACCTCATCAATGGGCTTTCCGGGTACGTAGGGTGTAATTCGCTCAATACATGTTCTAGTTTGGGGGTACGTCATCATCTTTCGGCGTAAAGAGGACGCCTTCTCTCCTTATTATTTACTTATACATACTATACCAGATCCGGACGGAGACATCTTGCTCCCTTAAGGTAAATATGTACGATTTCATCTTGTTTCTTGTCTGTCATCACATGCATTAACAGTCGTATGCACCGTTGTAGGCTTTGGGGCACCGGAATCTCTTGGGTACAAACCAGAGGAACATGTACAAGACCGAGCTTACGGGCAGCAGCAGCGGGAAAGGCTGCATCCAGATCCCCAGTCACCGTAAAGATTATGCTACTAATGTCTTCTGTCACAAGCTCATTTGCTCCAATTACCCGTTGTAGTAACTCCGTGGTGGCGACGAAAATAGCTTCTTCGGTGTTATCCTCTGCCGTTATCGCACCCCTGATCCCTCGCACATACATGTTATCCGTCCTTTTTCTGACCTAAAACCGTCTTTTCCGGCAATTTTTCTTAATATCGTAACATACCAGCTACACTTTGTAAAGCAGACGCGAGACCACGTATGAGTCAACGATTCACGGGTACTGGCTCCATCTCCAATTTCTGTAGGTTCAACAGCTGCTAAGCATACCACCTTCGTTGAGTCTGTACATTAGGTTCGACATACCCCCCGATGATGTCCTTCCTATCATGGGCAATGGGTATACCGGCTGTCCGAGGTACATAGACATTCTTACGTACTACTTTCCGCCCCTTTCTTAGCTATCTCTTTTAGTGAACCTAGGTTGAAATCTATCTTGCGCATGAACTTAATAACATTGTCAGTTACTTCCTGTAGGCGTTCGGTATTACGCCAACACAACCGCTCCATCATCGCGCCAAGTCTTTCCCGGCTCCAGCTTCGTTTACCCTTAACACGCCGAGCAAAACAAAATATCTGGGGCTTTACCGCGCCAAGTCCTCGTAGGCCGTCTACGGATATCCCACGGGCTTCTAGACGCTTTCTGTAGTCTACCGTAGCATCAGCTATTTGGCTCAAATCGTTGAGCAAGCGCTGATAGTCTCCAGCTTTGTCAGGGTCCGTGAGCTCTAACTTCGCTTGGGCCAGCTCTGCCAAGAAGGTAGCACCGGTTACGTCATCCGAATCAAGGGCTTCCTCGACCTTCGGAAGAACCTTGGAATCAGTAAATATCCTTCTTAGGTCACGTTTCATGTGGTACCTATCTAGCCCCCTAAAGGATTTGGACATAAGCTATGTTTGTGCTAAGATTACTTTAGTGGGAGTGATTAACCGTGACAAGAAAGCGTTACTCAGATGATTTCAAG
>Ga0172382_10002809_pt1 | contig 28365 bp, 26 predicted proteins | sample Leawel138RmetaG_FD_122245 | JGI IMG/M metagenome (GOLD analysis project Ga0172382, IMG submission 122245) | Leachate microbial communities from a municipal landfill in Southern Ontario, Canada - Leachate well 138R metaG | ecosystem: Engineered > Solid waste > Landfill > Unclassified | place...
ATGTGTGGCCAATCCACGGCCTGACGGCTAGTTTCCGCCTGTCAGGTCTGCCCGCCCGATGGCGTCGCCCGGATGACGCACGATGTCGAGGGCCGACATTCCGATGCCGTAGGTGGATAACCATCGCCTCGGCCGGACCGCGATGAAGCACAGCTCAGCACTCTGAGAGACGATGCGCTCCTCGGCGGCGAGAATGCGACGGAGAAACCAGTTCGCATGGAATGCCCATCGCGCGTCGGCGTTTTCGTGGTTCAGTATTTCGGCCGACCCCGCAAACTGGACAGCTGCCGGCGGCACCATGGGGAGAAAGCGGTGCGGCACGGGAATGACGATGGCTACCTGTGGGCATCGTCGGATGTTTCCCACCTTGACGTTCGTAGTCCGGGTCGTGATGTACAACGTCAGGTTTGTGCCTTCACCGGCCGCTGCGTACGTGACGGCCGTCGCGTGGGGGTTGCCGCTGCTATCGAGCGTCGACAGGGTGCCGAACGACCGTCGTCGAATCGAATTTTCGACAGTGGCGAGGTCGGTCACTGGTGCTCCTTCCTCCGCTTCCCCGGCTCCGATTGGGTGGCTTGTCGCTCAGCTACACGCCGTCTACGGCGCATCTGAAGATACCGGCGGTCGACGGATAATTGAGAATTCGACCGGCGACTGCATTCGCTTTCTTCGTGCGAAGCTCCACATGGTGGGGAGCGGCGATTCGAACTTCCCATGGTCGCCGGAGGCTCCACATGGTGGGCCGTCCCCTAACGGTTTAGAACGGCACGGGTGCTCGCCTCGGGCGCCAAATCAAGGCGGCGCAGAAGTTGCGCGTTGAGCGCTACGACGATCGTTGACAGTGACATGAGGATGGCGCCGACCGACATGGGCAGCACGATGCCGATGGGTGCCAGCACACCAGCAGCCAGGGGCACAGAGATGAGGTTGTACCCGGCGCCCCACCAGAGATTCTGTTTCATCTTGCGGTAGCTGGCGCGGGACAGCTCGATGACCGACAGCACCGAGCGGGGGTCGGAACTGGCCAGGATGACACCGGCGGAAGCGATGGCGACGTCAGTGCCGGCACCGATGGCGATGCCGACGTCGGCCTGCGCCAAGGCGGGGGCATCGTTCACTCCATCGCCGACCATGGCAACCTTTCTGCCCTCGTGTTGCAGGGCAGCAACTTTCGACGCCTTGTCTTCGGGGCGCACCCCCGCGAACACCCGGTCGATGCCCAGTTCGTGGCCGACACTATTGGCGACGGCTTCGGCGTCGCCGGTGATCATGACGACTTGCACGCCAAGCTTGTGAAGCGCATCGACGGCTTCGCGTGATTCGGGGCGGATCTCGTCGGCCAAGCGCAGGCCGCCGAGCACCTCTCCGTCGCGGATGACGTGCAGAATGATGGCGCCTTCCCCGCGCCACGCGGTGGCCGCGGGGACCTCCTGGGCGCCGGCTTCTTCGAGAAGTCGGGGGCCGCCCACTCGGATTTCGTGCCCGTCGACCGTCGCAGTCACACCGACGGCAGGAGAGGACGAGAAGCCGCTGGCGCGCGGCACCGTTAATCCCCTATCCTCGGCGGCTTTCACGATGGCCCGCGCCAGGGGGTGTTCACTGTCGGTCTCGGCGGCGGCGGCGAGCGCGAGCACGGTGTCGCCGTCGTCGTCTCCGGTCGCCTCGACGGCGGTGACGGTGGGTTCGCCTTTCGTCAGGGTGCCGGTCTTGTCGAACAGCACGGCGTCGACAGTGCGCATACCTTCCAGGGCCAGCCGGTCTTTGATCAAGACGCCGCCTCTGGCGGCGCGTTCGGTGGCGATGGACACGACCAGTGGTATCGCCAGGCCCAGCGCATGAGGGCAGGCGATGACCAGCACGGTGATCGCTCGTACCACCGAGGCATCGGGATTGCCGACGATTGTCCATGCCGCCGCGGTGATCGCGGCGGTGATCAGGGCGAACCAGAACAGCCAGCCGGCGGCCTTGTCGGCAAGGCGCTGGGCACGCGAGGACGAATTCTGCGCTTCGGTGACCAGGCGTTGGATGCCTGCTAGGGCGGTGTCGTCGCCGGTGGCGGTGATCTGGACCCGAAGCCCGGAATCGGTGGCGACGGTGCCGGCTGTGACGGGATCCCCGACGCCGCGGGTAACGGGCCGGGATTCGCCGGTCACCATGGACTCGTCCATGTCGGCGCGTCCGTCGACGATCTTGCCGTCGGCAGGGATGCTGCCGCCGGGTCGGACTACAACGACATCGCCGACGTGCAGGTCGGCCGGCGAGACGGTGACGGTGCGGTCGCCGTCGATCTTCTCGGCTTCGTCGGGAAGTAGTGCGGCCAGTGAGTCCAGCGCTGAGGTGGTCTGGGCCAGCGAGCGCATTTCTACCCAGTGGCCGAGCAGCATGATGACGATGAGAAGGGCGAGTTCCCACCAGAATTCCAGCTCGTGGTGGAGCAGGCCCAAGCTCGCGCCCCAGGACGCGAAAAAGGCGACGGTGATCGCCAGTCCGATCAGGAGCATCATTCCTGGTTTGCGGGAACGGATCTCGTTCAGCGCACCGGTGAGGAAGGGGCGGCCACCGACGACGTACATCACTGTCCCGAGCAGGGGCGCGATCCAGCGTGCGCCGGGGAAGTCAGGGACGTCGTAACCGAGCAGCATCGCGAACATGGTTGAGAACGCGACGACCGGTATGGCGATGATCAGGTTGATCCAGAAGAGCTTGCGGAATTGGGCCACGTGGTCACCGCCGTGGCCGCTATGGCCAGTGTGGCCGGTGTGATTGTCATGGCCGTGGTGTTCGCCGTGTGGGTGGGTGTCAGGGTGTGCGCTGGGGAATTGGTGCTGGGCGTGCCCGCCAGGGTGGGATGTTGCTACGCCGTGGTCATCGCGGTTTGTCATGTTCTTTCCTTAGGGGACTTCGCGTTTCAGTCGACGCGCATTGATGATGTGGGTGTTAGGAACGCACCAAGCGGGCGATGGCTTCAGAGGCTTCTGTGAGTTTGGCGTCAGCGGCCGGTCCGCCGGTGGCGGCGGCGTCACGGACGCAGTGGCGAAGATGGTCGTCAAGCAGTGCCAGCGCGACGCCTTGGAGGGCTTTGGTGAGCGCGTCTGTTTGGGTCAGGATGTCGATGCAGTACCGCTCCTCTTCGATCATTCTGCTGATGCCGCGGGCTTGGCCTTCGATGCGCTTCAACCGCTTGAGGTATTTGTCTTTATCGGTGATGTAGCCGTGGTGGGTGGTGCCTGTTGAGGGGCAGTGCCTGGTGTTGTCTGCGTGGGTCATGACGCTTTCCTTGTGCGTGGTGGTGACTAACTTTGGGTGCCCGGCGAGGAGTGCGCGACGAGGGTCGCGGTCATGCGGCGGAGGCATACTTGTCGGGGTCGCGGTCGAAGCGTGGTCCGCATCCCTTGCAGCAGAACCAGTAACGCCGACCGCGATAGTCACGGAATAGTCCCGCCGCTTCGGCGATCGTCTTGTTCACCGGAGTGCCGGGCATCACGGGGCAGGTGGTCTCGTTCTGCGCGCCGAGGTCAAGCAGGTTCCTCGCCGTAGGGTCGATGGCTGAGGTATCGATTTTGTCGGCTGCGCCGCTGCAGCAGCAGGCTGACGTGCGGTTCTGATTCTCGGACATGGGTTCTCCTCACAGGTGGCGGTGATTTAACTGGTGGTGTCGGCGGAAGTGGTTTTGAAGCGGCGCAGGCGCAGGCTGTTGCCCACCACGAAGACGCTGGAGAATGCCATTGCGGCTCCGGCCAGCATCGGATTGAGCATGCCCAGTGCTGCGACGGGGATCGCTGCGACGTTGTAGGCGAACGCCCAGAACAGGTTGGTTTTGATCGTCGACAGTGTTTCGCGGGACAGCCTGATCGCGTCAACGGCGCTGCGCAGGTCACCGCGCACCAGGGTGATGTCGGAGGCCTCGATGGCGACGTCGGTGCCGGTGCCCATCGCCAGACCGAGGTCGGCTTGGGCGAGGGCGGGCGCGTCGTTGACTCCGTCGCCGACCATGGCGACCGTCTTGCCTTCGGCTTGGAGGCGTGCGATGACGTCAACCTTGCCTTCGGGCATGACTTCGGCGATGACGTCGTCGATGCCGACTTCGGCGGCGATCTGTCGAGCGACGGCTTCGTTGTCGCCGGTGAGCAACACGGGGGTCAGCCCAATGTCACGCATCTGCGAGATTGCCTGTGCGCTTGTCGGTTTCACGGTGTCAGCGATGACGAGTACACCGCGCGCCTGCCCGTCCCACCCGACCGCTACCACGGTCTTTCCCTGGGCTTGCGCGCGGGCCTTGGCGTGGGACAGATCCGGGCTGAGGTGTTGCGCCCAGTCGGACAGCAGTGATTCGCGCCCAACGATGACGGCGTGTCCATCCACGATGCCGTGGACGCCTTTGCCTTCGACATTCGCGAAGTCCTCCGGAAGGGGCAAGGCCTGGAGTTCCTCGGCCGCCGCGGCGGCGACGGCTTGGGCGATGGGGTGCTCGGAGGCGTTCTCCAGGGCGCCGGCCAGTCGAAGCAGCTCCGCGCGTTCGGTTTCCGGCGCTGTAATGACATCGACCAGCGTCATTTTGCCGGTGGTGACGGTTCCGGTCTTATCCAGCACCACGGTGTCAACCTTGCGGGTGGATTCGAGCACCTCGGGACCTTTGATCAGCACGCCGATTTGTGCGCCGCGACCGGTGCCCACCAGCAGGGCGGTGGGCGTGGCCAGCCCAAGGGCGCAGGGGCAGGCGATGACGAGGACCGCGACCGCTGCGGTGAACGCGGCGGCGACTGAAAATCCCGCGCCCAGCCAGGCGCCGAGGGTGATCACGGCGATAGCGATGACGATCGGTACGAAGACGCCGGAAATGCGATCGGCCAGGCGTTGCACTTCGGCCTTGCCGGTCTGGGCGCGTTCGACCAGCTGGGCCATCTGCGCGAGCTGGGTGTCCGAGCCGACGCGAGTGGCCTGCACCACCAGCCGACCGCCGGCGTTGACGGTGGCACCGACCACGGTGTCGCCGGCAGCGACTTCCACGGGTACCGCTTCGCCGGTCAGCATCGAGGCGTCGACAGCCGAGGAACCGGACACCACCACGCCGTCGGTGGCGATCTTCTCCCCCGGACGGACTATGAAATCGTCGCCAACCACGAGTTCTTCGATGGCGATCTTGGTTTCCGTCCCCCCGCGCAGGACGGATACGTCTTTGGCGCCTAGGTCGAGCAGGGCTCGCAGTGCCGCTCCGGCCTGCCGTTTGGACCGCTTCTCGAAGTAGCGTCCGGCCAGGATGAACGTGGTTACGCCTGCGGCGACTTCGAGGTAGATGTTGGCGGCGCCATGCGACGGCGCCAGGGTGAACGCGAAGGGATGCTTCATACCCGGCGCGCCGGCACTGCCCAGAAACAGCGCATACAGCGACCACAGGAACGCCGACACGGTGCCCAGCGAAATGAGCGTATCCATGGTCGCGGTGCCGTGTCGCAGGTTGGCCCAGGCGGCCCGATGGAATGGCCATGCTGCCCACACGACGACGGGGGCCGCCAGCGTGAGCGACGCCCACTGCCAGTACGTGAACTGCAGCGCCGGGATCATCGCCATCGCGACGACCGGCACCGTCAGGACGGCCGAGGCCCTCAGGCGGTGCCGCAGCGACGCCAGTTCGGGGTCGGCGGTGTCCACGGCGTGCGGGGTGTCACCGGATGCGTCGGAGGGCATCGGCGTGCGCGGTGTCGGGAGCGCGGCGGTGTAGCCCGTCTTCTCCACCTCGGCGATCAGCAGCGCCGGATCGTATCCGTCAGGCACCGTGACGGTGGCCTTTTCCGTCGCGTAATTGACTGTCGCGGCCACGCCGTCGAGCTTGTTGAGCTTGCGCTCGATGCGGTTGGCGCAGGAGGCGCAGGTCATTCCCCCGATGCGAAGTTCCACACTCGGGCCAGACACCGGTGTCGATGTCGTCATGAAGCCACTGCCTTTCAGTTTCTGATTCGGACGGGATAGCTCAGTGCCCGCCGGCATGGCCGGCGTCACGCGATGGCTCTGGCGCGGGCTCGTTGGTACCACCGGGTGCGGCGTCGACGACGAAGCTGGCGGTGTGCACGGTGTCCTGGACTTTGAAGTCGAGGTAGAGCAGGTAGCGCCCCGCTGTGGGTGCGGTCGCCGCGAACGACACCGCAGGCCCACCGGTGCCGCCCGGTACCGGCTCGGCCCCCTCAGGGTGCACATGTAGATACGCCAGGTCTCCCTCACGCAAGGCGACGAGATGGCCGTAAGCCCCCAGGTAGGGCTGCAAGGTCATCACCGGCCGGCCGTCGCGCGTGACTGTCGCGGTGAGTTGGTGGGAGACGCCCGCGGTGAGTGCACCGTCCAGTTTCACGGTGTATCCGGCGATTTCATCCACGGTGCGTGTGGCACTCGCCACCGCCGGGACGAACGCGCCGGCCACCTGCACGGTTCGGGTGAGGGTGAGTTTGGCGCTGCCCGCCCCTGCGGGTTGGAAGTCGGCGAACACGCGGTAGGTGCCGGCGGCGTTCCACGTCCACGGCGTTGACCACGTGCCGGTGGCCGCGTCCAGCCTTGGGTGTACATGGGCGAAGTGCTGGCCGTCGGAACGGACCACGATGAGGTGCAGTTGCTTGTCGTGCACGGTCGCGTAGTCCAGCAGCGGCGTGCCGCCCGGGTCGACGATGGTGAAGCTCATCGTTCCCCGATCGTTGGGTGCGCTGGGGGACCACACCGGGCTCAGGACGTATCCGTCTTCGGCCAACGACAACCCCGGCGGGTCGGCGAAGGGAATGACTGGCGACGCCTGCTCGGTCGGCGGCGCGCTGTGATCCGCTGCAGCATCGGAAGTTTGGGTCTGGAAAGATGTCGCCGCGGTATCAGGGACGACCGCTGCGGCGGTGACGTATGCAGCCGTGAACGCCACTGCCAGTCCGGCACCAAACGCTGTCAATCGTCCCGCGGCGTTCATGCGACACGCACCGCCGAGTAGCCGGCCTCGTCGACGGCGTTGAGGATCTGCGCGTCGTCGACGGGACGGCTCGACGTCACGATCAGGGTGCCGGTTTTGGCGCTAACTTCGACGCCTTCAACTCCGGCAACCTCGCTGACCTCTTCACGCACCGACAGCTCGCAATGTCCGCAAGTCATCCCTGTGACGGCGTACGTGCTCGTGCTCATCACCGATCTCCTATCCTTACCGGGTGTAGATACCCCTACCGGGTATACGTAAGAGAGCATATACCCCTTAGGGGTATGCTTCAAGGGTTACTTTCCCGGGGGCCCCTGGCGAGGTGTCGACGCGCGTAGCGCTATCCCGGAACGGTGGGAGGGATCAGTTGGCGGTGCGCGCGTTACACGTCGGAGATGATGGCTGGCCCCTCATGGGGGAGGTCGTCGGGCGCGGCGAACTGATCATCATGCTTCATGGTGGGGGTCCGGATCACTACAGCATGCGACCGCTTGCTGACCGGCTCGCTGGCCGGTATCGCGTTGCGTTGCCTGACATTCGAGGGTACGGAGCATCGCGTTGTCCCGACCCGACGTTGCACCGATGGGATCAGTACGTCAGCGACGTCATTGCGATCATTCACGCGCTCGATGACACCTGCGCCCACCTTGTCGGCGCCGGACTGGGCGGCACCATCGTTTTGCGGACGTGCCTCCAGCACCCCCGTATCGCCCGGTCGGCGGTGGTCATCAGTGCTGAAGCGATAGAGGACGATGCGGACAAAGCCGCAGACACCGATCTGATGGATCGTTTCGCCGAGCGTGCCCGTTCCCGCGGTCTGCAGGCCGCCTGGGAATTGTTCATTCCTGATCTTCAGCCGCTGATCGCCAACCTGGTCGCTGAGGCTATTCCGCGCGCTGACGCCCACAGTGCGGCGGCCGCGGCGTCAATCGGTCATGACCGCGCCTTTGCAACGGTCGAGGACCTCCGGCGCATCGACACTGCGACGCTCGTCATCGCCGGCGACGACATCCGTCACCCCGAGTGCTTGGCACACAGCCTCGCCACTGTCCTTCCACAAGGGGTCCTCGCCGAAGTTTCGATGTCCCGCCAATTTGTCGACGCTGAGGACATGGCACACGCTTTCGGCCCGGCGATCGAGAACTTCCTTCGTAGAACATCGGACCGGGACACTCGGGTCCATGAAGACTAGGCACTAAGGACGGCAGCAGCAGTGAGGCCTGACGCTCCGGCGGCAAGCCGCTCGGGGGCAGCCTGTCGCGGTGCTGTCAGCCGCAGCAGGACTTTCCCTCGCCGGGCTTGCCTGAGCGGCGCCCACTAGTGACACGACCCACCGCGCACAAAGCGATGCATTTGGCGATCGACCGTGCGGTCTGGCTTTGGACGAGCTGCCGAAATCTTTCTTGTACGGTCACCAGCGATACGCCTTCCAGTTGTCGGGCTACCCGCTCCGGGTGATACAACGAAGGTACCCCTGAGGGGTATACGGTACAAGGGCGCCCGAGCTAGGCGCGGCGGTGGGTGACTGGCCAATGGCGCATATCCTGCATTACCCGTGGCGGCGGATGGCTGGCCACGCCCGATTCGATGTTCCCCGTTGCTGGCGCCGCGGTAAGTTGATTATTGGAAGGCCGTAGCATCGATTCGTGGCGATGATGCGGGATGGCGGTGGTATCACCGGTGAACCGCACTGGGGCGGGACGGCACTGCTGCGACCTGGGGTGTTGGCGTTCACCGGATCGATTGGCACCACCGACCTACACGCCCACCATGCCGTCCAGATTGTCACCGCAACAACACCTTTCACGATGCGTGACGAGCACGGCAACCAGCATCGCGGCACCAAGGTGGTCGTGCCCGCCGATGCGCCACACCGGGTCGAAGTCGGCGCGCCGGAGGGCACCGTGGTGTTCTTGGAACCGGAGTCTGCCCCAGGGCGCTCGGCGCACTTGCGCGCGCTTCGGTCCGGCTGGACTGTTGCTCCGGTGTTGACGTTCACCCGCCGACGTCCGTTGGTCGTCGTGGTCGACGAGCTGATCGAACACCTCGCACCCGCCATGGCAGCTGATGAAGCAATGACGCGCCATCGCGCCGTCGATGAGGCGTTGCGGCTGCTCCCCGACCTTGTGGCTGCAGGCCCAGTCGGAGGTACCGAACTCGCGGCCCAGGTCGGTGTGTCTGCGAGCCGATTGACCCATCTGTTCACCGAACAGGTCGGCATTCCGCTGCGCCGCTACGTGCTGTGGTTACGGCTGCGGCTCGCCATCATTTGCGCGCACGCCGGCGATGACCTGACCGGCGCCGCGCATAATGCGGGGTTTTCTGACAGCGCCCATCTGACCCGTACCACGCGGGAGATGTTCGGGCTGGCGCCCTCGGCGTTGAGCCGGCACGTGTCCTGGGACCTCGACACCGCCGTGTAGCCGGATCATTCAAGCTCTGCCACGCCAGTAGCCGCGACGATCAGGTGGTGAGCACGAAGTCCCCGCCATTGACGGCGTTCACCGCGGCACAGGCGGTGGCCCGATACGGCTACGTGCCGGTCATGCTGCTCGGCCTCAACGGCGCCGGTGTGGCGTTAACCGCCGCCGGCGCCGCGAAATACTGGCTGCTGGCCGTGATGACCGTCGCGATTGCCACCGCGTTGCTGGTCGAACGTGTCATTCCGTATGACCCCGAATGGAATCATGATCAGGCAGACAGCAGGCGCGACCGCATCCACGTCGCAGTCAACGAGACGCTGATCCTGGCCAGCGTGGCTGCCATTCCACTACTAGCGGCGGTCGTCCCGGCCCCGCAGCTGTGGCCGCGCACCTGGGCATTGCCGCTGCAGGTCCTCGCCGCGATCATGATCGCCGACCTCGGCATCACCGTGGTCCATGTGGCCAGCCACAAGATCGGCGTGTTGTGGCGTTTTCACGCCGTGCACCACAGCATCACCCGCTTCTACGGCCTCAACGGCCTGATGAAACACCCGCTGCACCAAACCGTTGAGATGGCCGCTGGTGTGGCACCGCTCATCCTGATCGGTCTGCCCGTCAACGTGGCCTCCCTACTCGCGCTCGCGGTGGCGATCCAGCTGCTGCTGCAGCACTCCAACGCCGATTACCGCGTGGGCCCCGCCAAGTACGTCTTGGCTCTCAACGAAGGCCATCGCTTCCATCACCTCAAGTGGGCTGGCATCGGCGACGTCAACTTCGGGCTGTTCACCCTGGTCTGGGACCACCTGATGCGCACCTACTCCTATAACGCCGCCCGTCGATTCGACTCCACCCAGCTCGGCATGGCCGCACACCCCGACTACCCCACCGCGTACGGGCGGCAGCTGATACACCCCTTCACCCCCGCCGGAGGGTGCAGCCTCAAGTCCACGACCGCGACGAAGGACCACACCGCGACGAGACCAACACTGGAGCAGGGCTGAGAGGGACCAGCATCTGGCGCTCCCGGACCGTGATTGCCTCAAGCGTTCCCGATCAGCCCAGAACGCGTACTAGACCCATAGCCTTTTACGTGGCCTATTGCGCGCCACGGTCCGACGATCGACGAACTAACGATCGGCAGCCCGTTCGGCGCCTGCCAGAGCTAGCCGGATGCCATGTCGGGCAGACCAGTGCGCAAGTCTGCGTCTTTACTGAATCTTCATCGAAGGACTAAGAAAGCCAAATGACGCATCAGCACACTTGAACCATATGCGTGAACGGTGCACCGCCGCCCGCGAACGGCTGTCGCGGCGCACGCTGTGCCCGCTCATCAGCGATGTCAACATTCGGATACGGAGACCACACTGATGCCGCAGGCGACTTGCCTCCCACCGTTTCGCAGGACGGCGCAGTGGCTGCGGACGGCCGTCCTGGCGATGGCGGTGCTGCTGATCGCGGCCGCGTGCAGCTCGTCGCCGGCCGCCGCGCCCCAGCCCGAGGTCATCACTGATAAAGGCACCCCGTTCGCCGACCTGCTAGTGCCCAAATTGCAGGCGTCGGTGACCGACGGAGCGATCGGTGTCGCGGTGGACTCCCCTGTTACCGTGTCCGCCGGTGACGGCGTTCTCGGCCAAGTCTCGTTGACCAACGAAGCCGGCGAACTCGTCGACGGACAGCTCAGCCCCGATGGCGTGTCCTGGTCGTCTGCCGAGCCGCTGGGCTACAACAAGCAGTACACCCTTCATGCCCAGGCCCTTGGACTGGGCGGCGCGACCACTACGACAGCGACCTTCGAAACCCACTCGCCCGACAACTTGACGATGCCCTACGTCCTGCCCAACGACGGCGAGACGGTTGGCGTGGGCCAACCCATCGCGATCCGCTTCGATGAAAACATCACCGATCGGATTGCGGCGCAGCAAGCGATCAACGTGACCACCACCCCCCCGGTCGAGGGAGCCTTCTACTGGCTCAATAATCGCGAAGTACGTTGGCGCCCGGCCGAATACTGGAAACCGGGAACAAAAGTAGAGGTGGCGGTCAACGCCTACGGCGTCAACTTCGGTGACGGGCTGTTCGGTCAGGATGACGTCACTACCCGGTTCACCATCGGTGACGAGGTCATCGCCACCGCCGATGACGCCACCAAAACGATGACTGTGCGGCGCAATGGTCAGATCGTCAAGACCATGCCCATCTCCATGGGTAAAGCCAAGACCCCGACCGATAACGGCGCCTACATCATCGGAGATCGTTACTCGTTTCTGGTGATGGATTCGTCCACCTACGGAGTTCCGGTCAACTCTCCTGACGGATACCGCACCGAGGTGGAGTGGGCGACCCAGATGTCCTACAGCGGGATCTACGTGCACTCTGCACCGTGGTCGGTGGGCAGCCAAGGCATCGCCAATGTCAGCCACGGATGCCTTAACGTCAATCCGGCCAACGCCCGTTGGTTCTACGACAACACCCGACGCGGCGACATCGTTGAGGTCATCAACACCACCGGCCCCACGCTGTCGGGGACAGACGGTTTAGGTGACTGGAACATCCCTTGGGATCAGTGGAAAGCCGGCAACGCCAACCTCTGAAACTCAGATCAGAAGCGGAGACTCACAACCGCCGCCTCCCAGTCACCTCGTGGCACCAGTTACGCGTGTCGACAGGACGTTTCGCATCACCGAACCGGGTTGCGAACTGCCGAGCGTCACCCAAGCATCGCGCGCCGCGGGGCCCACGCAGGACAGGTAGCGCAGCCCTTTCCGCTACGGCACCTTTGGTTTGCCGTCCTCAGGTAAAGGCGTTTTCACGTGTCCGGACCACCGATTATTTCGTAGTCCCGCCATCGACGATCGACACTTTCAAACACCCATTCGCAAAACACCATTAGCAATTTCAGCCGCCGAAATTCCAGCATTGTAATTCTGTTGCTGGTGTTACTGATGAGGCATATGTGAGTTAGGCTGATCTACGTATTCGCTACGTACATCGTTGCTGCACAGTACGGAACGCTCGGCTTCGCCTTTCTTGGCGAAACCAATCACCGGCGCTCCGACAGCCGAAAGAAAGAACGCCATATGGAACCGATGGCCCGATGCGTCCGCCCGGAGGAAGGCCGCGTATCTGCGGTCGGCTTTCGCCTGACTGGGGTGATCGTTGCCGTCGTCGCGACGGTACTTTTGGCGTGCACGCCAGCAGCCTCCGCCGAGCCGACAGGCGGTCGGTGGGATCCACTCCTGCCCAAGATCCCGAGTGCGGGAGCGCCCGGCGATCCGGTTGCCATCGCCAACGCGTCCTTGCAGGCGACGGCCGTTGCCACCCAGACTGCGATGGACTTGGGGCGTAGCTTCCTGAGCAGTCTCGGACTCGTCAGTCCCGCGGCAAGCCCCCAAACGAGCGTCCGCGGCAACCGTCTCTACGGTGCCCAGGCGATCGAATACGTTATCCGCAGGGCAGGAACGCAGATCGGCGTTCCCTACTCCTGGGGAGGGGGCAGCCTCACGGGCCCTAGTCGCGGTGTCGACCAAGGCGCAGGCACCGTCGGTTTCGACTGCTCAGGACTGACACGATTCGCCTTCGCCGGCGTCGGAGTACTGTTGCCGCGATGGTCCGGCGACCAGTACAACGCTGGCCGCAAGGTACCTCCCGCGCAAGCTAAACGCGGTGACCTCCTGTTCTGGGGGCCCGGCGGAAGCCAACACGAAGCGATCTACCTCGGCGGCGGAAAAATGATCGAAGCGCAACAAACCGGCGTTCCCATCAAGATTTCACCGGTGCGTACCGCCGGGATGACACCGTACGTCATACGGATTATCGAGACCTGACCCCGAACGCTTCCGCCAACAGCTTCCTCCCACCAAAAGCCTGGTCCGCACCGGGTAACGGTTCAGCCGGCCAGACAGTAGCCGATGCCGCGGACCGTCCGGACATAGCGCGGACAAGACGGGGCGTCACCGAGCTTGCGACGAAGATTGCCGATGTGCACGCCCAGTGCTGACCGCCCGCCGGGCTGCGTCGCCCCCCACAGGGCTTCCTGAAGTCGTCGGCACGTCACGGGCTCCCCTGGATCATCGGACAAAACCCGAAGGATCGCGAACTCCGTTCGAGTCAGCGATATGACGTTGCCGCGCTGATAGACCCGCCGGACCGCCACGTCGATCACCAGATCGTCGACGTGGCGTCGCTGCGCGCCGCCTTCCTCGCTGCGCTGGTGAGAATGCCTGAGTGTCTGCCGTATTCGCGTGCTGAGTCTGTCGCGGGAGCCGATGGGAGCCACTCCGACGCGCGATATCAGTGGCGCCATCTCTGTGTCGGCGAGCGCGACGACGCCGCACTGGGCGGCCTGGCGAACACGGTCAAGGACGACGGCGCCGTGCGCGGATGATCCCAGGCACACCACCACCACGTCGGGGTCATCGCCGCGCACCGCGGTGAGCGCTGCAGCATCTGAGCGTGCGACGTCGACGGCGAACTCTTCGGCGCGTAGGGTGCGGGCCAACATGTCGGCGTAGATGCGCCGAGGTTCAACCAGCAGAACGCGAATGCGCCCAGCGGCTATCGCCGGAGAGGCAACGCTGCCCGAAGCGGGGTGCGGCTCGATGGTCGTGGCAGTCTCCTTGCCAGCGTGGGCCATTCAGGGCGTGAAGGCGTCTGCGCGGATGCTGGAACCAGCATATCGCCATCTACGTAGTTACTACGTAGATGGCGATATCGGGTGTCGGACATGTTCGCGTCTTCGGGTGTTCAGCGGGGGGTTTGCGCGCCAGAGGATGTCAGCTGTTCGGGTTGAAGTCGGCCGCGTCGGTCCAGCCGGAACAAGGCGGCTGCGGAGGCCAGCCCGATTGCCGACAGCAGGACCCACAGCAGCCAGGGTTGCCCGAGATCTCGGGCGGCCTGCATCAGCGAGCCGGTGGCCAGATTGCCGACAAGAATGCCGACTCCGACGATGGTGTTGTAGAAGCCGTAGTGCGTTCCGATGAGACGGTTGTTGGCCAACGAGACGACGGTGTCCATCTCGAACGGGAAGACGGCCGCCGACCCGACCGCCAGCACCGCCGTGGCGACGAGTAGCGCGGTCGCGGCGGCGACTCTGCCTGCCCTGGTGTCATCGGGCAGCACGATCAGCGGCAAAAACGACGCCGCGAGGATCAGCATGCCGATCACCAGGGAGCGGCCGGCGCCCCAGCGGTGGGCGAACCATCGTGTGATCCGCATCTGGCCGAGGACGGCAACCAGACCCGAGACCACGAAGATCATGGCGGTGACAACGGAATCGTTGCGCGGAAACAGGTCTCGCGCCTGAAGCGGCAATGCCAGATAGACCTGGAATGACAAAACATACGACCCGATCATGGCCGCCGCGAAGAGCAGAAAGGAACGGTTGGCCGCTACTGTTCGCCAGTCCTGCAGCACCGATGTCTTCTCATCAGGTGTCCCCGCGGCGCGGTGGGGCAATGCTAAGAGTTGGGCCACGGTCAGCGCTGCGAACACGACCGCTGCGGCGGCAGCTGTCATTCGGAAATCGACGAACATCAAGGCCAGCCCGACAAGGGGTCCGGCCAGAATGCCCGCCTGATAGAACACGTTGAACACCGCGAAGGCTTCCACGCGCCGTGGGCCCGCATCGGCCGCCAGATAGGCGCGCACCGCAGGATTGAACAGGGCGCCGGCGAAGCCGGTTGCTGCCGAGGCGATCAGAACCGCCGGCAGCGATTCAGCGAAGACGAGCAGGCCGAATCCTGCTGTCCGGAGGACACATCCGCAGACGATGAGCGGTTTGTAGCCCAGCCGGTCTGCCAGAGTGCCGCCGATGAGAAACATGCCTTGCTGGGAGAAGTTGCGCACACCCAGCACCAGGCCGATGGCCCACGCGGCCAGCCCCAACGGGCCGGCGAGGTAGCCGGCCAGGTAAGGCATGAGCATGTAAAAGCCCAGGTTGATGCCGAACTGGTTGATCATCAGCATCCGACTCGGCCAACCAAAGCTGCGGAAAGCTGACAGCAGGGTCATCGTGGCTGCACCTCGGTGGGGTCGACAACGGTGGTGCACCGCGTCCACGCCGTGACTGTCTGGGTCATCGGGTCCTCAATGGTGGCGGGATGCCGTGGGAGCGCTGCGTCGAGCAGGCCGTGGGCGCGGCAGTAGTCGTCGTTGTAGATGGTGTCGAAGTAGCGTTGCGGACCGTCTGGGAAGATCGCTGCGACCGTGGCTCCGGCAGGGCTATTGCGTGCGACCCAGCCTGCAACCAGGGCGACCGCACCGACGCTCCAGCCGCCACTGGCGTAGTGGGTGGCCGCCAGGGTGCGGCATGCCCACACCGACTCCGCGGGGGCAACCCAATGCACTTCGTTGAACGCTTGGTAGTCGACGTTGCCGGGATAGATGCTCGATCCCAGGCCTCGCATGAGCCGAGAAGCCGCGGGCTGGCCGAAGATCGTCGAGCCCACCGTGTCGACGCCGATCAGCCGCAGCTGCGGGTTAAATTCTCGGAGGACGCGTGCGACGCCGGCCGAGTGGCCTCCGGTGCCCACCGAGCACACCAGGACATCAACGGCGCCGAGTTGTTCGTTCAGTTCCAACGCGAGCCCGCGGTAGGCCTCGACGTTATCGGGGTTGCTGTATTGATCGGGATGCCAGGCGCGCGGGTCGGTGGCCAAGATCTTCTGCACGCGGTCACGGCGAGCCTGCTGCCAGCCTCCCTGTGGGTGCGGTTCAGTGACCAATTCGATGTCGGCGCCGAATGCGGCGAGCATATTCTGAATGATCGGCTCCATCCCGGGGTCGGTGACCAAGGTGACGGGGTGCCCGTAGACCGTTCCGGCTAGTGCGAGACCCAATCCTAGTGTCCCGCTAGTGGATTCGACGATGCGGGCGCCGGGGGTAAGTGCCCCGCGGGAGCGGGCGCGTTCGACCATGTGTAGCGCGGGTCGGTCTTTCATTCCTCCCGGGTTGAAGCCTTCGAGTTTGGCCCAAAAACCCCGCTCTTCTGACGTGAACGGTGCGGTGATTCTCAAGACAGGGGTCTGGCCGACCATGGTGGCCGGTCGCTCGTTGCGGCCGCGTTGTGGCTGCGCCGATCGGGTGTGCGAAGGGCGTGCATGACGGATTGGCAGGGCAGGATTCATCGATGAATGTCGCTTCTGTGAGGCCGCGACGAAGCGCGGCGACTGACGGCAGGGAGCGGTCACCGGCCACCGTCGAAGACGACGGGGCCTGACGCTAGCCGATCAGCGGCGCGCGATACACAGGTGGGCGAGCACGTCGCGGCCGGTGCGCAGGGCGCGGGCGTTCCGTGGTGGACCGCGGATAGGCGCCTTCGCCGCCTGGCACCACAGCAGCGGAAGTACAGCCACGACGAGGCCCAGCGCGAGCGCGATCAGGGAAACCGTTCCCCGCGGCAGGATCGCTTCGGCCAGGGTGTCGGGCGTGCACTCGGCGTCGGGTTGGGAGACGTGGGGGTGGTCGAGCTCGACAGACATCGGCGCGCCGACCGCACTGGCGGCCAGGGTGTGGGGTCCGTGCGCAGGTGCCGCATTCACGCCGGGCAGTGCCCACTCGGCTCCGACGATGACGGTCCAGAACGCGATCAACGCCGCGACGATGGCGCGGCGGCGTTGCCCAGAGTTCGCGTCGAAGTACTTCACGATGTTGCCGACTGTAGCAGCGGATCGGCGAATTCCGGCTCGGCCCCTGAGCCGATGCCGGGTTGTGATCAGACAGCGACCGCCGTTGCGCCGAGCCAACCGGCCGTTCCGTCGCACGATCGAATTCGCCCGATGCCCTTGCGAAAACGCCCTTTTGGAGGTTCCGCGAAGGAGATGCAATAGATCGGAGCGCTGCTTGCACCGCAGATCATCTACGGTTTTACTACGTAGATAATTTGCTCTCTATCGGCCCGCGCGCCAAGCGGTGTTTCCTTTGCTGGCGGCCTACGCGCATTGGCTCCACCTGCGCAACGTGCGGCCGGCGTTGAGGCGCTAGTGGTGGCAGAGCACCTGGATGAGAGCGGGTGTGGCGAGCATGGCGGTGATCGCGGCTGTCAGGCAGATGCGGTGGCGCCATCGCACGTGCCGGCGTGTGGGGGTGAGCAGGCGCTGCGCTCGCGCGATGACCGCTGTTCCCGCCGCGGCGAGGCCTTCCCGCGCAGGCGGGTGTTCTCCGGCCAGAGCAGATAATCCAGCCAACAGCGGATGCGTGCCGACGCGGCGCACGGCGGTGTCGTCAGCGCACATCTCCAGCAGTTCACCCACACGATGAGGAGCCGTCGCGAAAAGCGGAAGCCGCGGCAGTGTGCCCCCCAGAGCGCGGAGGGCCATGAGGATGTGGTGGTGGCGCCCCGAGATGTGCGCGTTTTCATGCGCCAGAACCGCTTTGAGCTGTGATCGGTTCAACGACTTCATCGCCGCGGAGGTGACGATGATGGCGTTCGGGCGTCCGACCACGCAGTAGGCAGCAGGCCGGTCGGCCTCCACGACCACCACATTGGGATGGTCGGTGGGTCGGCCGACGATCCGCGCGGCACGCGCGTGCTCGTGACTTCGCGCCCGCAGCCGCGACAAGCAGCGACCGATCCGCATTACGACGAACCCTGACGTCAGGGTTCCTACCGCGATGAGAACAACAGAACCGATTCGTCCGGCCATGGGGGTGTGCTCGGAGAAGCCAAACAGCTCCAGGCACAGCGTCACGACCGCGCCCGTACGAATACTGTCCGTCGTTGCGCCGATGACCATGATCAGCGCGACGAGCCACGCCGTCAGCGTCGCGGCGACGGTGGCCAGCCAGGCGGCCACTCCCATATGGGGGCTGATGCCGTGACGGGTCATCCGCCTCAGGACCGGTGGCGCCCACCAGGCCAGCGCGCTGCCATAGAGGAGCAGCCACAGCGCGGCGGTCATCACCGACGCCCCTTGCGCAGAGCCGCCTTCAATTGAGCGGACTGCTCGGCGTTCATCTGCTCAACAAAGAACGCCAGCACCGCATCGGTATCCCCGCCGGCGTCGAACGCGGCCTTCATCAAACGCGCGGAACGCTCCTCGCGGCTCATGGACGCCTGATACACGTACGCTTTCCCATCGCGCTGACGTTGCAACCAGCGCTTGCGGTACAGGTTGTCCATCGTCGACATCACGGTGGTGTAAGCGATCTGGCGCCGTTGAGAGATCTCGTCGAAAACCTCACGCACCGTGACAGGCTCGGCGTAATCCCACACGCAATCCATGACCACCGCTTCGAGGTCGCCGAATCCTCGCTGTTCCATTTGCGCCTCCCGCTCTCCGCGACGAGCTGGCCTCCTCGCGCCCCGAGCTCTTCAGCCCCCAATGTAGCTGCCGAGCTGGGAAAAGCCGCGATACGCCTCACCTCGACCGCATAGGGCGAGCATCTGCACTACCGGCCGCGGCGCGCGAAGCTAGCGCCCGTGACGCACAGTTGTAACCGACCCGAGACTGTGACAGACGTTCCTCCTGATACCAAAGTGATGTACGTTCCGTCTACGTACTATTGTGCTACGTACTTAGCTCGGTAGTAGGAGTGCCGCGAGTGCCGTTCGGCTTAGGTGCGCGGCTCGACAACGCTCACCCCAGCTGAGGAGATCGATGCGGCGCCTCACTTCTTTCCTGAGTCTCTGCGCATTAATGCCGGCACTAGTGCTCAGCGCCCCGGGTACCGCTGTTGCCGGGCATGACGGCAGCCCCGACCGCGACGACGTTCCCTCATTGGTTGCGGCCTTCGCCGAAGCGAACCAGCGGATGGCCGACGTCGGTAGCGACATTCAGATCAAGCAAGAGGGCGTCAACCGTGCCCTGGTCGAGGTCGCGGCCGCTCGCGACACCCTCGCGCAGGCCCGGCGCGACGTTGTTGCCAGCGACCAAGCCCTTACCGACAGCCAACACGCGATCGAGGCCGCGCAACAGCGCTTTGACCGCTTCGCCGCGTCGACCTATACGAACGGGCCGTCGGGTGCGTTGCCGCTGGCACAAAGTCCCGAGGAGATCCTGGCCGGGGCCTCGACCCAGCAGACCCTCACCATCAGCTTTCAGCGGGTCCGCGACGACCTCCTGCGTCGGCAGACCGATCAGGCCAACAAGCTTTCTGCTGCGACGGCAGCGCGGGCGCGCGCCGAGAGCGCCGCCGCGGACGCCCAACGCCGGCAAGACGACGCGGTAGCCGCACTCCGGGACGCCCAGCAGACGTTTACCGCACAGCAACGCGAGGTCGAACGGCTCGCTACCGAACGCGACTCCGCTCAAGCTCGACTGGAAGCCGCCCGACCGGTGGCGGCGACAGCCGCCGCGCCCAGTGCCGCGCAACCCGGCACTGGGCCGGCATCCGGTGCTCCCTGGGACCGCGGCACCACGTCGCCGGGGGGCGCCACCAAGGGGGGCCTGTGGGACACCACGCTGCCGATGGTGCCCAGCGCTAACCTGGCCGGCGACCCGGTGGCCATCATCAATGCCGTCCTCAAGATCATGGCGACCTCGGCGCAGCTGACGGCCGACATGGGCCGCAAGTTCCTCACCAAACTCGGCATTCTGTCTCCAGTCACCGCCGCCGCAGATCCCGGCATCACCAACGGACGCATCCCCCGCCTCTACGGCCGCCAGGCCTCAGAATTCGTGATTCGCCGCGCCATGTCACAACTGGGCGTGCCCTACTCCTGGGGCGGCGGCAACGCCAACGGCCCGTCACGAGGCATCGACCAGGGCGCCAACACCGTGGGTTTCGACTGTTCGGGCCTGATGCTGTATGCCTTCGCCGGCGTCGGCATCAAACTCGACCACTACTCCGGATCGCAATACAACGCAGGCCGCAAGATCCCCTCGTCACAGATGCGACGCGGTGACCTCATCTTTTACGGCCCCAACGCCAGCCAGCACGAAGCGATGTATCTGGGCGACGGCATGATGATCGAAGCCCCCTACACCGGGTCGGTCGTCAAGATCTCGCCCGTACGCACCTCCGGCATGACGCCCTACGTCACCCGCTTGATCGAATATTGACATCGCCGCGATGCCGCGCAGGTGTACCGGTCAGTGCGCCGCGGTGCGGCCGCTGCGAATCGGCCTCCTCAGGCACGTCAGGCCGCCCCGAACGACGCGGCCAGCGAGAGGCGTTAAATAGCGCCGTCGCGCCGGCGATCGCAGCCGCCCACAGCACCACGACCACGGCACACAGGATCAGCCACGCTTGCCACCCGAGACTGTTCGGGCACACGTCCATCAGCCAACGCATGTCAGGCCCTCCTCCGCAGTGAGCCTCACCCCACCGCAGGAGGAAAACGGTATGAGTCGTGTGAAGATCTGCTGAAGATCCAGCCGCCCGGTCAGCCATACCTGGTTACGGGCGCACCAGCAGGCACCATATGGACATGCAGCACCACCACCTGGGCGCGCCTGAGAGCGCGAAGGGATACCGCGCGCTGGTCGTCGACGACGAACTCCCCCTGGCCGAAGTAGTGGCCAGCTATCTCGAACGCGAGCAGTTCGAAGCCGTCGTCGCCGGCAACGGTGTCGACGCAATCGCCGTCGCACGCGACCTGGATCCCGATGTCGTCATCCTTGACCTCGGTCTACCCGGCATCGACGGACTCGAGGTCTGCCGGCAATTGCGGACCTTCTCCGACGCCTACGTCGTCATGCTCACCGCCCGTGACACCGAACTGGATACCGTGCTCGGCCTCACCGTCGGCGCCGACGACTACATCACCAAACCCTTCAGTCCCCGCGAGCTGGTCGCGCGCATCCGCGCCATGCTGCGGCGACCCCGCATCCTGCAAACAGCCGCCGCACCCGCCGAACGAGAGACAGCCCCGCCGCGCCGCTTCGGCGCACTGAGCATCAACGTCGCCGCCCGTGAGGTACATATCGACGACGAACTAATCCTGTTGACCCGCACCGAATTCGACATTCTCGAAGCCCTGTCCGCGCGGCCAGGAATCGTGCTGAGCCGTCGACAACTTCTCGAAATAATTCGCGACGAACCCTGGGTCGGCAACGAACACCTCGTCGACGTCCACATCGGACACTTACGACGCAAACTCGGCGACGACGCCGCACGCCCCCGCTACATCGCCACGGTTCGAGGTGTCGGATACCGGATGGGAACCGGACAGTGACTCCCCCACCTACGTCGACCCCTCGCCGGCGTCGACGGCCGGGCCGTCCCGGTATCGGCCTGCGACTCCTGGCGGCCCAAGCCATCGTGCTGGCGGCCGGAGCGGCGACGACCGCGGTGGTCGCTGCCGTGGTCGGCCCACCGCTGTTCCGCGAACACCTCCACCGTGCCGGTGTCCCGATGGACTCCCTGGAAGAAGTCCACGCCGAAGAGGCCTACGGCTACGCAACGGTGATCTCCATCGGAGGCGCCCTAGCGGTGTCAGCACTGGCCGCCCTCGTGGTCAGCTTCTACGTCAGTCGGCGCCTCCAACGGTCCATCACCGAAGTCGCCGCCGCGGCCACCGATGTCGCTGAAGGGAACTACGACATCCGCGTGTCACCGCCGCGCCTCGGCGATGACTTCGACGCCCTCGCAACCGCATTCAACCAAATGGCCTCCCGGCTTCAAGCCGTCGATTCGACACGCCAGCAACTGTTCGGAGACCTCGCGCACGAGATCCGCACACCCGTGGCAGTACTCGAGGCCTACATCGAGGCACTCGAAGACGGCGTGCGCTCCTTGACACCCCAGACAGCAGCCATGCTGCGCGACCAAACCCGTCGGCTGGTGCGATTCTCCGATGACGTCGCCGCGCTGGCGAAGGCCGAGGAAAGTGCGATGTCTATGTCCTACGCCTCCCTCGACGTGAACCGCCTAACCCGCCAGTGCGTCGCAGCAGCACAAGAACGCTATGACACCAAGGGGGTCGGACTGCGCGTACACCTCCCGCAACCGCTACCGCCGCTTTGGGCCGACGAACAACGACTGTCTCAAGTGTTGGGGAACCTGCTGGAGAATGCGCTACGGCACACACCGCCCGGCGGGTCGGTACACCTTCACTGTCTTCGTGACGGCGACCAGATAAGAATCATCGTCGCCGACACCGGAGAAGGGATCGCCGCCGAGCACGTCACCCGAGTGTTCGAACGGTTCTACCGGGCAGACACCGCCCGCGACCGCGAGCATGGCGGCGCCGGTATAGGGCTCGCCATCGCCAAAGCGCTCATCGAAGCCCACGGCGGATCCATCTCGGTAGCCAGTGCTGGACCCGGCGCCGGCGCAACATTCACCATCGCCCTGCCCATCACCCCGATACGCAGCCAGCACCACCCTGCGACGGCTGACTCAGCGCGTCGCTGACGAGTGCCCCTCCGCGCTACTTGTCCAACATTCCCTGCATCGTGTCGATCTCCGCTTGCTGAGAAGACACGATGTTGCGCGCCATCTCGACTGCCGCCGGGAACTGGCCGTTGTCAACTTCCTGCTGCGCCATCATGATCGCGCCCTTGTGATGCTCGATCATCTGGGTCAAGAAGAGTCGGCTAGCCTCAGCGCCCTGCGCGTTCTGCAGTGCAGCCATATCGGCTTCCGACATCATGCCCATACCGCCGCCGCTCATACCCGGCATATCACCCATGTCTCCGCTGGGCATTTGATGGCCAGGCATGTCATGACCGGGCATTGCGGCGGTGCTGGGGGCCGTTGTCGACGAGGACACTCCCCAGTCCCGCAGCCAGCCCTGCATCTGTTCGATCTCAGGACCCTGAGCGTTCTTGATCTCGTTGGCGAGTGACACTACTTCAGGATCAACTCCCTGCTTGCCGAGCAGCATGTCGCTCATCTCGATCGCCTGCTGATGATGAGGGATCATGCCCTGCGCGAACGTCACATCAGCATCGTTATGGGCAGCGTCACTGCTCGCAGCACTGGGCGAAGCCGACGCCGACGCTGCTGCCGAGGTGGTGCTCGACGCCGATGACTGAGACTCGTTCGTTGCATTCGAACAGCCGCTGACAAACAGGGCCGACGCCGCAAGCGTCGCAAGCCCGAATCCAAAACGCTTGTGCTGCATCGCACATCCTTCCTCGAACATCTTCGTGACACCATGCGTCCACACGGCAAGCCTTGCGCCGCCGCACCCCAGCCTCAGCAATCCGAGTATGGGTCGGTTCGTGATCCGATGAAGATTTGATGAAGACACCTCCCCCGGTCTGTCACCCGCGGTCGGCGCCACCCGAGGCGCAGCCACCTCACGCAGTAGCCACGCACTGCCCACCTACTATTGAACTACGTAGATCTCGTGACCGGAAGGTGTCCGTGTGCTGATCCGCAACCTTTTCGCCATCGCCCTGACCGGGGCTCTGGCCGCGGCCTGTTCGTCGAACGCCCCTGAAAGCCCGCCACCCGCCGTCGCGCCGGGCATGGTGCACATCCACGGCCTCGGCATCAACCCATCTGACGACAAGCTCTACGTCGCAACTCATTACGGCCTCTACACCGTTGAGCAAGATCAGGCGCCCCAACGAGTTGGTGAGCTCTCGCAGGACTTCATGGGCTTCACCGTCGCCGGCCCCGACGAATTCCTGGCTAGCGGCCACCCCGACCCCGCCGATCGTCAACAGCCCCCGCACCTCGGCCTGATCAAAAGCAGCGACGCCGGCCAGTCCTGGGAACCTCTGTCGTTGCACGGTAGCGCCGACTTCCACGCGCTCAAATACCGCCACGGACGGGTCTACGGTCACGACAGCCAATCCGGCACCGTGATGGTTAGTTTTGACCAGCGGTCCTGGCAGCAGCGCGCAGAAGTGCCCGCCGCCGTCGACCTCGCAGTATCACCGGGTGCCCCGGATGAGATTCTCGCGACAGCACGCCAAGGGCTGCTCCGAAGCACCGACGGGGCGAGGACGTTCAGCGCAGTCACCGGTGCGCCGGCACTGCTGTTCATCAGCTGGCCCGACCGCGGTCCCCTGCTCGGCGCCGACCTCGAAGGACGGCTGTACACCAGCGCCGACGACGGGCAGACCTGGCAGCCGGGCCACTCGCTCAACAACAAACCCCAGGCCCTGCTCGCCGCGGGCAACGGTCAGGTCTACATCGCCACAGATACCGCCATCTACACCTCCACCGACAACGGCGCGACCGTCAACGTCCTCACCGCTGTCGAATAGACGGCTGGCCCGAAACCCCACGGAATACCGCACCAACGCATCTGAGGAGCCGCAATGCCGGATGACCACCTTCTCATCACCGATGGCGCCACCATCGCCTACCAGCTCAGCGGCCCACCCAACACGGTGCCAGTCGGCTATGGGCACGGCGTGCTCATGAGCCGGCAGATCGTGCGCGGCCTGGGCATCTTCGACATCGACACTATCGCCGAGGGCCGCCGTCTGATCACCTACGACCAACGCGGACACGGCGCATCACGGGGCCGACCAGAACCCGAGGACTATCGCTTCGAGCAGGCAGCCAACGATCTCCTGCGCGTCCTGGACGCGGCCGGCCTCGATGAACCCATCGATTTCGCCGGATCCTCGCTCGGAGCCGCTGCAGCACTGCACGCCGCCCTCAACGCTCCTCGCCGATTCAGGCGGCTGGCACTGGTGATCCCTCCCGTCGCCTGGGAAACAGGGCCCGATCAACTGCGCCAGTGGTACTTCGACACCGCCGACCTCATCGACTCCATTGGGACAACCGCTTGGCGACAACAATGGGCCGAAGCTCCCCCACTGCCGATCTTCGCCAACTACCGGCACGGCAAATTCGAACCCGGCGTCGACGACGATGTGGTCTCCGCCGCGCTGCGCGGAGTCGGCTCCTCCGATCTACCCGACCCCAATCGGCTGACCTCCATTCGCCAGCCCACTTTGGTGCTGGCCTGGGACACCGACCCCTTGCATCCCATCTCCACCGCCGAGCGCCTCGCTGAGCTGATCCCCGACTCGACGCTGCACGTCGCTCACACCATCGACGAGATCCGCAAGTGGACGGAAATCACCAGCCGTTTCTTCAACGATTGACGCAGCGCCGCGGCGGCGGCCTAGTACCGCCGCACGTTGTGAATCGGTGCCGACGAGATCGGCGCCACTTTCACCGGCGTTCCGTACGTCGACGCGTGCACCATCAACCCGTCGCCGATGTAAATCCCCGCGTGAGACACGTCAGCATAGAAGGTCACGATGTCGCCGGGCTGAACGTCTGAAAGCGCCACCGGCTGCCCGCCCTGCGCAAGCGCCTGACTCGACCGAGGCAACGACTTGCCGTTCTGCAGAAACGCCCACTTAATCAGCCCAGAGCAGTCGAACGCATCCGGACCGGTGGCTCCCCACGTATAAGGCGACCCCACCCGTGTCAGCGCCGCCTGGACCACCGCAACACCGTTCCCCAAGGAGGCCCCGCCCGCCGGGCCCGGCATAGCAACGATGCTCGGATCGCTCACCGGCGGAGTCGACGGCAAAGGAGGCGGCGCGGGGCCAGGGTCAGCCAGAATCGCTCGCTGATCAGGCGTCAAAGCGTCGTAGCGGGCCTGCACAGCAGCAGTCTGCTCCGCCATCCGACGCTGTTTGGCCTCCAGGTCGGTCCGCACTGCCGCGGCCTCATCGGCCGCAGTCCGTGCTTGGGCTGCCGACTTCGCAGACCCCTCCGCAGTTGCCGCGGCCCGCGCACTGGCCGACCGGAACGCAGCCATCTGCACAGTCAGCTCCGACGCAACCGTCTTCTGGACTGCCAGCTGATCGATCAAATCCTGAGGAGACGTCGCCGTCAACGCCGCCGCCAAGGTATCCGTGCGCCCCCCCACGTAGGCAGCCGCGGCCAACCTGTCGACGGCAGCCTGATACCTCACCAGATCGGCCGCCGCTGCATCCGCGGCCATGCGATCCGAAACCGCCCCCTTCTCCGCAACCTGCTGCGCTGCGAGCTTCTCGTCAAGGTCGATCTGCGCCGTGTGAATCTGCTCGGTGGTCTGCTCCGCCAGACGCGACAATTCAGTCAGTTCGGCAAGGGCATCAGCCGCCGGATCAGCGCGGACATCGGTTGCCAAAGGCGCTGCAACAACGCCGAAAGCAACCAAAATGCAGACGAGCCGTCTACCCAACGCGCGCGGCAGGACCGCCAGCACAGATGAATTCACAACAGCGAAAACCTTCGGCGAAGTGGGCAAGTACGTATTAGATACGTAGGTCACGGTTAGGTTACGAGGCCAGGCAGCCGCTGTCCAGCCGGGCCTTGCGAAACAACCGGTTTATCCGCTGACGGCCGGAACAGCCCTGAGATCCGGTGTCCCGTGTCCACGCCACTCGAAGCGAACCGCCCCGCGTCCCCGAATAGCACGGCGTGGCACATCCGATACAGGGGCGATGACGAGGACGCGCCCGGCAGGCGCCATCCGCGCCACCCGGCCGACCATGCGACGGTTCTGGCCAACGGCAGGTGCTACCAGCGCGCAGAAGAATGCGATCGCACCCCGACCTCCTCGCCGACACCATGCAGCGCGGCAAGGCAACTCCCGCTTACCTCAGGCTTTCTTGCCCGCCGCGTCGATCAGTCATCTTCGAGCTTGCGCGCTTGAGCGACGCGCCGCGCGTCGATCTCAACGGCCACGGCGAAACGATCGGGCGGCACCGCATCCGCTGGGCCGCACCGCCGGAATTTCTGCGCCGCCCGTGTGGTTCGACGCCATTTAGCCAGCACTTCTGTCCAGCTACCCAACTTCGGTATAAGGCCGCAATCCGTCACTGTGACGGCGCGCTGCTGTGGGCCGCATTGGCAGCCGCGGCCCAGCAGGATATGGGCGCCCACCGCCGCCGTGTCCGACGCGCACACATATTGCGCGGTGCGCCGGACTGCAACGCGGGTGCGACGGCTGCCTCAACGCGCCCTTCGGCGATCGTCGCTACCGGGATAGTGGCGCTGCCCCTCATACCATCGAAAAGTCCGCCATGGCCGCGCAGTCCAGAACTCCGCCTTTGACACGCCAGCCACCGACGAACGCTCAACTTCACCATTAGACGACCGAAAAGTGATGGTCGCCGTGGACACATGTACCTCCGTCCCACCGGCGCAATTCCACGCCTGTGACAGCGATCCACTCACCCACGGCCGCCCAGCGACCGCAGCTTCGGAGCCTCGATAATCCGGTGCTGACATCTGACAACTCCGCCACAACGGCGTGCAATCAGCTTGCGCGCTCGACTAGGTGAACTGCAAGAGCTGAGCCCTCGAAGCCGCAAAGCAATTCCACCAATAGTCTTACTTATTCTCATCCAGCCGGCGGATCCGCCATAAGCCGCCATCTCACATGAGAATCCGCCACGCAAATGCGAACCTACAAGAACAAAATCCCTCGATGCTGGTCAGTACCCCCGAGGGCTGGCGCTCGCGTTCGTCTGGGCCACCCGGGCGGCAAGGTTGGACCCATCCGGCCTCACGTCGTAGCGGTCCATGACGTAGTTCATCGAGGCGGCGATGTTGGCAACCGGTTCGTAGATGCTCGTCGAGGTGCCCGGCTGGTGATAGGCGGCGAAGGTGGTGGGGATGCACTGTGCGGGACCGCGGGAGCTGTTGGCCGGGGCGCCATCAGCCATCTGGGCGCCGTGGGCGTTGGAGTCGGACAGGTTGACGACATTGCCGTTATGGCCGCTTTCGCGGCCGGTGAGCGTCATGTAGCCTTCGTGCCACCTCGTGCGAGCCACCGGGTCGGTGACACCGCGGGCGTCCAGCGCGGCATTGATGGCCGCTGACATGGCCGCGGGCCCCTTGGGGAAGGTGCCGCGCCCGGCGAAACTGACGTCACCCACTGGGATCTTTGCGGCCGAAGAGTCCGGTGCGGCACCACGGGTCGCGGACGCCCGACGCGGCGACGACGAGCCCGAAAGGCCCGGAATCTTGCGGGTCAGGCCGGAGAGCGCCGACAGCGAGCCCAGCGGGGACATGGCGCCGCCGCCCATGGGCATTCCCATGCCGCCGCCCATCGACATGCCGCCGCCCATCGGCCGGCCACCGTAACCACCACCAGCAGAACGAATCATGTTCGCCAACGCGACGTTTCGCTGTTCGGATTTGGTG
>Ga0172382_10002810_pt1 | contig 28363 bp, 30 predicted proteins | sample Leawel138RmetaG_FD_122245 | JGI IMG/M metagenome (GOLD analysis project Ga0172382, IMG submission 122245) | Leachate microbial communities from a municipal landfill in Southern Ontario, Canada - Leachate well 138R metaG | ecosystem: Engineered > Solid waste > Landfill > Unclassified | place...
GGAAGAGGAAGGCCATCGCATCATCAAGCTGAACATCGGCAATCCGGCCTCGTTCGGCTTCGAGGCGCCCGAGGAGATCATCCAGGACGTCATCTACAACCTGCCGCAGGCCTCCGGCTACTCCGATTCCAAGGGGCTGTTCTCCGCGCGCAAGGCGATCATGCACTACACGCAGGAGAAGAAGATCGCCAATGTGACCATCGAGGACATCTATATCGGCAACGGCGTTTCCGAGCTGATCGTGATGGCCATGCAGGCGCTGCTCAACGATGGCGACGAGGTGCTGGTGCCGGCCCCGGATTACCCGCTGTGGACCGCGGCGGTATCGCTGGGCGGTGGCAAGGCACGCCACTACATCTGCGACGAACAGTCCGGCTGGCTGCCCGACCCGGACGACATCCGCGCCAAGATCACGCCCAACACCCGCGCCATCGTCATCATCAACCCGAATAACCCGACCGGCGCGGTCTACCCGACCGAGTTGCTGCTGGAACTGGTGGAGATCGCGCGCCAGCACCAGCTTATCGTCTACGCCGACGAGATCTACGACAAGGTGCTGTACGACGGCGTGACGCACACCTCCATCGCCTCGCTGGCCGATGACGTGCTGTTCGTCACCTTCAACGGCCTGTCGAAGAACTACCGCGCCGCCGGGTATCGCGCCGGCTGGCTGGTGGTGTCCGGCGACAAGCGTCATGCCGGCGACTATATCGAAGGTCTGACCATGCTGGCCTCGATGCGCCTGTGCTCCAATGTGCCGGCGCAACATGCCATCCAGACTGCACTGGGTGGCTATCAGAGCATCAACGATCTGGTGGCGCCCGGTGGACGGCTTTACCGTCAGCGTCAATATACCTGGGAGGCACTCAATGCCATCCCCGGCGTGTCCTGCGTCAAGCCGCAGGGGGCGATGTATGCGTTTCCGCGCCTCGACCCCAAAATGTATCCGATTCGCGATGACCGGCAGTTCATCCTCGAACTACTGGAAGACGAAAAGGTTCTGTTGGTGCAGGGCACCGGTTTCAACTGGCCGCAGCCGGATCACCTGCGTGTGGTGTTCCTGCCCGGCATGGATGAAATGACCGAGGCGATGACGCGCTTTGCGCGGTTCCTGGATCACTACCGCAAACGTCACGGCAGCTGAATATTTCAAATCACCTAGCAGGAAGTTGGAAACATGAAACCCGTCAACGTAGGACTGTTGGGCCTCGGCACGGTCGGTGGCGGCACCGTCAACGTGCTCAAACGCAATGCCGAGGAGATCGCGCGCCGCGCCGGTCGCGGCATCGTCATCACCCATGCCGCCGCGCGCGATATCAGCAAGGCGCGCATTTGCGACACGACCGGCATCACCTTGACCACCGACCCCTGTGAGGTGGTGGATAATCCGGAGTTGGACGTCATTGTCGAGCTGATCGGGGGCGATGGTCTGGCCTGGGAAATGGTCAACCGTGCCATCGATAACGGTAAACATGTGGTGACTGCCAACAAAGCGTTGATCGCCAAGTACGGTAACCAAATCTTTGCCAAAGCGCAGCAGAAAGGTGTAATGGTGGCCTTTGAAGCGGCAGTGGCCGGCGGTATTCCCATCATCAAGGCGATCCGCGAGGGTCTCGCTGCCAACCGCATCGAATGGTTGGCCGGTATCATCAACGGCACCGGCAATTTCATTCTCACCGAGATGCGCGACAAGGGCCGTGATTTCGCAGACGTGCTGGCCGAGGCACAGATGCTAGGGTATGCCGAAGCCGATCCCACTTTCGACGTGGAGGGCATCGATGCAGCACACAAACTGACTATCCTGGCTGCCATTGCCTTTGGTATTCCGCTGCAGTTCGACAAGGTGTACACCGAGGGCATCACCCGCATCACGCGCGAGGATGTGGCTTACGCCGAACAGTTGGGTTACCGCATCAAGCACCTGGGTATCGCCCGCCGCACCGACGCCGGTATCGAACTGCGCGTGCATCCCACCCTGATCCCGGCGCGCCGTCTCATCGCCAATGTTGATGGGGTGATGAACTCGGTGCTGGTGAAGGGCGATGCAGTGGGGCCGACCCTATATTATGGTGCCGGTGCCGGTGCCGAACCGACCGCCTCGGCCGTGGTAGCCGATCTGGTCGATGTGGTGCGCACCCTCACCTCCGACCCCAACAACCGTGTACCGCACCTGGCCTTCCAGCCCGACGCGCTGCACGACATTCCCATCCTGCCCATGGCTCAGGTGGAAACCGCCTACTATCTGCGCCTGCAGGCGCAGGATAAACCCGGTGTGCTGGCCGATGTCACCCGTATTCTGGGAGACCTCGGCATCAGCATCGAGGCGATGATCCAGAAGGAGCCATCGGAAGAGGACAGCACGGTGCCGGTAATCATGCTCACCCGCTGCGTGCGTGAAGAGAAGATGAATCAGGCCATTGCGCACATTGAGGCACTGGAAGCGATCAGTGCTCCGGTGATGCGTATGCGTATGGAAAGTCTGAAATAACAGAGGTCATTATGCCATTTCGTAACCGTTACACCGGTCTCATCGACCGTTACCGCGACCGCCTGCCGGTCCATGACGATACCCGCATCATCAGTCTGGGCGAGGGCAACACGCCGCTGATCCGCCTGCACAACATTCCCCGGCTGATCGGCAAGGATGTCGACATCTACGTCAAGTATGAAGGTCTCAACCCCACCGGTTCGTTCAAGGATCGAGGCATGACCATGGCGGTGACCAAAGCGGTGGAAGAAGGTTCCAAGGCCATCATCTGCGCCTCTACCGGCAACACCTCCGCCGCCGCCGCCGCCTATGCGGCGCGCGCCGGCATCACCTGCTTCGTGCTGATCCCGGAAGGCAAGATCGCGCTGGGCAAGCTGGCCCAGGCGATGATCCACGGCGCCGTGGTGATCCAGATCAAGGGTAACTTCGACGCCGGCATGCAACTGGTGAAGGAGGTGGCGGAAGAGGCACCGGTCACCATCGTCAACTCCATCAATCCCTACCGTCTACAGGGGCAGAAGACCGCGGCCTTCGAGATCGTGGAAGAACTGGGCACCGCCCCGGACTTCCACTGCATCCCGGTGGGCAATGCCGGCAACATCACGGCGCACTGGATGGGCTACACCGAGTATCGCGAGCATGGCATCGTCAACAACGTACCGCGCATGGTCGGTTACCAGGCCGCCGGCGCCGCGCCATTCATGCGCGGCCACATGGTGGACAACCCGGAGACCGTCGCCACTGCCATCCGTATCGGCCATCCGCAGAGCTGGGACAAGGCCTGGGTGGTGCAGAAGGAGTCCAAGGGCTGGTTCGACGAGTGCAGCGACGAGGAAATCCTTGCCACCCAGAAGCTGCTGGCGGAGAAGGAAGGCGTATTCTGCGAACCTGCGTCTGCCACCTCGCTGGCCGGCGCCCTGCGTGATATCCGCATCGGCAAGATCCCCGAAGGCAGCAAGGTGGTGTGTACCCTCACCGGCCACGGCCTGAAAGATCCGGATACCGCCATCAAGCAGAGCACCTCGCCCATGCTCACCGTCGAGGCCAAGCTCGGCGCGGTGAAGCAGGCGATTCTCGACAATCTGGCTTAAAGGCAGATACTAGAGGAAAGCTGCACGTACGTAGGAGGAGGGGTGAGGCGCAGCGTAACCCATCTGTCCGCTTGCGGCTTTCCTCTGTTGCCATGATCCGTTCCCTCACGCTGTTGCTTCCCCATGAACTGGCCTCTGTGCAGCGGCGGCTGCCGGCGCTGGAAACACTGCTGGCGCGTGGCGACCGCAGTTGTGATTGGCCGCGAGGCTGGCAGCAACGTCTGCTGCGTGCCTGCGGTTTGAATCTCGCGTCGCAGGAGGAATTACCGCTGGGGCCGTTGTGTGCACTGGGGGACGGGCTGGCTACCGATGATGGTTTCTGGCTGTGTGCAGAGCCGGTGCACCTGGTTGCCGATCAGGATAAGGTCTATCTCGCCGCACGTGCGGAATCTCTGGCGGTCACCGCGGAAGAGGCGGCGGCACTGGCCGATGAGTTCAATGCCCTGTACCGCGATGACGGCTGGCAGTTGTACGTGCCCGCACCGACGCGCTGGTATCTGCGCCTGCCGCAGGCCTGGCAACTGCATGCAGCGCTGCCGGATGACGTCTTGGGCTGTGACGTGCGTCCACTGTTGCCGCAGGGAGCTGATGGCTTGCGCCTGGTGGCGGCACTCAACGAAATCCAGATGCTGTTTCACGGCAGTGTGGTGAATGCGCAGCGCCAACGTGCCGGCCTGCCCGCCATCAACAGCCTGTGGTTGTGGGGCGGAGCGATCATGCCGGAGGTCACGGTTCCCTGGCAACGCATGCAGGGTGATGATTGCCTGCTGCGCGGGCTTGCAGAGCGCGCCGGCATCCGCTGTGCCGCCACAGCGGATGCAGCGGACTGGTTACAGGTCGAGGGCAGTGGTGTGGTGCTGTTCGATGCGCACCGGGATGATCTGGTACAACTCGAACAGAGCTGGTTTATGCCGCTGCTGCAAGCGTTGCGTCGCGGCCAGCTACACCAACTCGAACTCCATTTGACACAAACGTCATGCCGCTTTTATCTGCAGTCGCGCCGGGCGTGGCACTGGTGGCACCTGCGTCGGCCGCTGGCGACCTGGGCGTGATGACCTCGCTACCGATGAACCACAAACAACGCCCCATCGTTCGTCGTGCTGTGCCGGAGCACTATCACGAACTGTTATCGGCGTTGCCGCCTCTGGCGGCGCGCATCTGTGCCAGTCGCGGCGTTGCGCACCTCGATGAGTTGCAGCACACGCTCGATCGTCTACCGCCGTTTACACAGTTACGTGGTATCGAGGCCGCGACAAACTTGCTGGCGCAAACCCTGGAGCAGCGCCAGCGCATACTGGTAGTGGGCGATTTCGATGCTGATGGTGCCACCAGTACCGCGCTGGCCTTGCGCGCCCTGCGCATGATGGGGGCGGAGCAGGTGGATTTCCTTGTCCCCAACCGCTTCGAATATGGCTACGGCCTTACCCCGGAGATTGTCGCCGTTGCCGTCGAGCGCCAGCCGGATCTGATCGTTACCGTGGACAACGGCATTTCCAGTCTTGACGGCGTGGCCGCCGCCCGGGCACGCGGCATCAAGGTGCTGGTAACCGATCACCACCTGCCGGCAGCGGAATTGCCCCTTGCCGACGCCATCGTCAATCCCAATCAGCCGGGCGACGAGTTCCCCTCCAAGGTGCTGGCCGGCGTTGGCGTCATCTTCTATGTGATGCTGGCACTCCGCAGCCGCCTGCGCCAGGACGGCTGGTTTACTCGCCGCAACATGGAGGAACCAAATCTGGCCCAACTGCTGGATTTGGTGGCGCTGGGCACGGTGGCCGACGTGGTGCCGCTGGATCAGGTCAACCGCATTCTGGTGGCACAGGGGCTGGCGCGCATGCGCTCCGGCAAGCTCTCTCCCGGCCTGCTCGCTCTGCTGGAGGTGGCGGGGCGCCAGACGGCACGGCTGGTTGCAGCGGACCTCGGATTTGCCATTGGCCCGCGCCTCAACGCGGCCGGTCGCATGGATGACATGAGTCTCGGCATCCGCTGCCTGTTGAGCGAGTCTCTGAACACCGCGCACCCGCTGGCGCAGACCCTGGATCAGCTCAATCAGGAGCGGCGCGGGGTGGAGGATGAGATGAAGGAGCAGGCGCTGGCCGAGCTGCGGCGCATGCATCTGGAAGAAAGTGCCGAACTTCCCGTGGGCCTGTGCCTGTACGACCCGTCCTGGCATCAGGGGGTGGTCGGCATCCTGGCCTCGCGCATCAAGGACCGTCTGCATCGGCCGGTAATCGTCTTCACTGATAGTGGCAGCGGCGAAATCAAGGGTTCGGCGCGCTCTGTACCGGGCTTGCACATCCGTGATGCGCTGGATGCGGTGGCGGCACAGCACCCGGGGTTGCTGGTGAAGTTTGGTGGCCATGCCATGGCCGCAGGCCTGACCCTGCGGCGCGACGCGCTGGAGGCTTTTCGCGCTGCCTTTGATAATGAGGTACAGCGCCAGCTTGGCCCACAGCCGCCGGCTCATGAATTGTTCAGCGACGGCGACCTGGCCCCCGAGGAGGCCACACTGGAAGCAGCCGAAATACTGCGTTTTCTCACCCCTTGGGGACAGGGCTTCCCTGAACCGTTGTTCGATGGTGTGTTTGACATCGTGCAACAGCGCGTTGTGGGCGAAAAACACATCAAGCTACTGTTACGCTGGGCGGGCCACGCCACCACGGTGGATGCCATCGCTTTCCATGCCGACTTGGCACAATGGCAGGGTGCCACCGGCCAGATACGCTTGGCTTACCGTCTGGACGTCAATGAATTCCGTGACCGCAGGACCGTGCAGCTCATCGTGGAATATATGGAAACCATATTGAACTGAATCCGCTGATGAGGTAGACGCACCAGCCCTATTGACCAACTGGCGTGGTGGGATGTATGTTCGAGCCGGACACCATAACTACAGCGGTCACCACAGGCCGTGACAAACACCACAAAAATGTCACAAAGGGAGGGAAGTCAATGCAGAACATCCTCAATTTCGATATTTCGCTCATCATCAGTTTCGCCGCCATTATGGTGATGATCTTCTGTCTGCTTCAGGTCTATACACTCAGGGCCAAGATACCGGGAGGCGTGATCGGCAAGCGCTGGAATTTTCTGGTAATGCTGGTAATCCTGTTCAGCGTCGGCTATCTGGCAACGCCGTTCTTCGGTGCCTTGCCGGCGGAACTGATGCGTCTGATAGCTTCGCTGATCTTTTTCTTTGGCGCCATCTACGTGCTGATCACGGTGAAGCTGATTTACCAGATTATTCAGGAGCTGACCGACTAACATGGACCACAGCGCGATCGTAGCCAAGACCCCCAAGGGCGAGGAGGAGATCCAGAGCCGCACCTATGGCCTGGATCGTAATCTGCGTTATGTATTGATACTTATCGACGGCAAGTCCTCGGTACAGCAATTGGTGGAGGAAAAAGGGGCTGCCTTGCCCGATGTCGCCGGAAGCTTGCGGTCTTTGGCGGAGCAGGGCTTCATCTCCATTGGTGGCGTTGGTATGAGCGCTGACGACGATGCCTGTACCGTGCCTGCCGGTCAGGATATCCCCAGCATCAAGGCGGCACTGATCGCCATCGCCAAGGAGGTGTTGGGGGCCGATGCCGGTAATGTCGTCAGTAAGCTCGAGTCTGCCCCGGACAACCGTGAAGGCTTGCAGGAAGTGGTGAACAGCTGCAAGAAGGTGGTGCGTCTGCTTATCGACGAGAAAAAGGCCGAGGCGCTGATGACACGCTGCAGCACGGTCCTCAAGGAGCTTTGATCGCCGAGGTGCAAGACCTGACCTCCTACGTAGAGGCGCGGAGAACGCAGAGGATCGGAATTATTTGGATCTGCACCGAGTCTCTGCATTTTCTGACCAAGCGTTCATCTTTGGGGTGAAAGGCCGGCTTTATCGGTCAAACTGTTCACCGCGCTGCCCCGGCTGTAGTATCATCGCCGTTTTCTTCTTGCCATCCTGGAACCATGCTGGAATTCAATGCACTTTCCCGCAGCATCAAAGAGATGCAGGGGCGCCTCGACGCCCTGAGGGGGTATCTTTGACTTCGCTGTCAAGAGCGAACGTCTGACCGAAGTTGTCCGCGAACTGGAAGTTCCCGACGTCTGGAATGACCCCGAACGCGCCCAGGCTCTGGGGCGTGAACGCGCCCAACTGGAAGAAGTCGTCAACACCATCGAAGGTCTGGACAAGGTCCTGGCCGACTCCGACGAACTGCTTGAAATGGCCGGTGACGAAGGTGACGAGGCGATGCTGGCGGAGGTCGCCGGCGATCTCGAACAGGCCGACAAGCGCCTCGGTGAACTGGAGTTCCGCCGCATGTTCTCCGGGCAGATGGACCCCAACAACGCCTATCTGGACATTCAGGCCGGCTCCGGCGGCACCGAGGCGCAGGACTGGGCCAGCATGCTGCTGCGCATGTACCTGCGCTGGGGCGAGCGGCGCGGCTTCAAGACCGAGCTGATGGAAGTGTCCGAAGGCGAAGTGGCCGGCATCAAGAGTGCCACCATCCACTTTCAGGGGCCCTATGCCTATGGCTGGCTGCGCACCGAAACCGGCGTGCACCGCCTGGTGCGCAAGTCACCCTTCGACTCCGGCAATCGCCGCCATACTTCGTTCGCCTCGGTGTTCATTTCGCCCGAGGTGGACGAGAACATCGATATCGAAATCAACCCGGCCGATCTGCGCGTCGACGTCTATCGCGCCTCCGGTGCCGGTGGCCAGCACGTCAACCGTACCGAATCGGCGGTACGCATCACCCACATTCCCACCGGTACCGTCTGCGCCTGCCAGACCCAGCGTTCGCAACACCAGAACCGCGATACCGCGATGAACCAGCTGCGCGCCAAGCTCTACGAGCTGGAACTGCAAAAGCGCAACGCGGAGAAGCAGGCGCTGGAAGACAGCAAGTCCGACATCGGTTGGGGCAGCCAGATCCGGTCCTATGTATTGGACCAATCGCGCATCAAGGATTTACGTACCGGCGTGGAAACCGGCAATACCCAGGCCGTGCTGGACGGCGACCTGGACGACTTCATCGAAGCCAGCCTGAAGAGCGGTCTATAGAGAACATGTAACCACGGGGTACACGGGGGACACAGGGCCAGTACGAGATGATGCATCTGCCCAAAACACCCCGTGTTCCCCGTGCTCCCCGTGGTTAATAAAAGTTGAAGCGATCATGAGCGAAGAACAGCAGACCCCCGACGAGAACAAGCTGATCGCCGAGCGGCGCGCCAAGCTGCATGCCTTGCGCGAACGCGGCAATCCCTTTCCCAACGACTTCCGTCGCAATGTGATGACCGGCGAGTTGCATGCCCGCTATGGCGAGCTGGACGAGGCTGCGCTGGAGGCCAACCCCGTGCGCGTCAGCGTGGCGGGGCGCATGATGTTGAAACGCGTCATGGGCAAGGTATCGTTCACCCACATCAAGGATATGGCGGGCCAGATCCAGCTGTTCGTGCAGCGCGATGCGGTTGGCGCCGATGCCTATGACGACTTCAAACGATGGGACATCGGCGACATCGTCGGCGCCGAGGGCACGCTGTTCCGTACCAAGGCAGGCGAGTTGTCGGTGCGCGTGGACAGCATCCGTCTGCTCACCAAGGCGCTGCGGCCGCTGCCTGAGAAGTGGCAGGGGCTGAGCGATCAGGAGACGCGCTATCGCCAGCGCTACATCGACCTGATCGCCAACGATGTATCACGCAACACCTTTCGCATCCGTTCACGCATCATCCATCTGATTCGTGAATTCATGGTCGAGCACGGCTTCCTCGAAGTGGAAACACCGATGATGCACGTGATCCCGGGCGGTGCCAGTGCGCGTCCCTTCGTCACCCATCACAACGCCCTTGATATGGACCTGTACCTGCGCATTGCGCCGGAGCTGTATCTGAAGCGTCTGGTGGTGGGGGGGTTCGAACGGGTGTTCGAGATCAACCGCAACTTCCGCAATGAGGGGCTGTCGACCCGGCACAACCCCGAATTCACCATGATCGAGTTTTACCAGGCCTATGCCGATTACCGCGACCTGATGGACCTCACCGAGGAGTTGCTGCACTCCCTGGCTCGCGACATCCTCGGCAGCACCACCATTACCTACCAGGGGCAGGAGTTCGATTTCGGTTCACCCTTCAAGCGCATGACCATGAAGGAGTCGATCCTTGCTCACAACCCGAAGATTACGGCAGAACAGCTGGAGAGCCTGGAGGAGGCGAGCAAGATTGCGCGCGCCCTGGGGCAGGAGGTGAAGCCGGGCTTTGGTCTGGGCAAGGTGCAGACGCTGATCTTCGAGGAGACGGTGGAGCACAAACTGATGCAGCCAACCTTCATTACCGCCTATCCCACCGAGATCTCGCCGCTGGCGCGTCTCAACGATGACGACCCGTCGGTGACCGACCGTTTCGAGTTCTTTATCGGCGGGCGCGAGATTGCCAATGGTTTTTCCGAGCTGAATGACCCGGAAGATCAGGCTGAGCGTTTCCGCAAGCAGGTATTGGAGAAGGACGCGGGCGATGACGAGGCCATGCATTTTGATGCCGACTACATTGTCGCCTTGGAGCACGGCCTGCCGCCCACGGCGGGCGAGGGCATCGGTATCGATCGCCTGGTGATGTTGTTTACCGACGCACCGTCCATCCGCGACGTGCTGCTATTCCCGCATATGCGCCCGATGTAAGGCACGACACATTCACCGTCAAGGCGCCAAGAATTCCAAAGAATCAGCGCAGAGGTGCAGGGAACACAAAAGGGATGAGTGTGTCGTTTTTGCGCTTCCGCGTTTGCAAGATTTGAAGTGCGTGAGTTCTCCGAGTGCTGCCTTCTCAGATACTGAGCAGCTGTTGGGTTTCGCGGATGACATCTGCCGTTTCGTCCATTTCGATCACGTTCACATCCGGGCTGAGGCCCAGCTTGGCGAAGGCAGGTACTTGACTGAGGTCTTGCTGTGCCAGCGGGTGGTCGCCTCCCAGATAACTTTGCAGGTTGGCGACGATCACCACGTCGACAAAATCCGTCGCGGCAGAGTTGTATTCGATATTTTCGTGCTGCTCTGCCACCTCGACCAGTTCCGGCGGAAAATTCCAGGAACGCAGGATGGCCCCGCCGATGCGTGGATGCAGTTCCTTGATGACCCAGTCCAGTGCCTTCTCGTCCTGTAAAAGTTCCGGGAAGTCTTCTGCCTTGGTGAGGATCGGCATGGCGCCGATATCGTGCACCAGCCCGGCGAGCAGGGCCTGTTCCGGATTCAGCTTGGTGAACTGTCCGGCCAGGGCATGGCAGATCGCCGCCACCTCGGTGCTGTGTTCCCACAGATCGCGTAGGCGTTTGTCGGTCACGTCGGACGTGGCCTGGAACATCTGCTGCATCACCATGCTGGTGGCGAGGTCGCGTACGATACGCATGCCTAGGCGGCTGACGGCGGCATCGACGCTCTCGATCTTGCGCCCGGCGCGCATCAACGGGCTGTTGGCCACCTGAATCAGACGGGCACTCAGGGCGGGATCACTGACGATGATTTTTACCAGATCGACGATGGATGAATCCGGGTCGTCGACTACATCGCGTACCTTGAGTGCCACTTAGGGCAGGGTGGGCAGTACCAGGCGGTTGTGCTCCAGGTCGGCAAGCAGCTCATCATAAAACTGGCGGCTGATATCGGTCACAATAACTCCCTATATTTACTTTGATTAGCTTCCTGTGTCCTGTGCCTCGACGGGGAAGGCATAGGGCAGGGATTTGAATACCAAGGGGACACCGGCAGCATCGCCGATGCGTACCTCGTCATGATTATCCAGCAGCGATACCTGCACCACGACCAGGAGATCGATACCGCCGCCGGGGGCCGGTTGAGCGTCCACTACCTTGCCGGCACCCTGGCCGCTGTCCGAATTACTGCAATAGAGCTCACTTCCCGCCGCAGGTACGGCATCGCCGGCAATATGCGCCAGGTACATGCGCCGTTTCAGCGTGCCCAGGTATTGCATGCGCGCCACCACTTCCTGGCCGGTGTAACAGCCCTTGCGGAAGCTGACGCCGTTGACCAGTTGCAGGTTCACCATTTGTGGTACGAAGGCCTCGACAGTGGCGGGGAACAGGTGGGGGAGACCGGCATGGATGTCAAGCAGAGCCCAGGCCGATGCACCGGCCGGTCTGGCGACCTCGCACAGCCGTTGCCAAAGTTTAGTGATGGAGGCGGCATCACCATACACTTCGGCGCGGGGATGGAGGCCAGCCACGCGGATTACGGTGAGACCATCGCCATGAGCCACATCGTCGGCCGTCTGTGGCATGTGGTCCAGTTCCTGGGCCAGGCGTGCGTAGGCATGCGGACCGGATACACCGATGCGCAGCAGGCTGTCGCCGGCGTCGGCCAGGGTGACCTTGGACATCAGCACGTATTTGCGCAGCCTCTCCAGTGCCGCCGGCAGCAGCGCCGCGGGCATGCGCAGATAATACGCATCATCGCGCTGGAACAGACGGAAGATATTCAGCAGGCGGCCTTTGGGGCTGAGGTGGCCGCTGAGCTGGCTTCGGTCGGGCGTCACCAGACGCACGTCATTGGTGAACTGTCCCTGCATGAAGGTGAGGCTGTCCGGGCCCTCCACACGCAGCAGGCCGAAGTGGGACAGGTCGACGATGATGTCCCCGTTCAGTGCAGCAGCCTGCTCATCCTGTGGTGCGCCGAAATGCTCCACCCGTCCTTCCGTGAGGGTAGCCCCCGCCTGCTGGAGAAATGCCTGCCATTCGCTCAACATGCGCTGATCCTCATAAGTTGCAATGGGCTCCATCATAGCCAAATAGATCGGTCTTGGTAATACCGGAGTGAAACAGCAAACATTTGGGTTCTTGGGGCTCTGATATACTTCTCAACCCATGACACCCCATCGCAACCGCCCGGTTTTCTTCCATCTGCTGCAACTGCAGCTGCCGATCACGGCACTGGTATCCATCGCCCATCGCCTGTCCGGTATCCTGCTGTTTCTGGCCCTGGCGCCGGCCATCTGGCTGCTGGAGCGCTCGCTGGCCGATGCCGCTGGCTTTACCTACGCACAGAAACTGCTGCAAAACTGGCCATTTCACCTCCTCTGCACCCTGTTGCTGTGGGCATTGGTGCACCACCTGCTGGCGGGATTGCGCCTGCTGCTCATCGACGTCGAGATTGGTATCGAGCGCAGTGCGGCCCGTCGCAGTGCGTGGTGGGTGAGCATGGCGGGACTGCTGGCATTTTGTCTCGGAGTGCTGTGGCCATGAGCCATCAGGTCAGCGGCCTGCGTGCCTGGATGCTGCAACGATTGAGTGCCATATATCTGGTTGGCTACACGCTATGGGCCGCGGTCTGGTTTATGTTCCATCCGGTCACCGATCACGCCGCTTGGCGCGCATTGTGGGCACATCCGGCCATGGCCATCGGCGCTGCGCTGCTATTCATCGCCCTGCTGGTACATGCGTGGGTCGGCATACGTGATGTCATTCTCGACTACGTGCGGGTACCGTTGCTGCGGCTTGCCTTGCTGGCACTGTTGTGGGGTTGGATTCTGGTGCTGGCCGTGTGGCTGGTACGCCTCCTGATTGGGGTAATGTGATGCAGCATCTGGCCACCCGCAGATTCGATACCCTAGTCATCGGCGCGGGCGGCGGCGGCCTGCGCGCGGCGCTGCAACTGGCGCAGGCCGAGGCCAATGTCGCCGTGGTATCCAAGGTGTTTCCTATCCGCTCGCACACCGTCGCTGCCCAGGGTGGCATCAATGCGGCCCTTGCCAATGTGTTGCCGGACAACTGGCACTGGCACATGTATGACACCATCAAGGGCAGCGACTACCTCGGTGATCAGGATGCCATCGAGTACATGTGCCGCGCTGCGGCCAACATCGTCATTGAGCTGGAGCACGCCGGCGTGCCGTTTTCACGCCTGCCCAATGGCCGCATCTATCAGCGCCGTTTCGGTGGCCAGAGCCAGAACTTCGGCGGCGAGCAGGCGGCGCGCGCCTGCGCTGCAGCGGACCGTACCGGCCACGCCATCCTGCACACCCTGTATCAGCAGAACATCCGCGCCCGCACCCATTTCTTCGACGAATACTTTGCCGTCGACCTGATCCGTGATGAGCAGGGCTATATCCTCGGCGCCCTGGCCCTGGAGATCGAGACCGGCGAGCCGCTGCTCATCGAGGCCAAGACCACCCTCATTGCCACCGGCGGTGCCGGCCAGCTGTTCCGCACCAATACCAATGCGCGCATCAACACCGGCGACGGCATGGCCATGGCGCTGCGTGCAGGTATTCCTCTGCAGGACATGGAGTTCTTCCAGTTCCATCCCACCGGTATCGCCGGCAAGGGCATGCTGATCAGCGAAGGCGTGCGTGGCGAGGGCGGTTACCTCATCAACAAGCACGGCGAACGCTTCATGGAGCGCTATGCCCCCCATGCTACGGACCTGGCGAGCCGAGATGTGGTCAGCCGGGCCATTTATAGCGAAGTAAAGCAAGGGCGCGGCTGCGGCCCGCAGGGCGATCACGTGCTGCTCAAGGTGGATCACCTAGGCGAGGAGGTGGTGGCGACGCGTCTGCCGGCCATCCGTGAGCTGGCCAGGACCTTTCTCCACATCGACCCGGCCCAGGCTCCGATCCCGGTCTATCCCACCGCCCACTACACCATGGGCGGTATCCCCACCGATCGCCATGGTCGCGTGGTGGTGCCGGCGGGACAGGGCGAAGAGGTGGTGCCTGGCTTGTATGCCGTGGGCGAGTGCGCCTGCGTCTCGGTGCATGGCGCCAACCGTCTGGGTGGCAATTCTCTGCTCGACATCGTGGTGTTCGGCCGGGCCGCCGGCAATGACATTATTGAGTACCTGCGCGAGAACCGTTACCACCGCCCGCCCAATTCTGCCAGCGTGGAGCAGGCGCTGGCACGGCTGGCTCGTTGGGAGCGGCGTGGCGCGGGAGAAAGGGTGGATGGCCTGCGGCGCGAGTTGCAGCAGGTGATGGAAGACCATTGCGGTGTGTTCCGCAGCAAGGATGTACTGGAGCAAGGGTTGGACAAGGTGCTGCAACTGCAGCTGCGCCTGGGGCAGGCCGTACTGCACGACCATAGCCGCATCTTCAATACTGCGCGTATCGAGGCGCTTGAACTGGAGAACCTGATGGAACTGGCGCTGGCCACGGTCACCTCGGCGCTGGGCCGTACCGAGAGCCGTGGCGCCCATAGCCGCGTTGATTATCCGCAGCGGGATGACGAGCGCTGGTTGCGCCACACGTTATTCTTGCGCGAGGGGCGTACCCTGGACTACAAGCCGGTACGCATGAAGCCGTTGACTGTGGAATCGTTTCCGCCGCAGGAAAGAACGTACTAACTTTCGAATTGCAGGCTTGATGTTGCGAAAGGCGTCGAAACTCAAAACTATTGACCCGAAACTCCAACAATGAAATTTTTGGTCCACCGCTATAACCCGGAAACCGACGCTGCGCCGTACATGCAAGCTTTCGAGCTGCAGACGGTTGCGCCGGGGATGATGCTGCGTGATGCCTTGCTCGAGTTGAAGGCAAGCCAGGACGAGGGGCTGACCTTCCGGCACTCCTGTGGCGAGGGGGTATGCGGTTCGGATGGTTTGAACGTCAACGGCCGCAACGTACTGGCCTGCATCACGCCGCTGGCCGCGCTGCATGAGCCGGTGACGGTGCGGCCGCTGCCAAAATTGCCGGTGATCCGCGATCTGGTGGTAGACCTCAGTCAGTTCTATCATCACTACCGCGCGGTCAAACCCTATCTCATCGCCCACGATCCGGAACCGGAGGTGGAACGCATGCAGACGCCCGAGCAACGCGCACAGCTGGACGGTTTGTATGAATGCATTCTGTGCGCTTGCTGCAGCACGGCCTGCCCATCGTTCTGGTGGAATCCGCAGCAGTTCCGTGGCCCGGCTGCGCTGCTGCAGGCCTGGCGCTTTCTCGCCGACAGCCGTGATCACGCCAAGGCACAGCGTCTGTCCGAGCTGGACGGGCCGTACCGGCTGTTCCGCTGCCATACCATCATGAGCTGCGTCGAGGTCTGTCCCAAGGGACTCAATCCGACGCGGGCCATCGGGCGGATCAAGGCCTTGATGCTCACACATCAAGTTTAAAGGCAGGTACATGTTGCAATTTGCAGGATACAAGTGAAAGGCAACACCATCAGTTCGCGGAAACTTTCGTGGCGCTGCCGGCGGGGAATGCTGGAGTTGGATCTCCTGCTTGCGGACTTCTTGCAGCGCGGTTATGGCGCGCTGGATGAACGGCGGCAGCGGGACTTCGAGCGGCTGCTGGAGCTGCCGGATCAGGAGTTGCTGGAGTACCTGCTGGGATCGAAGCAGGCCAGGGATGGAGACATCGCCCATGTCATCGCGTGCATCCGTTACACCGCTGTACCTTGAGCCACGCCCCTCGCGCCGCCTGCTGCGGGCACTACAGTTGAGCCATCTGGCCAGCGCCCTGCTGCTGTGGTTGCTACCTATCCACTTCCTCTGGTCCGTGGCGGCGTTGCCCGTGCTGCTGTGCAGTTACAGTCATTATCGTCGCAGCTGTCTGTCCTTGGTACGCATTGCCCGCGAGAGCGATGGTAGCTGGTTGTGGCACTGCGATGACGGAAGTGTGGTGCCGGTACGCCTGCTGCCGGACACTGTACTCACTCCCTGGCTAGTATTGCTCAACGTGCGTGAGGTGGGTGGCCGCCGCCACTCGCTGCCACTGTTGGGAGACAGCCTGCCGCCGGAGCAGTTTCGCGCCTTGCGCGTGGCGCTACGGGTGGAGCGGGTTTGACGAAATAATGGCATTCACCGCAAAGGTGCAAAGAGCGTGAAGGGGATTGTTGCTGGAGCCCGCAAATTGCTGCTATGGCGGAGTCGGAAAGGCCGCCATCGCCCGGCATAGCCGAACTCCTGCCAAACATGCATGGCCGCTTTGCGTCTTTGCGGTTTCACTGCAGCGGAGAATTGTCCGGTGTCAGGATGGTGTCGTGCGGCTCACGGGGTGCTGCATCCGGGTAGTCCAGGGTGTAATGCAGACCGCGGCTTTCCTTGCGTGCCATGGCACAGCGGATGATCAGATCGGCCACCTGCACCAGGTTGCGCAGTTCCAGCAGGTCATTGGTAACGCGGAAGTTGCCGTAATAATCGTGGATTTCCCCGCACAGCAGGTCGACGCGGCGCTTGGCCCGTTGCAGGCGCTTGTCGGTACGCACGATACCGACGTAGTCCCACATGAAACGGCGCAGTTCTTCCCAGTTGTGCGCTACCACCACTTCTTCATCGGAGTCGGTGACGCGGCTTTCATCCCATGCCGGAAGTTCGTCCACGGGTGGAATAGCGGCCATGCGGGCGGCTATATCCATGGCAGCGGCACGGCCGAACACCAGGCACTCCAGCAACGAGTTGCTGGCCAGCCGATTGGCGCCGTGCAGACCGGTGAAGGTGACCTCACCGGCGGCATACAGGCCGTTGAGGTCGGTGCGTCCGTTCAGGTCCACCATGATGCCGCCGCAGGTGTAGTGAGCGGCGGGCACCACCGGGATCGGCTCGCGGGTGATGTCGATACCGAATTCTAGGCAGCGGGCGTAGACGGTGGGGAAGTGGCCCTGGATGAACTCCGCCGGGCGGTGGCTGATGTCCAGGTACAGGCACTCCACGCCCAGGCGCTTGATCTCGTGGTCGATGGCACGGGCCACGATGTCGCGCGGTGCCAGCTCGCCGCGCGGGTCGAAGCGCTGCATGAAGCGGCTGCCGTCGGGCAGCAGCAGCTTGCCTCCCTCGCCGCGTACAGCCTCGGTGATGAGAAAGGACTTGGCCTTGGGGTGATACAGGCAGGTGGGGTGGAACTGGTTGAATTCCATGTTGGCCACCCGGCAACCAGCGCGCCAGGCCATGGCGATGCCGTCGCCGGTGGAGATATCCGGGTTGGAGGTATAGAGGTAGACCTTGCTGGCGCCGCCGGTGGCCAGTACCACGGTACGGGCACGGTAAACCTCCACCTTGCCCTTGTTGCGGTCCAGCACATAGGCGCCGAGCACGCGATTGCCGCCGCGGCCCAGTTTGGCGCTGGTGATCAGGTCGACGACGATATGGTTGTCGTGCAGGGTGATGTTGCTGCGGGCACGGGCCTGGTCGAGCAGGGTGGTTTCGATGGCGCGGCCGGTGGCATCGGCGGCATGGATCACGCGGCGGTGGCTGTGGCCGCCCTCGCGGGTGAGGTGATAGTCGTGGTGCGGGGCCTGGCTATCTTCACCGGTAAAGGCAACCCCTTCGTCGATGAGCCACTGGATGGCTTCCCGGCTATGTCCCACCGTGAAGCGCACGGCATCCGTATGGCACAGGCCGGCACCGGCATTAAGCGTATCTTCTATGTGGGATTCCACCGAGTCGTGTGCATCCAGCACGGCCGCCACACCTCCCTGGGCATAGAGCGTGGACCCTTCGGCACTGACGGCCTTGGCCAGTACGGCGATCTCCAACGTTTGGGGCAGGTTGAGGGCCACGGTCAGCCCGGCGGCGCCGCTACCGATGATCAAAACATCATAATGGTGTTGTTCGCTGTGCATGGAGTTGCGCAACTGGTGCCTCGAACGGGAGGAAGAAAGGACGCTGGCCCTGGGAGGCCGGCTTGTTTATGATGCGCAACTATACGAAAAACGTAATGTTTTGGCGAACTCCCGGCGTTAAAGGCAGTCTATAGCCGATGTCCAGCAGGGGTTTGGCCTTGAACAAAGGATGAAAGGGTAGGCCCCCATGGGCGTGCAACATGTTGATCAGGAACTCGTCGAGCGTGTCCAGCAGGGTGACAAGCGCGCGTTCGATCTCCTGGTACAGAAATATCAGCACAAGATCGTCAAGCTGATTTCACGCTATGTACGGGATCCGGATGAGTCGCTCGACGTTGCCCAGGAAACATTCATCAAGGCCTACCGCGCCCTGGCCAATTTTCGCGGCGAGAGCGCCTTTTACACTTGGCTGTATCGCATCTCCATCAATACGGCCAAGAACCACCTGGTTGCCCTGGGGCGGCGCCCACCCGATACCGACATTGACGCCGCCGACGCGGTCCAGCTCGACATGGAGTCGTCCATGTACCTGCGCGAAAGCGACACCCCCGAACACATGGCGCTCAAGGACGAGATCGAGCGCACCATCTTTCGCGCGATCGAGGAGTTGCCCGAGGATTTGCGTACTGCCATTACCCTGCGGGAGCTGGAGGGACTCAGCTACGAGGAGATTGCCGAGGCCATGAATTGCCCCATCGGCACGGTACGCTCACGTATATTTCGTGCGCGCGAAGCGATTGATACGAAACTCAAGCCCCTGCTTGATTGACTAACTGTTTATCAGACGGCACCCCGAACACGGCATGACCCGAGGCGGTAGTACGATGGAAAATCACACAAGTGAACAGATTTCGGCCCTGGTGGATGACGAACTGCACGCTCCGGCGCTGCGCCAGGCTCTGGAACAGCTGCGCCGCGACGTGGACTTGCAGGGGCGCTGGAGTCGTTACCATCTGATCAGCGATACCCTGCACGCCAACTTCGCGTCGGCTCGGGCGGCCAGTCTGCACTTGCGGGTGCATGAGGCGCTGGAGCAGGAACCGACCCTGCTGGCTCCGCGCCGCAAACAACGCCTGCCTGCCCTGGCCAAGCAGGCCGCCGGTGTTGCCATCGCCGCCTCGGTGGCGGCGGTGGCGATCCTCACTGTGCAGCAGGATGACCTCCAGCCCGGCGGTGCGGAGCCCGCACCGATACAGATGGCGCAATCTCCCCGGCCGGCCCACGAACTGGTGCAATTGGCCAGTACTGGCAGGCAGGCGGCAGTGCTGACGGCGGCATCTGCCGACGCACGCGGCCGGCTCAATGCGTATCTGGTGAACCACAACGAATACTCTGTTTCTTCCGGCATGCAGGGCGTGCTGCCCTACGTGCGTATCGTCAGCAACGAGAAGGCCAAGTGAAGCAATCCGTTTTCGCCCCGCTGCTTGGCGGCGTCCTGCTCGCCGTAACGTTGGTACCAGCGGTGGTACTGGCTGACGAAACCGCCCTTACAGCACGCCAGTGGCTCGAACGTATGTCACAGGCGGCGCACCAGCTTGATTACGACGGTACCTTCGTCTACTCCCACGATGGCCATATGCAGACCATGCGTATCGTGCACAGCAGTCGCGACGGGACCGAGCGGGAGCGTCTGCTGAGCCTGAGTGGTCCGCCACGCGAAGTGATTCGAAATAACGACAAGGTCACCTGCATCCTGCCCGATGACAACGAGGTGGTGGAGGAAAGCACGGGGCCGGCACGACGTCTGCCCATGGACCTGCCGCGGCGCCTGGCGACCCTGGAGCGTCACTACAGTTTCCGTGACGGTGGTGACGAACGTGTCGCCGGTCATGCCGCCCGCAAGATTCTCATCACTCCCCTGGACCGCTATCGTTATGGCCATGCCTTGTGGCTGCATCAGGACAAGGGCCTGCTGTTACGTTCCGAGCTCTATAACGAGGAAGGGAGAGTGGTGGAGCAGCTGATGTTCACGGCCCTCGAGTTCCACGAAGCCCTGCCACCCAGCCTGTTGGAGCCGGAAACCCGAGGCCGTGACGTGGTGTGGCAGCGTGGTGGCGAACTTCCTGAATGGCACGATGCCGCCGACTTGTGGGCGGTGGGTGAGCTGCCACCAGGGTTTATGCTGGAAAATCATCGCCATCACTTCATGGCCGGCAGCAATGCCCAGGTGGAGCATCTGTTGTTCAGCGACGGCCTGGCCTCGGTATCGGTATTCATCGAACCGGAGGATGAGAGGCGGGACGGTTTCGTGGGTGGGCTGCGCCTCGGCGCGGTCAATAGCTTTACCCGCAGCCATAATGGCTATTTGATTACTGTTATGGGCGAAGTGCCACCGGTGACCGCACGCCGTATTGCCGAATCGGTGGCCTTGCGTAATTAACGTCATGATTGAGGAAAGCGGCCGGGTAGTGCGGACAGAGGGTGAATACGCTTGGGTGCAGACCGAGCGTCGCAGCAGCTGTGGCAGCTGTTCTGCACGCAAGGGGTGCGGTACCGGAGCCCTGGCTGGCCTGTTCGGCGCCCGCGTGCATGAGGTCGAGGTACTCAATCCGGTCGGCGCCCAGCCCGGCGACGACGTGGTGGTTGGTATCAGTGAGTCGTTGCTGGTGCGTGGTTCGGCGATGCTCTACCTGTTGCCGCTGCTCACGCTGGTTGTCGGCGCACTGCTGGCCGAGGGCCTGGCGCCGCAACTGGGGCTGGTCAGTAGTGATTTACCCGCCATCCTCGGTGGTGCGGCCGGTCTCGCCGCCGGCTTTCTCTGGTTGCGCTCACGCAACCAGCGCTGGCGCGGCGATCCGGCGCACATGGCGGTGATTCTGCGCCAGGTTGCGCCGCCGCTGGCAGCAGTAAACTTTCTTTCTGGAAAACCCAATGCGAACTAGTCCCATGACACGCTCGATCCTGCATTTCTCCTGGCTGTTTATGTTCCTGTTGCTGCTGAGTGGCACTGCGGCGGCACGTGAGTTACCCGATTTCACCGTATTGGTGGAAAACTACGGTCCCGCGGTGGTTAATATCAGTACCAAACAGAAGGTTCGTACCCAGTCTGCGTTGCGGCTGCCACGTGGCGTGCCCATGCCGGAGTTCCCGGAGGAGGGGCCGTGGGGTGATCTGTTCCGGCATTTCTTCGGCAATCCGGGTGACATGCCGGACCCCAATGAGCGTGAAGATGCCCGTTCGCTGGGGTCGGGCTTCATCATCGACAGCGACGGTTACATCCTTACCAACAACCACGTGGTGGAAGGGGCTGACGAAATCCTGGTCCGGCTCAGTGACCGGCGTGAACTGGTGGCCAAGCTGATTGGTGCCGACAAGCGCAGTGATTTGGCCCTGCTCAAGGTCGAAGCCAACGGTCTGCCCGTGGTCAAGTTCGGGCAAGGGGACAAGATCAAGGTGGGAGAGTGGGTGATGGCGATCGGCTCGCCGTTCGGTTTCGACCACTCGGTGTCTGTTGGTGTGGTCAGTGCCTTGGGCCGCAGCCTGCCGAGCGAAAGTTATGTACCCTTCATCCAGACCGATGTGGCCATCAATCCGGGCAATTCGGGCGGTCCGCTGTTCAATCTGGACGGCGAGGTGATCGGCATCAATTCACAGATCTACAGCCGTACCGGTGGCTTCATGGGACTGTCCTTTGCCATACCGGTGGATGTGGCGCTGGATGTGGTGGCCCAGATCAAGGACAAAGGCTACGTTTCCCGCGGCTGGCTGGGCGTGCTGATCCAGGACGTGACCCGCGAGTTGGCCGAGTCTTTCGGCATGAAACGCCCCGCTGGCGCCCTGGTAGCCAAAGTGCTCAAGGACGGCCCGGCGGCCAAGGCCGGCATTGAGGTCGGGGATGTCATTATCGAATTCGGCGGCCAGCGCATCGACTCCTCCTCCGATCTGCCACCGGTGGTGGGCCGCAGTGCGGTGGGCGCCGATACCCGGGTGATGGTTATTCGCAACGGCAAGCGGCAGAGTCTCACCGTGCGCGTGGAAGAGTTGCCCAAGGACGAGGAACTGACCCTGGCCGAGGGCAAGCCGGGCAAGAGCAGTGACAACCGCCTCCACGTCACCGTCAGCGATCTGACGCCGGAGCAGCGCAAGGAGCTCGGCTTGGAACAGCGTCAGGGGGTGCTGGTAGAACAAGTCGCCGAGGGGCCTGCGCAGGAGGCCGGTATCCGCCGTGGCGATGTGCTGCTCAAACTGAACAACCAGGATGTGGATAACGTGGCGCACTTCAACAAGCTGGTACGGGAACTGCCGGCCGGTAAATCGGTACCGGTGCTGGTGCAGCGCCCCAGCGGGCCCATCTTCCTTGCCCTGCGACTGCCGAAGTGATCGGCGAGCAGGTGCTGACGCTGTATCAGCGTTACGGTTGCTCTCTATGTGACGACATGCAACAGGCCCTGTACCCCCTGCAACGGGAACTGGGCTTTAGCGTGCACCCCGTGGATGTGGAGACGGATCCGTTGCTTGAACAGCGGTATGGCGAACGGGTACCAGTGCTGGCTTCGCCGCAGGGGGAGTTGTGCCATTACTTCCTCGACGAAGAAGCTGTCCGCCGCTATTTCGCAGCCCCCTGATTTTCTGTACAATTTCGCTCACTGTGGCGCCCGCTGGGCGCCGCTTCGTTTTTCAGTGGAAACCCCTTCAGTGAGCGACCTCGAACACATTCGCAATTTTTCCATCATCGCCCATATCGACCATGGCAAATCCACCATCGCCGACCGTTTCATCCAGGTCTGCGGCGGTCTGACCGAGCGCGAAATGGAGGCCCAGGTCCTTGATTCCATGGACTTGGAGCGCGAACGCGGCATCACCATCAAGGCCCAGAGCGTGTCCCTCGATTACAAGGCGCGCAACGGCGAGATATACCACCTCAACTTCATCGACACCCCGGGTCACGTCGACTTCTCCTACGAGGTGTCGCGCTCTCTGGCTGCCTGCGAGGGTGCCCTGCTGGTGGTGGACGCCTCCCAGGGCGTTGAGGCGCAGACCGTCGCCAACTGCTACACCGCCATCGAGCAGGGTCTGGAGGTGATGCCGGTATTGAACAAGATCGACCTGCCGGCGGCGGAGCCGCAGCGGGTGATCGCCGAGATCGAGGAGATTATCGGCATCGAGGCCAGCGACTCGGTCCTGGTCAGCGCCAAGAGCGGTCTCGGCATCGACGATCTGCTGGAGCAACTGGTCACCAAAATTCCGGCTCCCAAGGGGGATCGCGCCGCGCCGTTGCAGGCCCTGATCATCGACTCCTGGTTCGACAACTACCTCGGCGTGGTGTCCCTGGTGCGCGTGATGCAGGGCGCGCTCAAGCCGAAGCAGAAGGTCAACATCATGTCCACCGGCCGCAGCTACCAGGTGGACCGCGTCGGCGTGTTCACGCCGAAGATGAAAGACACGGCGGCACTGGAGGCGGGCGAGGTGGGCTTCATCATCGCCGGTATCAAGGAGATCGATGGTGCGCCGGTGGGAGATACCATCACCCTGAGCGATCGCCCGGCCGAGGTGCCGCTGCCCGGTTTCCGCCCGGTGCAGCCGCGCGTATTCGCCGGACTGTTCCCGATCAGTGCCGAAGACTATGAAAATCTGCGCGAGGCGCTGGCCAAGCTACGTCTCAACGATGCCGCGCTGTTCTACGAACCGGAGACCTCGCAGGCCCTGGGCTTCGGCTTCCGCTGCGGCTTCCTCGGCATGCTGCACATGGAGATCATCCAGGAACGCCTGGAGCGCGAATACGACCTGGACCTGATCACCACTGCGCCCACCGTCATCTATGAAGTGCTCACCACCAAGGGCGAGATCCTCAAGGTGGACAATCCGGCCAACCTGCCGGAGCCCAACTACATTGCCGAGATCCGCGAGCCGATCATCACCGCCAATATCCTGGTGCCGCAGGATTACCTGGGCAACGTGCTGACCCTGTGCACGGAAAAGCGCGGCATGCAGAAGAACATGCAGTTCGCCGGCAAGCAGGTTTCGGTTAACTATGAACTGCCGCTCAACGAGGTGGTGCTCGACTTCTTCGATCGCCTGAAGTCATGCAGCCGCGGTTTCGCCTCCATGGACTATCAGTTCAACCGCTTCCAGGTAGCCAACCTGGTCAAGCTGGACATCATGATCAACGGCGAGCGGGTAGATGCCCTGGCGGTCATCGTGCATCGCGACCAGGCCCAGGTGCGCGGCCGCGAACTGGCGGAAAAGATGCGCGAGCTGATCCCGCGCCAGATGTTCGATGTCGCCATTCAGGCCTCCATCGGCTCTCACATCATCGCCCGCACCAACGTCAAGGCCATGCGCAAGAACGTGCTGGCCAAGTGCTACGGCGGCGACGTTAGCCGCAAGCGCAAGCTGCTGGAAAAACAGAAGGCCGGCAAGAAGCGCATGAAGCAGGTGGGTTCGGTGGAGATTCCGCAGGAGGCATTCTTCGCCGTCCTGCATGTAGGTAAAAAGGGGTAAGTATGGATTTTCCCTTGATATTGGTGTTGGCTACTGCAATCACCGGTGTGGTATGGCTGCTGGATATACTGTTGTGGGCCCCCAAGCGGCGTGCACGGGCAGCCACCGCAGCCGGTTCCGGTAGCGCCCTGGACGCAGAGATCGACAAGCCGCCCTATCTGGTGGACATGTCGCGTTCCTTTTTTCCGGTGATCCTGATTGTTCTACTCATCCGCTCCTTTGTGGCGGAGCCGTTCCGCATCCCGTCCGGTTCGATGATGCCGACACTGCTGGTGGGCGATTTCATCCTGGTGAACAAGTTCGCCTATGGCCTGCGCCTGCCGGTACTCAATACCCGTATTCTGGAGTTGGGTTCGCCCCAGCGGGGCGAGATCATCGTGTTCCGCTATCCTGAAGACCCACGTGTGGATTACATAAAGCGTGTCATCGGCGTCCCGGGGGACACCGTTGCCTATCGCAACAAGGTGCTCTATATCAATGGTCAAGCCGTGGTGCAGGAACCCATCGGTGCCTACGTCGGCACCGGTTCGGGGGCGGTGATGACCGGCGCCAGTGTACGTGAGGAGCGTCTAAACGACGTTAGCCATCAGATACTGCTGTTGCCTGAGGGATTCGAGCACGGCTTTGAGTATACTGTGGGCGAAGGGCAGTACTTCGTCATGGGTGATAATCGTGACAATAGCCGTGACAGCCGTTTCTGGGGCACGGTGCCGGAAGCGAACCTGGTGGGCAAGGCATTCTTCATCTGGATGAACTGGGATTCGTCGGCCGGTCGCATCGACTGGAGTCGTATTGGCAGCAGCATCAAATAGGGAGTGGTAACCATGAGACAGGCGCGTGCAATGAGGCGACATCAGGCGGGAATGACGCTGATTAGCTGGATGCTGATTTTTGTCGTCGCCGGTATTTTGATAATGGCGGCACTCAAATTGTTTCCGGTATATATGGAACACATCAGTTTGACGTCATCTCTGAATTCACTCAGTTCCGATCATTCCTTGCGTGGAGCCAGTCCCGTAGAGTTGCGCAATGCGTTGATGCGACGCCTTGATATTAATGATGTCAAGCGAGTCAAAAGCGAGGATGTCACGATTCAGCGTGATGGTGCTGTTTATCGTGTAGACGTCAATTATGAGGTGGTCGTACCGTTCGTCTATAACATCAGTTTTCTGGTCAGTTTCGAGGATACGGCGGAGGTTGCTGCCCGTTGAATCTGAACACGCTTTGCCGCAGTCTTGGCTACAATTTTCGTGACTTGGGACTGTTGGAGACTGCGCTGACCCATCGCAGTGTGGGTAGTCACAACAATGAGCGACTGGAATTCCTCGGTGACGCCGTACTCAGCTTTGTCATCTCCGCCGAGTTATACCGTCGCTTCGACTCTGCCAACGAAGGCGTGCTGAGCCGTTTGCGTGCCTCCCTGGTCAAGGGCGATACCCTGGCACTCATAGCCTTCGACCTCAAATTGGGTGATTACCTCAATCTTGGTTCGGGCGAGCTGAAGAGTGGCGGTTTCCGGCGAGAATCCATTTTGGCCGATGCGCTGGAGGCGATCTTCGGTGCAGTCTATCTCGACAGTGATATCGAGCGCGCTCGACAGTTGATCCTTGCGCTGTATGAAGACCGTATCGACGCCGTACAACCTGCGGCCAACCTCAAAGACCCCAAGACGCGTCTGCAGGAGTTTCTGCAGGCCCGCCGTCTATCCTTGCCGACCTATAATGTAACTGCCATGGAGGGGGAGGCGCATGAACAGGTCTTCACTGTCACATGCAGTGTAGAAGGTCTGGCGGAACCCACTATCGCCGCTGCCGCCAGTCGCCGCAAGGCCGAGCAGGCCGCAGCGGAACTTGCCTTGCGAGCGCTGGAAAATGGCTGAAGCCAAACAATTTCATTGTGGTTATGTGGCGCTGGTCGGCCGCCCCAATGTGGGCAAGTCGACGCTGATGAATCACCTCATCGGCCAGAAGATCAGCATCACTTCCAGTAAACCGCAAACCACCCGCCACCGCATCATCGGTATCAAGACCGAGGCCGATTATCAGGTGGTGTTCGTCGACACCCCCGGTCTGCACCTCAATGCCAAGAAGGCGGTGAACCGCTACATGAACCGCGCCGCCAAGAGTGCTCTGGCGGACGTGGACCTGATCATCTTCGTGGTCGAGGCGTCACGCTGGACCGAGGACGATGAAAACGTGCTGCGCCAGCTGCGCGCTGCCGAGGTGCCGGTGGTGCTGGCTGTGAACAAGATAGATCACATCAAGGACAAGGCCGAGCTATTGCCCCTGTTGCAGGGACTGGCGAAGAAGATGGATTTCACCGCCATGGTACCGGTCTCCGCACTGCGTCGCGGCAATTTGGATGAGCTGGAACGGGTCGTTGCCCAGCACTTGCCGCAGAACGATCCGTTTTACGCCGAAGACCAGATCACCGATCGCAGCTCGCGATTCCTCGCCGCCGAGATCGTGCGCGAGAAGCTGATGCGCACCCTGGGACAGGAGCTGCCCTATGAGCTGACGGTGGAGATCGAGCAGTTCAAGAATGAAGACAACATGCTCAATATCGCCGCCGTGATCTGGATCGAGCGCGACAGCCAGAAGCCTATTGTCATCGGCAAGGGCGGCAGTGTACTGAAGAAGGTCGGCCAGGCGGCGCGTACCGACATGGAACGTCTGTTCGACAGCAAGGTATTCCTGCAGCTGTGGGTCAAGGTGAAGGAGGGCTGGTCGGATGACGACCGTGCCCTGTCCAGTCTGGGCTACACAGATGAGTAGTCCCACAGGCCTCGCCGCAGACGGCTACATGGATGTAGTCGGTTGGAAATGTCTGGAGCATATTTCCCAGACGCTGAGGACGCAGAGGTAGATACTTCATTGCTGTCCCGGGGCTGGCACCTATTGGGCTCCGGACTCAATGTATCCACTCTGTGCGCTCTGCGTCTCTGCGGCGCTGTGTTTGCTAAGGTGAGTCATGCGGACTGAGCTGCGCCCTGCCTACATCCTGCACCGTCAGCCTTATCGCGAAACCAGCCTGCTGCTGGAGGCCTTCAGCAGTGACGCCGGCCGCATCGGTCTGGTGGCGCGCGGTGCGCGCAGCGGCAAGGGGGCCGGGCGCGGATTGCTGCAGCCCTTCGTACCGCTGCTGCTGTCCTGGTCCGGGCGCGGCGATCTCGCCACCCTTACCGGGGTGGAGGCGCGCGGCGGCCTGCCGCCGCTGACGGGCAGTGCCCTGATCAGCGCCTTCTATCTCAATGAACTGCTGCTGCGCCTGCTGCAACGTCACGATCCGCACGAGGAACTGTTCCACGCCTACGAACTGGCGCTGCGGCGTCTGGCGGCCGTGCCGCAACAACCGGAGTGGACCCTGCGGCTGTTTGAAAAGGCGCTGCTGCAGGAACTAGGCTACGGCCTGCTGCTGGAGCACGAGGCGCACGGCGATGCCGTTATTCAACCGGCCGTGCGCTATTGTTACCATGTGCAGCAGGGGCCGCTACGCGATGTCTCCACCGACCTGCACGGGCCGCGCCTGCATGGCGCCACCCTGCTGGCGCTGGCCGCAGAGGAGGGCGCCGACGAGCACGTGCTCGCCGAGGCCAAGACCCTGATGCGCACCATCCTGGCCCAGTATCTCGGCACGCGGCCCTTGCGCAGCCGCGAGCTTTTCCGCCAGACCTATGCCGGCCGGACCACGCCGACCGCGCCGCACCACGAGGACGAAGAACAGTGAATCCGTTGCACGAAATCCTGCTCGGCGTGAACATCGATCACGTCGCCACCCTGCGCCAGCAGCGCGGCACCC
>Ga0172382_10002811_pt1 | contig 28351 bp, 27 predicted proteins | sample Leawel138RmetaG_FD_122245 | JGI IMG/M metagenome (GOLD analysis project Ga0172382, IMG submission 122245) | Leachate microbial communities from a municipal landfill in Southern Ontario, Canada - Leachate well 138R metaG | ecosystem: Engineered > Solid waste > Landfill > Unclassified | place...
CGCAAGGTAGTGCTAATTTATTTAACAAATGATTCAGCGTATTTTTTATTTGGATAAACAGAACATAATTTATTGGACAAAATGAAGTCTTAAAATATCAATAAGAAAATATGATTGATATCATCACCGGATAAGAGTTTGTTATTAACTATCTAAATTACAATCAGATAAATTGATCATAAATCCTTTAAATTGCATCATTGCATTTAGTTATGGTTATGATTCGGCTGTAGGATTTAATCAATATAATTTTGGCCTGAATTTAAAATAAAAATTATGTCATTAGTAGGAAAAAAAGCTCCGCAATTTACTGCTCCGGCGGTTTTGGACGGTGAAGAAATCGTTAGCGACTTCAAATTGCCGATCGGCGAAAAAAATATTGTACTGTTCTTCTATCCGAAGGATTTTACTTTTGTCTGCCCGACTGAATTGCATGCATTTCAGGAAAAATTAACAGAATTTGAGAAAAGAGATGCGGTGGTTGTTGCTGTTTCAACCGATTCTGAAGAGACCCATCTGGCTTGGCTGAACACAGAAAAAGATCATGGCGGAATTCAGGGTATTACCTATCCGGTGGTTGCCGATCTGTCAAAAACCATTTCAATGGATTATGGTGTTTTGGCAGGTGAATATGTAACCGATTACGAAACCGAAAGAATTGTATTTGAAGGACTTCCGGTTGCTTACAGAGGAACCTTCATCATCGATAAAAGCGGTGTGGTTCGTCACGAGACCATCAACGATCTGCCATTGGGAAGAAATATTGACGAGTATGTTCGTCTGTTGGATGCGATTCTTCATGTTGAAAAATACGGTGAAGTTTGTCCTGCCAACTGGGAAGAAGGAAAAACCGCAATGCAGGCAACCAAAGAAGGTGTATCTGAATATTTGTCACTCAATTAATCAGATCAAAAATGTTTATTGAAATTACAGAAGACAATCTCAAAGAAGTGATCGGTCAGCAGCCCAAAACGCTGGTACAGTTTGGTGCCGGATGGTGCGGAAACTGCAGACTGATGAAACCAAAACTGAAAAGAATGGCTCAGTCTGACGAAAACGTTCAGTTTATCTATGCAGATGCTGAGAGATTTCCGGAAAGCAGAAAACTGGCTGAAGTTACCAATTTGCCGACTTTTGCAATTTACAAAGACGGAAAGTTTATAAATCAGGTGGTTACATCAAAGGAAGAACAATTAAAAGAGCTTTACAATGAAATTGCCGGTTTATAAAAATTTGCAGAAAAACTGTTCATTTGAAGAAATGGAAAATGCGCTGAACGTACTTGAAGCTTATGCGGAATCGCCGGCTGTGAAAGAGGACGAGAGAGATGCGATCGGTGAGATCATCTCAAATATCTGCGGTGCGATCGAAATGAAATCTCTGATCAAAAACGGAATGGAAGAAAGAGATGCAGCCAATCATTTTATGAAAAGAGTGCTGGGATCGATCGACAAATAATGCCGGTCTGAACTTCATCTCTTGTATTGATTTTCAATTTTAATTAGAATTCTGCCCGAAGACTCAGGTTTTCGGGCTTTTTATTTTAATTTTGTTGATGAACTTCAGCTTGAATTAAAAATCCAAAAAAAAGAAATGAGCAATCAATCAATATTGGACAACGATTTTTATAAATTCACCATGCAGTATGCGGTGGTCAAACTTTATCCCGACACGCTTGCAAAATACGAATTCATCAATCGGGGCGAACACCGTTTTCCGGCCGGATTTGACAAAGCACTGAAAGAAAGAATCCGTCAAATGTCAGAACTTGCACTGACAGCGGAAGAGAAAGAATATCTGAAAATCAGCTGTCCGTATCTGAATCCTGCCTATCTCGATTTTCTTCAGGGTTACCGTTATGATCCGTCAGAAGTGAATGTGATTCAAAACGGTGAAGAACTTAAAGTCAGCATATACGGTCACTGGTACCGGACGATATTGTGGGAAGTCCCGCTGCTGTCGCTGATCAGCGAATTGTACTATGAGCTGACCGGACAGCAGAGAGAAAGCGACCTGAAAGTGATTGAAAGGCTTGATGCGAAGATGAATGCATACAAAGAACTCGGTGTGAAGGTTGCTGAATTCGGGACAAGAAGAAGACATTCTTATGAGATTCAAAAACTGATTGACCATGCTTTGAAAAAATTCAGCGACAGCAGTTATGTGGGTACCAGCAACGTCCATTTTGCAATGACAACCGGTGTAAAACCAATCGGCACCCATGCACACGAATGGTTCATGTACCACGGCGCTCGTTTCGGTTTTCGTCTGGCCAATCAGGTCGGATTGGATCGTTGGGTGAATGCCTATCACGGTGATCTTGGAATTGCGCTTACCGATACTTATACGACCGATGTGTTTTTTCAGTATTTCAATATGAAATTGGCCAAACTTTTTGACGGAGTGCGTCACGACAGCGGCGACCCTGTTGAATTTGCCGAAAAAGTAATCGCTCATTACAGAAAATTTGACATCGATCCTTTGTCCAAAACCATTATTTTTTCGGATGGATTGAATTTAGAAAAAGTACAGCGAATCGTGGAAGCCACTCAGGGGAAAATCGGAATTTCTTTTGGTATCGGAACCAATCTGACCAATGACACCGGTTTGAAACCAATGAATATCGTTATCAAACTCGTTTCGGTTGCCGAACCCGATCTGCCTTGGACAAATGTCATCAAACTCTCAGATGACAAAGGAAAACATACCGGCGATCCGAAGATGATCAGGCTCTGCAAAGAGATTTTGGAAATTCAATAAACCAAAACTTAAATCATTCGGTTTGATTATTAAGCCGAAACCCATAGCTTTGAATCGATTTATTCCTAAATAAAATCAAATGAAATCTTTGTTGTCGAAATTTCTTCTCCTTATAATTTTTCTGAGTTTCAGCCACTCATTTTCCCAACTCAAAAACAACAACGACCGTCCGAAACTGGTTGTCGGAATCGTGGTTGACCAGATGCGTTGGGATTATCTGTACAAATTTTATGACCGCTACGGAAATGACGGTTTCAAACGAATGCTTTCAGAAGGTTTTACGGCAGAAAACACATTGATTCCATACATTCCGACCTATACAGCCATCGGTCATTCAACAATTTATACCGGCAGTGTCCCTGCGATTCACGGCATAGCAGGAAATGATTTTTACATCAGAGAAACCCAAAAAAGAATGTATTGTGCTCAGGATGATTCGGTAATCGGAATCGGATTGAATCCGGATGAAAAAGCGGGTAAAATGTCGCCCAAAAATCTGCTGACGACTACAGTTACGGATGAATTGAAACTGGCTACCGATTTCAAATCAAAAGTAATCGGTGTTTCTCTGAAAGACCGCGGAGCCATATTGCCTGCCGGTCATTTTGCGGATGCAGCCTATTGGAATGTGGACGGCAACTGGGTGAGCAGCAGTTTTTATATGAAAGAACTGCCAAACTATATTCAAAAATTCAACAAGTCGGATTATACCGGAAAATATCTTGACGGAAAATGGGAAACACTTTATCCGGTCAATACCTATATGAACCATGTGGGTGATGACAATATCTATGAAGAAAAATACAAAAATCAGAAAACCTCAACTTTTCCGATCGATCTGAAAGCTGCGCTGAAAGAGGAGGGAAGAGAGCTGATCAAAGCAACTCCGTTTGGAAATACGCTGACGCTGCAATTGGCAAAAGAAATCATTGCCAACGAAAATATGGGAAACAATCCGGAGGGTGTTCCTGATTTTCTGACAGTGAGTCTTTCGAGTACAGACTATATAGGTCATCAGTTTGCAATCAATTCATTGAAGATTGAAGATACGTATCTGAGACTGGATAAGGATTTGGGAGAATTTTTCAATTATCTGGATCAGCAAATCGGAAAAGGAAACTATCTGGTATTTTTGACTGCAGACCACGGTGCGGCACACAATCCGCAGTTTATCCGGGATGAAGGCGGAAATGCAGGATTCTGGATGAGAAAAGATATTTCGAATGAACTCGACCAACAGCTCAACAGCCGATTTGGTCAGGAGAAACTGGTTTATGCGATTACAAACAATCAGATATTTCTGGATCATAAGAAGATTGATTCATTAAAATTGGATACCGAAAAAATCAAAGAAACCATCGTCGGTTTTATGAAAAAACAGCAGGGTGTTGCATTTGCAGCCGATATGGAAAAACTCAATTCATCGAGTCTGCCCAAACTGATCCGGGAAATGGCGGTCAACGGATACAATTACAAAAGGAGCGGCGATATTCAGCTGATTTTGGAACCACAGTGGTATGGCTATTACGGTTCCAAACAGGGAACTACCCACGGCGCCTGGAATCCTTATGACAGCCATATCCCGCTGGTTTTTATGGGTTGGGGCATTAGACCCGGCAATACACACAGAACGACTGCTATGACCGATATTGCACCGACGGTTTCTGCACTGCTGCACATACAGCAGCCAAACGGAAGCATCGGCAGCCCGATTTTTGAAATTACCGATTGAGCCGGCTCATTATTTAGAACTGTTAAAAATTGACCGAAATTATCTGTTTTTGGGTGCTTCTGTGATTACTTTGCTATGGAACATCAGACAGTTTATCAAACTTAAAATCAGCGAACTGTATTGACTTTTTGAGTAGTTCCAAATCTTTTTGAGTCTTAATTTTAAAATGGTCAATTGCAAAGGTTTATTCAGAATGAAAATTTAATCTGTTGAATATCAGTTTAAAAAGCCGTAAAATATCAGTTTTAAGATAAAATTTTAGATTTTTTTAAATTCTCAATTAATCATACATTTACATCGAAATATACTGATCGGAAAGTTTGCTGAATCAGACAGTCCGACAGATGATTGTAATTTTATTTAACTAAATAAACTGATTTTTAATATCTAAATAACTTTGTTATGCATCGAAAGGGATTCGTTATTATTTCGACCTTGACATTATTGGTAACTTTTGGGCTTGGTTATTTCCTTGCCTCAAGCTGGTATGTTCTCTTTGGTATCGTAGTTGTTTTAACCTTTATGGGTTATCAGGACATGATCCAGACCCGTCACGCGGTAAGACGTATTTTTCCATTGCTTGGAAGACTCAGATATCTGATGGAGGATATGAGACCAAAAATGTATCAGTATTTTATAGAATCAGACATTGACGGCCGTCCGTTTCACAGAGTGGATCGTTCAACCATCTATCAGCGCGCCAAAAAGACACTTCAGACCATTCCTTTCGGGACCGAGTTTGATGTGTATGAGGAAGGATACGAATGGATGTGTCATTCAATTGCGCCAAAGGCTTTTAAAACTTTGAATCACGACCCGAGAGTGGTTTTTGGGAACAAAGACTGCAAACAGCCTTATTCTGCAAGTATTTTCAATATTTCCGCAATGAGTTTTGGTTCGTTGAGCGGTCAGGCGGTTGAAGCGATGAACGCAGGCGCAAAAATCGGAAATTTTGCGCAGAACACGGGTGAAGGAGGAATCAGCGATCACCATCTGAAACACGGAGGTGATCTGATCTGGCAGGTGGGAACCGGCTATTTCGGCTGTCGTGACGAGAACGGAAATTTCAGTCCTGAACTTTATGCCGAAAAATCAAAACTGCCGAGTGTGAAGATGATCGAACTGAAAATCTCACAGGGAGCAAAACCGGGTCACGGGGGAATTCTTCCGGCATCAAAAAACACGGAGGAGATCGCAAGAATCCGTCATATCAAACCACATACAATCGTTGAATCTCCGCCCTATCACTCGGCATTTGACACGCCTTATGAAATGGTTCAGTTTCTTCAGAAACTGAGAGATCTCTCTGGAGGAAAACCGGTTGGTTTCAAACTTTGTATCGGACACAAGAGCGAATTTATTTCGATTTGTCAGGCGATGATCAAACTTGATATTTATCCCGATTTCATCACGGTTGACGGTGGTGAAGGAGGAACCGGAGCAGCACCTCAGGAATTTTCAAACTATGTGGGTGCGCCGATGCTTGACGGGCTGGACTTCGTAGTGAACATCCTGAACGGGCTCGATATCAGAAAACACATTCGGGTGATCGCGTCCGGAAAAGCCTCATCAGGTTTCCATATTGCAAGAGCAATCGCATTGGGAGCCGATACCGTAAATTCAGCGCGTGCGATGATGATGGCAATCGGCTGTATTCAGGCAAGACTTTGCAACACCAATACCTGTCCGACCGGTATCACGACTCAGGATCCGAAACTGACTGTCGGTCTGGTGGTTGACGACAAAAAAGTTCGTTTGGCGAATTATCACGAAGAAGCGGTCAAAGCATTTGTGGAACTGCTCGGTGCTTCTGGTTTGAACGAAATGAGAAATCTGACCAGACACCATATTTACAGAAGGGTTTCGCTGAATTCAATGCTTGATTATGAAGAGATTTTCCCTTCCATTCCGGTAGGTTCAATGCTGAAAGGTGAAATTCCCGAGAAATACAAACCCGATTTTGCAAATGCAAACATCAACAGCTGGGGAATTCATCCGAATCAGCAGACAGCTTAATTCAAATTAAAATATTACAGATAAAAAGAGGATTGGAAACGATCCTCTTTTTTTATTGATAATTGATTTTCAGAATTTTGAGTTCGATCAATCTTCCGCCGAGTCTGAAACTGACCGTATCACATTCCTTTTCGCCGTTAACCGTTTTTGCAATCGGTGCGGTAAAAACGATTTTTTGTTTTTTGACACCAACTTCTATTGCCTCATCTTTTAAAACACCGCTGTGAATATGTTCTCCGATTTCTAATTCTTCAATTGTGACATAAGAAGCATTGCCTTTTATTCGGGTTACAAAACCTGTTTTTTGCTTTGTGAAATGCTCAAAAGCCTTGTAGTCATTATATCCTTTATCGAAAACATAAACTGTGTTTTCATCGCACTATAGTTTGTCCAAAAACTCGTGATCATGTTTTTTGGTTTTGCTGAACCACACCAATTCAGGAACGATTTCATCTGCATTGACCACCGTATGAACTTTGATGCCTCTTTTTTTTTTGCCTGTTTTCGGATTTCTGCCTACTCCTTCCAAAATGTCTTTCAACAAATTGATAGTGGTGCTGTCACAGATCTTTACCTGCTTTTTAATGACTTTCTTTATTCGGCTGTCCGATAAAAATCCACCATATTGCCGGAGTTACGCATTGTAGATATTTTCAAAAACCAAAACATCTCTTTTCTTATTTGCATCTGACAGTGTGCTTCTTTTGGGAATATGGCTCAACTGAAAACTTTCCCTTTTTCCCGACAATCCAAGCATTGCACCTGAGACTTCTCTGAGTGATGTACACTTTGAAAATGAACAAAAAAGTATAATTATTAAGTGGCCTTTCGTTTTAAATCGCTTGGTATAGCGGTCTGAACCGCTTTTTTCTACTTTTCTTTTGATAATTGAATCATCAATTAATGAAATCAGCTGTTCGAAAACGGATTTGATTGAAAAATGACTATTTTTGCTCATAGTAATTTGTTGTGTTGGAACTCTCACAGCCAATTTACTCCCGACCGTATGTTCACCTACGACAACAGCGACACAGGCATTTGTCGATTTTATGGCTAAAAACTCTTATTTGGCAGTAATGAGCGAAGGCTTGATGAATGCAGCAGCACAAGGTTTAATTAGCGGAATATGCGGTGGAGATGTGGGGCAGGGTTTTGTAAGCGGCATGCTAAGCAGTGTAGTCAGCTCGGTAAATATGAGTATTGGCCTCAGCGGTACAGCAGGCGATATTTCCACGATGCTGTTTGGTTCTGTAAGCGGCGGCCTGGGGGCAACGTTAACCGGCGGCAACTTCTGGCAGGGCGCAGCAATAGGTTTGACGGTGAGTGCGCTGAATCACGTGGCGCATAAAATTGAACAGAGAGCGTATGATAATAAGGTTTTACGGGATTTTGCAGAAAAATACTTTGGGGACACAGAAGGATTTAAACGTTCTAGATACACAACCAGAGCACCTCGTGGGATGTTTAAAAATGATGATGGCTTTTTCGAAGACAAAAAAACAGGTAGTACATCTTGGGGTAGAACAAATCCAAAAACTGGAAAGGTTCATGTCTCAAGAGCAGCTTATGAAGATAGCTTTGCAAGGTTTTATATTACTGTAGGACACGAAACGATACACTCGGTTTTCCGCAGGCTTGATCTTTCATATAACAGTAATGTTGACCACGCTACCATAAGTGATTGGATGCTTCAACAAGCAAATGTATTTGGTAATCAGAGTTTAATTTCTGAAATACAAGATTACGCTGCTCCATTCCAAAAATATATAGGAATAAAACCGGAAGTAGATTGGCGTAAAACAGGAATCATAGTACGAACTAAATTTTAAAAATCCATGAAATCAATATACCTATTTTCAATACTTGTCATAGTGTCTTGCAGCAAACAGATTCATCAAAATAATGCAATCGTTCCCGCAATATATTCAGAAGAATTTCTTTTGTACGAGAACAAGGATTTTTCCTTACAACTTGATGATTTTTTAGATTGCAATAAAGAATTGTTTTTAAGAAAACCTTCCTTAGAAAATCTTAAAGCAGAATTAGAAAAAAGCAATCTCAATATAACATCAATAAATTGCAAAAATCATATAAGTAAGACTAATGAAATTGGCAAATTAGAAGGCAACTTTGAATATGAAAGTAAATCTGCCTTAACTGAAAAAAGTAGTTTTATTTTCGTTTTCAAAAACGATGAATTGAAATCGTATGTTAAAGTCAGTGGGGATAAATGTAACGGTTTTTGGTGCTTTCAGGAAGAAACAGAACAATTAAAAGAATATTATATATGGAAAATGCATCATTTAGCCATTGATATATCACCACAGCCAGATAGGGAATTAATGTATTATTGTGTGTATAAAATAAATCTAAACGGACAAATAGAGATATTGGACGAAGTTACAGCCAAAAATATCATAGACGGTTCGGAATACTAATAATGTCTTTTTAAACAAGAACCCCGCCAAAAGACGGTTTTTTTTCCTACAATGTCGCAATATTTTTAAGATTTGTAGCCTTTGATAAAAACACCAATTTTAGCAAAAATATGGTTTTTAGAATCGTTTCTGTATCATTTAGAGTACAACATCATACTAAAATAAAAGAGATAGCGTTTTAATAAAGTTCATTGAAATAGAAGGAAAGAGCAGATTGTCTATACAGGTGTATCTCTGTACTATGGTAATTTTTCCTGGGGTGGTTTACTCAAAAGCACGCTGATTGGAGCGGTAAGCGGGGCGGTGGCATTTGGTGTGGGGGAAATAACCTCTGCTCTTTTTACAGATATTTGTGCAAGCACGACTACTCTAACTGCTGCTCAGGTCAATCTTATTGTTGCAGCTCCTCAGGCTATTTTTCATGGTTTCAGCCAGGGGTTTATAACCGGAATATGCGGCGGCGATTTGGGACAGTCTTTTGTAAGCGGTATGGTCAGCAGTGTGGTCAGCTCGGTAAATATGAGTATCGGACTCAGCGGTACAGCAGGCGATATTTCCACGATGCTGTTTGATTCTGTTAGCGGCGGTATAAGCTCAAAGTTATCCGGCGGCAACTTCTGGGAAGGCGCAGCCATAGGATTGACGGTGAGTGCTTTGAATCATGTGACGCATAGGATGACGGTTAGGTCTATTGTAAATGCTCGTATTGATGAACAATTTGAAGGAACCGGAATAAACCCTATTCAATTCAAAGGGAGATAAATTTTTGAATAAATACCATCTTTTGGCAAATAGCGAAGGAGTCTATCAATCAGTGATTTAGCCCAAATATTTATTTTTCGAATCAACTGTCCGATAAAAAAATCACCGCCCGATTCAGCACCGGACGGAGATTTTATTTTTAGTTTTTTAACGGTTTACTTCTTAATAATCTTTTTTGTAACGATGCCTTCATCCGATTTGATGAAGACCAAATACACACCCGAAGGTATGGCTTTCAAATCGATGGTTTCATTTTTTGAAATATTGTCAAATGTACGGTCATATACCACCTGACCCATTTCATTGAAAATTCGGATATGTGCATTTTTCAGATTTTTTCCGGTCTGGACGTTCAGATTTTCAACCACCGGATTCGGATAAACTGAAATCAGTCGGTTCAGATCCTGTTCTGCAGTTCCCAGCGCAGAATTGACACCCGAAATCACCAATGCGAAATTCTGTTTTCCGTTGACCAGACTTCCTTTGTGGGTTACAGTCAGTGTGTAGGTTTGTCCGGCTTCGGGCGAATCAATGACCACCTGCTCTGTATTGTCCACTTTGTTGTCTTCTCGGGTTGCAGCCGCCGACGGATTGTCCGGATCGAGTTTCCACGGATAAAAAGTATCAGAACCTTTTGTGATTCTCAGATCCAAATCATTGACCAGCATTGGCGTTCTGTCGTTTAATGGTCTGTCGGCCAATGGCTGTCCGCCCGGATCAAGCCATGAAATCGCAGCTTTGACCGGTTCGCCGCCAACCGCTTTGAATGTCATTGTGAATGTTGAGCCGTCGTGGAGTATCTGATCTGCTGCATAATATTTTCCGTCTGCATTGACAATGGTTCTGGCAGCCTCCAGCGCATTGATCAAACCGTAACCGAATTTATAGTCAGGCCCCTCTGTGGTTCCGGTTTCATTTGCAGTATTGATTAGCAGCGCCTTCATCATATCGCCTCTTACATTGCCACCGTCAAATTCATTTTTGACTTCTTCGAGCAAAATTCCCACACCTGCACCTGCCGGTGAGGAGAATGAGGTTCCGTTCCAATTGGTATAGGATGTGTCCGAACCGTATGTTGCAGATCTCACGCTTTCACCGATGGCAGAAACTTCAGGCTTGATTCTTCCGTCATCAGTTGGCCCCCAGCTGCTGAAAGAAGTGATTTGTACACTTGACGGGCCGTTGTAACGGTTGTCGCCGGCCATATTTTTTACAGCTGCCACATTGATGGTGTTTTTTGCAACCGAACCTGAAAACGCAAGACAGTCATATCCGCCCTGTGCCATACAGTCATTGGGTCTGTTTACCCCCGAATAAAACACCCAGTTGTTGGATTCGTCGTAGGCATAATGATCCACTGTGCCGCTCGGACCTTCATTTCTGTTGTTTCCGGCCGATCTGAAGAATGAATGCTGAGGCGCATTGAAAATGACATTGTCCAAATTACGGTCGGTATTGGTATATAGGCCGAAAAGCACTGATTCCGTTTCAGAAATATAGGGATAACCGTACCAGTACCACATCGACTGGCTGGAGTTGTAATACCAGCCGGTCAGCGAGCCGTATGAATGGTTTGAAACCATATAATCGCTGTTTTCGGGTAGTGCAGATTCGTTAGCTATTTCTGTCAGTGTATTTCCGTTGGTGAAATTCAGACCTTTCAGATTTGCCTGAGGCGCCATTCCGATCGCCATCGAACTGATGCCTTCTGCCATGATCACACCTGCCACACCGGTTGCGTGATCCGAATTGCTGCCCGAGGTTTCCACCTGGGTCACTCTGCCTGTAAATTCCTGATGGGTGGTCCGAATCCTTCCGCCGTCCCATATATAAACCGTATAACCGTTTCCGGTTGCATCAACACCCGGAAGCGTTCCGTCGCTCAGAAAATCTACATTCATCGAACGCTGCTGCGGACGGCTGTCAATATGATAATAAACCGGCGTACCGTTATCGATTGATTGAAGTGCAGCACCTTCACCCATCGGATGATCGGCATATTTGGCTGCTTCGATCACTTTTGCTTCTTCATATTTCGCATCCGTTTCAGAAGCGATTTTTTGCAATTCCTGGCGGTTTACAGTTTCCTGCGCATAGGAGACGGTCATCGTCAAAACTGCAACGAGCATGGAGAATTTTTTCATAATTGTTTTATTTAAATCTTTAGGATATCAAATATAGAAACTTTTGCGGTAAACTGGCCATAGTTGATGGTCACCTTTTTGCCTTCAATTTTTTCGATGGTTCCGATGCTGTTCGAATCTTTTAATTTGACACGATCACCGGTTTTCAGGCTTTTGATTTCGGTTTCTATCTGTTTTTCTTTCTTTTCTTCAATTTTTTGCTGTTTTTCATTGATGGCCTTCTGGTTTTTCTTCAATTCTTTTTTGATTTCTTTCTGAACGATTTTTTCCTTCTTTTTTTCGATGGTATTGATTTCGGTCTTTTTTGAATTTTCAATTTCAACCCATTTCAGAAAATTTGCAATCAGTTTTTTCTTGTTTTTTGATTTCAGATAATCATCTGCCCATTCATTCATCTTTCTGCCGGTCTGCAGCGTTTTGAGCTCATTGTCATACAACTGCTGAAAATCAACCAGTTTCTCACTGATTCTTTCCTGAATATTTTCAAGTTCTTTGTTTTGTTCGGCAGAGGTCTGTTTCAGTTCTTCAACTTCATCTCTTGTTTTTTGGATTTCAAATTTTTCCTGCTGAAGTTTTACAATGGTTTTGTCAAGTCGCACTTTGTCTTTCTCCACCTTCTTCTTTGCCCGGTTAATCAGCCGAAATGGAATCTTGTTTTTTTCCGCCACTTCAAATGTAAACGAACTGCCCGATTGACCGATTTCCAGCCGATAAAGCGGATTGAGATTTTGTTTGTCAAACAGCATGCTCGCATTGATGGCCGCCGGAAGTTTTTCAGCTGCAATTTTAATATTGGTGTAATGGGTGGTGAATACGCCAAATGATTTTCTTTCATAAAATTCTTCAAAAAACACTTCAGCCAATGCACCGCCAAGCTCAGGATCCGAACCGGTACCAAATTCATCGATCAGCAAAAGCGAGTTTTCGTCCACATATCTGATAAAATACGCCATCTGTTTCAATCGGTAACTGTAAGTGCTCAACTGGTTTTCAATCGACTGGTTGTCTCCGATGTCTGTGAAAATACGGTCAAAAAATCCGACTTTTGATTTCGGATTGACCGGAATCAGTATTCCGCTTTGGATCATCAGCTGATTCAGACCGATGGTTTTCAGTGTGATGCTTTTTCCGCCCGCGTTGGGCCCCGAAATGATGATGATTCTTTGACTTTCATCCATTCGAAAAGTCTGCGGCCAGGTTTTCAGCTTTTTTTCTTTGTTTGACAAAAAGAGCAGCGGATGATAGGCTTCTTTGTAATCGAGTATTTTCTTGTCGTTCAATTCGGGCAGACAGCCGTTGATCTCAATTGCAAACATTGCTTTTGATCTGGTAAAATCCAGATATTCGAGCAATTGTTCATAATCCTCAAGCGAGGTTCTGTGGACTGAAATTACCGTAGTCAGTGTTTTCAGGATTTTGATGATTTCTTTTGATTCTTCTTCCTTCAGCTCGTCGAGTTCGCGGTTGGGACGCTGTATGCTTTCGGGTTCAATAAATGAGATCGAACCTGTTTTTGAAGTTCCGAGAAATCTTCCTTTGACTCTTTTTCTGACTGCAGAATTGACGGCAAGCACCCGACGGTCATCGACGATTGATTCTTTGATGTTGTCAAGAAATTCAAGATTGTGGATGATTGCTTTTTTGAACAGTTCGGATATTCGTCCCGAGATATGTTTGATTTTCTTCCTGATTTCATGCAACTCGGGACTTGCATTGTCTTTAATTTCACCGTGCCGGTTGAATACTTTGTCAATCTCGTCAACGATTTCTTTCTGATAAACGATTTCTGAAATTAGCGAATTCAGTTCCGGAAAATATTCTTCGAACTTTTTAAAGAATTTTGTGATTTCTTTGATTTGAAGTGCATTTGATTTGATCTGAAAGAAATTCTCAACATCCAGATAATAATTCTCGATTTCAAGTTTTGGCAGAAATTCACTCATATAATAAAATTCTGAAAACGGAATCTGATTTTCTGACTGAAAGCCCGACAGATATTCGTTGACGGTTTTTAAATCCTGAACCAAATAGGCCGGATTGTCGTAAGGCGTCAGTTTGAGTATCCGCTCGGCAGTACCCCGGTTAAAAGCAAATTCTGAAATCTTTTCGAGAATTTTTGGAAATTCAAGATCCTTGAGTGTCTGTTGTGAAACCTGCATTGGTGCAAAATTAATTTATATTTGTGAATTCAGATTTTATTTTATGGAAGTAAAGATTGAAGATTCCTGGAAAACGGTTTTAAAGGATGAATTTGAGAAAACTTATTTTTTAAATCTCACTGATTTTGTGAGATATGAATATGGCAACCATTCTGTTTTTCCGCCGGGCAGACAGATTTTTTCAGCTTTTGAACATACACCATTTGATCAGGTCAAAGCCGTAATCATCGGTCAGGATCCATATCACGGCAGGGGACAGGCAAACGGTTTGTGTTTTTCGGTTTCGGACGGAATTCCTTTTCCGCCCAGTCTTCAGAATATTTTTAAAGAACTGAACGACGATCTGAATATTGATATGCCAAAAACCGGAAATCTTGAAAAATGGGCAGATCAGGGTGTACTGCTGCTCAATGCAACCTTGACGGTCAGAGAATCCAATGCGGGTTCTCATCAGAACAGAGGCTGGGAACAGTTTACAGATGCGGTGATTCAGAAACTTTCTTCCGAAAAACAAAATCTGGTTTTTATTCTTTGGGGTTCGTATGCACAAAAGAAAGGTGCAGTGATTGACTCGTCAAAACATTTCATCATCAAATCTGCGCATCCTTCGCCACTTTCGTCCTACAGGGGATTTTTTGGCAGCAGACCATTTTCAAAAACCAACCAATTTCTCAAATCGATCGGGAAAGAAGAAATAAAGTGGTGACAGTTGTCGTTAATTCAGTGAAAAATGACTAACTATGGAGAAATGTTTATGAGATGGAAGAAAGAATCAACATCGTAGAAGAAGCAGCATTCGAGCTTCAGAAGACCGGTCTGCTTTCTGCCTACCGCAGAGACAAGCTGATGAAACTGGTCAGAAACGGCATCAGTTATCCCGCATTCCAAAAAGTGGTTGACGATTTTTCATTTACAATTGAAGAATGGTCAACTTTTCTTCATTTGTCAGAACGCACCCTGCAGCGTTACAAAAAGAACGACACTTCATTTGACTCACTGCAGTCAGAGCGAATCCTTCAGATTACTTTGTTTTATCAGAGAGGCATTGACGTTTTTGGCGATCGAGACAACTTTGACACCTGGCTCAATACGGTGAGCATTGCATTGGGTAACATCAAACCCAAAGAACTACTCGACAACTCGTTTGGGATTTCACTTCTTGACGAAGAACTCATCCGGATTGAACACGGTGTTTTGGCATGATGGTGTACAGACTGAGCCGCAAACGGTATTCTGAAGACCTTTCGGGTCGCGGAGCCGAACTTGCCGGCGGAAGATGGAATTCAAAAGGCATTGCGCTGGTTTACAACGGGCAGAACATTTCTTTGTGCATGGTGGAAATGGCTGTGCATCTGCCTTTGGGCATCGTTTCGAAAGATTATGAACTGATTTCGATTGAAATTCCGGACGATGAAATTCAGGAATTGGAAACCGATAAACTTGACTGGCAGTCTGCATTGACTTTCATCATTACCAGAGATTTGGGAGATGAATTTGCAATGAAGTCTGAAAAATTGGTATTGAAAGTTCCTTCGGCAGTGGTTCAGGGTGAATTCAATTATTTGATCAATCCGAGACATCCGAAAATCAAAAAAGTAAAGATAAAAAAGGTGAAAGCCTTTGGATTTGATGGGCGATTATTCCTTCGTTAACTGATTAATCATTATTTTTGGTTTCAAAATTTTAAAACAATTATTTTATGAAATCTTTTATTCCATACGATTCGGATTCTGATTTTTCAATTTACAATATTCCGTTTGGAGTGGCTGTTTTTGAAGATGACACCATCGGCTGTGTGAGCCGGATAGGGGACACGGTCATCGATCTGACGGTGCTTTTTGAAAACGGATTTTTTGACGGGTTCGAATTGGAAGAAAATATATTCAATGCTTTTACGCTGAATGAATTTATTGAACTCGGCAAATCGGTTACCGTGCCGATGAGAAAACATCTGCAGTCGCTGCTGTCCGAAGGTTCCGAGCTTTCAAAAGACGAAGAAATCCAAAAACAGGCGTTTCATCACATCAGCAAAGTTTCGATGCAGATGCCGGTTCATGTGCCAAATTACACCGATTTTTATTCAAGCATTGAGCATGCGACCAATGTCGGCAAGATGTTCAGAGATCCGAACAATGCGCTTTTGCCCAACTGGCGACACATTCCGGTTGGTTACCACGGACGCGCATCTTCGATTGTAATTTCGGGCACACCGATTTACAGACCGATCGGACAAAGCAAACCAAAAGATGCGACAACACCCGAATTCGGGCCGAGCAAAAGAATGGATTTTGAGCTGGAAGTCGCATTTATCACCAATTCATTTACTGTGATGGGCGAGCGTGTTCCGGTTGATCAGGCAGAAGACCATATATTTGGTCTGGTGTTGTTCAACGACTGGAGCGCAAGAGATATACAAAGCTGGGAATATGTTCCGTTGGGGCCTTTCCTGGGCAAGAATTTCGGTTCTTCAATTTCTCCCTGGGTGGTTACGCTCGAAGCTTTGGAGCCGTTCAGAACAGAAGGCCCCGAGCAGGATCCGCCGGTTTTTCCTTATCTGAATTTTAGCGGAAACAAGAATTTTGATGTCAATCTTCAGGTTTTCATTCAGCCAGAGAATGGTGAAGAGAATCTGATTTGTCATTCAAATTTTAAATATATGTATTGGAATATGGCGCAACAGCTGGCACATCATACCGTAAACGGATGCAATCTGGAAGTGGGCGATATGTACGCAAGCGGTACCATCAGCGGGAAATCCGAAGATTCTTTCGGGTCGATGCTTGAATTGAGCTGGAGCGGAACCAAACCGCTGAAGCTAAAAGACGGTTCCGAAAGAAAATTTATTGAAGACAACGACACCGTCATCATGCGCGGTTGGGCAGAAAAAGAAGGAAAGAGAGTCGGCTTTGGTGAGGTTAAAGGTAAACTCCTTCCGGCGAAATTCTAATATTTTGATTTTTATGTAACCGAATCTCAAAGGTAATACTCCAATTCAGCAAAGAATAAATAATTTTAAAAATACATTAAAATGAATCTGATAGAAGAATTAAAACAAGATTTGACTAACGAATACAACATCACCAAAAAGTTTGTGAAGCGTTATCCGTCAGACAAAAACGACTGGCAGCCGCATCTTAAAAGTATGAATATGCAGAATCTGACCAGTCATATTGTCGATTTGTTTGCTTGGCCGGCAGCGGTTTTCGATTCAGACCATCTTGATTTTGCAAAAATGCCAAAAGAAGAAAAGAAACCGTCAAACGAACAGGAATTTGATGCCAAGTTAGACTCAAATTACAACAGGAGTATGGATGCGTTGATGCGTGCAGAAGTTGAAAATCTCGACAAAAAATGGCAAATGCGTCACGGTGACACAGTAATTCTTGAAATGACAAAATTTCAGGCTTTCAACCTGAATACGAGACATATCGGTCACCACAGGGCGCAGTTGGGAGTATATTATCGGCTGAACGATATTCCGGTTCCCGGAACCATCGGTCCGTCGGCAGATGAGTGATGATTTTTTATATTTTGGTTTGGAAGCACTTCGGAAGAGGTGCTTTTTTTTGTTTAAATACTTTGATATTAAAAATATAATTCTACATTTGTAGAGTTAATTCTAATTAATTAGAAATGGGATTGTCAAAAAAAGAAGAAGAATTGATGGAGATCATCTGGCGACTTGAACATTCGTTTATGAAAGATATTTTGGATGAATATTCCGAGCCCAAACCGGCAACTACAACGGTTGCAACTTTATTGAAACGACTGCAGGATAAGAAATTTATTGATTTTGAAACGTTTGGAAATTCGAGAAGATATTTTGCAAAGGTGAAAAAGGATAAATATTTTTCAAAACAGCTGAAAGGACTGATTGAAAATTTTTTCAACAATTCTGCAATTCAATTTGCTTCATTCTTTACTTCATCAACCAATTTGACCAAAAAGGAATTGGAAGATTTGAAAAAACTTGTGGATAAAGAAATTCAAAAAAAGGATTAACAATGGAAATGATTGTCAGTATAATTTTGTGTTCGGGTCTGTTTTTGATTTTTTACAAACTGTTTCTTCAGAATGAAAAAATGTTTGTTTTTAACCGGATATTTTTGATTTCGGCTCTTATTTTTTCTGTTTCAATTCCGTTTATGAAGATTCAGAAAATTAAACCAATTGAAAATCAAATCAGTCGTTTTTATCAGCTGAAAACAATTCAGAAACCGCAGCAGACAACAGCAGTTGTTCTGAATGCCAATCCGGTTCAGTACTCAATCTATTCGGTCAGCCGGAACCAAACTGAAACAATTGATATTCAATCCATTATTCAAATCATTTATTTTTCAGTTGCGCTATTGCTGATGATCCGTTTTCTGAATAATTTGAATTTACTTTTCAAAAAAACCTGGACAGCCAAAAAATTAAAAAAGAACGGATTTACAATTGTACTGATCGGTAAAGGCAGCATTCCGTTCAGTTTTTTGAATTATATGTTTGTTGCCGAAGATGAATTTGAAAATGATTTTCTTTCGTCACCCGTTTTCGGTCACGAACTGGCACACATCAGACAGAAACACAGTCTGGATGTAATCCTGGTCGAAATTCTGAAAATTATTTTTTGGTTCAATCCATTTATTTGGTCATACAAAAAACAAATACAGCTCAATCATGAATTTCTTGCAGACAGTGAAGTTAACCGATTAAACTATGATTCAATCGGTTACAAACTGCTGCTGATTGAAAGTGCAGCCGGCCGGCCCAATATTTTGAGCAGTTCATTCAGTTATCTATCAACAAAAAAAAGAATCATTATGATGTCAAAAAACACAACAAGAACAAGACAACGAATCCTTCAGTCATTGAGCATTCCGCTTTTTATTTCGGGTATGCTGATATTCAGCCAGACGACTCAGGCACAACAGAAAGATCCGGCGGAAGGCGTTTCAAAAAAGGAAATGAGACAATTCAACCGTGCAGCCAAGAAAGTCAATAAGGAAGTTAAGAAGACTTCGGAAAAAATCAATTCAAAACAAAAAGAGGTCGATCAGATGAATTCGATTTATCAGAAAATGAATGATGAACAGAAATCGGCTGCAAAACTAATCTATCCGATGGCACCCAATCAGCGGAATTTGCCAAAAATTCCAACACCGTCAATGTCACCAATGCCACCATCCGTGCCGTCTGTAAAATCCGATCAGAAAACGGCAGACTCCAAAGCTGCGATTTTGGAACAGGCAGAAAAATATTACCAAAATGCACAGCCGTTTTATGACAAGGCGATGGTATTTTACGACCAGGCGATGCCTTTTTACGACAAAGCACAGGAATATTATCAGGTGGCACAGCAGATTTATGCTTCAGCCAATAAGTTCAGATCTGATTTTGAGAAATTTCAATTGGAAGGGAAAACCAAAGAATTTGAATCTGCAAAATCGGAATTTGAGAATCAAATGAAGCTATACGGTTCCGAAATGAGCAAATACAATTCGGAGATGGAGAGATACGGTCAGGAAATGTCAAAATACGGCAATGAAATGATGAAATATTCGGATTGGATGGAAAAATACGGGATTGAAATGGGCAAATACGGTAATTTTTTTGAGAAATAATCATTGGCTGAAAATACCTCATACGGCAATAGCTTGTTTTTGGGAAACTGAAAATGAGCTTTTTTAATTGGGATTATAAGAACATTTTCTGATGTTTTGTCACAGTTTTTGTTTTGCTTCGCACCAAAAACAGCGCCAAAACAATTGGGTACAAACCTGATTCTATGCTGCAAACATTCGATCCGAAGCCGAGAATCATTTCTGTCAATAAACCTCAAATAATTATTGAATTTGTATTTTGAATTTTAAATACAACTCCATCATTAAATAGGCATATTTCATTGACACTCCTTATCGATTCTTTTTTTTCATTTCTTCTTTGATTATTAAAGTATCATGATATATCTCTAATGTATAAATAGAATTTGTCGGATAGCCATTTGTGTAGTAACCAAAATCTTTAAACTTTTTGATTCCTTTAATGTAATAGGAGACCGCATAACTTCCATCTCCTTTAAAATGAGGGTTTTCAAACCCCAATTCAATTTTCACAGAATCATGTTTTTTGAATTCATTGATTTTAAACTCATCAATCCAATTTGTTACACTAAGAGAATCTATATTAACTTCTGTTTTATTTTCTACAATAATTTCAATCTTTTTATTCGCTGTGTTTTGACAAGACAGCAGCAAGTTAAACAGGAAGAAAATCAAGGTATTTTTATATTTAATCATAATGGTTTACTTATTTTGATTTGTGTAATTCCGCAGCTCAATCTCTGCACACAAAACAATCTTTGAATCATTTGCCTTCAAGGGTATAAGAAATCTGCTTGCGATCTTTGTAAAAACCGCTTTCAACTGTAATAACCAATTCGGGGTATTGGGTTTCTGTGATTTGCAAAATTTCAGGCGCAACCAATCCTTCAATTTTATACAATTTACTGCTTGTGTAATAATCTCCGTCCGGTATAATGGAAATCAAAACACTCGACAGAACCTCGTCCGTACCATTAAAAAGTCCTTCCGGATTTAAACGGGAATCGCTCATTGTAAAAACACTGACAAATAAACTTCCATTGTACAATTCATCATTCAGATAATCAACTTTGTTAATATTTGACAGAATGTAGTTGCTTGAATTGTCAGCAGAAAGGTCTTTTAGCTGTGCCATACAATTTGTGTGAACCAACAAGACGGCAATGAATGTGAATATTGTTTTCATATTTTATGGTTTATCCTGTTTACTGATTGTTCCTCCTTTAAAATATAAAAACTCCAGGTTGTTATTCCAGTCATCAAAATCATGCTCAATAAATACGTTATAATTTTTTCCGGATATCCAAACTTGAAATTCAGGCATTTCTTTCATTTTTTCAAAATCAAAAGTGATTATTCTGGTTTCGGTATCCCGCTTTTCAATCCCGTTTACAAAACTCTGCTGTATTTCCTGCTTTATAATCGAATGCGAAACAATCGAATCGATTTTTTTGGTTTTGTCTTTATTCGTAAAATAAACAATCAATTCTTCAGGTTTTTTCAACTGATTTTTTCCTTTGGAAAGCCCGTTGTTATAAACATTTATAGTGTCACTGATGATGTACCCCATATCGTGAAAACCCCAGCTGTTTTCCCAAATTTTATTTTTTGAATAAATTTCGATCCAGAAACTGCCTTCATTCCATAGATTTGATTTATCCAGAATAATTTTGAGTATATCCGACTTATTTGTTTCAATACCTCTGCCGAAAACCAAACGATCGAGCCCTTTTTCGGTATTTGCAGGAATAACTATTGAATCAATTTTATATGAGGAAAAGTTATTGACGGTTATTTTTACTTCTTCCTGAGCATTGCAGGAAACAGTGCATGTTAATATTAAAATTAAATGAAAAATCATTAAATCATTTAAATTCATAATATTTATTGATTAGTAGGTTTCATAATTGTATTTGATAATATATTATTCCTGTCAGGCAGACCAATAATAAATAAATTGTTTTTTTCATTGTCTCAAGTTTTAAAATAATTAAATTGCCCTCAAACCTATTGTTTATTTTTTACAAAAAAAAATAATTTAGAAATAACAAATATGAGGGGTACATATTGAAATGAAACAAATTTTAAAGTTTCAAAAAGATTTCACCCGATTCTGCTCCACGCGATTTTGTCTTTATGATATGCATCAAAAAATATTTTAATGTTTTGATTTTCAACTTTACTCAGATCGGGATCATCTTTCAGCAGTTCTTCGGCGATAAATCTTGCAGTGGTCAGCATTTTCTGATCTTTTACAAGATTTGCGATTTTGAAATTCAAAATACCGCTTTGCTGAGTTCCCATAATGTCTCCCGGGCCTCTCAACTGCATATCTGCTTCTGCAATTTCGAAACCGTCGTTGGTTCGGCACATTGTTGAGATTCGAGTGAAGGCATCCTGTGTCAAATTGTCTTTTGTCATCAGTATGCAGTAACTCTGTTCAGCGCCCCGGCCGACTCTTCCGCGCAGCTGATGCAATTGTGACAATCCGAATTTTTCTGCACTTTCAATCACCATCACAGAGGCATTCGGCACATTCACGCCGACTTCGATTACGGTTGTTGCCACCAGAATCTGTGTTTCGCCTTTTGCAAAACGCTGCATTTCAAAATCTTTGTCCTCAGATTTCATTCTGCCGTGAACGATGCTGACCGCATAATCAGGCAGTGGAAAGGCGCGTGTGATGCTGTCGTAGCCGTCCATCAGATCTTTGTAATCCATTTTTTCGGATTCTTCAATCAGCGGATAAACGATGTAAATCTGTCTTCCTTTTTTAATTTCGGTTTTCATAAATCCAAACAATCCAAGTCTGTCTTTGTCTTTCCTGTGAACGGTTTTAATCGGTTTTCTTCCTGCCGGCAGTTCATCGATGACTGAAATATCCAAATCACCGTAAAGGCTCATTGCAAGTGTCCTTGGAATCGGGGTGGCAGTCATCACCAATGTATGCGGTGGGAATTTTCCTTTTCTGATAAATTTCGCCCTTTGTGCCACACCGAATTTGTGCTGTTCGTCGATGATTGCAAATCCCAGATTTTTAAATCTGACATGATCTTCAATCAGCGCGTGGGTTCCGACCAGTATATGGATTTCGCCCGAAGTCAGTTTTTCATCCAGTATCTTTCTGTCCCTTGTTTTGGTCGAACCGGTGAGCAGCCCGATTTTAACATTCATTTCAGACAGATAATTTTTCATCGATTCATAATGTTGCTGCGCCAGGATTTCGGTCGGTGCCATAAAAGCAGTCTGAAAACCGTTGTCGGCCGCAATCAAAGCAGAAAGCAGTGCCACCATTGTTTTTCCGCTGCCCACATCGCCCTGCAGCAGACGATTCATCTGCACCGGTTGTCCCAGGTCGGCTCTGATTTCTTTGACCACTCTTTTTTGGGCATTGGTCAGTTCAAAAGGCAGATGGTTTTCATAAAATTCATTGAAATATTTTCCGACCACCGTAAATTCATTGCTTTTGTATTTTCGCCGGTGATTGATTTTTTTGATCAAAAGTCCAATCTGAAGAAAAAAGAATTCTTCAAATTTGAGCCGGTTTTCAGCGCTTTTGAGTTCTTCGGTGCTTTTTGGAAAATGAATCTGCCGAAAAGTGGTCAAACGATCCGGGAAATTAAATTTCCGAATGATATTGTCAGAAAGATTTTCATCCATCTCTTTGATCTCCGACAGCAGCTGCATCTGCATTTTCTGCCAGACCCGGTTGCTGACACCTTTTTTGGTCAGTTTTTCGGTGCTCGGATAAACCGGATACAAACCCTGTGGTGCAGTTCTATGATTTTCTACAGTTTCAATTTCAGGATGTATGATGCTGTACGTCCGGTTGAATTCATTGGGTTTTCCGTAAGCGACAATTGGAACGTTCAGTAATTTTTCAAAATTTTCTTTCATCCATTTTGTGTATTTGAACCAGACCAGCTCCATCTGACCTGTTTCATCCGCAAAACGGGCAACCAGTCTTTTGCCACGACTCTGACCGATTTCATTCAGTCCGGTGATTTTCCCGATAATCTGAATTTCAGCCGAAGCCGCTGTGATTTCATTGATTTTGTAATATTTGGATCGATCGACATATCTGAACGGAAAATAAGTCAGCAAATCCTCATAACGGTAAATTCCCAATTCAGACTGAAGCAAGGCGACCCGCTCGGGGCCGATGCCTTTCAGATAATCAATCGGGGTTTTGAGAAATTTGGACACTTTAAAACTGATTTCAATTTTTTGAATGCATAAAAATAAATGAAATAAAAGTATTGAAGAAAACTAATCGGTACAATACCTCTGAAAAGCTTTTTCCGCATCCTTGTCATTGAGCTGTTTTGCAAGATTAAATTCATCACAGGCTTTGTCCTTTTGTTCGCCGGAATAATAGACCAATCCAAGAAAATAATGACAATTGGCTGCTTCAAAATTATTTTCCAATGCATAATTAAAGTCCTGAAATGCATATCCAAGCTCACCCAAATCATAATAAGCCATTCCGCGCTCATACGCGATTTGGTAAGTCGGAACATAAAATTCAAATAATTCTGTATTTTCATTTGGCACAAATTCAACAAAGATCTGCTGACCGCCTTTTACCTTCAAAGCTTTGTTGTAATTCTCAACCGCAAGATCGGATTTGCCGAGTTTTTTGAAGTTGTTTCCAATATTGAAAAGCGCCAGTCTGTTGTTTGGAATCAATTCGAGTGCTTTCTGATAATCCGAATTAGCACTTTCAAAATCTTCCAATGCTGATTTGTTCGCACCCCGATTGATATAGGCTCCTGCGTTTTTTGGATCTCTTTTGATTACTTCATCCAGCTTTTTGATCGCTTCTTTATAATTTCCCTGTTCATACAGGATTTCTTCTTCAGTAATTAATTTTTCAATTTGGGAATGAGTACAGCTGATCAGGAAAATTGAAAGAAATAGTTTGAAGATTGGTGATTTTTGCATTGATTATATGGGTTTTATCATAGATTTAAATATTGAGGTGCTGCCTTCCTCAATCATTGAACTTCGCAATATCTATCAGAGAGATTCAGGTTCAACAATTGTTTTATAAAGTTCAATATACAGGTTCAGAATTTCAACTTTTCTGTTAATTACTATAGCCAGAAATTATTTGAGATAAATTTAAGAGAAATACGGATATGGTTTCAGGGTTGTTAGTTTTCCCACCCGCATATTGTTTTTCCTCATTTTTTGGCTTCAGAAAGGGTGATTTTATTTGTTCAATGGCAACTCGATTTCTTCTGTATTCATTTCTTTTTCATAATACTTCTCCATATCAATGGGCTGAATAATTTCATAGACAGGTGAAATTTTATGTTTTGTTCCTCTCCCTTTCCCCACAGAAACAAGATAATTTTCTGACACTAAATCAGACAAAATCCTTTTTAAAGTGGCATAACTGTAATCGGGACTCATCCTGTCAAATATTTCTTTTGAAGAAAGTGCCCCTTTGATTTGTAAATATTCAACTATTTTCTGCTCTCTAAAATCCATACTCTTTATTTGTAGCTCAAATTGGAATTATTTTGAGCTATATTTCAGAAATATTTGAGCTACAATTACTCATTGGTCTTATCATATTCTTTATAAATTCTATTTCTTACTGTGTTAAGTCAGGCTCTAAATTGTGATTTTTGAATTTATCCAATCACGAAAACACATCCGGATCATCATCTGACCGGGCATTTCCGCGTTTGTATGGTCTGATAATCAGTCTTACACTTTTGTTGTAGGAGAAATATTGCACAATCCAGTTCATCAGCGCGATGACCTTATTTCTGAATCCAATCAGTGTAACCAGGTGAACAAACATCCAGACAAACCAGGCAAACCAACCCGAGAATTTCCAGTGCGGCAGGTCCACCACAGCTTTGTCACGACCGATAGTTGCCATCGATCCCTTGTCTTTGTATTTGAACTGAATCGGCTTTTGATTGTTTTTGATTCGGGTCAGGTTTTTAGCGAGTAGTTTTCCCTGCTGTATTGCCACCTGAGCCACCATCGGATCACCTTTCGGCTTATCGGAAGTAATCATCAGCGCAACATCTCCGACCGCATATACATCGTTGGAACCGATGATTTGGTTGTACTCATCCACCGAATATCTTCCTCCGATAACGGTTCCTTCGCCATCAATTCCGGGAATCAGTGAACCCATAACTCCTGCAGTCCATATCATGGTTGTTGCCTCGAATGTACGGTTGTTGGTTGTAATTATTTTACCGTCATAATTTTCAACCATGGTATTAAACCAAACCTGAACACCGATTTCCTTCAGATATTTTGCAGCTTTTTCTGATGCATTTTCTGACATTGTAGGAAGCAATTTATCGGAAGCCTGAATCAGATGGACATTCATTCTTCTGATGTCCAGATCCGGATAATCGTGAGGCAATACGTGTTTTTTTAATTCACCAAATGCGCCCGCCAGTTCGACTCCTGTCGGGCCGCCGCCGACAATCACAAAATTCATCAGTCTTTGTCTTTCTTCCAGATCATTGGTCAGAATGGCAGATTCGAGGCTTTGAAGAATCAAGCTTCTCAAATCGAGTGCTTCTGGCACGGTTTTCATAGCCATTGCATACTTTCTGATGCTCTCGTTGCCGTAATAATTGGTTTCCGAACCGGTGGCGACAATCAGATAGTCATAAAAGATATTTCCAATCGGTGTATGAATTCTCTTATTGACCGGATCGATTTTTTTTACATCTGCGATTCTGAAGTAGAAATTTTCTTTTTTTGTGAAAATCTGCCTGATGGCATGTGCAATTGAATCTGGCTCAAGCCCCGCGGTTGCCACCTGATAGAGCAAAGGCTGAAAAGTATGGTAATTGTGTTTGTCGAGCATGACAATTTGAAAATCTTTGCCCGAAAGTTTTTTTGCAATATTCAAACCTGCAAAACCGCCACCGATGATAACCACTCTTTTGAGATTGATCTCGGGTATGTTCATCGCAGGATTGCTCAAATCTGATTTTATTGTTTTTGGCATCATTGTTTTATTTTGTAAACCCTTGTCAAATCAAGCAGTTTGACCGGATTCATATTAAAATTCTTTACATTCTTTCTCAGAAAAATACTGGTCTGATCGTAGAACAAAGGTACGATTGGCGCACTTTCCATCATCAGCTGATCCATCTCTGAATAGACGGCTTCACGTTTCTTCTCGTCTGTAATTCTGAAAGCACTCAAATAAAGCTCGTCAAATTCAGAATTGCGATAATGCGAATAATTGGGTCCTTCGGGTGCAAAATTTTTACTGTAATAGAGCGACAGGAAGTTTTCGGCGTCAGGATAATCGGCCCCCCAGTTGGCTCTGAAAAATGAAAATTTACCGGTTGCTTTTCCGTCTCTCATCGTCGGGCCGGGTACCACATTGATTGCAATATTCAATCCAATCTTAGCCAATTGCGACTGAATATATTCACTGATATCCGCATATTCCTGAACCGTTGTCAGCTGAATTTCGGGCGGATTCCCAAATTCCTTTCGATAGTCCGAAATCAGTTCTCTTGCCAGTTTGGGATGGAAGGCATAACCTGCATCAGTGGTGTAACCCGGAAGACCTTTTGGAATGAATCCTCCGTCTGCCACATTGGCAACACCGTTCATCATATACTTGACCATCTTTTGCTTGTCGATGCCGTAATTGATTGCTTTTCTCAATCTCAGATCGATAGGCTGTGCATCATCAAGATAAAAACACAGATAAACGGTACTCAGATAATCGTATTTGTGAAGATCGAGGATATCATTGTATTTTGGATTTAATCCGCCGGCAGGCGTCAGGATTTCATTTTTATAAGATGGATCCAAATCTGCCATCATATCGACATTTCCCTGAATCAATTCAAGAAATTCACTGTGTTTTTCAGGCAGAAAAGTCATTGCGACCGCTTCGAGATAGGGAAGTGATTTGCCGTTTTCGTCTTTTTCAAAATAAATCGGATTTTTCCTCAAAACCAGCTTGATGTTGTCTTCCCAAAACTGAAAACGGAAAGGACCTGTTCCGACCGGATGTTTTCTGAAAGCATCCTGGCCGTTTTTGAACATTTCTTTTGGAACCACCGAACAGTATTTCATGCTGAGCAGACCCAGAAAAGGAGGGAAGGCTTGTTTGAGATTCATCTGGAAAACGGTGTCGTTCAACGCTTTGAAATTTTCAACATTGTTCATCACCCAACTGCCCGAACCGCCGACTGAAGGATCAATCAGTCTCAAAAAGCTGAATTCAAAATCATGTGCATTCACCGTTCGTGTGGAATCTTTTCCAAAAGCAGCATCTTTATGAAAATAAACATCCTGTCTCAATGTAAAAGTGTAGGTTTTTCCGTCTTCTGAAATTTCCCAGCTTTTTGAAATATCGGGAATGATTTCGAGTTGGTCATTCAGTTTGACCAGGCCGTTGTACATCAGATTGCAAACCCAGTTGTTGGCCTGTGTTCTCGCAAAAACCGGATCCAGCGATGAGATATTGTCATAACGGTTCAGCCGGAAGACCAAGCTGTCGTCAACAGTTTGTCTTTCTGAACAAGCATTCAGGGTAAAATTTAATATCAATAAAAGGCCAAATAAACGGGTCAAATTCATTTAAAAAGCAATTTATTTACCAGGATTTTCCGTAAAAGGAACTTATGTCAAAGTAATAGTTAACTTCCTCATCATTTGGTTTTTTGAAGGTTAAAACATCAAAGGGTTTTTTATTGTGTTCCACCAATGCCTGTTGTACAAATGTGCAGCTCTGACAGTTCAG
>Ga0172382_10002814_pt1 | contig 28311 bp, 13 predicted proteins | sample Leawel138RmetaG_FD_122245 | JGI IMG/M metagenome (GOLD analysis project Ga0172382, IMG submission 122245) | Leachate microbial communities from a municipal landfill in Southern Ontario, Canada - Leachate well 138R metaG | ecosystem: Engineered > Solid waste > Landfill > Unclassified | place...
GGACCCCATTACTGGTTATCATAAGATCAGAATCTATCACGGAAACCCCGACCGGGACTTTAGCGATTATGATGTCTTGATTCAAACTCAAGAACCCATTACCAAGGACTGCAGACCGATAGGAGATGTGAACGGCGATGGCTTTGACGACTTCATGGGCTATTACTCAAATGATGGAATGCATGCCTGGTTGGGAGGGACAAATATAGCTTACGACACTCCAAGTTTCAATTTTCTTCCGGGCTGGAGTGGTGATGTTGCATCGCGTTGTCTCAAATTTGGAGACCTTAATGGTGATGGTTTTGATGATGTGGTTGGTACAAACTATAACCAAGGAAGGTTCTCCGTGTGGATGGGTTCAGAGCAAATGAATGGCACATCGGACTTAATTAAAATTAGTGGATATGATAATTTTGGTTATGGCATTGCTGTAGGAGATTTCAATGCTGATGGCTTCTGCGATATTGCTATCGGTGCTCATAAACCAAGCCCGTACTCGAATGATCGAGATTTTAGGGGATATGTCTTTATATATGGCGGAAATGAACATTTGCAGGATACCACTGTATCTAATGATGATCTCGTTGCTCCACAAGTGAAAGATCAATTACATATTAGCATCAGTCCAAATCCTGTTCGGACCTCGGATGGAGTGGCACTATTAACCGCAACGAGTAAAAAGCCTTTAGCAGTCATTGAAGGGACTTTGTCCATTTTCAATATCAAAGGACAGCTTGTTTATAGGGAAAATATCCCTGTCAATCATTCTAAAGTGGAACACAACATTAACTTACAACAATTCGCTACCGGGATTTATCTTTGTCAAATGTCTTTAGGAGAAAAGCAGGCTACAAAGAAACTAATCATAATAAAATAGGAGATGTATTATGAAAAACATGTACATTATATTAACATTGGCTTTGTTTTGTTTGGGTTGCCTTTATGCCGTTGAAGCCGATGAATACTTGATAGGAGCTTACTCTCAGTGGAGAGTTGATTATGAAAACAGTGATCCTGCCGGAGCTTTTTCGACGCTTAGAGAAAAGCTATATGAAGGTGGGTTCAATGCTGTAAATTACACAGTCTTAGAAGAGATTAATTTTTCAAATGACAAGCTTGGTGCTGTTTTATCCTCTCTCCATAATGGAGGAAATGAATCCGTAAGGACAATTCTAACAGATTTTTCGTGGAAAAATGAACCCACTAATAACAAGATTGGGGCATATTCACTCTTTGGTAATTACCTAAAAATGGAAGCTGAGTATCAATTGAAATACGAAGATGTAGTCTTTGTGCCAGACGTTCTGCCAACAAACGACAATACTGAGGATGATTCTTATAATAGTGTGTTTAGGCACGAAACTGGTAAGTTATCAAGGTATGATTCAGACAACTATCAAAACGGATTTGCCTGGATCTGCGATGAGGGTGATAACCATGCGGCAGGCATGGCATTATCATATCCTCGTTTTAGGTGGAAACCGGATAATAAAAATAATCCGCGAACAATAGGTCATGATTTGAAATTTCGCACAAGAGCTCTTGCAGAGAATAAGCTGTATATGACAATAGCACTTAAAGTTAGTGGCGACGAAACCAATATTCCAATTGCTGATATTAAGTTCAAAGTACTAAAATACGCCAGTGCGGATGCGGGGAACAGAGAATGGGGGGATTATCTGGAATCCGATTATTATGAGTTTCCCCTGATATCGACCAATCCTGCCGCATACAGCACAACTATATACAACCGTGAATATCCATTTGTTGATATAGATGATTATGGCAACCATCTTTTTGAATACTACATAGATTTGCCTCCGTCAGATACCGCATTATATGAGCAGTTGATGGGGGGATATGAGTTCTTCTTTCACTTGAACCCTCAAGTATATTGGCGTGGTAATGGTTGCTTAGAAATAGATTACTTGGTTTTACAAGATGAATTTCAACGAACTATTGATGCCACAAGAGCTACAAATGTTTATTGGGGTAGACTCCAATCCCGACTAAATCAAATCGATGCTTTGGATACCAACAGCAATATTCTCTACCATTACCTTATGGATGAGCCATTTCAAGGTCAGTTCAGAATGTATGATAATATACAAAATTATATGGCAGGTCTAGGCAAAGATGTAATGACTGCAACTCATTTAGAGAACCCATGGCTGAAAAAGCCCAATGGTTACGATAATTACAAGCATTACAAGCTTTTTCTGAAAGAAGCGAATCCAAAGATCATTGCTCTTGATTCATATCCATTACAGGAAACAGGAGCCGCAGATAGTGATTTAATTAAATGGAATCATGAAGTGAATGATCCGAGATTTGTACAGACAAGAATTCAGGAAATCACGATCGACCATTATCATGAGCTAACTAAAAGCATTAATGAAGATAACTCCCCTTTTAGTGAAACAAAACTGATATACATTCCTCAAATTTTTGGTGGAAGATATGGAAACAGTGATAATACAACACATTGGAAGTATCTTATGCCTCCATTATCAATGATTAGATGCTTACAGATGTTGCCCCTATGTTACGCTGCTGATGGTATTCTAAGTTTTACCATCGCATCAAACCCGACAACTGCATGTCGTCCGGATTATTACAGGGTGGCTCCATTACAACACTCATCCCAAGGTCTATCTACTCTAACAATTGATCCTCAGAGCAGTGCGTTTTCTTACCTCACGGATGCAAACAGAAAGATCGCAAAATATGGGCCAATAATCAGAAAGCTTTTATGGCGTTCAGCTGATTCTATAATGAATGAAGGCATAAACCAAAGCACAATTCTATCTGAATATAAATTGAATGATTTATCTGTTGTTCAAAGTGATATTGGTCATTATGAAGGATATGTTCAATGTGGCTTTTACTTAGATAATTACAGTTTGCCCACCTTCATGCTTGTGAACAGACGATCAGTATTCAGAACTACTTCATCAAATAAGGTTGTTCAGATGCCGGTTGATAGCAATTTTGTAAATGCGCCTCCACAAACAGTATGTTTTGAACCAGATGATCCAAGCCATGGGATTTTCGGCACTCATATTGCTCTTTATGATCCATATAATGATAAAATCTATAAATCAACATCTGGCGTAATTGACGTTAAAATCGATCCGGGAGATGGCAAGCTGTTACAAATGTGCTCCAGTTTACCGCAAGTTGTCACCAGTGATGCAGACATAAAGGGAATTGCATATATGGATAGCTCTATTACCATTGACCAAGGAGCTGTGGTTACTATCCACCCGGGAACTACCACTAATATCTTTGCCCAATCCACCATTTTAGTGAAAGGTGGCTCCACTCTGAGTATCAGCGGTACTGTGAATATAGCGGACAACGTATCTATCATCGTTGAAAATGGCAGCAATATCATATTCGACAATGCTATTTGCAATTGGGGCATCAACTCTATCTTGAAAGTAGAGAATTCTGGGATCACTGCTAATAATACTATACTTCAAAGCGCAAACGCTGGAGAAACATGGCGGGGTTTACGAATCAACAATGCCGGTACTATCGGTATGGTAGGCACTACGATAACCGGAGCTAAAAGCAATGAGGTGACAAACTCACAAGTGTTGCTCACTGATTGCAGGTTCAATATTCCAACTGATGGAATTGGATTATCAATTACAAATACTCTTCCAAGTCAGAATGTTAGGATTACTTCAAGCACTGACAGCAAGGGTTTTTATTCTATAGGCTCAAATGATATTGGTTTGTTTTTTGAAAATCCTAATGCTTGCTTGTTTTTGGAAAATATTGTCTTTGATGGACTTTCAACAGGATTCGAAGGATATCTGTCTTCTGCTGTAGGAGATACCATTCAATATTGCCATTTCTCAAACAATAATACCGGTTTAATTTTATACGAACTGCAAAACTCACCTTTAATCAGTAATTGCACATTTTATCAAAATGCCATAGGTGCGCATTTTTATGCTGCTTCACCCAAGGTTACTGAATGTGAATTCACAGGTTGTGATGTGGGTATTCGCACGGAATTAGCCACAGCCACAACCGGAGGTATTTATGATTCTGTATTCAGTTGGGGAGATATAGCAATAGTAAGCAAGGGGTCAAATCAACGTGTTTCTAAAAATAAGTTCTATACGACGACAGGAATTCTAAACCATTCTGGTTCCATTTTGAATATGGGTAACTCGGCTAAAAACTTATTCAAAGCCGAGTATGAAAACTTGAAGTTTCAAGACACACATTCATACACTGCCCGAGTTCAACTTTATGAAGGTCATAATGATTTCTACCATAAGAATCCCGGCCCCCTCAATCCGAGTCATGATTTTCATTTCGACTTAAACTGGTATCTTAGCCCTCCTCCCAGAAGTAATGCTATTAATGCCAGTTACAATTGGTTTGAGGGCGGCACAGTAAAGATCAGTAGTCCAAGTATGCCTTCGCAATACGCTTACTGCAATTACTATGACCCTTCGCCAAATGTATTCCTGGAAAATATCGAAAGGATGGCTCAGGCTATGGATGACGAGTCGGATGGTAATTATTACTCAGCCAATAATATGTATAAAACGATTTTGGATGAGAATGAGGTTTCAGAATCTGATTTGCTATTTGACGCTCTGGATGCTTATTATCGTACTGCCGAACGCGCAGGTGATACCCTTTCGGGAACTGAATCATACTTATTAGCTAAAATTGATCAGTATGAAACTGACAACCCTATTCTTACGAAATATTTAGAAGATTATCTGGTGAAAAACCGTCTGCAAGCTGGAGACTTCCAGACTGCTATTAATTTGCTTGAACTGAGGATTCTCAATGCGGAAAGTCCCATTGATTCGCTACACGCTGTGATGAACTTAGAGATTGTGCTGCAACTGGCCACCATGAGTGAAAGCAAGAAACCAATCAGCACCAAGCTCATGCAATACAAATATCCTGACAGACTAACATTCAAGACCAAGCATGAAGAGCATTGGGAGCTACTTGATGAATTGCTAAATGATGAAGAAATTGACCTGATTCCGATTCCTGATAAAGCTCTCATCAGTTCTAACTATCCTAATCCTTTCAATCCATCCACTACAATTGCCTATAGCGTTCCCAAAGATGGATTGGTAAAGATTGGTATCTACAATATCAAAGGACAAAAAGTGAAAGAGCTATGCAATTCAGAAATGTTGCGAGGTCATCACAAATTGGTATGGGATGGAAAAGACAAGCATCAACGAAATGTAGGTTCTGGAGTATATTTCGTTAAAATGCAATCTGGTGGAGATGTATCCACTCGAAAAATTATGCTAATGAAATAGTATCATATGCCGTAATTGAGCCCGGTCTGCTAAATCGGGCTCAATCTTTTTGCTCAAAATACGTTCTACGGCGATGGACTGAAGGAAGTTCTAACTTCTTGTCGGCGAGAAGTCAACATTTTGCCAAAGGTCTTGCTCGCAAAGGTAAGGTCTGAAATGCGGAAATAACCGAAATATTTGATGAAAAGTATGAAAGAAAGAGGCGACAACAATGCTTCGAGTTTTGGATTAATCGCGGTAAGGAGCTAATTTCAATCTTGGCCACAGTGGCGCTTTCAAATCGTCAAATCGTTAAAAAAACAGTACAAATGCGCTTGGCAACGAGGATGTCTTTAGCAATGGTCGCACCATCTCAGATTATTTTTCGCAACGAGGACATTCCGACATCGACCGTGCTATTTTATCCTGTCAGATACCACACATCCCCCCCCCCATAATTTCTACACATCCTACCGTAAGAGATTGTTATAATAAGGTTAAGCTATAGTGCGATGTTTAAAATTGACTAAATAGACACAAAACATTTGCTTTAGCATTATTCGGCATTATTTAAGTAGAAAATGCAGTTGATGTCTTATACCGGACTGATAAATATGAACCAATTGCTATTATTGACGATGTGTTATATGTATTCACTAAAAAGTTATGCTCATCAGTTGCTTCATAGCTTTCCGAACTTAATGGCTTATAGCAACAGCAAGTGGAAACAGATATATGACTTTGTATATTATAAAATTAGCGTAGCACTAAGCTATTGCTTTGCTCATGTAAGAAGGGATAAAATACTGAAATTAGGCGGCAAGTGGGCGAGGGACAGTAGCTCATAATACCATGTTTAAAAAATGGGGGTATGTGAATAAAATCAGGGAAAGCACTTGACAAATATAAGCCACTAATATAACCTGCAAGAAAGATTCAACCCAAAAAAAATTCAAGGATGAGGATGTGGACGGAATCGAATCTAAGGCTTTAGCAGTAAATCTTCAGGCTACACAAGTAGGCAAAATCGAGCTGGATGAGCCTGCGCTGTGGCTTCTTTCACTTTCAAAGGATTTCTTTGGTGTAAATCAGCGTTTGCAAAATTTTTTGGATGAGCTTTATCATCCCTTTGTGAATGTTAGAGTGGCGCTCAAACTCATGCGCACAAGCATACTCGGCGATCTTTGGTGGTTTTGCACGCGGGAAGAGCCTGCCGAAGTTTTATCCGCTTTGCTCCATTTCTATCGAAAAGTCGAAAACCTTGCCAAGAAAGAAGAAGACCGCAAAGTGCTATTCCAAGATTATATGGAATTTGCGCAATCACTCTGTGAACAAGATGGGGTTTTGATCTGCGACATAATCGTCTGTTTTCTCCAAGAACTCATAAATGCAAATATGTCGCAATTCATCCGCCTCAGCAGCACTTGCCGCAAGCTGCTCATCGCTCTCTCCAAACGCTGTGAACAGCCTGAACGTTGTCTTGATTTGCTAAAGAAAGTGTTGGAAGAAACCTTGCTCTATTGGCGAGAAAGCACGGATATCAGCGCGTGGTTGGAATCTTTGCAAAACCCTGATAAAGAATTGGATACCTCAACCGTTCCCACGCCAAGCTTCTATGATTTTTGGCTTCAGAGCATAGGCGATGCCGAGGATATTTCCCAGCTCAAAATCGTGCCTGCCTTCACGGAGATCGCTACTTTGCATAGAGATTTTATCCGAGAATTCAAGACACTCAGCCATCGCATCCAATATATCATCCACCTTTTGGGCTTGCCTGCCATGCAAAACCTCATGGAACACCTGCTTTGGGATCTAAATCACCAGCTTGCTTCACTTTATAAAGAACTAAGCGTGGAAGAAGCACTCGAGATGATAAACAGCGTTTTCAATGTGTTAAAAAAGCTCAGTCTCACGCATATCAGCATCGTCTTAGATTGCGTTCTCACCATCAGCAAATCCGTGTTGAGCGGGAGCCATATCATACTCAAAAAGCACATCTTAGAAAGGGTGATTGATCTAGGCTTTACCCCACCGGGTGAGATCAAGATTTCCGGAGATTGGCAGCTTGACGTTGATAAAAACCATGTTAAACATCTGCGCGTTTTGTTGGAGCTGATAGCCATTAATCCCATCCAAAATAAAGAGTTATTGGCCTTCACGGTGATCAATATTCGCAAGTATGGCATCTTTATTTCGGATACCGACCTCTTTCAAAAAGACGTTTCTGCCTTTCTAAATGCCGATCTGAAAGATATCTATGTGCAGAGCAAGCAGCTTTTGCGTCAGTTTCCGGTCTTCTTCAGCGAGATCGGAGCCGAGGGCGAAATCCGCGATGCGAGCACGGAGATGGACGAGCTTTTCTTCCGTAATGACCGCCTTATCCACTTCTTGCGTAAGCTGATACACACCGAGAGCAACAACACTCAGATCACATTGATCGAAGAGATTCTTGCATATTGGGTGAGCCAAGACCCCGTTCCGCTGCAAAATATGGTGCCGCAAGATGTGTGGCTCTTTTTGCAAAATGATAATGCGGATACAATCGAGCAAGGGCGTATCACACGTGAATTCTTGAAAGAAAAAGAATTGAGCGGAAGCGAGCTTTTGGCACTATCTTGGCAGAGAGTGGAAGTTCTCTTTCGCAACCTTGAGGAAAATAGTTATACAAGGCGACTTAAACTCATATGCTACTGTCATTTCCTCCTCAAAGATAAATATAATCTTGATCCTTACGACATTGTTCGTTTCCTTAGTCGCTACACTTTTTTTAACTCTAAGGAGCAGCTTAGGCTCAAGGGCTGCCTCAATCGCAAGGACTATGACTCCTCTATCCGCCAAATGTTAGGCTATATCGGCAGGTTGAATACGCTCATCCTCGATCCAAAGCCTACAAACGCTTGGGAAAACATCTATTACAAACGACACGTGGCGGCTGGAATCCCCTCAATGTATGGCATGTATCGTGAGCCAAAACTCGAGGCGATGGGCATGGTCTTCCGCCTCGAAAATGTGATCCGCCGTCTCTTTGCCAGCAATATCAGGCAATTGAACTTAACATATATGAACGGCAAGACCTTGCGCCGTATCACTCGCATTCTCGAGCTCTATGAATTGGCGCTCAAACAAGAGATGATCATCAGTGATTCATTCAGCTCTTCGCTGGCGATGCTTGTCTCATTTCAAAACCTTGCAAACATCTCTTTGGCGCAGTATATCGACGTTTTTAATCTGCTCAAAGATAGCGTGAATGAGATCATAAATGAATACTACTATCGCTTTTATGACAGTCAATTGGGCAAGCTGAAAGAATATCGTGATTGCCAGAACAATAATTGCCTGCAGGATAAGGAAATCTTTGCCGAAGAATTCTATCGTGAGATGCTTGCCGGCTCTTTCTTGGTGCAAGGCTTGGACGGTTTTATTGCGCGTATCTTGCAATCGTTAAACGAGATGCGTGTGCTATTTAATAAGGAAGATATTGCAAAAGTGATCTCTTATGATCCGGATAAGCTGTTCTTCCATCTCTATTCACGAAATTCGCGCATCGAAAACCAGGTGCTATTGGGCTCTAAAGCTTTCTTTCTCAAACGTTTATATCAATATGAATTTCCGATACCACCCGGCTTTGTGATCACCACCCATCTTTTCACAAATCGGGATATCATCAATGCGCATCCAGATATCTCGGCGGAGTTTTATGAACTGCTCTGGCAAAATCTCAATAAGCTGGAACGCTATACGGGACTTGGCTTTGGAGATAGTCAAAATCCTCTGCTTTTCTCGGTTCGCTCCGGCGCTCCGCTCAGCTTGCCTGGGGCAATGGATACCTTCCTGAATATTGGACTCAATGACGAGATCACCGAAAAGCTCTCGCAGCGTCCGAATTATGGCTGGACGGCATGGGATTGCTATCGTCGCCTGCTACAAAGCTGGGGTATGGCTCACGGCATTTCGCGTGATGAATTTGATAGCGTAATGATCGATTATAAAAAGCGTTATGAGGTTGCTCTTAAAACGCAATTCACCCCCGCGCAGATGCGCTTGATGGTGGATAGCTATAAAGAAGTCCTTACCAAATATGATGTTACATTAGAGCAAGATCCGCGCTTGCAACTGGTCTCAGCCATATCGCACGTGTTAGATAGCTGGGATATGGATCGTGCGCGGCTCTATCGTGAAAAGCTGCACATCGCAAATGAATGGGGCACCGCTGTGATCATCCAAAAAATGGTCTTAGGCAATCTCTCCCATGATGGCGGGACAGGCGTGCTATTTACTTATGCAGATTGGAATAAGGAGCCGGGGATTTTGCTTAATGGAGACTTTACGCTCTGCAGTCAGGGCGAGGACGTGGTTGCAGGACTGGTGCACACCATGCCCATCTCGGAGGCAGAACGTGTCCATCGTGGGCTGGATACCTCGCTGGAAAAGGACTTTCCGCCTGTATATCGCAGGCTTCTACTCTATGCAAAACAGTTGATTCAAGATAAAAACTATCCGCATCAAGAAATTGAATTTACCTTTGAAGGCAATACTGAAGATGATCTTTACATCCTGCAAACACGCAATCAAATCATTCAGAAAAGCCCGGAATATAAGGTTTTAGGCAAGACAGATGTGCCGCCTATCGTGCTCGGTAGCGGAATCGGAATCGGTAAAGGTGCGGTCAACGGCATCATCGTTGTAACAGCTTCTGATATCGATGAATATAAGAGTCTTGACGAACCCTTGATTTTGGTGCGCCCGGATACAGTTCCCGATGACATGGCCTTGCTCTTTGAATGTCAGGGCTTGCTAACCTCCCGTGGCGGCGTCACTTCCCATGCTGCAGTGACGGCAACGCGCTTGGGACTAATCGGGATCGTGAACTGTCGTGAATTGGTCGTTGATGAAGAAAAATCCACCCTTAAAATCGGTCAAGTACATCTGAAAGCTGGAGATAAGATTGCTCTTGATTCCACGGGAGGGCTCATCTATCAAGGACATCATCCCTTAGTCAGCGTCCAAAGCCTCGTTTAAAAATAACACAAAAAAAGAATAAAAGGAGTACAGAAGAATGGACATGAGCTTGAGAAACAAAAACTTGCTTGGCATCAACAGCCTTGGAAGGATTGGCAAGCTGTTGCTCTGGAACCAAATCCACCTCAGACATTTTGAGGGTATTGTTGTTAACTGTGGTCGTGAAGTCGGAAAGAAATTGGATGACCTCATTCAAACTATCGAAACGGATAGCACTTATGGCTCGATTCACAAATTCCTCTTTGGCATGGTCGGCAAAAAAGCCGAGATCAAGATTTTGGACGCTGAAAATCAGATTATCGAAATCGAAGGAATGCCGGTTAAAATACTAAGAACGGCGCGTAATCCCAAAGATATCAATTGGCTGAATGAGGGTGTGAAAATCGTTGTGGATTGTAGCGGACAGTTTTTGGACCCCACTCTCACCTCTGACGGCGGGAAGCCTTGCCTTAGAGGTCATCTCGATGCCGGCGCAATCAAAGTTGTCGCCAGTGCTCCCTTCAAAATCAAGGGCGCTGCAAAGACTCCGGATGATGCAAAAACCATGATATTCGGCATCAACCACCTTGAGTTTAATCCTGATGAACACCACATCATCTCAGCTGCATCCTGCACCACTACCGGCTTGGCGCACATGATCAAGCCGCTTTTGGAGAATGATCTCACTTCAAAGATTCTCACAGCATCGATGAGCACTATCCACGCTGCGACAAATACGCAATCCATCTTGGATAACGTGCCGAAAACCGGTGCAGGAGACTTGCGTAAATCACGTAGTTTGCTCAATAACATCATCCTCTCGACCACGGGTGCTACAAAGGCGCTCGAACTGGTCATGCCAGAGATCAAACGCTTTGGCTTTATGGCTGATAGCGTGCGCATCCCTACGAGCACCGTCTCTCTGATCAATCTCAACGTGAGTTTTTCAACAGAACTCGATGATCTCGGTGAACCCCTGCTCAATCATCAGGTGATTAACGACATCTATAAGGCTGCCTCTGAAGGAATTCAGAAAGATATGCTCGTCTATAGCGAAAGGCAAAATGTCTCGGCAGACCTCATCGGAAGCCGTGCATCAATCACCATTGAGGCGCATGAAACGCATACTCGCACGGGAATTATCGAGCTGGATTCAGCGATGCTTGCGCAACAAGGGATCAAGACGGATAAAGAGCTGTCTGTGCCGATCACGAATGCGAAGATTTGTGGCTGGTATGACAACGAGCTCGGTTCCTATGTATATAGCCTGTCAAAACTTGTTAAATACGTCGCAGATAAGAGTATCTAAAACAACTAATTACAATGCCCCGTCTTTGTTTATCGGGCGGGGCTTTTTTTGATTATGGATACAAAGCTGGATATTTCGGTGGTCTTTTCTAAGCGGAAGAGCATCGGGATCACTGCGCTTGACGGTGCTTCTTTGCAGGTGCGAGCGCCGATCGGGACTTCTCATGAATATATTGATGATTTGATTAAGAAAAATATGCCTCGCATTGAGAAGATGCTGGAACATGCGGGCAGAAAGATGGGCGGTTCGCTCTACGCTGAGGGTGAAGAATTTCTCTATCAAGGGGATAAGATTAGTATTCACTACTATGATTTTGGCAAACCTTGTTGGAAATTCGATGAAGAAGAGGGTAAGTTGTTAATTGATCAAAGTCTTGTGGGCTTTGCCGATCAGGTTTTGAAGGATTTCTATGCAAAGAGGGCAAAAGCTCTGCATAATCGCTGTTTGAGCCTGGCAAAAGAGCATGGTTTTCATGTTTCTAAGATATCGCTGAGGTGGAATAAAAGTAGGTGGGGCTCTTGTTCCTCGCGTGGGGCAATCTCGCTTTCAAATGCGCTCATCATGGCACCGCCTAAGATAGCGGATTACATCATCTTGCATGAGCTTTGTCATTTGCGGCATCCAAATCATTCAGCTGATTTTTATAGAGAGCTTGCGAAATATGATCCGCAGCATCTCGAGCATAGAAAGTGGATTAAGGAGAATGGGCATCTGTTGAGGGTTAAACCGCTTATCAGAGATTAAATATCTTTGTCTTTCGGGCGTGATTTAGTTGATTTGGAGCGGTCAATATTCCGACTAATTTAATGAAAAGCTCGCCAAAATCCCTACAGGTTTACATAACATGGTTATGCTTAATATCTTTTTTAAGATTATTTCAGGCATCATTTATCAATAAGTTACGCAAGTGCTCTAAAAATTAGTTGCTCATTTTGTCACCGTTATTCGATTTTGTCCCCCTATAGAAGATAGAAGGTTTGATCTCAAGATTGAAAACCTATAGTTCTTTTATAAGTGTATAGTTGTGAAAATTAGTGAAAAATTAAGGCTCAAAGTGAAGAAGGAAGCCACGGGGCGAAGCTGTATGTTGGCAAGTCGTGTTGGAGAGGGGCTTTTATAGACTCGATGCTTCTCGCCGTATCAGTACAACTGCAAAATGCCTTAGATGTTTGCCCGCTTTTTGGGCTCGATATATTCGTCGTGATGCTGATAGCGCCAGCTCAAGAATATCCTGTCCAAGATTGCGACAATTCCAAATAATGCCATGGAAAGAGCGATGATAACGCCAATCACGGCAAAAACATGCGCAGTCTGAAAAGACTTCGTTGCACGCGTCATGTAGATGCCCAGTCCGGCGGAACCGCCTAACCATTCGCCAATCACCGCGCCCATCACGCTGTAGGTGGCGGCAAGCTTGAGGCCGGTGAAAAAGCTCGGCAAACTGGCAGGGAGTTTGAGATGTCTAAAGCACTTATAGTTCGATGCACCAAGTGCTTTCATCAGTCTGATCTGATCTACCTGAACCTGTTGAAAGCCTTCAAAGAGACCCAAAGTGATCGGGAAAAAGCAGACCAAGATCACCGTGAATATCTTTGAAGAGATGCCATAGCCAAACCAGATGATCAAGATCGGGGCTATAGCGATGATCGGAACAGTCTGGGAGACGATCAAATAGGGATAGACTATCTCTTTGAAGGTCTTGGAAAAGTCCATCAGGATGGCACATAAACAACCGATCACGATGCTGATGAGAAGTCCGCTGATCGCCGCTAAGAGAGTCGGCTTCAGATGGTGCCAGATCATTGCATGTTGCTCGGTGAAGACTTTGAGGACATCCAGAGGAGCAGGAACAATCCAAAAGGCAATCAATGCATTGGAGCTAATCCATTGCCAGAACGCCACAAGCAGAATCAGAAGTCCCAAAGGGAGCAGCGTCTTTCTCACATCTCCCCTACTATCCTGATCTCGGGTTCGAGCGTCACGCCGTAGCGGTCTTGCACCGTCTTTTGCACATAGCGAATGAGTTCCAAGACCTCTGCAGCTGTGGCATGCCCGTGATTCACGATGAAGCCGCAATGCTTTTCGGAGACTCCGGCATCGCCTATTCTGAAGCCTCTTAAGCCGCAGTCATCGACGAGCTTGCCGGCAAAATAGCCCTCGGGACGCTTGAAAGCAGAGCCTGCGCTCGGCATGTCCATGGGCTGTTTGTCGTTGCGTTGATCCTGAAGCTCTTGCATCTTTTGGCGGACTACTTCCGGCTCTTCTTCCATCAATTGGAAGACGGAGCTGAGGTGAATCATGCCTAAGCGTTGCAGTGCGCTGTTGCGATAGCTGAAATCGTGTTCTTCCTTGCGGAAGTGGATGATTGGGTTTGAGGATGTCAGCGATTCTATCTCGGGTTTGAGGCACTTGCTGCAATAGAGCACGTCTTTGATCTCGCCGCCATAAGCACCGGCATTCATGAACACTGCGCCACCAACTGAGCCGGGAATCCCGCAGGCAAATTCAAGCCCTGAAAGACCTTGTTCTTGGGCAAAGTCGCAGAGTTCTTTGAGGCTCACTCCTGCAAAAGCGGAGATAAAGTTCTCATCGCGCGTCAACTTGTGGTAGTTTTCCATGCCGATAATGAGTCCGCGCATACCTTTGTCGGAAATGAGCAGGTTTGTGCCTTTGCCGAGGATGAACCACGGAGTGTTGCTATTTAGTGCCCAAAGCAAGAGGTCGATGAGCTCTCTTTGGCTTTCCGGCTTTGCTATAGCGTCGGCAGGGCCACCAATCTTGAAGCTGCTATAAGCTGCGAGCGGCTCATCAAAGAGAAGTCTGCCGCTTTCATACATTTCGGGGAATGCTTGTTTCAGTGTTTTCATATCTTGCTAAAAAACCTCGATATTTCGTTTTGCATCTCCAGCTCGTCTTTGAGCTGGACATGTTTTCCGGGTAAGATTTCCATGAAATACTGTCCATATTTCTTTCTGCTCACTCTGCTGTCCATGATGAGGACTATGCCTCGGTCGCTTTTACTGCGGATGAGTCTGCCGAAGCCTTGCCTCAGTCTAAGTAGAGCATTGGGTAACATATAGTGCATAAAAGAGTCTTTCTTCTCTCTTTCGAGTTTGTCTAAATATGCCTCTACTAAGGGCTCGGAAGGGACTTGGAAGGGGATCTTGTAGAGGATGAGTAGCGAGAGTGATTCGCCTTGCACGTCAACGCCTTCCCAGAATGAGGAAGTTCCCAACAGGGCGGCGTTCTTTGCCTTCTTGAATTCTTCCAAGATGCTGGTTCTGCTACCGCCTTTACCTTGCGCAAAAAGCGGACGCTGAGCGTGGAAGAAATCGTCTGAAAGCTCGTTGTAGGCAGCGTCAAGGTCGCGATATGCGGTGAAAAGCACCATCGTGCCTACATCGGCGGTATTGAGCACACTCTTGAGGCAGGATAGCGCTTGGCTTTGGAAGTATTTATCTTTGGGTTCAGGCAGAAAGCTCGTCACCAAGAGTTTGGATTGAGTGTCATAGTCAAAGGGAGAATCCACGATGCGAGTGACTACGCCACCTTCTTCCACCAAGGATAGTCCCGATTGATCCATGAAATAGCGGAACTTGCCTCTGAGTGCAAGCGTCGCTGAGGTGAAGATGATGGACGGCACTTTCTTGTAGAGAAGGTCGTTGAGGAAGGTATTGACCTCGATGGGCGCATAGTTGAGATAGGATGGCGGCACGTTCTTATCCGAGCGGATGCCGTTCTCTATCCAGAGCGCAAAGTTATCGAAATCTGCATTAACAATAGAGAGCAAGATGCCCTCTATCTCTGAGAGTCTCATATAGATAGAGCTGATGCTCTCTTGCAACTGGTCAAAGTCTTTCACCTGTTTGGGTTCTAAGGTGCTGAGTATGTTCTCCAGCGCTTTGACGGCCTTGAGCAGTTCTTTAAAGTCCATGTTGAAAGTCTGTATCTGCTGGAAGAGCTGTTCTGCCTCGCCGAGCGACTTGATTCTCAGCTTGTTATATGAATCAGCCGCACTGCATTTGAGCGCAGCGTGGTTGAAGAAGTCCATCGCCGGAGTGCGACACTTCTGCGTGAGCTCGGCAATCCTTTCTATTTGCGAGACACACTGTCCTTTCTTTTCATCGGAGAGAACGCTGCTCTTGATGGAGGATTCAAAGTTGCCTAAAAGAGTTCCCTTGGAGCGCTTTGTGCTGCCGGCTAACTGATTGAATAGCACCGCTATGTCTATATATGAAATGGTCGATCCCAGATGCGTGGATGCGGCAGACATGAGGTTATGCGCTTCATCGATGACGAGGTAGTCATACTCGCCCAAGGTGGAGTTTTCCATCCTCATATCAGCTAAGAGTAGCGCATGATTTGCCACGATAATAGAGGCATTCTCGCTCTCTTTGCGCAGGCGCATCACATAGCATTCACGGTAATGTGGACACTTTCTATTTGAGCATAGATATCTATCTGAGCATATCTTGCGCCATGTGACGCTGAATCTGTTGCGATCAAAGGATGAGTTCTCTGAGATGTCTCCGGTCTGGGTCTGAGATTTCCACACGAAGAGATAGAGCAAAGCCTGAGCATCCCATCGACTGAGCTCTTTTTGCCCTAAGAGTTCTTGCCAGCGTCTTTCACAGATATAGTTTTCCCTGCCTTTGATTAGCACGGCTTTAAAGGGCAGAGGCAGCATCTCTCTGAGCTGGGGCAAGTCTTTATAAAAGAGCTGTTCCTGAAGGTTCTTGGTGTTTGTAGAGACCACAACGCGGGATTTCCCTCGATTGGAAAAGTTCAAAGCGGGCACGAGATAGGCAAAAGACTTTCCTATCCCCGTTCCGGCTTCAATGGCAAGATGTCTGCTGCGGCTCAGAGCGTCATAGACCTCCTCAGCCATCTGCAATTGCCCTTCGCGGTATTCAAAGTTGGGAAACTTCTGACTAAAGAGTCCATCGCTGGAGAACACATCATTGATGCTCATATCGGGCGCAGAAGGCATGCTATTCTCAATGATATTAAAGAAAGGACTCTTGATCTTCTTAGGTGCGGCAAAAGTAAGAGCCGTGCCTTTTTGATATTCGAGAACTGTTCTAAAAAATAGACTGTCAATCGATTGTGAGATCACTCCAAAGCCGTTGAGCCTGCCATTGGATATCATGCTAAAGTTTTGCGTGATATATTCCATCATGGTCACAAATAGCTCTGCAGTCGCCTTTGCATCGGCATCTGCCCTATGCGCATCTTCCAACGGGATATTATAATGATTCACCAAAGTGCCAAGCTTGTGATTGGTGACAAAAGGCAGATAGATTCGTGAGATTTCGAGAGTGTCGATCAAGGCATTAGACATGGGGAATTGTCCCATCAATTCGATATTGTAATTAATAAAGCCTATGTCGAACTGAACATTGTGCCCCACGATGGCGTCGCTTCCCACAAACTCGCGAAACCTGGGCAAGATCTCTTTGATATAAGGCGCATCCTTGAGCATATCGCTGGTGATATTTGTGAGCTGCTGAACAAATTTCGGCAGGGAATAATGCGGGCGCACAAAGCTTTGAAAGCGTTCAGTTTCCTTGCCTTTGACATATCTTATCGCCGCAAGCTCAATGATCTCGTCTTTTCTCTCATCCAGCCCTGTTGTTTCAATATCTATCGCTACAAAATTCAATACTTCTGTGATGCTCATCATTCATCCCGATTTAGATTATATCTTTGCAATTTCTTGATCAAACCCTGCCTGGAAAGCCCCAATTCTTTGGCAGCTTGCGTTTGATTCCAATCGTTTTTCTCCAAACATGCAACAATCATCTTACGTTCCAATTCTTCCACGGCTTCTTTGAGGTTCTTTTTTGAACTGAGCAAGTCTATCGTTCGGCTGTGATCCATGTGTTTATAGACCTCTTCCGAGAAGTCTGCCGGCGAGATGAAGGTGTTGTCCTCAACGAGGGTGACAGCGCGCTCAATCTCGTTTTCAAGCTGCCGAACATTGCCCGGAAACTCATAGTTTTCAAGCATTTTCATAGCTTCCGAACTGAAGCCCAAAACGTTTTTATCCATTCGTGTATTATATTTATCCAAGAAATGAATAGCCAAGAGAGGGACGTCACCCGGGCGATTTCGAAGCGGCGGGACTATGATCCTGATCACGTTTAGGCGATAGTAGAGGTCGAGGCGAAACTCCCCGCTCTTCACCTTTTCTATCAGCGAGATATTTGTGGCACAAACCACTCGCACATTGACCTTTTCCGTCTTAGTAGCACCCACACGCTTGATCTCTCCTTCTTGCAAGACGCGCAATAGCTTTGCCTGAGTAGATTGGCTGATATCTGCAATCTCGTCGAGGAAGAATGTGCCTCCATCGGCGACCTCGAAGAGTCCCTTCTTATCATAAGCTGCACCCGTGAAAGAGCCTTTTACGTGACCAAATAGTTCACTTTCGAGGAGCGACTCCGGCAAAGCGCCGCAATATTGGGCAACATAAGCCTTATTTGACCTGTTGCTGCTATAGTGCAAAGCACGGGCTATCAGTTCCTTACCTGTCCCGCTCTCCCCCTCCAAAAGTACTGTTGTAGGCGTATCTTTGACCTTTTCCACGATCTCAAATATCTTCATCATCTCCGGACTTTTCCCGATGATGTTAGCATATATATTGTCTTCCAACAGTTGCTTACGTATTGTTGCATGTGTCTTTTCTAAGTTTGCACTACGAATGTTCTCGATGATAACGATTACCTGATTTGCAAGTGCATTGAGCAGGTTTATAATGCGTTCACTGAAGTAATTTGAGCCTCTGCTGCAATAGAGCATAACGACACCCAGACAGCTCTGACGGATGGATAGTGGCAGGAAGAGGATGTTGTTATATTTAACCGAGATTTGCGGCTGTTTGAGGTTATTGACCTCGTTTTCTTGGCATGTTTCCGCGCAAAGCTTGATGATGGTCTCAAAGGCATCGTCTTCCGGTGAGAAATCGTGATAGAACTTATATTCCCAAGCCTCGGGATTGCTGGGACTTCCGCCCAAGCATAGCATGCCGCCATCGGCCTCGGATATCTCGATGAGACTACTGAGTGCTTGCTCGATGATGATGTCCAAATCAGTAATTTCATTGAGCTTTTGCGTGATCTCATAGAACTGATTGAGCAGGTTTTCTTCAAACTCCACTTCTTTGAGTTCCGAGGAGTATTCTCGCATCACTTTCTGCAGGAGTATATCATTTTGTTCCAACAACTTAATAGAGCCAAAGCGCTGTATTATCTTCTTGTTATTCTTGAGGATTTGCAGCGCTTTTTCCCATTCTTTGAGGTCTAAAAGCACACCTGCCAATTCATAATTTGCCAGCGACAACTCATATTGATCCCTTGAGGAAAGAAAATACTTGATTGCATCGTTAAAGTGCTGCTTTGCATGCTCATAGTTCTTTCTTTCCAAGAGTCCGAGATAGAAATAGGACTTTCCGATCTCAAGATCGTTGCGCAGCTCACGAGCCAAGTTAAGTGCTTCATTGGCATAATAATCCGCACTCTCTTGATTGTGGGTCATAATGAAATAGAAGGCTTGGTACTGACAGCCTTCGATGATCTTATCACGCGCACCAAGATTCTTGAAAAAATCAAGACTCTCAACGAGATAGCGGTATGCATCCTTAAACTTATGCAGCTTTGTCAAGACCGAGCCGAGGTTACCATAGAGCTCGGCTTTGATATAGTCGTCACTCACCTCCGGCAAAAGCTCCAATCCTTTGAAATACAAATCATAAGCAAGATTCAATTCCCCGCTTTTCTCATATATCTCTCCAAGATTGTTAAACGAGCGCAAAAGCCCTTCCACAAAGCTATTTTCCTCTGAAAGCTTGATTGCCTTCTCATAGAACTCGATAGAGCCTTCCCAATCACCCTGTTTAAACCGCAAAGCCCCGAGATTATTGTGCGAAGCCACGGTATTGCGGAAAAAGTTGAACTCAATCGCGATCTCCATGGATTTTTTCAGCGCTTCTTCCGCACCTTCAAAATCACCGTGATCCATCCTTGTAACACCCATATTATTATATATGTTAGTGATGTTATATGGCTCTGCTAAAAGTCTTTGAATCTTAAGAGCTTCCTCAAGATAATACAGCGATCTGTGCGCATCCCCTTTGTCATCCATCAAACCACCTAAATTGTTATAACACACACTGATCCCATTGAGACTATAGTTCTTTTTCTCCAGGTCTAAGCTCTTGAGGAAATAACTCTCACTACTGCTCCAATCTCCTTGAAACATAAAAAGCACGCCCATATTATTGTATATCGCAGCCAAGCCATTGTTGTCTTTTGCAAGGAGATAGAGGGTTTCCGCCTCTTTGAAAGCATCCTGGGAATTGTCCCATTCATTGGTATAATAATGAATCTTCCCGCGGATTTTTTTGGTCTCGGCCTGCAATCTATAGCGACTTTGCTGATCCTCAACCACGCTAAGGTTAGCCAAAACGTTCTCAAGATTGGCAAAGGCTTCGATAAACTCTTCATTTTCACCCAAAATATCGGCTTTTAGGAGGAGAATTCGCGCACGCCAATACTCGTCGATGGTGCTCGGCGAATACTTTTTAATGATTTCCAGCGCGAAGTTATTTGAATTGATCGCAAAAAGGCTACTGGAAAGATGATAGACTATCTCGGCAGCGGGCAGGTCGTTTTCGGCGCATATATGCAGAGCTTGACGATAATATTCCGCCGCCTTATCGTTTTGATTTAGATAGGAATAGCGTTGTGCAATGCACTGTAGCCACCTGATTTTATCTTCGGGGCTTTTGCTGAAAGAATAGAGATATTCACAAATGGCGATGCTGCTCTCGGAATCACTGACAAGATCAAAGATATCCAGAACATCAGTAAACAATTTCAACTGTTTTGAGCCTGTTTTTTGCGCAAGTTGGGCTGTGGATTGTTTATTCTCATTCGTGCTGAGCAGATGTTCAAACAATGTCTTGATAAGCTGTTGGTTATGGCTTTCATTTTTACGATTTACCCATGCTCTGAAGTCACGCTTCTTTTGAACGATGAGATTGTCATCAATTGCCGCCAAGAGCCCCAATTCTATAAGGATATTTGCATCTGCTTTATAGCTTTTACGCCCCAGAGCATTTGCCACTCGGCTGAGAGGCATGCCATCAAGAATATAAGCCGCCAACATTAATTCTTGTTGGCTCTCATTGAGACTTGCCAGGTTTTGTTCATACACTTCATGCGCATCATAGGTCTTTTCGAGATAGGGGCTTAGGTCGATCTTTCCATCTTTGATACTGCGTGAAAGCTCACTGAGGATCTTCTCCAAAATCATGAGATTGCCGCCGGTGATGCTGTGCAAAATCTCTCCCTCGGAGATGTGACTCAAATCCGTTTCAGGAAAAACCATCGCCAGAAGCTTTTGCATGTCCTCAGCAACTATATCCGGCATGGTGATAACGATGGAAAAGGTGAATTGTCGCTTCTGACTAAGTGCAATGATCTGTATCCCCGCATCGGGAGCATATTGCACGATGTATTGCAGAAAACTATTGCTATATGAATCAAGAACATCGCAGTCATCAATGAGCAAAGCGATAGGTTTTAAGAGGTTTTTTTCGGTGAATTGCTCAGTTATATAGTAGAAGAAATCATACTTGCGCCCGCTGTGATATTTCTGATTATACTCTCTATAAATCTTGTTTTGAGCATCAATATCAAGCCCGGTCAAGATCTGAACCAACTCATGCAGATGGTTATAACTGAGAGGATGGGGCGAAAAATAGACACATTCTGGGAATATCTTGTCCAGACTCCGTAAGATCGGAACCACAAGATGAGATTTTCCTGAGCCGGAACGGCCTACAACCTCAATGAGATGGCTGTTGTTTTGATCTTGAACAAGCTTCAAAACCCGATTTAAATCAAAGCGTTCAGATATAAAAAGGTGCATTTTCTGATACATTTTGTCAGACATGATTCTCCTCATACTTCCAGTTTATCATCGATGCAACTGTAAAAAGAGTTGACATAGTGTCAAGTAAAATTACGCACTTCTTTTGCAAGCCCTTTGATTTACTAAGAATCTGGAAGATTTAGTAAGAAGTGACACCTGAAATGTCAAATCGTGACACCCGTTTGACAAAACCACTGAAATGCCCTCAGTTTGTGACACCACTTTGTCAAATCATCGGAACCATGAGCCCATTTGAAGTGACAGCAGTTTGTCAAATCATGACAGCGAAATGGCAGATTGTGACACGTATTTGTCAAACACCATGTAGGATGAGCAAATCCATCAGACAGGATCATCCTAACAATCTACACTATAGGATAAAGATTATACTAGAGAGATTGAAAATTTTGCGATTAATCTGAACGTTGCTTTCAAAGCTGTTTGGGCATCAGATTCAAGCAGTTCGTGAGGATGGCTATCGTTCTCAACACCTCGGTATTCAATGCTTTTCTTATCGCTCGGTTTTCGGAAGTGCGTGATTGGATTTCTGATCTTCCTTACTTTATCGAATAAATCAAATTCAGAGTCTGAAATAAGCCCATCCTTTTTTGCTTTCACCAATAAGTCGGAGATTCTTGCTTTAGGAATGTCATTATCCCCATAAGCATACAAAACACTCGTTAATATATTCTCTATAAATGCAAGGCTCAATAAAGTGGATGCAATATACTGAGCATAGACATAACAATACCTTGCTTCTTCAAACAAATATTGTGACTTCAATCCACCATGAAAAATCACTATATCAACATCTGGATACTCCGCCGCTATCCATTTTAATCTAGCTAGCCTTCCATCCCAGCAATGCTTGTCTTCGTTTAGTAACCAATCCTCAGCACTATTCATGCTATGCCTCCTCCTTCTTAAGAATACACATAAGATATCCATCAAAACAGGCTTGAGCCGAAAGATCATATTTATTAATCACTGAGATACTTCAGGATGCTTTACGAATTTGGTTGCTTTTTCTTTAGCAATGACTTTTGAAAACTTGCAGCTTTGTCCGATTTCAAAGTCTGCCTCCAGAATGAGGACTGATTTTCCTGAGGTTATAGTGTCTTGTTCAGACACTGATGAGACTATTCCCACACCTAATGAGGGAAGATATATCTCGTCATCAACTGACAGGGTTGTTAGGTCAAATGGCTTCGTAGATCTATTTTCGGTGTTAAAACAACCTACTCTATCATGACTTTTGATTGTATCTATGTTCCTGGAAAGAAGGGCTTCGGCATTTTCAAGTAGGTACTGGTAGTCCTGCACGCTCCTGAGTTGCTTTGGTACTTGCTCGAAACCGATATACCCGCCAATCATGCTTCCACACATCAACCCAATTGTGTCTGTATCAGAGCCAAGCATGTTCGCGCATTCATATACTGCTTGGATCGGTGATTCATATATGTATCTGGTGGCCATGTATAACGCGGCTACAGCGGAAATATGGCCTGCACCCCTTGTATTTTTATCCAGGGCTCCAAAGCTCTTGTAAACCTCTCTAACATTGGTTTCAGCAGCTATGGACTTATACGCATATCGTAGTAGTTCGAGGGTTTCCTCAACCGTCTCCTGAAAAACCTGGCAGAATTCTCCACTCTCGCTTGAGTTCCACTTGTCCTGCCAAGCAGACAATCCCATGTCTTCAAAGTGATCAATAAATGATACCGCAGATTTCAACTCTTTTGCTATGTAGGTTATGATCTCGTTTGGGTAGTCCGGAAGGACCTCTGCTTTCAAGAAGTATGCAACTGAAAGAGAATACAGTAGAGCTCCAACTATTGCTCTGGGGTGACCATGAGTTACGATAGAGTTCCTGAATACCTCCTTGATCATTCTATCCCGATCAGTTATATTGGATAGAACGATGGGTAGCATTCTCATGGCCGCTCCGTTAGCGCCAGCAGTAAAATATGCCAGAGCGTCCTCGCTTGTCTTGAAGAAATTGCTATTCCATTTGGGTGCCCTTTTCTCGAGGTTCCTTGCGGCGGTTTTAATTGTCTTGCCGCCACCCCTAACGTACAAAAGCCAGTCCTTGAGCTCAACTTTTGAGAAGTACTCATTATCGACCGATCCATCCAGTTTAATAGACCTGGAAACACAAAGCATCAGTTGAGTGTCATCAGAATATGAACCCTTGGCAATGTAATCAGAATACCCCAGAAACTTACCCCCGGTCTTCTTTTCCCAGTCCACAAACTCTGTTATTCTGTCTGTTCCATACTTGGAGACAAGGAACTTTGTATCACTTTCAAACTCGGTGATCCAACCCAGTGCGTCAGCTGCGGCAGCAAGAATAATAGCACCTTTATATCTATTTAACATTTGAAACTCCTAAAACAATCCACTTTCGATCCCAAAGCCACTGCAATCATAGCCAGCTAACGATGCCTTAGCCTCCACAAGCTTCTCTTGTATGGGAAATGAAACTGCAAGTATATCTGCTAAGGGAATCGGTTGATTAACTAACACTTCGGCTTGTTCATGAGTTGTATATGCATCGCAGAGTCCTGTTCTGTCCACAAGCCTGGTTGTTCTTGACGAAACAATAGTCAACCTATCGGCAAACATCATCTGGAACTTATGAAAATCCCCAGTTATGCCCACAGTGTTTTGATTGTGCCTGTTAGCCGCATTGGTTACCGAAAAAAGAGTACCCTTTTCATAAATGTACTTGGGGTCTATGCTCAGCACGCACCAGGAAATATAGGGTATATCCTTAGTGTTATCGATGAAGCGCTTGAAAAGAAATGAGTTTGGCCGCTCAATGGATAGATTTATATACGTCTTATCATCATACCGAATCTGGTCGTTGAATTGAATATAATCGAGGATATCTGTCGCATTGATATCAAGATCTTCAAGTTCCTGCCTAGAGTAGAGGAACCCTGATTCATATACCCCCAGGAGATTGATCGTAGGAGTAAAATGGATCAGCCTAGTAATCCCCCTAAGCTTGATCTCTTGCTTGAACTTTCCTGAGTCGGTTTTCTCAGTAAACACATTTATACCTTACGTACCACTGTGAGATATTGCCGGTCGATCTCATCGATGAACATGCTAGGATAAGCCTGTGGAACAAACATGTATAGCGATTTCTGTGCCCTCGTCATGGCTGTGTACAGCAGCTTCCTTTCAGTTGTGATGTGATATTCGTCATTATCCTGACTAAAGCCATCTGGGGAAGGAATGATCATTTTGGAGATTTCCATGATAATGACATGATCAAACTCAAGTCCTTTTACACTTGATAAGGTGCATAACTTAGCTGTGTTACTGCCAAAATCTGCTAGATTGTCCGATCTGATCACCTCAGTGGCAATTCCACCCTCTTCAAGAAGCTTCGCATAATACTCCAGCTTGTTCCTATATCGATGGAGCACAACAATTGATCCGCCTTTGCGCTTTGCCTCTCGAGTTCTCTCAAGCAATGCTTGATTGGCAGATTCAGCGTCATCGTATAAGATCAAAACCGGTTTGTCTCCATGGCTGGTGATGCTGTCGACGTCCATCGTAGTCAGATCATCATCTTCCAAATCATGGGACATCAAGGAATTGGCTGCCATGGCAATCTCTTTGGTGTTACGGTAGTTTTTCTTGAACTCAAGGGTTCTCCCACCTCTCACGTTTATGCCCACTTCCGTCCAAGTGAATCCGCTTTTGTATATTCTCTGGGCAGTGTCGGCTATAATGGTCAGACTGTTGGTGGAAGGCTTGACTAGGGACTTGATCACCATGATCTGCGCCTTATTCAAATCCTGAGCCTCATCTACAACGATATGTGTATATTCGGGTTGGATGCTGCGCCTTTCAATTAAGTTGAGGCAATATGAGGCGTGGTCATCAAAGTGTATTTTCTTACGGGAGATCTGTTCCGATCGATATGTTTCGTAAACGTTCCAAATCACCGATTTATCATTCTTGTCTACCCTGTCTTTCGTTCCACGTCCAATTCTTGCTGTGGAGAGATAGTCATTGAGTGTCTTGATAAGTTGACCCTTGATCCAGGATATCTCTTCATCAAAGAAGTTGAGAGGTTTATCTAATATCCTTGCTCCTTGGAATGACTTGCGGGTTTCCGCAATCGCATGGGACAGTATATCGTTATGCTCTGATCTTCCCATCTGAGCATATTCATTGAATACCCCATGGCTACGCAGAAAGCTGTATGACCACTTGTGGAAGGTAGAGACCTTTACTTTGAGTCCCCTAACTGATGCCTTTCTGACATCAGTGGTTTCCTGATAACCTCCGATCACATAGGGAAGCAAGCTCTGTATATACTGGGTGAGGCTGTTGTTATATGAAAATATCATGATCTCAGCCTCCCGGAACAAATCGCTGTAAGTATCCATAAGATGCTTGGCCCGATACATGGCTATGGTGGTCTTACCGCTGCCAGCTACTCCTTTGATCTGAATAGGATTGGTCGCTGGAAGAAAGAGGACTTTCTTCTGCTCTCCAGTTAGGTTGATACTTTTAAGTGCCATACTGACTCCAGTTTATTAAGTACAAGTTATCCGTATTTGATTCTATTCTTTTCAGCTTCTTCATCTTCTCTTTTTGCATCACGTTCAAAGTCATTAGCGATGTCGTTCAATATGTCACTTACTCGTGGATAAGTACCCACTACTTGTGATGCATAACTCTTGTATTTCTCGATGAGTGTTCTTTCTTGCTTTCCCCCATCATACATTCCTCTTACAGTCGTGCCTCTTTGATTATGAACACCAATTCTGAAGTTAAGATCAATTCTATCATCCTTGTAGTATTCGAGAACTTCACAGATGCTGTAACATGGCCACTGGCCATCTGCTTCACCTGCAGCGTACGATAATACGTTGCCGATCTTGCATAAGGCAACTTCAATGAAACCTCGTTGTTTTGCTTGTATGATCACGTTGTCTATCCATGTTTTTAGCTCAGTTACATCTATTGATCCTTCAGGAGTCTTACCAGGAATTAAATGCCATGAATTCAGCAGTTTGAAAGCACTTTCAGCAACTCTTTCTCCTACTGCATCTATTTGTTCATTTTCGTGATCTTCGTCTTTCTGTGCGGGGTCATCGCATCGAGGCTTGTAAACCATCGAAAGTACATCAACGAATGTACTGGGATTAATAGACATATCTTCATGTAGGTTTTTGGGGCCAATTCTGCTGCTCAACGATGTTAGGACTGAGATATACATCCATTCTAGCTTCATTTTTGCTGCCAGCTCAATCTCTTGTGATGCTTGAACGCGCTCTAAAAGCTTTTCTGCATAATATGAAACCATGGTATCCACTGGCTCTGAACATTCTGTAGTAGCTGTCATCTCTAAGACAAGTGCAACGTCAGTTATTGGTAACTCACTCTTAGCATGGCTTGCTAAGCGGAGAGCAGAAAAGTTTCTTCGGAAGTTAAGTAATCTGTTAATAACATATTTAATGTCATCTATCAGCATATCATGGTGATGTACCAGTGCTTTCTTCCAGTACTCTCTTTGAACTTCTTGATCAGTAGTCTCAACCAAGTTCCAAAGCCATCTTTCTGCTGGGAAGCTTAACAGTAAGTTTACTAACTTGCTAGAGTCCCATTTGTCTTTTATTGCTTCGGCGATAATGGCTTCAGCCCAAATGTTTCCATGATTTTTATATCCTTTCCAGAGTAAATTCTGGCTGAAAAACATTTCTCCCCTACCCTTTGATTCAAGTTTTGTTAGAATCAGTTCCAGATTATCTGTAATTGTCTTCAATGGAACTGCATCTGCTAATAGGTTTTGGAACCCTATTATATTACTGAACTCAAAGATTCCCGCGAATCCAATCTCTTGGGTCATTTCCTCAACTGCTGCGAGCCTTAACTGACTAAGATACGCGCCATCATCCTCCATGGAGCTTCTACCTTCTATGAGATCGGGATAATGGTCATTAAACAAGTACTTAAACTTAGCTACAACAGAAGTAGGTTCAAATTGTTTATACAAATCTTCCAAAGGCTTGATACTCTCCTCCGACATAGCCCATTCGGATGATTTATATGTTCGATGTCTGGACACGATGTCTCTTAGTTTATCTGCAATAAGGAATTCTGTGTCTTCAACTTCAGATATTCTGCTATTATAGTATTCAAGTAAAGATTTTTTGCATGGTTCTGGCAAGTCAGCATATGATTCCAGCAATTCAACCCATCTATTAGCGGATGTCCCTAGCTGTGGTAGTATCAAATCAACAATTTGGCAAATGCTTTCATACCACTCAGATCTTGTAACCTTAATATCCAATGGGCATGATAAATTTCTCCATTTATATCTGTAGTTGTAACTTCCAGTATCATGCGATTTGGGAAGAAGTGATACTAGTAGATTCCACCCAATATCTGGATGTGCTGTAGAAATTTCTTCCAGTACTTTAAATCGAACATCAGAAGAGACCTCAGTCTGAGGCATCCATAATCTGAAGATACTAATCAAGCTATTAAATGGCCTGTTTGATACTCTGCCTCCAGGATCAAGTTGGGATAAAACACATAGGGCAGTCACTGATCGTTTGAAGTAACTTGCATCCCATGCCAATGCTTCTAAAGCCCACAGTAACTGATGATGTGTACTGCTTGTGACCATGTCCCATTTTTTACACCATTTGTAAAGTGACACGTTTGTTATCGACATTATTTTCATAGTGTTCTCTGTATTTTACCGGTGACATATAATTTAGTGCGCTGTGGGGCCGATTCTGA
>Ga0172382_10002815_pt1 | contig 28308 bp, 28 predicted proteins | sample Leawel138RmetaG_FD_122245 | JGI IMG/M metagenome (GOLD analysis project Ga0172382, IMG submission 122245) | Leachate microbial communities from a municipal landfill in Southern Ontario, Canada - Leachate well 138R metaG | ecosystem: Engineered > Solid waste > Landfill > Unclassified | place...
ATGTTACTACTTCAACTGGATTCATCGGGCACCTTCTTTCTGGTTTGAGCGCTAACACTATAGCTATGACTAACGCTTATTTCCAGTTAGATCCGTGTCCGGTTTAATTGGGGGCTACAACACGTGTATTGCTTCACGGGCATTGTCAATCATTGTTCGAAGGACATCTTCTGCATTAACCGGGGTTTTTTTCTCTGCACACTGAACGAGCTTTCTTTCAAGATGCTCTATTCGGAGGTTTTTTTTATGTATTTGAACAATCAGCTCCTCTTTCGACTCATCTTCGATGCTCATACAAAATTCCTCCTGCATCCCGGAATTAAAAAACCAGCTGAGGTGAAATCATTATATATATTTCTCTATATTGTTATCCCGATCATCTGTCCACAAGATTCGTTCATTTTGAATGCAGATTTATCTTTAGAAAGCAGATGAACTTCTCCATCTCTTCTGTTTATTTCACCACTTTCGGTAACATCTAATATGAGGCAATTCGGATGCCGTATTCCACCTTGACTATTCCGAATTTATAGCGGATAATAAGAATTTAAATTTTACGGGGGTCACTATCAAAAATGATGAATTTGCCTGCACTTACTGACACGCTTGATGTGTATATGGCCGAGATAAATCAGTTTGCCATTTTAGAACCAGACGAAGAATTTAAACTGGCGGTGCAGTTTAAAAAATTCGGAGACATGAAATCAGCCGAAAGGCTCGTCACATCAAATCTCAGATTTGTAGTCAAGATAGCCCACGAATATAAAAACTATCGCGTAAGGCTTCTGGATTTAATTCAGGAAGGTAATATCGGGCTTATGCATGCCGTGAAAAAATTCGATCCCTACAAAGGGTATCGCCTGATTTCTTACGCAGTGTGGTGGATACGTGCATACATGCAGAACTATATTATTAAAAACTGGAGCCTTGTCAAAATAGGTACTACCCAGGCGCAAAGGAAACTTTTCTTCAAACTGAATCAGGTAAAAAAAAATCTGGAAAAGCTTTCTGCCGAAAATCCTGAGTTCAGGGAGGCGGCTGAGCTTCTCAATGTAAGGGAAAGCGATGTGGAAGAAATGAACCTCCGGCTTTCCAACAGAGATGTTTCGCTTGATGCTTCATTGAATGAAGAAGGAGAAGCTCTATTTGTTGATAAACTGGTCGATGAGAGTACAAGTCAGGAAGATATTTTGATTAAGAAGGAAGAGACAGCGCTTGTGAAAAAAAATATCGCCGGCGCACTGTCAAACTTAAATGAGCGTGAGAGCTATATTATAAAAAACAGAATAATGGTTGATAAGCCGCAGACCTTACAGGAAATAGGCGACAAATTCAATATTACACGAGAACGCGCACGACAGATAGAGAAGGAGGCCCTGAAAAAAATGCGGCTCGCAATTCCCTATGTGGGTAATACTTCAGAAGAATCAATTGCGACAGACTCGCAGAAAGTCCGAAAGGCTCATTTGTGAAACGGCTTCTCGCAATAATTTCGGAGGCAGGACATGAATCCAGGGGGTTAAAATTCTTCCATGTTCATGGCGGGATTTTCAAACCTCGTATATTCTCTTAAAAACACCAGCTTTATTTTCCCTGTGGGGCCGTTTCTCTGCTTGCCGATATCTATTTCGGCAAATCCCCTCTCAGGGTTATCTTCAGATTTGTTATACACTTCATCACGATAAATGAACATTATTACATCTGCATCCTGTTCGATAGCCCCTGATTCTCGAAGATCGGCAAGGTAGGGACGTCTGTCCGACCTCGTTTCGACCTGGCGGTTAAGCTGAGAAAGAGCGATTACAGGAACGTTCAATTCTTTAGCCAGAGATTTCAATGAACGGCTTATATCTGAAATTTCCTGTTCCCGCGGCATACCTGGATCGCGCCCTCTCATTAACTGAAGATAATCAAGCACAATAAGATCAAGTCCCTTCTCAGCCTTGAGTCTTCGGGCCTTCGCTTTCATTTCAAGAGCGGATATTGCGGGCGTATCATCTATATATATCGGTGCCTCAGAAAGTCTTCCTGCGGCCGTTGTCAATTTAGGCCAATCGATTTCCCCCAGAAATCCTTTGCGAAGCCGCTGAGAATCGACTCGAGCCTCTGATGAAAGCATCCTGAATGCAAGCTGCTCTTTGGACATTTCGAGAGAAAATATCGCCACAGGGATATTGTTTTCAATTGCCGCATGTGCTGCGATATTAACGGCGAATGCAGTTTTACCCATACTTGGACGACCTGCGATGATTATCAGATCCGATTTCTGAAGCCCCGACGTAAGTTCGTCCAGTTTACGGAATCCCGTCGATACACCGGTAATAAGAGATTTCTTTTCATAGAGTTTTTCTATAGTTTTGAAGCTGCTCTTGATTACTTCCTTTATCGGGAAAAAAGAAGGTTTTATCTTGTGTTCGGATATCTCGAAAACGGAATGCTCCGCTTCATCAAGAACGCTGTCGATATCGGCACCGATACCGTAACTTTTAGTCAGAATTTCCGTAGCCGCGCCTATCAATCCCCTCAGTATCGACTTTTCTTTTACTATCTTTGAATAATGGGTGATATTCGCAGCCGAAGGAACCCGGTCCACAAGAGAGGCAATATACGGTTCGCCCCCTATCCTGTCAAGCTCTCCTTTGTCTCGGAGCACATTACATAAGGTAATCAAATCAGCCGGTTCGTTTTTTTCTCCCAGATCAAGAATTGCAGTAAATATTTTTCTGTGTGCTTCGCTGTAAAAATCTCCCTTCTCCAGAATCTCAATGACATTGTTGATGGCATTATTATCAAGAAGAATGCCCCCCAGGACTGATTGTTCTGCGTCAAGATTCTGGGGAGGAACCCTATGGAGCGAGTAATCAATATCGTTCATTGATGCCTTTTTCTACTTTTCACCTATTACGTTCACTTTAATGGAACCGGTCACTCCGGAATACAGTTTTACTTTCACCTTGAATTCGCCGACACTTTTGATCGGCTCGTCAAGAACAATATTTTTCCTGTCTATTACCACACCTTGATCCTGAAGCGCCTCTTCAATATCACGCGACGTTACCGATCCGAAAAGCTTATCCTGCTCGCCGACTTTCCTCGAAAGAGTGATCACTACCCGGTCAAGCATCTCGGCCGTTGCCTGGGCTTTTCCTTTCTCTTTTTCGGCTTTTTCTGAGATTATCCTTTTTTCATGTTCCATAGCCTTGATATTCCGGGTGTTCGCTTCTACAGCCAAATCTTTTGGAATAAGATAGTTCCTTGCGTAACCGTCCGATACTTTTATTATGGTCCCCATTTTTCCCAGGGATTCTATATCTTGTTTCAAGATAATTTTCATGAATTTCATCCTTTCATATTCTACAACTCGGCATTATTTTTTTTATTTTTATCCAGATTCCTGAAGTCAAACCATATGTCTGCAAGCCCAAGACCTGCCACCAGCACAAGGAGAAGCTGTTGAATAAATATAATTGCATAGCCCGTCACTCTTAAAATTATCGGGATATTTTTGCGCCTGAAATAAAAAGAAATAACAGCAAACCCCCTCAGCATGTAGATGAAAATACTTATTATCAGAACGTTCATCCCGATTATTTTTATCGGATACCATGGAATAAAGAGGCTTGCTGCTGCAGCAATTACTACCCAGATTAAGCTATCGGGGCATCTCCAGCGGGATAAGTCGCCGAAGTCCGGATACCACATCCCCCTTCTCCGAAACAGCACCTCTCCCATAAGTATATTTATCCATACTGTAAACATTGTGCCCGTTACTGTAAGAGCCGGCAACAAAGAAAGAATTATTCCGGTTATCAGAGTCTTGCTTTTCCGTACGAGCTCAATCTGATCCGCAGAAACACCAGTTTGGGCATATAATTCGATATTCTCATTTACAGTTTCCGCAATATACTGAGTAATGAAAACTCCTGCCCCTTTTCCACTTACAATACCGTAGAGAATCACTGCTATTACGCTCATGAAAAGCACTGCCGCCGTTGAAATCGTCACAGTTTTTTCGATGGACATGTTTCGTCTTAATGTCTCAGACAGAATAATTCCAAGGGCGCCAAAGACGAAAAAAAACATCCAGGAATACGGGGAATTTACTGCCTGCAATACATGAGCGACAACAGCGAGAGCAATGATACACAGGGCAGCTCCCGGCACCCTTCCCAGTTTTGAATAGAAATACAGGACAGGGAAAGGTAGAAAAAAAACTCCAAGGGGGCTCAGTACCGGAACGCTCGCAACTGCAATAAAAACAACACAAAGGATACCAAACGCAACAAGAAAATCCCTAATTTATTCATCACCTCGCAGTGCTTTCAGATTTTGAGGATTTTTGCGGAAAAGCAATTTTATCATTCACTTGTCGTAAACGGCAGCAGAGCCAGATTTCTTGCCCTTTTTATCGCCACCGTCAATTCACGCTGGTGTTTCGCACAAGTCCCGGAAATTCTTCGAGGCAATATTTTACCTCTCTCAGTGATAAAATTCCTAAGGTTTTCAGGCTTTTTGTAATCAATTTTTAATGCCGAATCCCCACAGAACCTGCATATCTTACGTTTATGAAAAAATTTTTTCCTGGGACCTCCCCTCTGCCCCTGATTTTGACTGCTTTTGGATGGATATGCCATTGCTATTTCTCCTCTCCTTCCGATTCGTCTAAAGGCTCACTGGTAGATTCTTCGGAAGGCTGGGGGAGTGCCTCTTCCGCTTCTGTTTCTTCCGCTTCTGTTTCTTCTGCTTCTTGTTTTTCCTCGGAAATCTCCTCTTGCGGCTTTACTTCTTCGGATGCCGTTTCTTCTTCCCCCTCCGGTCCTTCTGCAACTGCTGCTTCCCCGGGCTTTTCGACTGCCGTTTCTTTCGCCTGTTCCGCTTCCTGTGCCTTTGCTATTTCTTTTTCAATTTCTTCAAGCTCTACTTTATCATGTGTTTTGACAGAGATGAATCTCATTACTTTATCATCAATCCTGAAATTTCTCTCCAGTTCGGACACGATCCGGTTATCACCTGCAAAATCGATGAGGACATACACGCCGTCTTTGCGTTTCTGGATCGGATACGCCAATCGCCTTTTGCCCCATTTTTCGATTTTAATGACTTTTCCATCCATTTTGGAAACAATGGATGTATAGCGTTCCAGTTGATTTTCGAATTCGTCTTCAGATAAGTCGTCAAAAGAAATGTAAACTACTTCATACCTTCTCAAGTTTTCAACCTCCTCTCGGCTCTATGACCCCGAACACCGGTCCGGGGAAGGAGTCCAACATTTTTTTTATTAAGAAAGGCTTTCTATACCATGAACACCGAGAAATCAAGTCATTTTTGGCAAAAGGATCATATCCTGCCGGAAATCGCCTGTCATGTTTCACAACGCGGCATTTACTCTTGTCGTTTACTGCCGCCTTACGGTATCTATTATTTCAGTTATTGGTTTTTTTTCTTGTTCTGATATGCGGAGTCGAGGAAAGAAGCCACAAAATATAAAAAAAATCACCTTTTTTCATCTATGAAAGTTTGACAATCTTCTCATGAGGATGTACAATCCGTTGCCTGCCCGGATATGGCACATATCGTTATAGAGGCGGCAGCAGCTATTGTTGCAATGCCAATTGTTACACCGGGTTACGGCATCGTGGGAGGGTCCATAAAATGCCGGTAACAATTCTTTCCGATGTATTGTTCTTTATCTTCACCTGCTTTCCAGGCCGGATCTTGATATACTCTCAAAAGATTACCTCTGCGGCTGATCTGAAAATGATTCTGAAAGGGAAAGCACCCGGTCTCTTTTTGTTACGGTATGACCGGACAGGAATAACAATATTTTTTTACACTTCTGTAACAAATGTAAAACAAATGTATCCGCAAAGTCACGAAACGAATAACTGCGATATTTTATGTACGTCCTTCAGGGTTCTTTCAGTATTTCATCTTGAGGAACGTCCACTAATCAGGAGAAAAATCTATGAGCGAACAATTCACTATCAACATCGACGGAAAGGAAGTCCGGGCAATGACCGGACAGACAATCCTGGAAGTGGCACGGGAGAACGGTATCTTTATACCGACACTTTGTCATTACAAGGGCACATCTAATGTAGGCGCATGCCGCGTTTGCGCTATTGAAGTTGAAAACGCGAGATCTCTTGTTGCAGCATGTACAATGCCGGTTAACCCGGGAATGATAGTCAGAACCGATACGGAGCGAGTCAAAAACGCCAGAAGACTTGTGGTCGAACTTTTATGGTCTTCCGGCGACCATAACTGTCTTACCTGTGAAAGTAACGGTAACTGCGAGCTGCAGGATCTGGTATACGAACTCGGCATCGAAAAGCCCCGGTTTACAATCGACCCCCCCGGCTATGATCTGGAACTTACCAACTCGATGATTGCAAGAGATCTCAATAAATGCATTCTCTGCGGGCGCTGTGTAAGAGCCTGTAATGAAATCCAGGTAAATGACGTTCTTGATTTTTCTTACAGAAGTTCTCACGCCAAGGTAGGACCAGCATTCGGTGCCGACTATATATCTTCGAATTGCGTTTTTTGCGGAGAGTGTGTCGATGCATGTCCGACCGGTGCAATTACCTTCAAAAGCGCCCGCTTTATGGGTCGCCCCTGGGAAACGGCAAAAGTCAAAACTACTTGCACTTATTGCGGCGTGGGCTGCCAGCTCGATCTTAATATCCATAATGGAAAAATTATCAAGGTGACGGGCAATCGTGAACACGGCCTGCCTAATGAAGGAAGCCTCTGTGTTAAGGGAAGATTCGGCATGAGTTTCGTCGATCACCCCGACCGGCTGAAAACACCTCTCATACGAAAGGAAGGCGAACTTCAGGAAGCAACCTGGGAGGAAGCCTATGACTATATTGCAGATAAACTCAAGATGATAAAATCCGAATTCGGATCCGACAGTATCGCCGGGCTTTCCTCGGCTCGTTGTTCTAATGAAGAGAATTATCTTTTTCAAAAATTTATGCGGGCGGTTATCGGCACGAACAATGTCGATCACTGCGCCCGTCTCTGACATTCGGTTACGGTGGCCGGTCTGGCCGCCGCATTCGGAAGCGGAGCAATGACAAATTCCATCGAGGAAATTGAACAGGCTGATGCAATACTTGCGATCGGAACCAACACTACCGAAAATCATCCGGTAATTTCATCAAGGGTAAAAAGGGCCGTCCGCAATCGGGGCGCCAAACTGATCGTAGTGGATCCTCGGGAAATCCCTCTGGTCAGGCATGCCGCCATTTGGTTGCGCCCTCAGGCAGGGACAAACGTAGCTGTCTTAAACGGGCTGATGAATGTGATCATCAGTGAGGGTCTCGAGGACGCAGCCTATATTGAAACGAGAACAGATGGATATGATGAGCTCAAGAAAACTCTTGCGAAATATACACCGGAATACGTCGAACAGATCAGCGGAGTGCCTGCCGAAGCCTTGCGAACGGCAGCCCGTATCTACGGAACGGCAGAAAAGGGGTCCATACTCTATGCAATGGGAATAACTCAGCACTCCCATGGAACTGAAGCCGTAAAATGTTGTGCGAATCTCGCCATGATTTGTGGCAATGTGGGGATCGAAGGGGGCGGCGTTAACCCGCTGCGAGGACAGAATAACGTTCAGGGCGCCTGTGATATGGGAGCACTTCCGAACGTTTTTACCGGCTACCAGCAGGTTGCCGACGAGAAGGCGCGGTCCAAATTCGAAGAGGCCTGGGGGGTCCCTCTTTCGGGACAGCCGGGACTCACGATCATGGAAATCATGAACGGCGCCCTTGAAGGAAAAATCAAGGCACTCTACATAATGGGCGAAAACCCTATGCTGAGCGATCCCGACCTCCATCACGTCCAGGAAGCCATGAAAAGTCTGGATCTTCTCATTTCTCAAGACATTTTTCTTAACGAAACCGGAGAATACGCTCATGTGGTACTTCCTTCGGCCTGTTTTGCGGAAAAGGACGGAACTTTCACTAATACAGAGCGCCGCGTCCAGCGTATCAGAAAAGCGGTCGAAGCCCCCGGAACGGCTCGTCCCGATTGGGCAATTCTCGCCGGTCTTGCAACACGAATGGGGTACCCGATGCAGTATCAGTCCGCTCATGAGATCATGAAGGAAATTAATTCAGTAACTCCAAGTTACAAAGGAATTACCTATGAACGTATTGAAGGAGTGGGTCTGCAGTGGCCTTGCCCGAACATTGATCATCCCGGCACAAAATACCTGCACAAAGATCAGTTTACCAGAGGCAAAGGAATTCTGACGCCGGTGGAATACAGACCCTCTGAAGAGCTTCCAAATGATGAATATCCGTATATCCTCACGACCGGGCGAGTTCTCTATCATTTCCACACAGCAACTATGAGCCGCAGAAGCACGGGACTGGTGGAAAGATATCCCGAAAGTCTGGCGGAAATAAACCCCAGGGATGCCGCCAGAGCCGGGATCGAAGAAGGAAAGATCATCCGTATTTCATCCAGGCGCGGAACAGTAAGCGTAAAGGCACATGTTACCGACAGGGCGCCCGAGGGAACGATTTTCATGAATTTTCATTTTAAAGAAGCGGCCGCCAACCTGCTTACGAATCCGGCACTCGATCCGACAGGCAAGATACCGGAGTATAAAGTGTGTGCCGTAAAAGTAGAGGCTGCATAAATTGATTCGGCCTTTTGCTGAACCCTGCCACTGTTGGCAGGGTTCAGCGAATCGTTTTCTGCGATGAAATATCAGGTAAATCGAAAGAATGAAGATGTTTCTACTGTGAAGCGGCAACTCATTTATAGTACGATGTGTCTGCACAATGAGCTTTTAATTATCTGTGCCGGTTCTCATAAATAGAACACGCAAGGAGGCAGCAAAAATGGCAAAATGGCAGTACAGAACAAGCATCCTCGATCTGGATGCGGTGATCCCTCCCGACAAAATCAAATGTGCCGAAACAGGCGCATGCATGATTGATGACCTGCCCGGATCAGGGATAGATGTGATGAAAAAACTGCTCGACAAAGAAGGCGAACTGGAATGGGAACTGGTCCAGTGTCAGATGCACGGCGGCAAATTGCTGTGTATCTGGAAAAAAGAAATAAAAGAGGCATTTGTCAGTTAAAAGAAAACAACCGGCATTTCTCATTCACTGATCAGGAAACCGGTCTATTGTTGAGTTCAAACGATTAATAAATTACGGAGGTTATTTATGGCTTTCAATGCCCCGGCGAAAATGGTGGCTCTTGTCGGAAATGCGGGAGTCTACAAATCAAAGCTTTCGGTCTTTCAATTTCTTATTAGAGGTTTCATGGCCGGCGCCTACATTGCAATAGGTGGCGCCCTATGCACCGTATGCATCACGGGAGTGGGTCCTCACTTGGGTGAAGGAATCGCCAAGCTTATTGGCGGTGCTGTATTCCCCGTAGGTCTGATTGCGATCGTTCTCACGGGTATGGAACTTTTTACAGGTGACTGCATGATTGTTCCTATGGCTGCAATGATGAAAAGAGTTACCTGGGGTTCTGTCATCAAAAACTGGATCTGGGTATATATAGGAAACATAGTGGGATCTTTTTTCTATGCCTATATCATGGCAGTCGGGCCTTTCGTGACAGGACAAGCTGATGGAACAATGGCGGTCAATGCCTTTGGCATGTCGGCTATAGGAATAGCTGCAGGGAAGATTCTGCCCTATAAAGCGGTTGGAGCAGCCGGTCTATGGTCGTGCTTTATCAAGGCTATTGGCTGTAACTTTCTTGTAAATATCGCAATCCTTCTCGCCATTACCGCAGACGATGTAATCGGAAAATTCTTTGGTATCTGGTTTCCAATCATGGCCTTCGTTTCATCAGGATTTGAACACTGCGTCGCTAATATGTATTTTCTTCCTGCGGGGAAATTTCTCACGGACTGGTATCCGGCAGTGGTGGAAAAAACAGGAGGAATGCTTCAGGCAAATGGCGGTCTCGGATGGTCGGATGTCTGGCTCTGGAACATTTTCCCCGTGACACTCGGAAATATTGTAGGAGGCTTTTTATTTATCGGTGTTGCATATTTTCTGATGTTCAGAAAAGAAGTCCCTCAGGAATGATCAGTCTGGGAATAGACGAGCAGATATTTCTCATATCAGCGTACGCCTGGATTGAGTAATTTGTTGAAATTTTCCCTCATTCCGGGATGCTGAGGATGATGTTTTTGCTTTTTGTATTTTTTGAGGATCATTACGTTGTCTGCCCTGACCTGGTTTGTATTTTTTATTTCTTGTGTGGCGGTTGCCTTTCATTTTTCACAAACGAAAGATGAGGTATTTCTGCTGTATGCAATTCCTTCGCTTGCTCTTTTAATAATAATCCCTCTCACACTTTCGTGGATGAGCAGACGAAGTTTTGCACAGGCCCGGCTTGAGCATGGCCCGCGCGCCCGTTCTGTCAGAATCGACAGAATCGATTCCAATATGGTAGGTACAGTGCTTAAGATTAAAGGAAAGGTTGAAAAAATAAGTTTCAAATGGCTTAACAGACCTCATTTTCATCTTAAGGACGAAGGTGCTGCGATAAGGGTTGTCATGTTCACCGCCCCCGCACAAAATATACGAATAGGCGACCGTGTCGAGGTGCTTGGAATAGTCGTGCAACACCTGCTCACAAAAAAAAAGCCGATTGTATCGGCCGTAAGTATTGCAAAAATAGAAGATACCTGAGGAGGTTCAGATCATGGATTCGAAAGAAGCTCGCTTGGCCTTTGGATTTCTGCTATTTGGCCTGGCCCCGCTGTTCGTAACTGCAGGAGGGGCCGGTCTGGGTGCAGTTCTTTTTATTATCGGCATGCTGATTTCTTTTTCTTCGGCATTTGCGTAAAATAGAAGAGGGAGCGGATACCAGATAATTACCGCTCCCTCTCGCGCTTGATTCTTGCTGCTATATACTTCCTGTATGCAGCGTGTTAGTCTCTCTTATGCCGTCACTCCTGCGAATTTTCTGGTTTTCTTTTTCAGTCTGCTTATCCTGCGCCTTATCTGCTTTATACCCGCCTTATCTGCCTGGCTTCTAAGTTCCTGTTTTTTTTCTCTCAGTTGCCTTATTTTATTCTTTATTTCTATTACGGTAGCAGTGGTTTTTTGGCGTGTCTTTTTGACCGGAATGCCTCTTGCAACTTTGATAGCCGTTATCAAATCCGCCTTTTTCATTGCGCTTACGCCTTCGAGTCCGTCGATGCCGAGGGCGATTTCCCGCAGGTCCTTCACCGTCATTTTCTCAAGAGGTTTTTCTTCAGCCATTATCTCTCCTTTCCTTATAGGTGATTGTGCTTGCTGGGACTGAAGGTTAATTACTACTCCCCCTTTTACAATGTGACGGCCCCGCAAATATCCATGTGCGGCGTTGCGCTTCATCCTTTCAACTGCGCATACGTCTTCCTGCTACTCTCATCCTTGATTTCGCGTACCCTGCCCTTGTGGAGCTTTTGCTCAACCGTCTCAAATCGTATGGTTTTCCGAATTTCCAGTCCATCATACTTGCTTGCTGCTCTGTTTTGTTTAGCCTCTAAACAATCACAGGTCTTTTAGAAGGCTAACACTCACACATACCTTCAGCCATCAGCATTATACTTATGTATAACAAAGGACTTTTACAAAATCAAATCCGATTTACAGCTTCCTTTTGTGCTTAACCGGCGGTCATTAAAGTGATATATGGCGCTTGATTTCAAAATGATAATAAGTAAAATTTTTTTACGGCGGTGCATGAAAAAAAGGGAGTACCCCGGCTTTACATCAAGGATCAAGATGGCAAACACAGATAAAAAAAGTCAGATAGAACAGCGAATCTCTAAAACGTTGCGGAAGGACAGATTTGCCCTTCTTTCTGCCTACGGCCGCATAAAGAATTTGAAGAGGAAAAAAATCGACCAATCGATGATTGATCGAGAAATGAATGTCTTTAAAAAGAAACTGGAAAGGGCAGAACAAAGCCGTCATGCAAGAATTGCAGGGCTTCCCCGCGTCACCTATCCCGCCGAACTCCCAATCACAGAAAAACGCGAAGAAATAGTTGAAGCAATTCGCCGTCATCGGGTCATTGTGGTTACCGGCGAAACGGGTTCGGGAAAAACGACTCAACTGCCTAAAATGTGCATCGAAGCAGGCTGCGGAATAGAAGGAGTTATAGGCTGTACCCAGCCGCGCCGAATAGCAGCTCTTTCAATTGCTCGCCGGCTTGCTGAAGAATTGGGGGAACCTGCAGGACGATCGGTGGGATACAAGATCCGGTTTAACGACAGGACGGACCCGAGAGGTTATATTAAGTTTATGACCGACGGAATTCTGCTTATGGAGGCACAGTCCGACAGGCTTCTTTACAAATATGATACTTTGATAATAGATGAAGCCCACGAACGCAGCATAAATATCGACTTTATTTTAGGGATACTGAAGGGGCTTATTGAAATCAGAAAGGATCTCAGACTTATCATTACATCTGCGACTATAGATCCTCAAAAATTTTCATATTTTTTTAATGATGCTCCGGTGATAGAAGTTTCCGGGCGAATGTATCCGGTTGAAATCCGATACCGTCCGGTTTTTAATTTCTCTGAGGATGATTCAGAAGCAAATCTGGTAGATGCTGCCGTGAAAGCGGTAAAGGAATTAAAAAAAGAGCATCGCCAGGGCCACGCACTGATTTTTATGCCGACAGAACAGGATATAAGGGAAACGTGCGAAGTTCTGGAAGGGAAAAATTATAAAAACAGTATAGTACTGCCCCTGTTCGGCAGGCTTGCCGCGGCAGACCAGGAAAGGATATTTTATCCTACCAGAGAAGATAAATTAATCGTCGCCACTAACGTGGCCGAAACTTCGATCACAATTCCGGGGATCCGTTACGTTGTTGATACGGGACTGGCAAGAATTTCCGAATATAATGCTGCAACAAGGACGAAAGGACTTCCGGTTAAACCTGTCTCCAGAAGCAGTGCATTACAAAGAGCGGGCCGCTGCGGCCGTATGCAGAGCGGTATCTGCGTACGGCTTTATTCGGAAGAAGATTACGAGGAGCGTCCTCTTTTTACTCCGCCTGAAATCCTTCGTTCGAATCTGGCTGAAGTGATATTAAGGATGATGATTTTGAAAATCGGGGATATGTCCGATTTTCCCTTTATTGATCCTCCCCGGCCTAAGGCGGTAAAAGACGGCTATGATATTTTAAAGGAACTTGGCGCCATTCGAGCCGCCGAAAAAGGTTTTGTTCTTACCGGCCGCGGGAAGGAAATGGCCCGTCTGCCTCTTGATCCGAGAATCGCACGCATGATTCTGGAAGCTGAACATCAGAAATGTGTTGATGAGATCCTTATCATTGCAGCAGCGCTTTCCATTCAAGATCCCAGGGAACGCCCTTTTGAAAAAGAAGCCGCCGCTGATGAGGCACACCGGTGTTTTCAAAATCCTTCATCGGATTTTGCGGCGTTTCTCACCATATGGAAGCAGTATCATACAGCTGCTGAAACAAAAAAAACTAAAAATCAGATGAGAAAATTCTGCCGTGAAAATTTCCTTTCATACCGCAGAATGAAAGAGTGGTGCGATATATACGAGCAACTGGGGCAAATATTGAATGAAGGCGGAAGCAACTACAAAAAGGGCAAGAAATCTCCTCATAAAGGAGAAGCTTTTTATGAAGCGGTGCACAAATCGATAATTGCAGGATACCTCTCCCAGACAGGTCTAAAGAAAGAAAAAAACATTTACCGTACCGCACGCGGTCAAGAGGTAATGATCTTCCCTGGTTCCTGTCTTTTCAATAAAGGCCACGACTGGATAGTCGCGGCTGAAACGGTCGAAACTTCAAGAGTTTTTGCCAGAACTGCTGCATGTGTCAAAAGTGAATGGCTTGAAGAAACTGGAAAAGAATTCTGCCGGTATCATTACAGTGAACCGAGGTGGGACCGTGAGAGAGGAGAAGTAATAGCCTCTGAGCAGGTAACACTTTACGGGCTTCCTCTGGTGGCAAACAGAATCGTTTCTTACGGCAGAATTAATCCTGAAGAGGCAACTGAAATATTTATCAGGCGTGCTCTCGTAGAGGGAGATATCGATACTCCCTTTTCTTTTCTCCAAATTAACAGGAAGCTGATACATACAGTAGTGACAATGGAAAATAAAATCAGAAGACGTAACATTCTGGTTTCAGATGATGATTTAACAGAATTCTACAAAGAGCGTCTGGGCATTGTTTTTGATATCAGGACACTTAAAAAAATCGTCAAAGACAAAAATAATGACGATTTCTTAAAAATGACAGAGGAAGACATTAGAAAATATCTCCCTGAAGAGGACATCCTTGCACGATATCCGGATACCATAGTGCTGGACAGAACCCCTCTTCGGGTTACGTACCGATTTTCACCGGGCTCGGCAAAAGACGGTGCCACCATCCGGATTCCCACTGAATTCATTGCGAATGTTCCTTCCGATTCGGCCGATTGGCACATACCGGGCCTTTTAGAAGAAAAGATCACAGCATTGATTAAAGGGCTTCCGAAAGAGTACCGGAAGCAACTTATTCCAATATCCCGCACCGTTCAAACCGTGATCGAAGAAATTACATCCGGTTCAGAAAAGGGTTCTCTTTTAGCGGAACTTGCAAAGGCCATTCACAAGAGATTCGGAGTTGCCGTACCGGCAACTGTCTGGCCCGCAGAAAGCATTCCGGAACATCTTAAAATCCGTTATGCCTTAACTGACAGGCGAGGCAAAGTGTTGAAAGCTTCAAGAAATATGGATGATTTAAAGGAACACGCACCGAAGGAAAAAGAGTCGCCCCTGTTTGAGAAAGCTCTGGCAGAATGGAAAAAAGAAGGACTTGCTGCTTGGAATTTTGGAGATATTCCCGAAAGAATTTCTATTGGCGGCAGCACACGAGGCATCCCATCAGTCGCCTATCCGGGGCTGGAAGACGAAAGGACATCCGTTTCGGTCACATTGTATCATAGCGAAGAAGAAGCACGCGGTGAACATGAAAAAGGAGTAAAGCGGCTTTATCTTCTCCAGTATTCCAAAGAACTTAAATATCTGCGTCAATGCCTTTCTCTTCCGTCGGATTTAAAAGCGGTAGCGGCGTATTTCAGGGGAAAAGAAAAATTTGAAGAAGCTCTCTTCAATAAAGCGCTTTGCCTGCTGGTCGATTGCACTACAAGAAATCAGAAAGAATTTCATCTTAATCTGGAAAAGGCACGTTCCCGAATCCATGAAACGGCACATTCCATTATTACAGTTATAGAACCTGTCTTTCGCTATTACAATGATTTGAGGCGCACCCTTAATGATCTTGAAGAATCAAGATTGACAAACAAAAAAGCTCTTTCCTTTATAGAAGAAATAAGAAAGGAATTACGAATCCTTATACCGGATGATTTTCCAAATCGCTATGATGTCGGAACTCTGTCCCAACTGCCGCGCTATATTCGTGCTCTGGCTGTCAGGGCGGAACGGGGCATCGTTCATCTGGAAAAAGACAGCATAAAAGCCGAAAAACTTCGGTTCTACACGTCAATCTTGCAAGAGATAGAAAATACTCTTCCCTCTTTTACATCAAAAGAAAAAAAGCAAGCGATCGAGGACCTGCGCTGGATGATTGAAGAGTACAAGATATCACTTTTTGCACCTGAAATAAAAACACTCTCACCGGTATCGCCCAAGAGGCTAAATAAAAAAATCGAAGATGTGCAAAAAATGATTTGAGCCGGATTACCTGATGCTACTCGCACCGCCCTCGATACGTGCTCGTTTGCTCATCCGGCTGCCGGGGAAAGTCTTTATTTTTCTTTCCGATTTTTTTCAATGCTTGACAAGGCCTCACTCGCAGACATATAAGGCTTTTTAAAATGCGTGCGCTTCTTAACATTCCCTTTTCACGACAGATTGCAGGATTCTGAGCATGAGGTACATAAAAAAACTGTTTTTACTATTATACAGCCTGCTGAAGAAACTGGTAATTGTCATCAAAACCCATTTTATTTTGATGGAAGTTAAGATATTAGTTGCAGGACTGGCAATGACCTTTTTTGCAGGACTTTATCTTGTGTATCTCTTTTTCGCTGATCCCGATCTCTACAAAACCCTTGTTTCTACTGCACTTATTCATATCATGGGCGGAAGAGCACTGGGAATCGCCACATGTCTTTCTGCGGGAATCCCCCTTCTTAAGACAATTTTTTGCAATCTATACCTGGAAATAGTAATCGTTCTTATCGCATACAGTATTGTGGTCTTGTTCATGCGCAATGTCCTGCAACCTAAACTTTTTCATAAAGCAGTAAGGCAGGCGGAACTGACGGCCCAAAGCCAGAAAACGAGAATTAAGAAATATGGAGCAGTAGGGCTTTTTATTTTCGTTATGTTTCCTTTTTTTATGACAGGCCCTGTAATAGGCTCAATAATCGGATACCTTCTCAACTACAGAGCGATAAATAACTTTCTCATCGTGTTTGGAGGCACATTTACTTCCATTATCGTGTATGCTCTTTTAGGAAACCGTATGCTAAAATTCATAAATTCCTACATTCAAGTTGATACAGTAAAGACATGGGGAGCAACTATAGCCGCAATGCTGATTTTAATCTTTCTTATTTATCACTTGAAAACCATCCGTCAGTACGTAAATAAGAATGGAAGTAAAAAAGAAACCGGCTGCGAGTAAGGACAACCGTTATTCATCCGGCTCGTATGAACCGTCTTCCCTGTGGACCTCTCGCCCTGTAAGGGGTGGAATGAATACACATACCAGACGCATATCGCTTTCTTTGGCCCGCAGAAGGTGACGGTCATGTTTGTCCAGCGCATAAAGAGTGCCTGGAGAAATCGGAATTATTTCTCCAGTATCCGCGAGCTCAACTTCACCTTCACCTTCTATACAATATACTGCTTCAAGATGATGCGTATACCAGATCGGCGTTTCCGTCCCTGCAAATATGATCGTCTCATTGAAAGAAAAACCCATACCGTCTTTTTTCAGCAGTAAACGCCTGCTCACCCAGTTGTTGTTTTCGGCATATACTTCACGCTCGGTCCCCTTGATCTCACCGACCTTTTTAACCAACATTAAAAAAAGCCCCCTTCATCATATCTTCTTTTTTCTCCAAACAGGCCTCGATGGAATCGCCGATTATTTCCACTCCCTTGCGAAGAAGTTCTTCTTCAATCACAAGAGGCGGCAGAAACTTAATTACATCGTTCTTTGCCCCTGCCCTTTCGATCACCAATCCTCTTTCGAAGGCTTCCGCGGTAACGGCACCGCTGAACCCCTGCTGCGGAAATTGAAGTCCGTATATGAGGCCCCTGCCCCTCATTTTTACACCAAGATGATCATAGGTATCAACGATGCGTTCGAGTTCTTCCTTGAGAATCCTTTCACGATAAAGTATGGCATCGGAAAAATCGTTATTATCCCAATAACTCAGCAGCTCTGTCGATGCGACAAACGCGAGGTTGTTTCCTCTGAATGTTCCCGTATGTTCGCCGGGCCTCCATTGATCAAGTTCCGGTTTCATCAAGACGAGCGCGAGCGGCAATCCGCCGCCAATCGATTTGGACAGAATCACAATATCAGGATTAACGCCTGATTCCTCGAAGCTGAAGAATGTTCCCGTTCTACCGTTGCCCACCTGAATATCGTCAACAATAAGCAGCACATCGAAATCTCTGCAGACCTGTTCGATAGCCTTTAGCCACTGCATACTTGCGACATTCACGCCGCCTTCGGCCTGTACTGTCTCCAGAATAACTGCAGCGGGAAGATCGACACCGCTGCTGCTGTCTTCCAGAAATTTTCGCAAATAAAGCGCCGTATCTGTACCGTCTCCAAAATATCCGTCGTAGGGCATAAATGTTACATTCGCCCGGTTTATAAACGCCTCGTCACGATAAAAGGCATTTCCGGTAATGGCCATTGATCCCATCGTGAGGCCGTGAAATCCATTCGTAAAAGAAATGACATTTGATCGCCCTTTTACCATACGGACAATTTTCAGTGCTGTTTCTACAGCATTTGTTCCTGTGGGCCCGCAGAACTGCACCTTATAATCAAGATGACGCGGCTGTAAAATGGTATGGCTGAGCTTTTCCAGGAATTTCTTCTTGGCTGTCGTAGCCTTGTCCAGCCCATGAAGAATTCCGTCATTTTTTATGTACTCAATAAGCGCCTCGTTTACGGCAGGATTATTATGCCCGTAATTTAATGTGCCGGCGCCTGCAAAAAAATCTATATACTCTTTCCCCTGCTCGTCATAGAGCTTCGACCATTTGGCGCTTGAGAATACGGTGGGGAAATGACGTACGTAACTGCGCACCTGTGATTCCAGTTGTTCAAAAATTCTCATATCATTCTCCTTTATGTGCTTATAGAGGACCGATGCGAAGAAGAATTTCCTCTTCATGCGAATCATCGCAAAAAAGATCCTTCGTCATGTAACGCATCGTACGACAGGATGTTTCATGCATTTCTGCAAAATTTTGGAAAAAGCGAAGAGAAGAATCATTTGAAGGCGTGACTGTCGTTTCGATGTAAGATGCCCACGGTGCGCCCTCAGAAATAAGGCGATCGAGCATCTGCCCGGCAATCCTCCGGCCTCGCATATCTTTATGCACCACCACCTGCCATACGAAAAGCGTATCCTGTTTTTCCGGATGGCGATAGGATGAAATAAAACCTGCCAATTGCGATCGATATTCTGTCAATATGCATGTCTTACTGAAATGATCGCATAAAAGAAGGTAGCAGTAGCATGAATTCAGATCCAGTGGAGGCGAATTTTTTATCAATTCGTATACAGCCCTGCCGTCTTTTAACCCCGGTTGTCGAAATGAAAGAGCTTTCAATCCTCGTTCGCCTCATGTCTTTCAATATTTGCTGTCCTTTATATGCTTTCAGTTGAAACATTTTATACACTAATTATATGCTCTTTGTCAAGTCCGCACTGTAATTAACGACAGGATTTCTCATACTCGCTTCAAGTACCCTGTTCAGGATGCTTGACTTATGGAAGGCTATACTCCTATAATTTAACTATATTTGAAGAAAACATCAGCGTCTGAAGATATCACGTCGAATCTGAATAAAAAATCCGCGCTTATTGTGTACGGTTTATTTCAAGCTGAATCTTTCTACCTCCTCATTACTATAAAAAAAAGCCGAAGGATACTGATATGGCGCACATGAGCTTTTCATGAATTCTACAATAAGAAAATTATCCCGTATCGCTTACAATCCGGCTGTTCTGAAGGCAGTAATTTTCCTGCTTTTCATTGTTGCAGCGGTTATCCTGATTAACTTTACACCGGCGCAGGAATATTTCTCGGACGAAGCGCTCGAACGCCTCATGAAAAGGGCCGGCATATGGGCGCCCATTGTATATGTAGCGGTGTATATAATAGGCGTGTGCCTTTTTGTACCTGCAACACTCCTTACCGTAGTCGGCGCAGCCATTTTCGGAGCCTATTGGGGCTTTCTTTACGCCTGGGCAGGGGCCTTGCTTGGCGGAGTAGCCAGTTTCCTGATCGGCCGGACGCTGGGCAGGCAGTTTGCACAATCTCTTATCGGAAACAGGCTGAAAAAATACGATGATGCAATTGAACGAAACGGCTTTGCCACGGTACTGTACCTTCGGCTCATCTACTTGCATTTCACTGTCATGAATATGGGTATAGGGCTTACCAAAATAAAATTTTGGGACTATTTCTTCGGCACGGCACTCGGAATCGTACTGGGAACATTCATTTTCACCTATTTTGTCGGACTATTGCGAGAGGCATGGATAACCGGCAATTGGGAAATACTTATTTCCGTAAAAATGTTTTTCTCAATCTGCCTCGTGATTTTTTTATTATTTGTCCCGAAGATCGCAAAAAAGATTAAAGGTGAAAGCGAATGATCGCGACAAGATACATTAGTAGAAAAGCCCTTCTTCCATATTATTTCATGGATTCACTCAATGCTCCAGAATGGGGCAGCCGATTGCCTGGCATGCCGCCATTGAGCCAAGACTGTCTTCCACGTGCTCAAAGCCATTTTGTTTTAAAATGGAAGCAGCAATAATAGCCCGCTGCCCGCTGCCGCAGAATGTAGTGACCGGCTTTTCTTTCGTAATTTCACTCAGCCTGTCGGGTAGCTCGCCCAGATAAATATGAACCGCTCCAGGCAAACGACCCTCGTTATATTCATCAATCTTTCTGACATCCAGAAGCGTGAAATTGTAATCCGACTGGATCCGGCGGACAAGTTCCGTTGCATGTACGGCAGGTATTCTATCGTATTTACGGCCGCTTACTTGCCACGCATGCAATCCTTCCTCCAAGTATCCAATCACATTATCATACCCCATACGGACGAGAAAACGAACTGCCGTTTCAACATCTTCATAGCCTGCTGTGATTAAACCTATCCCCTTATCGTAATTAACGAAATACCCCGCAAAACTCGGGATCATTTCCAGGGGGATTGCAAGGCTTTCCGGAACGAACGATCCCGCAAAAGCCTCCGCGCTTCGGGTATCGATTACAAGCATTCCACTATTCATCTTCTTTTCAAATTCCGACGGACTCATGGGTCTCGGCCTGGGAAGCTCGCAGAGTTCAGGTGCTCCTTTTCTATTGAAGATCTCCATTTGCTTGAAATATGGCGGCTGATAGTGGTGTTCATTTACTTTGAACAGGATGAAATCTTCTTTCTTCTTTTTTTGCAATAAAGGATTATGTTTCCTTTCGTAACCCAATGTAGAAAATTCACGGTCAGCCATGCCGGCGCCGCAGACCGAACCGGCCCCATGGGCAGGATAGATGATTACGTCATCTCCAAGAGGAATCAGCTTTTTGAAGACACTCTCGTAAAGTAGTCCGGCAACCTCTTCCTTTCGATCGGGGAAAAAATCGGTTCTTCCCACGTCTCCTATAAAAAGAGCATCGCCGGTGAATACCCCGATCGGTTCTTCGGAGAAGCTCGTGTCGCTGAGGGCAATGGAAATACTGTCAAAGGTATGCCCCGGCGTCTCGAGAATTTTGAATACGAGACTGCCGATTTCGAACCGATCTCCTTCCGAAACCGGGTTGCCGTATTCAAAATCGGTGGCCTTGCCGTGATAAATTTCCGCACCCGTACGCCGGGCAAGATCAAGCGATCCGATAACGTAATCTTCATTGCGGTGTGTCTCGAAAATATGGGTAATCGCCGCACCTTTGCTATAGGCGATATCGACATATTCCTGGCTGTCCCTGCGCGGATCGATTACTGCTGCCTTTCCGTTATGCCCGACGATATAGGACAGGTGAGCCAATCCTTCCGAACGGACCGTTTCAAGAAACATCTTTCCCATCGTGCTCTCCTTTTTTATCCCTTCATGTTTTGATTTCTCGTGTCGAGTCTCTTTCGAGAATAACGGCCACTGCCGCCGTCGCCGCCGCCATGCCTGCAACCCATAACAGCGGATTTGTACCGGTAAGTTCCGGCAATGTGGGAGCTCCGGCATCGCCCTTTTCCAGAAGCGTCTTGATCTTCGGATACAGGGTTATATAGGCAGCGGCACCTGCAACCATCCCAAGGGCTCCTGTCGCGGCATCCTTATGTCCCGCACCGAGAGCGGCCATACCGGTTCCCGGACAGTAACCAAGCATCGCCATCCCGGCCCCGAATGCGGTACCGCCCAAAAGGATTCCTCTTGTATTAAGAGGTTTAATTGTAGACGGCGCGAGACCGGACCGATTGAGAATGTGAGCCCCTGCGGCGCCAACGGCTGATGCTGTTGCCATTATTTTGAATACCGATGAATCTGAAGCGTGCAGCTGCCCTGAAATTGCCCCCGGGTCCGCTGCACGGCCTTTGTGCAGCAAAAATCCGAAGATCATGCCGGTACCCGCTCCGAGCAAAATTTTACCGATCGTATCTCTTTTCATTTCTTCCTCCCGAAGAATGCCTTCGATACTATCGCACCCGATGCAAAAATAACGGGGACAAAAAGCCAGCTTGACGCGGCGAACTGCATTGTGCCGCTTATCCCGTGACCGCTTGTGCACCCGTTAGCCATCCTGGCGCCCAACATCATAAGAGCGCCCCCGCCGAATGCCGTTGCATACCGCAGTGCCCCCGAATGCTCCTCCTTTTGGGCACTGATTTCCGGCATCCTGGAAGAATTTTTTTCGGCGGAAAGCCGGGCACTGAGCATACTTCCGAAAACGACGCCGGCAACGAGCCCCGTCTCCCAGTCTATTTTCGGCGTCTCTTCATGTGTTCGGGCATACTCATTTACCGCCTTTTCAGGAAGGATCTTCCCGGCTGCCAGCGCAACGGCATTCTCAAAGGCACTTGTAATCCCGAGGGGCCTTTTCGCCGTAAGCATCGCAGCCGTTTCCAATGCGCCGATGGCCGCCCCCACCGTATAGGGCGACCACGATTTCTTTTGTAATGCCTCCATCCGGCTCCTCCTTTCTATTTTTCACCTAATATTAATCCGCCAAACGGGAAGAAAAAGAAATGGGGTCTAGTATGTATTTGGCTGCGAGGCTGATTGAAATAAAACGATTTTTTCAAATCAAAACGACAGCTGCGCCCGTATCCCGAATACCCAGAGGTCATCGCTGGCTCTATCGCCATTTCCATTTCTCACCCATTGGACATCCGGCGAGACATTCAGGTGGTCATTCATTTTTACAGTATAATAAATTTCGAGATGATGCTCGTTGCCAGGATTATTTCCATTTGACCGTTTCAGTTCTTTCCAGTCATCCCCCGGGACAGCCATTCCGTACGCCATGCCAAAGGCATCGCTTTCCCGACCATATGGATTCCCTGTAAATTGAAATCCGGCACTGAAGGCATGCTCGATCTGGGAGACACTGCCGCACTGCCAGCCGTATCTTGTAAAGATTGTCAGAAATTCCAAAACCTCCTGATCGAAAGAAAGGCCGAAACCGTAATTATGAGCGTCAGTTTTTGAAGAATCGAGCAGGTGCTCGTGATCCGTGCCGTTCAACCAGCCGTATATCCTGTAGTTGCCTTTACGGTCCGTGAAACGGGGACTGAAAGAGATTTCGGTTATGGTAAAAATATCGTCAAGCGCGCTGTCCCAGTCACCGTCGGCATCTGCCGCGCCTATGCCTATTTCCCAACTATCAACTGGAGCAACCCATATCATGGCCCCGGCACCGTTGTCATTGGGAAATTCAACTGCCACATTGTTGACGAATCCGGTTGAAAGGAACTGATCCGTCTCGCTGTTTGAAACTGCATTTGTATCGAAATCTGTCGTGAGATCGATTTTGCCGCCTCGAATCCGCACTCGATTATCACACCAGATGTGTTCATACCAAACTTCAGAGGGCCTGAGATTCTGATTATCGTCCGCATCATCGTTGAAACCCGACAAAGCAGGAATATCTCCGTCAATGCCATCTCCGGCACCGGATTCAAAAAGCATGTAAAAACAGTCGTTTTCCGAAACAGGAATGTATAATTCCAGATCGATGGACAGGGAAGCTTCGGTTATATCTCCTTCAGCACTTACCCGCTCTGTTGCACCGGAAGAACTCTGAAGCACGCCGGTAGCCCCTATTGCTACATCCATTTTCTCATACCAGTACGTTTTTTCGTCTTCTTGCTTTTGTAGTCCTTGTTGCTCAGCCGCTTTTTCTATGTATGCACGTTTATCCTTTATCGCTTCGATCTCCTCCCTGGATACCTGCGTAACAGAAAACGCCGGCACGGCTGCAAAAGATATCAGAAGTCCAGCAATCATCGATACTGCAACACTATTCATCGTCAACTCTCCTAATCATAAGATCTAATCGTATTTTGCCTGTAATTCATCGGTTTTTATCAATCGGCGCCGTGTCCCCGTTACTTTTTGAAAGTTCCTTGGATGGACAGTCAAGGCAATCTCCGGCACAGCCACAGCATCCGTTTTTGCCTGTAAAGATACGGTACAGCGATCTGGCCGCCATGACGACAACAAGTGCCACAATTCCTCCAACAATTAAAAATTCCGGCATAACGCCTCCTATTGTGTCCCGAGGCCGATCAAACTCCCGGCCTGAAAGACAAGCATTGTCAACACGAACGCTAAAAGAGTAAGACCTCCGAGTTGAAACAGAGCCCATCGCCAGGAATTGCTCTCCCTCATCGTTATGGCGATTGTGGCCATGCAAGGTGCACTGATGAGGCAGAACAGCATGATGCAAAAGCCGACCAGCGGAGTATAGGCGCTCCTGAGCTTTTCTCTGAGTGTTTCCGATTCTTTATCCGCATCGCCCACGGAATACATGATACCCATTTGTGCGACAAAGACCTCTTTGGCGGCAAAGGCTCCGATGAGCGCCGTGCCGATCTTCCAATCGAACCCCATGGGTTTCAAAACCGGCTCAAGCCCATGCCCGATGCGTCCGGCGATGCTTGTGCGAAGCGCCGCCTCCGCCTCTTTATTTTCGATCGAGGCAAGCCTTCGTGCCTTTTTTTCATCTGTCATATTCCCAATTGTTATTTCCTGCCGCATCATTTCGAATCTCGCCGCCTCACCGGCCGGCAAACCTGGAAATGCAGTCATTGCCCACATTACAATTGAGATGCCGAGAATGATGGTACCAGCTTTTTTTAAGTACAGACGACCCCGTTCCCACACATGGATCAGCACACCTTTGAGCACCGGCAGTCTGTAAGGAGGAAGTTCCATAACAAAGGGAATGGATTCACCTTTCAAAACCGTGCTTCGAAGAAGTTTCGCTATTATTACTGCAAGCAGAATTCCTATTATGTAAATGCCGAAGAGCATGGGCGCATGCCACATCTGGGGGAAAAATGCGGGTATAATAAGTGCATAAATCGGCAAACGTGCGCCGCAGCTCATAAGAGGAATAATCATTATTGTCGCAATCCTGTCCCGCCTACTTTCCAGCGTCCGTGTCGCCATTATTGCGGGAACGGAGCAACCGAATCCGATAAGCATTGGAATAAAGCTTTTGCCATGCAATCCGATCTTGTGCATCATTCTGTCCATAATAAATGCTGCGCGGGCCATATAGCCCGAATCCTCTAGAATTGCGATTGCAAGAAATAACAAGAGGATATTGGGCAGAAACACTATGACGCCTCCGACCCCTCCAATGATGCCGTCTATCAAAAGCGACTTCAGCAGACTGGACGATTCTGCGGGCCACCAACCCCCGATGACCCCGCCCAGCCATCCGAAAAAATCCTCAATCCATGTCATCGGAGGATTCCCCAGAGTAAAAGTCAGATGAAAAGTTAGGTACATAAGTCCAAGAAAAACGGGCAGCCCTAAAAAACGGTGTGTAACAACAAAATCTATTTTATCTGAAATCGTGTGGCGTATTTCTATGGTGGAGCGTACCGTTTCAAGACAAGCACCCGAAATAAATCCATATCTGCGCCCGGCAATGTAGGTTTCAGGAGTTTCTCCCAAAACCTTTTCTATCTTTGAAATACTTTGATCGACTTGTTCATCTACAGTGGAAGATGAAACCAGAGCACGCAATTGCTCGTCATTTTCAAGGAGTTTCAGTGCCAGCCAGCGTGAATCATACGCGCCAGCAGCCAAACCGTTATTGCCGAGCAGCGACGAAATTCTTGTTATCTCTTCTTCTATCTCTTTGCCATAAGCTATCTCATGCCTGCGCAATCGATACTCTCGACTACGGGCCTTTAAAAAAACAGGAAGTGTTGACGAATATTCACCATCTGAAGTCTTTTCGCATTTACTCTTTTCAGCCATTTTAGTAATGGTATCGAGAAGATCCTTCATTCCCTTGCCTTTGTGGCCGACGGTTTCCACAATAGGACACCCCAGGAGCAGGGAAAGTTTCTCTATGTCATATGCATATCCTCGCGCTTTGGCCATATCGCTCATATTGAAGACCAGCACGAGCGGAACTTTGAGCTCAATTAATTGAACCGCCAGATAAAGATTCCGTTCAAGGTTGGAGGAATCCAGTACATCCACAATGACATCCGGTTTTTCAGAAATGATATAATTTCTTGCTGCCAGTTCCTCCTCCGAATACGCTGTCAGACTGTACGTTCCAGGCAGATCAACAATTGTAAACCGTATCTCGCCATATGTTCGAAATCCTTCCTTACGTTCCACCGTGACTCCCGGATAATTGCCCACATGCTGACGAGCTCCTGTTAACTCATTAAATATGGTCGTTTTTCCAGAATTCGGATTCCCCGCAAGTGCAATAGTCACGTGTGAATTCATCACCTTTCACCCTCCCATCAAAATCTCATGTCACCTAAATCGGAAAGTATAATATTAGGCATGGCATAAATATTTAGGTTATCCTAAATATTAATTTAAAAAAAATTATGCAACCATTATTTTCATTGCCATCCCGCGACCCAACATAATCCTGCTGCCAAGTACGGATATGATAAAAGGCCCATGGTTTGCATTTCGAAGTACATCAATTTCTGCTCCGGGAATCAGGCCCATGGCCGCCAATCTGCTTTTCAAATCCCGCCCTGCTTCCACAGAAACTAGTCGGACTCTTTTACCCTGCTTAACAATTGTCAATGGCATTTTACCACCTCATCCTCTTTTGTTTTGTTCCCTACAACAATTCAATCTCTATCCCTTCGGCTTCATCCTTCCGTAAAGAAAGATGGTATCCTTTTACTTTTATTTCGACAGGGTCTCCCATCGGTGCTACGCGTTCCACCTCTATTACGGAACCTGGAGTAACGCCCATCTCCACAATGCGTTTATTTATCTTGCCCGGTCCTGAAATTTTCAATACCTTACCCTTTTGTCCCGGTCCCAGGTCCCCTAATCGTGATTTTTTCATCGCTTTTTGGCCTCCTGCTTTGCTGCGCTTTTTTACTTCTTCGAGCGTCAGCAAAATACAGTTTTCGCAGTTTTCCTGTGTTTCGCCATAATTGCAGTGATATCCAAATCCCGCTATCCATTTGTCCCCCCCTCTCGGGCACACCTCCACAAATTCTGCAAACTGAATGAATCGCTCCAGTATAACTTTGGGAATCGAATGCTCCATTTTACAGGCTGCTTCGTCAGCATCGGCTTCTTCGACAGCCAGAACATTAATGAAGAAATCTCGCAACACCTCATGCCGCCGCACGACGTCTTTCGCTGCAGCCTTTCCTGATGAAGTAAAGGAGATCACGTCATAGGGCGCATAGTTTATCAGGCCCCGTTCCGCCAAAGAGCGCAAGGCCCCTGTCACCGATGCATTGCTTACCTTGAGTCTTCTGGCGATATCCTTGGGTTTTACCGCTTGTTTTTCAGTTATGATATGATAAATGGCTTCCAGATAATCCTCAAGGCTTGCTGTCAATGTCCCGGTCAATGCCATTTCATCACCTCCTGATCCTCCTTATTTAGGTATGCCTAAATTCATAAGCTTTGACTAAACCAAAGTCAAGCTATTTTTTTCAGATACAGTTTACCGGCCCAATGCAATTCAGGCAGTCGATGCAAATACCGAAACCAGTAGATATAAATACATATTTTCCCCCATTGAACCTGACGCTGATTCAGGAAGAGTATATATATGTGTTAAAACCCATTGAAAGGTAGAAAAAATATGAAAAAGATCGATGCCATAATAATTGGAAGCGGTCAAGGCGGCGTGCCTCTGGCTGTCGAACTTTCGAATCAAGGAAAGGAAGTAGTCATTTTCGAGCGCAGCCGCATGGGGGGCAGCTGCATCAACTGGGGTTGCACGCCTTCCAAAGCCTTTCTGGGTGCCGCCCACGCAGCGGGAAGGGCCCGTCATGCGGAAGAGCTTGGCGTATATACCCATGTCACGATTGATTTTCCCCGGGTGATGGAGCGGGTCCGCCATGTGCGGGACAGTTTTACCCAAAGTTCTGAAAAGCGCCTCAGGAAAGCAGGTATTACCATAAAATTCAGCGAGGCTTCATTCGATTCACAAGGAAATGTCAATAGTGAAGATGGACAATATAATGCTCCTCTCGTAGTTATCGATACTGGAAGCTCCCCGGCAACACCGCCCATACCCGATCTTGACGTCGAACCATTTCTCACGGACCGCAATTTCTGGGAACTAAAGGAGCTGCCTCAGCGGACGCTCGTTCTCGGCGCAGGCTATATCGGTCTGGAACTGGGGCAGGGACTTGCCCGCCTGGGCAGCAAGGTGCAGATAATAGAAAAAGCCGACCGGCCAATGAGTCAGGAAGACTCCGATATCAGCGCCGTCTTGAAAGAAGCCCTTGAAAATGATGGCATTGAATTTCATCTGGACGCCGATATTGAGCGGGTGGCATACAAGTGGGATCTTTACCGGGTTTACC
>Ga0172382_10002819_pt1 | contig 28285 bp, 27 predicted proteins | sample Leawel138RmetaG_FD_122245 | JGI IMG/M metagenome (GOLD analysis project Ga0172382, IMG submission 122245) | Leachate microbial communities from a municipal landfill in Southern Ontario, Canada - Leachate well 138R metaG | ecosystem: Engineered > Solid waste > Landfill > Unclassified | place...
CGCTGTTTCTTCCACTACGTCGGCCAGCCCCTTGATATTCCGCGACAACACCCAAGCCAGCCCTCTAGTATCGTGCTAATTAAAATGATGATTTTAAAGTTTCAGGATCAGGATTTAAAATTTACCGCGATAGGAGGTAGTGGGACATAGCCATTGCGGAATATCAGGGATGAGCGCTGAGGGAGCGACTGAGACCGGCGGGTTTTCCCGCAGGGAAGCCGGGCTCAGGCGGGAGTGAAGGCAGCCCAGAGGGCCGCCAGTCATGGAGCAATGGCTATATCCCGCTGCCGGGTTTAATCCTATAAACCAAAATCAAATTATCACTCACAATCGCGGCTTTGCTCTTGCGACGTAGAAACCAAAATTAAGTCAAGGACTTCTCACCCGAAGCAACTGACTGAAAAATGAGCGTGTTAATCGTCATCGGGCCAACTCCACCAGGCACAGGGGTATAAGCTGAACAGCGATCAATAACACCAGCAAGCTCAATATCACCGACACCACCGGGGTGATAACCAGCATCAACGACAACCGCGCCATCTTTAATCCATTCGCTTTTAATAAATTCAGGCTTACCGACAGCACCAACTACAATATCCGCCAACTTAATCAACTCAGGCAGGTTTTTAGTACGAGAATGGCAGATAGTGACTGTCGCATTTGCTTCAAGCAACATCGCCGCCATTGGCTTACCCAAAATCGGGCTACGACCGACAACAACCGCATGCTTACCTTCAATTTCAATCTTGTAATGCTCAAGAATACGCATAATGCCCTTTGGCGTAGCACAGCCGTAAGCGTCTTCGCCCATAGCCATACGGCCAAATCCCAAACAAGTCACGCCATCCACATCCTTATGCAACGCAATAGCATCAAAACAGGCACGCTCATCAATTTGCTCAGGAACAGGGTGCTGCAACAAGATACCATGCACATTAGGATCTTGATTCAACTGCTCAATTTTATTCAGAAGCTGCTCAGTGGTGGTCTCCTCCCCCATCTCAACCGCTAAAGACTCCATGCCAATGCGGCGACAGGCATTACCCTTCATCTTTACATAGGTTGCCGATGCAGGATCGGCCCCAACCAAAATCGTCGCTAAAATAGGCGTTTTACCACCCGATTTTTCCTTTAACGCCGCCACCCTATCGCTGAGCTGCTGCTCCCATTGCGCTGCTAGCGCCTTACCATCAAGTACCAATGCAGACATGCTTGCTATATTCCTGATTTAAGTCGAAAAAGAAGTAATATTCTCTCACGTCCTACCGCTAAGGCAAATAGCAAGTTTTCAATCAAAAATGTCGCGTTATAGGTGTTTTTAGCATTGACGAAAGCAATTTCCATGAGTATTATGCGCTCCTCGTTTGGAGCAGTGTTACTTTACTGTGATCACAAGCCAAAACGCATCGGGGTATAGCGCAGTCTGGTAGCGCGCCTGCTTTGGGAGCAGGATGTCGGGAGTTCGAATCTCTCTACCCCGACCATATTTTATGTTGGAGTTATTACTAACTCGGCATGGTAGAATACAAGCCGCTTCTCCCAAAAAGCTTAGAACGGCAAATAGACAATGGTGGGCGTAGCTCAGTTGGTAGAGCGCAGGATTGTGATTCCTGTGGTCGTGGGTTCAATCCCCATCGTCCACCCCATTTTTTAGATGCGCCTTTTAGATACTGATTCTTTTAAGGTACATAAAAGGCTTACAGCCAAAACTGTAAGCCTTTTTCGTTTCTGCAGTTTAAAATATAGGAAACGACTCCTTTTATGCGCCCTTAGCTCAGCTGGATAGAGCAACGCCCTTCTAAGGCGTGGGTCGAAGGTTCGAATCCTTCAGGGCGCACCACTCATAAAAACACCCGGCCTCGCGCCGGGTTTTTTACACCTAATTACCCTCCTCCTTTATCTTACCTTTATCATAATGAATCAGGCCCTAAAACAGACGCCATCCAAAACCGATAAAATTAGCAATTTTCGGGTAGCTACACGAAGCAATGCCATTTACTGTTAACCCCATGAAACAAACAACTCGCAATCGGCATTACAACACCGTAGAAAAGGCACTTGACTTTATTCTGCAGCAACAACAGCAGCAACCAGACTTGGCCACTATCGCCAAACACTGCTCACTCAGTGAATTTCATTTCCAACGCATTTTTAGCCAGTGGGCCGGCATAAGCCCAAAACAGTTTTTGCAACTTCTTACCAAAGAACAGGCAAAAACCCGATTGCTCAGTGGCGATAGCTTACAACGTGTAAGCGAGCACAGCGGCTTATCCTCCTCAAGTCGCCTGCATGATTTATTTATCACTTTGGAAGCAGTCACTCCAGGGGAGCTCAAAACGGCGGGGGCAGGATTAAGCATTGATTACGGCAGCCATAGCAGCCCTTTTGGCCACTGCTTTATTGCCTGTACCTCACGCGGCATCCATCGATTAGAATTTGTTGAAGAAAACAATATCAAAGATTGTGTAACCGAACTACAGCGCGAATGGCCACAGGCGACAATCAAAAAAAACCAACTATCGACGCAAGTTTTAATCGAAGGTCTATTTTCCAATCACCGTAATCACCAACCTATTAAACTGTGGATTAAAGGCAGTCACTTTCAATTTAAGGTATGGGAAGCTTTACTGTCTATCCCCTACGGCTCGCTAAGCACGTATTCGTCTATCGCTGCAAGTATTGAGCAGCCTGCCGCAGCGAGGGCTGTCGGTAGCGCTGTCGCAAAAAACCCTATTGCTCTATTAATCCCCTGCCATCGTGTTATTCAGGCTAGCGGCGCCCTCGGTGGCTATCGCTGGGGACTCGCACGCAAACAGGCACTCATCGGCGATGAAGCCAGCGCGATAATCAATTGATGAGCTTGCCGATGAAACTAATGGATCGAGTTAACAGCGACGACTCTGTATCATAATGCTCTTTATAGTAAGTCACCCGCTGCATCACAGGATTAACCGAGCAAAAAATCATCGCATTATCCCAATTACGAATGGTACCCACATCAACATCTAAAGCGACCACATAGGCCTTATCCCTTACTTCATAACGCGTTGATAATGGCAACATAGTATTACGCAACAAACTATCACCCAAGCTTGATTTCGCTTTATCGACACAAGCATCGTAAGCATCCATTAAGCCAAATGGTGTGCGCACAAAGTCACGCCCATCAAATAGCGACTGCTTACCAGTTAAGTCAATACTGCGAGAATCGGCGAAAAAAACAGTCAGCGATGCGCTACCTACAACCAGAAGGACCATAATACCAACCAACAACAAAGGGTGGTTTATCGACCGAAGAATACACTCTAGCTTGGTTATCAAAGCTTTCATGAAAAAACACACCACATATATAACACCTTATCCACACACCTAGAGCGCCATATTGCATGCTGCAATAGAGTTATGCCGATTAAGTTGATATTGTGCACAAGCAGCGAGATTAACTCACTAGTGATTGGCACAACTCCCTTCGGTAACCGTTCGACCCTTAAATGAGATTAATTTTGCACTCAAGTATTACCAAGGGCACTGGCTTTGCGCCCCCACGTTACCGTGAGTTTGCCATTTCGAGTAGCCGTGTAAAAGACTTGCTCTAAGCTGTGAATATTACGATTCGCAGCTTAAACTTTGTTAATCTTGTAACTTAAATCATACTGCGTCAATAGGAACAAATAACACTATGATGACTAGCTGCCATCAACTAGTCATCATACTCAACTGGAGTTTTGCTTGCAGCCGACTGAATTGAAGCCATAACATCAGCCTGACTCAACATACCCGCATTCCATGTGGCGATATAGTTCAAACTATCAGTAACACTGTGATCACGCGCATATAATAGCATTTCTTTGGTACCACGGATCGCCAGCGGCGACTTTTGCGCAATCAAAACAGCGATGCTATCTACCTCCGCCTGCATCTGCTGCTTATCACTGTATACCGCATTAACCAAACCCAAAGACAAAGCCTCAGCAGGCAAAACTTTACGACCAGTATAAGCCAGCTCACGCAACATTCCCTGACTAATCAGATGCGGTAAGCGCTGCAAGGAACCCACATCCGCAGTCATGCCAAGATCAATTTCTTTTATTGAAAAATACGCATCTTCTGTACAATAGCGCATATCGCAGCAAACCGACAAATCCACCCCACCACCAACACAAGCGCCCTGAATGGCCGCCAATACGGGTTTGCGGCATTGTTCAATCGCACCAATATTTGCCTGCATGGCCAATAATTTTAAGCGCAGCTGCTCCGCCTGACGCGACGGTTCTTTAATCGTAGCATCAACCAGATCGGTAAACACCGATATGTCCAGGCCTGAGCAAAAATTCGCCCCCTCCCCCGTCAACACAATCACCCTCACCGAAGGCTCGGCGTCCAACCACTTGAAACACTGCTCAAGCTCGGCCCACATCACCAAGCTCATAGCATTCGCTTTATCAGGGCGATTAAGCGCAACCCTTGCAATATGGCTGTCGACTTGTAGTGTTAAGCTTACAAAGCTGGGGAGAGGCATCACATATCTCGCTGTTATTTTGTCTTCGTTATATTTGTAACGCTGTTATGAGTAACGATTGGATCTTAGTACACGTACTTGCCACTATTATCAGCCAGGTGACCATTGTTGACAAAAATCATCGACCGCTAACTCTCGCAGGACTTTGTAACCACACGCCGGCGTACCCAAATAAATAAAGCCTGTTATTTCTTCGCGATCAAGTAAACCCAAGCCCCGCTTAACTGTTTTATCAAAAGCGTAGACCCCAGTGCGCCAGATACCAGCAAAGCCATGGGCCTGAGCCGCCAATAAAATCCCATGCGCTGCACAACCCGCCGAAATCTGCTGCTCAATTACCGGCACCTTAATGCTATCTTTAATACTGGCCACTACCACAAGTATCAGCGGCGCACGCAAAGCTTTTGCCGCCAAACGCTCTGCCTCTTGATCATTTAACAGCGGCTCCCCCGCCACGCTACGGTTTTTATTTGCCGCAGCAACCATTAACGCGCCAAAGTGATTTCGATCATCACCACTAATAGTCAAAAAACGCCACGGACGCAACCAACCATGATCAGGCGCTCGCATCCCTGCCTTAATCATGTCGCTCAGCACATCGCCAGTAGGCGCGGGATCAGTAAGCTGAGCAACAGAGTTACGGGTATGTAATAAAGCTAAGGCATCCATAAACGAGTATCTTTTGCTGATTGATTGATGTGCTTGGCATGGTAGTAACTATTACCCCCTACGGCAAGTCATAGACATTATTCGACAGGATAAGTGCCTGCGATAACGGGCTATCACTAAGCTTAAAGCAGCAGAAATAATTAACTCGAAATTCAAACCGGGGGAAGGCCGCACTAATACGAAAATGAAGGGTAGAAAATTATTAAAATTTGCTACCAAACACCGCTAAATCTGGCGATGTTTGGTAGCACTGTATCAACGATTTACAGCAAATCTTTATAAGGAGAAGTCGGTCTCAGGTTAATCGTCTCACCGTACCCAGGGACAGCAATTTGATCCTTGGAGAAATCAAGCTCAGCGGCACTCACAACGTTATGATCAAATTTATACACCGGTAGGGCCTCGCCTTTTATTGCAGCCTTATCATAAGCGGCAGCATTTTCCTTCACTGACGCATTACGATCGCGATAGGCAGCATAAGCCTCTTTACCATATTTATTAGCCAACATTTTTTCAACAATATGCGGTGCAATAACAGCCGCCGAAGCATTGTTACCGCCAAAACCCTTGGTATTGAGTATGGTGGAATCCATACCCGTCGAACCAACTTCTTTATGCCTCGCACTAATATCCAAGTTACTGCCGTGTACATCATCTGCCACGTGATCAATGGTAGCGATACCCGGAATAATACCGTCAGCCCATACCCCTAAACTTGCCATTAGCTGGTCGCCAGCAGAGCTGCCAATAGAGTGGCCAAAATAGGCTTTAACAGCAGCAACAGGCCAGTTCTCAATACCAAACGTCTTGGCCATTTCATTCAAAATATGCGATTCAGACACTCGGTTTTGCGGAGTACTGGTGCCATGTGCTTGTACAAAGGAGCGGTGTTTAATCGACTCCTCTCCCAACAGCGAGCGCGCCGAAGCGAGTGCTTTAGCTAAAGTGAGATAATTACCGACACCAGGCGATGAAATCGATTTTTTATGACCATCTGCATTAATGAAAACGTCAGAAATTGCACCATAAACCGTAGCACCCATCTCTACTGCCAACTCATCATCCATCAATACAACAAACTGCGCTGATTCGGCGATCGTAAAACCACAATTACTGCTGAAAGGTCTGACTGAACGACGGTGGTTGGGCTCGGTCAAACCTAGCTTAGCATCCAGCGCAATTAACCCCTGATCGGTTGCCAATGCACCCATTGCGGCATAGCCATCTATCACATCAGAAACTACCGGCGCCTCACTAGTCCCTACTACCACTACACGGGCCACGCCCGATTTAATATCATTAACCGCCTGCTTCATATTATATAGATAAGTCGCACAAGCACCGACAAAAGCCCCCGTATTGCCGACACTGCCAAGCACATAGGCATTAATAAAATCCGCTGGCATTTGTGGCATACCAAACGGGCAGTGCTTAGAGGTAGTGCGTTTATCATTGTAACGAGGGCCAAGCATACCGCCATAGCCATTGACATCTAGCTGTCCCATACCACTACTGGCATAAACACTGATCTGATCAGGTGCTACTTTTTGACGAATTAATTCCCAGTCGATACCAACTGACTGCACCGCATCTGATGCACCATAAACTGCCATCTGCAAACCACGAGGATGGCTACGAGAGGGGTACAGTGAACCCGGGTCGAAACCACTCGGCAACTGGCCTGCGGTTTTTACTGTAGCTTCTCGGCTGGTTGGGAATAAAAACTCTGCCTCACCGTCGATATCAATGCGTACCATTTTTCCATCCAGGGCAGTAACCTTCCAATTACTTGGGATCTGCTCGGGCAAACTGCGCGCCTTAGTAGTGAAGCTGGCAGTTTTGCCATCAGCCACCCTCATTGGCATCCGTTTATTGGTCTCTATAGCATCCACATCAAACAAATTACTTTCGATGCGACGAACCAAGGTATGGTCTAGGATAAACTGCTGCTGCTCTCCACTGAGCCCAGCGTCAGCAGTATCTAGAGCCATCAGGGAGGCGAGGCTACTATAGGTTTGTGCTGACTGGGCACTGCCCAACGTATCAATAATCAAACGTCTATAAGCATGATGAAACGAACTCCTGCCCGCTGCATTCACTCCACCAAACCCTGTAATCACTGGTAACCGCGCCATATTAAATTCACCTAAATTTAGCTACATCAATAAAATTGTTACTATTCTACTCCCTATCTTTCTATACAAATAAAATAATAAGGACATATAATAGTATTTTTCAGCCAAAATACGTAACAGAAGGTGAAAATGCAACACATAACACTTCTCGTATTACCCTCCTCACTCGCCAGCAGCATCACCCTACCGCTAGAGATTCTAAATGCAGCCAATGAACAAGCCCGTATTCGCAAACGCAAACTCCCAAAACTTAAGCTGGAAGTCGTTAGTGACCAAGTAGGCCCTATACAAACAGCAGGGGGATTGAGCCTACTGGCCACAGCAAGCCCCGATCAGGTTAAACAGACCGACTTATTAATTCTGCCCTCACTTTGGCGCAACCCTATTAACACCCTGAGAAAGCACCGCAACTTATTACCCTGGCTTAAGCAACTGGCCGCGCAAGACACTATCCTGTGTGCTGTAGGAACAAGTAGTTATTTTCTCGCCGAAGCGGGATTATTAGATGGTAAGCCCGCCACTACGCACTGGTATTATTGCAAGCAATTTGCTCAGCGCTACCCACGTGTAAATTTAAAACAAAAGTATTTAATCACTCAGGCAGATAATCTTTATTGCGCAGGTAGTGTTAACTCTATCGCAGACTTAATGGTGCACTTGGTCAGACGCTTATACGGGCGAGATATTGCCCGGCAAGTCGAGGGGCAATTTTCTCCTGAAATCCGCCGCCCATTTGAAGACCACGCGTTTGCACAGCTAGACAACAACCCACACCAAGATGAAACCATTATTGAAGCTCAAGATTGGCTGCAGCAGAACTCCCAGCAAATAGTTTGTCTTGCTGATCTAGCCACACAGCTACGCTTAAGTAGCCGCAGTTTTAATCGCCGATTTAAACAAGCCGTTGGCATAACCGCCAGCGAATATTTACAGAATCAACGATTGGATAACGCCAAAGAACTATTGCGCACCACCAACCTCAGCATCAATGAGGTTGCAGCACAATCAGGTTATCAGGACACCAGTTACTTTTGCGGACGTTTTAAAAAGATAATGGGACAAACCCCGCTGGCTTACCGAAAGTCCGTTCGCGGAAAATTATTTAAAGTTATTCAATGAGTCGGCTTAAAATACTTTTTAACCACCATTTACTGCACCGGCATTGTTCGCAGCAAACTTTTAACAACAACCTGCTGGCGCAGATCTTGCTCTTCTGGTGTGGAATCCTGTTCGATATACGTTTGTATCGCCGCCCGCCACATGACCACAGGGCTACCTGGGCGACTCAAGCCCATTAGCAGAGTTCCAGTTTCAAATGTATCGGAGACCCCGCGTAGCGACGGGTACAATTGCAACAGCTGCTCAAACTCTTTGCCTTTATCACTACCACCCAAAATCACTGCAGCGAATAATATATAATCGGCAGACTCATTCTCGGCCACAACTTCAAAACCCTTTTCCTGTAGTTGCTGTTCAATCAGCAATTTTAGCTTCCAGTCATTGATACCCGTCTTATAATCGCCCTTCTCTTCATTGCGCATGACCATGATATCTTCGCGCCAACCGAGACGATCACCAAAGCGCAGCTCAAAACCAGGGCTGATTACAGCGACGGCAGACACATGCTCCATCTTTAGATCAGCGGCTATTGCCGGCTTAGGTTGTTGTTCGACACAAGCTACCAAGCTTATAGCGAGCACAATTGAGGTAACTAACGTTTTCCATTGACTAGCCATTCTTTACTCCTGTAAATACCTATTTTTACTATTGCAAACAGCGCTTAAGGTTAATCCGCCAGTAAGAAATTTTTAACTAAATCGGCAAACACACCGGGTTGCTCCGCATGTAGCCAATGACTAGTAGCCGGTATAACCTTAATTTGAGATTGAGGGAACATACGTTTAATTATTGTGTGAGATCCCTCACTGATATAATCAGAAAGCTCACCTTTAATGAATAAAGTTGGCCCCTGATAAACACCCTCTGCATCGTTAGCCTGGCTAATCTCAGCGTAACACTGCTGCAGGGCACTAAGGTTTATCCGCCAATCAAACCCTCCCCTATCATTACGATACAGATTGGTTAAAATAAATAAACGCACCTCTTCTTCATCAATATATTGCTGCAATATTAGATCTGCATCTTTACGCGATGTTAGCAATGACAAATCAACCGCATTTAAACCATCAAATACATTGTTGTGGTGACTGGCATAAGCAACAGGTGCTATATCTGCCACCATCAATTTGCTGACTCTCGTGGGATGCAATAATGCCAACTGCATCGCCACCTTTCCGCCTAGAGAATGTCCCAAAACACTAGCCTCAGATAAATGATTCGCATCCATAAACGCCAATACATCCTCCGCCATTTCAGTCAGTGTCATCGATTCTGCTCGAGGCGAGCGACCGTGATTGCGCAAATCCAAGCGATATACAGTAAAATGCTCAGACAAAGGCCTTGCTATCATGGACAAGTTATTGCCCATCCCAAACAAGCCATGCAGTAATATTAGCGGCGGGCCCTCACCCATAACGCTACTACTCGCCAGCAACAAACCCTGCAATGTATTATCCCCCAACAGCTACCCCCTTATTGTGTACAAATAACCATCAAATATAAACGATACAATGTTCAGCTTCTAATCCTGAACTGTGGTTGTTAGAATCACCGCTTACTTTGCATCACTATAAAGGATAAATAAACCGTGCGCATTATACTGCTTGCTGCTCTAGCACTCGTTGTCTCCTGTAGTAGCTCCAGCTCCTACAATGAAACGACTTTTCCCTATAGCTACGACCAAACCAACCTCATTAATAAAACACCCAAAAAAGTTATTTTGGCTCCCGTTAACCTCGGTGTGCCTACCCCATCCTACCTTGCAAAAGCCGAGCGAAAAACTAAGGCAATGGTCAGGGATTACCTGAAAAGCAATGGCTTTGAGATTCTACCGGATTATTTGTATGAAAATGCCTGGCAAAAAGCAATCCGTACCTACGGTAATGTCTATGACCCTAGCACCGGTAAAATTGACGTTAACGCCTGGCGTGGCGCGATGATCACTGTCGGTGAGGTATTGAGAGAGCAATCCGATGCTGACCTGATTATTTATGCTGATCTCATCGATCATGACGTTCAACACAGCAATGGTATGCAACACTATGCGCGCTGGTATGGAGTAACACGCAAACCCGCACTACAGGGCTCTGGCACCGGTGTACCCATGGACTTTGAGTGGACACAGCGGATAAAAGCCGCATCACTATTGGTATCTATTTACGATATTAACCTAAACCCGGTATTTGCTAGCCGTGGTGGTATCGATACGCTTTATGCTATCAATATGAAAAGCTCTAACCCTGTTTTTGTAAGACGGAAAAAACTACTTAGCAATGATAGTTATATCGAAGAAGGAATTGAAATTGCCTTCCATCCATTTATAAAAATGAAGGGCTATCCTGGTAAAGAGATTGAACCAGCAGCCGCAGCGACCACAACTGAAACAGAATAAAAATGGGGCTAGCAGTAAAGACCAGAGTATCACTTGTTGGTGCTTTATATCTGGATGCTAGCCGATTTAACCAATTTTACTCGGCATGAAAGTGGGTTAAGTTCCAGCCTAAAAAACCACATGCTGCGGGGTAGTTTGATCCACTGCGTACCTATACCAGCATATTATCGTGCATGGGCTAAACCCCCGCCGCTACAGGCCAACGGATTATGTTTTTGCAGCAGTATAATGTTGTCGCAAAATATTTTTTTGTACTTTACCCATAGTATTACGCGGCAACTCCTCACAGATAAATACTTGCTTGGGTACTTTATAACTTGCTAGCTGTTGCTTCGCCTCTGCAACAAGCTGCTCCGGTTGTAGCTCTACCGTACCGTCCGCAACGACAGCTGCATTCACTGCTTCGCCAAAATCATCATCGGCCACACCAAATACCGCTGACTCCTTTACCCCGGCAATGGCATCAAGCACTAGCTCTACCTCCTTGGGATACACATTGTAGCCTCCGGTAATTACCATATCCTTGGCGCGGCCTACGATAGAGATATAGCCATCAGCACTGATCTGACCTTGATCACCGGTTATAAAAAAACCATCTTCGGTGAATTCCTGAGCCGTTTTCTCTGGCATTTTCCAATAACCTTGAAAAATATTCGGGCCTTTTACCTGAATCGAACCCACCTCTGCAATGCCCACCATTTGATTGTTATCATCAACAATACGCACGGTCACTCCTGGCAACGCAAATCCTACCGTGCCCGCACGACGTTCTCCATCCAGAGGATTGGAAACCAACATGCTGGTTTCGGACATTCCGTAACGCTCTAGTATTTTATGCCCTGTCCGCTGCTCAAACTGGTAATGGGTTTCCTCTAACAATGGCGCTGAGCCAGAGATAAATAAACGCATAGCGTCACACTGGCTGCGATTAAAATCTGCGTTCGCTAATAAGCGTGTATAGAACGTTGGCACCCCCATCATTACCGTCACACCAGGCAGCTGTTCGATAACTTTAGCTGGATGAAATTCAGGTAAAAAAACCATCGACGCCCCCGCTGCCAACACACAGTGGCAGGCAACAAATAATCCATGCACGTGGAAAATAGGCAATACATGCAACAACACATCTTTGCTGCTCCATCCCCAAATATCTTTCAGCACAAGCGCGTTAGAGGATAAATTTTGATGACTTAACATCGCTCCCTTTGGTCGGCCGGTAGTACCCGAGGTATAAAGGATCGCCGCCAGATCATCGGCGGCGCAAGCAACTGTGGCAAAGTATCTAGATTGCTGGCTGCTCGCCGTCATTAAACTACCTGTGCCATCCGCTGCCAAGGTTTCGAACTGGGCTTGGTTATGCTGAGCCAAGGGTTCAACAATATCACTATCTTCTGGGGCTGCAACAATCAAGCTAGGCTTAGCATCAGCAAAAAAATATTCCAGCTCCGCCGGCCGGTAACCAGTATTTAACGGCAGATATACGAAGCCTGCACGTACACAAGCCAAATAGGTCATCAAAGCCTCAGCCGACTTTTTCACCTGCACCGCAACACGGTCACCAGGCTGTAACCCCAAAGAAACCAAGTAATTGGCAATTTGAGCAGAGCTAGCCTCCATCATGTCATAGCTGATTTTATGGCCCTTATCATCCGTTAAAAACGGCTTATTACGATCAGCAGGGAAATGATGACTAAATATATCAAACAGATTTTGGCTCACAGAAAACTCTCACTCTAACAATTATGTTTTAAGCTTAATGTAATAACTCAAAACGTCACTAATCCAAAATATCCAGCTGTTCAGCCACAAGATGCCGAATAAAGATTGAAAACTAAAGCAACACGATATCCTTTGCTAGTATCTAACACCACACCCGACAATTCTTCAACCAGAGTCTACACCGCAGCATCATTACAGATATAAGGCATGAATTTTTAAATAGCTAGTCAATAGGCTTACCACACGGTCTTCATTGTACCGCCATCTACTATTAAAGTAGCACCGGTGATATACCCTGCGGCCGGTGATAGCAAAAATGCTCCTGCTCGACCAAACTCATTAGGCTGTCCAAAACGTCCCATGGGAATGGTCGCTTGCATCGCGGCTTTTTCCTGCTCCATGGTATGGCTCTTTTTTACCGCATTGGCCGCAGCCAAGCCAGTTATTCGATCTGTTTCAATCAAGCCTGGAACCAAATTGTTCACTCTGATATTTTCACTCGCCAACTGCTGTGACAGACTTTTCGCCAAACTGGTAACACCGGAGCGCATCACATTTGACAGCAGTAAGTAATCGATGGGTTCTTTGACCGAAGATGAGGTTAAAGTCAGGATAGAGCCTTCTCCCCGTGCTCGCAATGAAGGCAACACCGTACGAATTAATCGCACCGCACTCAACAAGGTCAAGTCAAACGCCGCCTGCCAATCATTGTCATTAAAGCTATCAAAGCTACCCGGTGGCGGTCCACCGGCATTGACCACCAAACCATCGACACCACCAAACTGCGTTAGCGTCGCTTCATGCCAAGCGCTGATCGCACGGGCATCAGTCACATCACACTCACAGGCCAAAATTTCAGCGCCGGTTTCAGCTTGCAATCTGGTCGCAGCGGCACTGACCGCCTGTTTATCTCTACTGGCGATAGCGACTTTCGCCCCTTCCTGTGCCAATACTTCAGCTATACCGTAGCCCAGGCCTCGACTGGCACCGGCAACCATGTATACTTTTCCTGCAACAGCTAAATCCATATATCCCCCATGACCAATCACCAATAGTCGGTCAATTAATTGTACCCAAGCTGGCGATTAAATATGCTTGATTGCACAGCAACAATCCCGCAACTTATCCAGCTGTCAAACCAAAAAGCTATCTACTACAAAAAACCTATCTAACTAACTTCTAACTTAACAATCAATCCAGTAAGCTCTGAACATGACATTTATAAAATCACTAATCAACCAATATTTCGGCCGCGGCAAAAAAACCGCTGAAGCCGTGACCGATGATTTTATCGAGCTAGATAAACTGCGTATCAACCATGAGTGGATTAATGTCAACGTTATTAAAAATGACCACAGTTATCAAAGTCTGATACTCAACATCGACTTGGATAATAATGAACTGCTGATTGACGAATTATACCCGCCAAATGATCTCAGCAAAATCGAAGCTGGTGACACCCTCTCTATTCGCAGCCAATCATCGCGCACCCAGGTTAGCTTTTTCTCACGAATACTGGCTCGAGAATTTAACAACGGCACAGGCTCATGGCGGCTGGAGTTACCAGAGAATATCGGCCGTAATCACGGCCGTAATGCTTTTCGAATTTACGTAGAAAACGAGCAGGATATTGCTATTGAAATATATTGCAATCAAGACCCCCTGCACGGAGTTCATATTATCAACCTATCATCGGAGGGCATAAAACTTAGTTTTGACAATGAATACGAATCCTTACTAAAACATCAGTCACTGTTTACCGACTGTATTATTCGCTTACCTAACGATATTGATATTGATTGTAATATCGAGCTGCGCAACAGTTATAATATACGTAAACCAGTGCCACATATTATTAGCGGTGGAAAATTAATCATTAACAACCCTCAGCATAGAACCAAGCTACAACAATACATTGCATCGATACAACGCAAACAACTACGCCAGGACACTCCATCCAGCTTATGAGTAAAATTTTTATGAAAAAATACTTAGCCAGTACAGCAATACTGTGCCTATTCGGTAGCTACTTCATCTACACCACTGATACACCTTTTACCGCTACAGCCCAAGCTTCTCCCCATGGAGCCAATACGACTACAGCCTTCGTACCTAATCACGCGGTAATTTTGCTATATCATCATGTTGCATTAGAAACGCCCACCATAACCAGTATCAGCCCAGATAACTTTGCCAAACAACTCGAGTACCTTGCACAGAATAATTTCCAGGTATGGCCGTTAGAAAAAATAATCAAACACTTACAAAGTAAAGAAGCAATGCCAGACAAAGTAGTCGGTATCAGCTTTGACGATGGCTACGAGTCTATTTACGATCATGCTTTCCCGCTGCTAAAAAAATACCAGTACCCATTTACAATTTTCGTTAGCACTGATGCCGTTGATCAACAGTTTAAATATCAGGCCAGCTGGCAACAACTACGCACCATGGCCAGCAATGGTGCCACTATCGCCAACCATAGTGCCACTCACCAACACATGTTAGTCAAAGACGAAAATATAAGCGACAAACAATGGTTACAGCAAATACAACAGGATATTGAACACGCGGAGCAGCGTATTAAAGAAGAAATAGGCTACAGCAAAAAGCTATTCGCCTACCCCTATGGTGAATACAACCAACAACTTATCAAACTGATTAAACGATTAGGTTATACCGCTTTTGGCCAACATTCTGGCCCTGTCGGTGAACATTTAGGTTTTGCAACCATTCCCCGATATCCATTTGCAGGAGAATATAGCGACCTCGACGATTTTGCTCTTAAACTTATGACAATACCCTTACCAATTAAAAAAGTCGTCAGTGACGACAATCCCCTCGCCATCAGTAATAGCAAGCCCGGATTAACGCTAAGCTTTCATCCTGAATTCAATCAGCAAGCAAGCCTACAATGCTTTGGTAGCTTGCAGGGTAAAATAAATGTAGAGTGGCTTGATAAACAACTGGTCAAGATAACACCTAAAAATGATATCCCCACCGGCCGCTCCCGTTACAATTGCACCGCAAAATTTAACAGCGGCGACAACGAAAACCGCTATTACTGGTATTCAAAACCATGGGTGAAATGGGGAGAAGATAATAGTTGGTTAGCCGAATAAAACAGCCCTCTCGCCATTTCTTCACGTCGGTAGTTAAAAAATACGTATGGAATTTATTCATCCGCCAATGGCGCTAACAGTAAACTATGCATTATATCAGTGTAGCCAAGTCTAGATTTTCACCGGATACCTCTAAGGCGCTGTGGCAACACTTTGTCCACTGCTGTGTTACTACCTTTTCCAATAAATGACGCAGCCATAACAAACCCGGGTCACGATCCAGCCGAGCGTGCCAAATCAAATAAACTGGAGTCGGGTCCACCGTCAGTGGCGGCTCAGTTACCCACAGCTCCGACCTAAAACGAGTCCCTCCCGCCACCATCTGCGGGACTACTGCAATCAAATCACTATGGGTAAGCAGCTTGGGGACAGCTGAAAAATGATTTACTGTCATCGCCACCCGCCGGCGCTTGTCTTCTCGCTGCAAAGCTTCATCCACATCGCCACGAGGGTCACCCGACTGAGAAACCAGTAAGTGCTTGGCGGCGCAAAAGTCCTCCATCGACACTGGTTTTCCAGCTAAAGGATGGTCCTTACGCATAACCAACTGGTAGCTTGACTGGTACAGCAGTTGAGAACGCAAACTCCGATCATGTTGGCTTAAGGGCCCCAAACCGACATCAACCTGCGCCTGCCTCAGTTGGTCTACTGCCCCTATACGGGTGAAAGGCACAGCGTATAAATCTACATCAGGAGCCTGCCGAGAAACCTCGCACATCAACGGCAACCAAAATAAATCCACCGACAGATCTGCCATGGCAATACGAAATTTCCTTCGCGACCGCGAGGGCTCAAATACACGTAACTCAACTGCCGAGGATAAATCGTGCATGGGCTCGCGCACCTGCGCCCACAGATTTTGCGCAAAGGCTGTGGGTTCTATCTGGCGCCCCTTTTTTACGAATATAGGATCTTTCCAAGCAACCCGCATCCGAGCAATCGCATTAGAAACCGCAGGTTGAGACATCGTCAAACGACTCCCTGCACGAGTTACTGACCCCTCAGTCATAATCGCATCAAATATTTGTAACAGTGCCAACTCCTGGCTTTTCATAATAAGCGCTCTAATAGGTTATGCATGATTAGTTAAGCCTAGCTGGTTAAGCATAGTTAATTTAGCCAAATTAAGTGCTGATAGTCGGCCCCTAACCTTAAAGCAACTATTCATCACAAATAATGATGTTTAATATATCTACGGTCAATTTTTATTCATTGAATAGTTAATCCATAGTAACTCCCGTGCCTGATTGCAGGCACCGCAAAGTAACTAAATCAACAGAGGAATTGACCATGTCCACCATTCAACAAATTAAAGATCAAAACTTTAACCAAACCATTGATAACGCTCAAGGCCCAGTGCTAGTGGACTTTTGGGCTGAATGGTGCGGTCCCTGTAAAGTCATGAGCCCTGTACTTGAACATCTAGCCAGCGAACTGGAGGGCACGGTATCGATCACCAAAGTCGATGTTGATGCAAACCCGCAAACTGCTCAGCGCTATAATATTCGTAGCATCCCAACGCTGATTCTGTTTAACAACGGCGAACCCATAGCACAACGCTCTGGTGCTGCATCACAGAAGCAAGTACGAGCTTTTATCGAACAGGCGCTCAACTGAGCGCCACACAACACTCACTAGTTTGCCTATAATAGATTAATGGCATGATCATCCTAATCAAAACACAGACGTCACTTCACCACTGGAGCAAGTAACATGTCATCCCCCAAACTTTTTCAGCCCATCAACGTTGGCGGGCTAAAACTAACCAACCGCATTGTGATAGCACCGATGTGCCAATACTCCGCAGTGGATGGAAAAATGACCGATTGGCACCAAATCCACTTAGGCAATCTTGCCTTATCGGGCGCTGCTGTACTCACCATTGAGGCAACCGCAGTCACTCCCGAAGGTCGCATTAGCTATGGTGACGTTGGGCTGTGGGACGACGCTACCGAAACTGCTATGGCGCAAACACTGCAGAGCATTCGCCGCTGGTCATCTATACCCATAGTAATCCAACTAGCTCACGCAGGCAGAAAAGCCTCAACTGATTTACCGTGGTTAGGAGCAAAACAAATTGGTCCTGACAAAGAAAATGGCTGGCAAACCGTTGCGCCATCTGCAATTCCATTCGAAACCGAGGAAAATCCACCGCAGGCATTAAGCACCGCAGCAATGGAAGAGATTAAGGAAGCTTTTGTCGCGTCGGCTCAACGAGCAGCCAGACTGGGACTCGACGGCATTCAACTCCACGCCGCCCACGGTTATTTGCTCCACCAGTTTCTATCACCATTGGCCAACCAACGCATTGACGAATACGGTGGTAACTTAGAAAACCGTATGCGCTACCCACTGGAGATATTTGATGCGGTGCGTGCAGCCTTCCCCGCTGAGTTACCAGTAACCGTTAGAGTCTCAGCAACCGACTGGGTAGCCAACGGCTGGGATATCGAACAAACTATTAGCTTTGCCAAGGCCTTGGAAGCCCGCGGCTGCGCTGCAATACACGTGTCCAGCGGTGGCCTGCACCCTGAACAACAAATACCCATTGGCCCCAACTACCAAGTACCACTAGCTCGGGCGGTAAAACAAGCCATCTCAATTCCTGTCATAGCAGTTGGTATGATTACTGATTTCGAGCAGGCTGAAGCGATTATCGGTACTGGTGACGCAGATATGGTGGCTATTGCCAGAACTATACTCTACAACCCCCGCTGGCCCTGGCATGCCGCGGCATTCTTAGGTGCTCAAGTAGAGGTACCGAACCAATACAAGCGCAGTCAACCTCGCCAGCATCCTAAACTCTTCGGTTAAGCGCGACAGTAACTCTGATAAATTCGCTCCCCTTGTGTTGCCACTTAGCAAAGAGGAAAGTGTTTTTTATTCAGGTAATTTTATAATTTATAGCTTTCGCTTAAACCTGTATTGTATTTAACCAATGCAGGTTTAAGCCAGGTCCTGGTTATACCAAGCCTCAATCTTTCTTCGATAGTTAATCGCTAAAGGTGAGCCCAAAGCTTTTTTCAATGTCGCTAGCGGCTTATCTTTAACGTGCCACACATGAAAAACATCTTTAATACTAGCGCATTCTTGCACTGTAGCAGTATAAGTTACCTCGTCACCAACAGAAATCGTACCCTGTTGCTTAACTCGTCCATAAAAACCAGGGCGATTAGCAGCGATAAATTGCTGCACGAAGATCGCTGAGCCCATCACGCTGGCCAGCTTATGACAGGGTACTCTAGGCGCCGTTATTTCTAATACTAGCTGATTGATACTCAGGATATCGCCAATGACAATGTTTTTATCAGCCAAGCCTTCGATAATGACATTCTCGCCAAAAGTGCCCGGTTTTAAGCATTTACCTAGCTGCTCGGACCACCAGTCATAATCTTCTTGTAGATAGATGTACACCGCTTGATCTGGACCGCCATGGACAGCCAGATCAACAATCGCATCACCCTCAAGACCCTGGGATGAAACAAACACCGATTCTCCAAGCGGCTGTTTATAAATACCGGTTTCAAAAGTACCTCCTTGGTTGGTCATCACCTGCCTTGTCGCAAGATTGATCGCGTTGATTTTCATCGGTACTTCTCCCCGTATTATCGAGCATTGCTAACAAACAAAATGTGCTATGAAAGCAGCGCGCCTTAAGAGCGAATTTTATAACCGGTTTTGAATATCCAATAAATACCGGTCAGACAAATCACCATGAACAGGGCGATCATCCCAAGACTAACACCAACACTAACGTCTGACACCCCATAAAAGCTCCAGCGAAAGCCACTAATTAAATACACTACTGGATTTAACAAAGCGATTTTTTGCCACAGTTCAGGGAGCATAGAGATAGAATAAAAGCTGCCGCCGAGGAAGGTAAGCGGTGTAACAATCATTAATGGGACTATTTGTAGCTTTTCAAAGCCGTCGGCCCAAATGCCAATAATGAAACCTAACAAACTGAAAGTAACGGCGGTAAGTACAAGGAATGCCAGCATCCAAAAGGGATGATCAATATGGTAATCAACAAATAATCTTGCGGTGAGCAAAATCAACAAACCCAACAACACCGATTTAGTCGCAGCGGCACCCACATAGCCCATCACCACTTCCCACATCGATACCGGCGCAGACAATAGTTCATAGATAGTGCCGGAAAATTTGGGAAAGTAAATACCAAAAGAGGCATTGGAAATACTCTCGGATAACAAAGAAAGCATCACTAAGCCGGGGATGATAAATGCGCCGTAACTCACACCATCAATTTCACCCATGCGCGAACCAATCGCTGCACCAAATACGACAAAATACAAAGTGGTTGATATAACAGGGGAAATAATACTTTGCGCCAGAGTACGAAACCAACGAGCCATTTCAAACTGATAAATAGCACGAACACCATAGATATTCATGAACGAGCCCTCACCAAATCAACAAAAATATCTTCCAGCGAACTCTCGCTAGAATGAAGGCTCTTAAAGTCAATGCCTAACTCGCCTAAGCGGCGTAGCAAAGCGGCGATACCTGTTTGCTCGTTTTGTGCATCAAAGCTGTAAACCAACGTATTACCATCATCACTAAGCGTCAACGTATAATCCTCTAAGCCTGCGGGGATAGTTTCCAGCGGTGTTTGCAAGTGTAAACTGAGCTGTTTTTTACCTAACTGGTTCATTAAAGCAGTTTTTTCCTCAACTAAAATAATTTCACCTTTGTTGATAACACCAATACGGTCAGCCATTTCCTCGGCCTCTTCGATATAATGCGTAGTGAGAATAATGGTTACGCCGCGCTCTCGCAGACCTCGCACCATCTCCCACATGTCACGACGCAATTCAACATCAACACCGGCGGTTGGCTCATCCAAAAACAAGATATCAGGCTCATGAGAGAGTGCTTTGGCGATCATTACTCGACGCTTCATCCCACCGGACAAGGTAATGATTTTAGCTTTACGCTTATCCCACAACGACAAGTCACGCAGTATTTGTTCGACAAAGGCATGATTGCGCGGTTTACCAAATAAGCCGCGACTAAAGTTTACTGTCGCCCATACCGTCTCAAAGGCATCGGTCGATAGCTCCTGCGGCACCAAGCCAATGCGCTCTCGAGCAGCACGAAAATCAGTGACCACATTAAATCCATCGGCCATAATCGACCCCGAACTTGGGTTAACCAAACCGCAGATAGTACCGATCAATGTCGTCTTACCCGCACCATTGGGTCCAAGCAACGCAAAGATCTCGCCACTATGAATATCCAAATCAATGTTTTTTAGTGACTGAAAGCCAGAACTGTAAATTTTATTCAGTCCCCGAATGGAGATAATAGGCTGCACGCTAGCTCCTTGAAAGTGTTTTACCGCGATGTACTTTAACACAAGTGAATGCCGTTCCGACAAGTGAAGCACGATCAAAGGAGGTTGAATACCTTGCTCTCAGATAAAAACAACCCATAATCATTGGAAGCTTCACTAGACGATTTTATATACTGTCAAAGGAAGGTGAATCGGATACTGTGTCGCCAAAACCTTAGCTCTCTTGCTTAGGGGACAACACAGTGAACCAACTGCAGGCAATGATCCCAGGCGCTAAATACCTTGGCATATATAAGGTCTGTTAATACTCAAAAAACAAAAAGGCTATCACCACCACTTATGATGATAGCCTTTTTACTAACCATACCTTAATAAGCAGCTTGTGCTTCAATATTGTTCGAAGGCGTGTAGCGAGAAACCGCCCAAGCAGCAAAAAAAGCTAACGGCGTACAAACTAATGCTGGATAATTTGACGGAAATATCGCTTCAGCATTACCGAGCACTTTCACCCAAAAGGCCGGACTTAAAATAATAAAGCCCACACTGGTTATTAAGCCTACTGTGCCAGCTGCTATTGCTCCCCAAGGGGTTAAGCCACGCCAATAAATAGCCAGCATAAGTAAAGGGAAAGTGGTACTCGCAGCAATATTAAGCCCCATAACAATAAGAAAAGTTAAATTTTCGTGCTGGAATACAACAGCAAGACCAACAGCTGCTGCAGAAGTAAGGATGGCAGCTAAACGAAATACCATAACCTCCTTATTTTCAGCCATCGGTTTACCCTTGCGTAGAGCAGCCACAATGTCATGTGAAGTTGCTGACGAGATGGCCACCGTTAGCCCCGCAACTACCGCCAAGATAGTTGAAAAGGCTACCGCACTCATAATGCCAAATAAAATATCACCCCCTAAGTCTCGCGCTAGATGCATCGTGATCATATTATTACCACCGTTAACTACGCCGGAAGCGTCTTGATACTCGGCATTACCCATGATGAAAGCTAAGCCCGCTGGACTTATAACCAGAAAAACCAGTCCCATGGTAAAACCTATCAATAAGGTTCCGACCAACATAGAGCGCTTAGCTTGAGCTTCATCTGGTACAGTGAAAAACCGGATCAGTAAGTGAGGCATACTCATCATGCCGGCGACCGAGGCAAAAGCTAATGATATCGCCGAGAAAACCCCATGGTTAAGTGCGCCAAACTCATAGAGAGACGCGGTACCATTGGCCTGTAAAGTATCGGCCTGGGTATAGAGCTCACCTAAGCCACCCGCTTTATGAATACAGAGAATGGACAATACAATAACAGTACCCACCAACATACCAGCTTTAATTATTTGTACCCAAGTAGCAGCTAACATGCCCCCAAAGGCGACGTAAATAGTCATTAAGGTACCAACGATAACCACTGCCATATTAAACGGCAACCCAAACACTATAGAGATCAAACCACCCGCGCCGACCATTTGGGCCACAAGGTTAATAAGCGATATAGTGATAGTACAAGCACCCAGCACTACCCGTGTTCTAGGCTCTTTTAAACGGCTTTGTACAACATCACCCAAGGTGAATTTCCCCATACGGCGCAGGGGGCCAACGAGTATCGCTAACGCAATACACAGCCCTCCCATGGGAGCAATAAAGTATAAAGCAACATCAGTACCCGCAACGGTATAGAGTCCAACAATACCTAAAATAGTACCGGCCGACATATAATCACCAGCGATGGCAAAGCCGTTTTGATTGCCGGTAATTTTTCCTTCAGCCGCGTAAAAGGAGGATCTGCCGGTATTTCGGCTTGCAGCCCAAAAAGTAATACCTAAAGTTATAGCGATAGTGATGAAAAAATAGCTAATGGACGCAGAGAGCATTATTTATCCTCCGCTGTGTCGCTGCTATCACCAACCTGTTTACGGCCAAAGACGACAGCGGAAATCATCATGACAGCAAACCAAAGCACAACACTAATGACAGTAATAGGAATACCCCCTATTTTATTATTCAGCCAATCAGGGCCGACACCAGGACCAGTTTGCATAGCAATAAGAGGGGTGAGAATAACAAGTATAAATAAAATACGGTAAAGATCAGATCGTTTCATGAAGCGTCTCTATTTTATTATTGATCCACAGCTTAGGCGCATAAAATATATAATTTATTTTTACATATATTGCCAGTATTGAATATTGTTTTAACCGACCGTATTCCATGGTAGTTGTCCCGGAGCTGCCTCGATAAAATTAAGATATTGCTCCAGCTGATCGATCAAGTCGCTGATTACTTCATCGCGGCTACATCCGTATAAATCATAGCCCAGTGCGCCGTTGCGGAGATAAACATCGGCACGCCAATGCGTACTTTCGCTGGCACTGTCGTTGTGGACTTCAGGGATTAAATGTTCGGTGCCCAGCACTTGATAATAAAAATCCAGATCATCATCGCGGCTCAATAGAAAGATAGCATCACCCTTCTCTTCGACAACACGGGCGTTCCAGCCATGGGTCGCCAACTCCTGCTGCACTTGATTCATCGCCGGCACCACAACACTACTTATAAAATGAGTCACTTTGGCCTGCTCTGGAAACTTCATCATCCGACTCAAACGCTTACGCCAACTACCCTCGGCGCTAAAAGGTCTAGCGCGATTTACCGCCTCTAGCGTTACACCACGATGCCCTTCAATCACTAGCGCACGCCACAAACCCACCACCGCAAACAGCATGATAATCGCGAAGGGTAAGGCCGCCAAAATACTCATAGTTTGCAGTGCGCTTAAGCCGCCAGCCAAAAGCAGAGTGGCAGCAATAATACCCTCCAGTGATGCCCAAAAAACACGCTGCCACACCGGCGTTTCTAATGCTCCACCAGACGCCAACGAATCTACTACCATCGAACCTGAGTCGGATGAAGTAACAAAGAAAGTTATAATTAAAAATACCGTCACCACCGATAAAAATGTCGACCACGGTAACAAGTCATAAAACTCAAACAAAGCCACTGCGTGATCTGCCTGAACCTCACCAATCAATACGTTTTTCCCCTGCTCCATAATTAAATACAGAGCCGTATCACCAAAGATAGAAAACCATAAAAAGGTAAATAGAGTAGGTACCGCTAGCACCCCAATCACGAACTGTCGAATGGTTCGGCCTCGACTTATTTTAGCGATAAACAAACCCACAAATGGCGACCAGGCAATCGTCCAGGCGAAGATAAACAGCGTCCAGTTACCGATCCAGTCGCTATGAGTATACGCCTGCAAATTAAATGTCCGTGCGACAATATTGCTGAGGTAAGCACCAGTGTTCTGCACGAAGGCATCAAGAATATGTACACTTGGCCCAACAATAAATACGACCGTCATCAAAAATAACGCGATCATCATATTCAAAATGGATAAGTTTTTAATCCCTTTATCCATACCTGCTACCACCGAGGCTGTGGCGGCGAGGGTAATAAAGGCAATCGCGAGAATTTGCACAGTAGTATTAATAGGGACTTGCGGCCACAAATAATGAATACCCGCATTAATTTGCGTCACCGACAAGCCCAATGTGGTAGCTAAACCAAACAAGGTGCCCAGTATCGCAAACACATCAACCGTATGCCCGATTGGGCCATAGATACGGTCACCAATCAGCGGATAGAGCGCCGACCGCACCGAGAGCGGCAAACCATGACGATAGGTGAAATACGCCAGCACCAACCCCATCAAGCCGTAAATACCCCAGATATGCAGCCCCCAGTGGAAGTAGGCTATTTGCATCGCTTCGCGCGCAGCGGCAACGGTTTCTGCCGTAGCGGTAGGAGGCTGTGAAAAGTGCAGTACCGGCTCGGCCACACCAAAAAACAATAAAGCAATGCCATAACCAGCAGAAAATAACATCGCAAACCATACCGGGAAGCTATATTCGGGATCGCCGTGGTCTGCACCTAAGCGTATATTGCCCCAACTACTAAATGCTATGCAGATGATAAACACCAAAAAAATGGCAACGGCCAGCATATAAAACCAGCCAAAGGTCTCGGTCAACCAAGCTAAGGCGGTTTTAAATACGACACCTGCCAACTCTGGGTTACTCAGAGTACCGATGATCAACAGCGCAGCGATAATCACCGCGGGGGCAAATACGGGCCATAAAATGAGACTCGATGGCGTGCGTTTCGGATTTGTCATAATTTCTCCTAGCCCCTAACCCTGACAAAGCCTACGGCTAATATCAAGCTCAACTCAGTGATTATCGTCAGATAAAATACAATATAGTAAATATTACCATGTGAGCTAATTCACAACCTTCTCGCTATCACATTGTTCATTTTTTCGTCGCTGTTATATTAGCTACTGACAGCAACGAGACCAGTGATATGACCCGTGCAAAAGCCACCACTAACAACATAGCCAAGCTGCTAACCTGTATAGCTGTCAGTATTATCATTGGCAGCACTGGCAGTATCGCAGAAGAGCTGATTGGCTTGTCCAAACTTAAAACCATCAAATCACTGGAGTTTAAGAGACTCAAAGTAAATAATATGCAGCTCTACCAAGAGACTTATACGAGATATACCAAAGTTACCGGTAAATATAGGGGGAATTTTGTGGCCGATAAATCCAGTTACTCATGGGGTATTAGCCAGCGCGGCATCTCTATTTTAAAACGCTTCTAACATTCTCAGCTAATTTCAACTCACCTCTTCCACCACTGACGCCATACAAAATCGTCACCATAAAAAAGTCTGTAGTGTATTATTAATTTTCAAGACCTTACATGGGCAGGCAAACCTGGGAGAGATAAAAAATCTCTCCCAGCAAAAGGTAGCGAGCTAACCATAGAACAACAGATAAGCACCCTGCCTTTTCAGCATGGACAGTTAAACTAACTCATTATCGGCGCAATACCCACTGCTGCTCGTACTTTTTTCAACAGAGCGGATGCACGCTGCCGCGCTTTAATCGCCCCTTTTTGCAATTGCTGCTCAATAAATGCCCCATCATCCATCAACTCTTCATAACGAGCTCGAGCTGGTGCAATTTCTTCATTGATCAAGGCAAATAATTCTTTTTTCGCCTGCCCCCAAGCTATTCCTTCAGCAAACTGCGCACGCATGTACTGGATTTGCTCCTCGTTGGCAAAAGCCTGCCAAATCTGAAACACCGCTGAATCGTCTGGGTCTTTCGGTTCACCTGGTTCCAATAAGTTCGTTTTTATTTTATTGATATGCTTTTGTAGCTTTTTCTCAGGTAAAAACAACGGGATAGTATTGTTATAACTCTTACTCATTTTGCGGCCATCAAGGCCAACCAAAACCGCCATATCGTCGCCTACATCAGCAGTTGGCAAGACGAATAAATCATCAAAATGATGGTTGAAACGCTGGGCAATGTCCCTAGCCATTTCAACGTGCTGGATTTGATCTTTGCCGACCGGAATACGAGAGCCATTAAACATCAAAATATCCGCTGCCATTAACACCGGATAACTGAACAAGCCCATAGTGACACCATTATCGGGGTCTTCGCCCTCAGCTTCATTAGCCTGTACTGCGGCTTTGTAAGCATGAGCACGATTCATTAAACCTTTCGCTGTCATACAAGTAAGAATCCAGCTCAGTTCGGTGATCTCGGGAACATCTGACTGACGATAGAAAGTGCTTTTATCAGTATCCAAGCCCAGCGCAAGCCAAGTAGCCGCGATCTCTTTGGTAGATTGACGCACCTGAGCCGGATCGTGGCATTTAATCAGCGCATGGTAATCAGCCAAAAAGAAAAAGGAGTCCAGCTCACTATTGTGGCTAGCGGCAACCGCCGGCTTAATCGCGCCGACATAATTGCCCAGATGAGGAGTACCGGTTGTGGTAATACCAGTAAGTACGCGTTCTTTGGTCATAAGATAACTACATCAAGAGAAAGTTGGAGAAACGGGTATGATACTGGCTAGCGCCAGCTGTTACCATGCCGATTACACCATCAAAGGGTGGAGCGGACTTGAAAAGCCTCGATGGTACGCTGAAATAAATCTGCATACTGAGTTTTCAATGCGGTCATCGATAAATTTTTGACTGATGGCGCCGCCATAAAATCACCTAACTGCTTAGCATGACTCAAGCCAATAATACACTCAGCTAAAGCATCAGCCTCCTGCTCGGGCTGCTCTAAATAGGAATCATACAAATACTCAGGACCAAACCACTCCGAGTAACAAAGCCTATTGGGTAATAGCGGCTGGCAACCAGCAGCCACAGCTTCCAATACCGCCAAACCCTGAAAATCATGTAATGCAGTTGAAATAACCACATCAGCTTCGGTTAATATTTGACGATATTGTGATGACTCTTCAATGTAACCATAATGAAGTAATACCGCAGGGTAGTTTAATTCCAAAAAGGCTCTCATCTTCTCAAACACCGCAGGCATCTGTCGAAACTGCTGGCCGACAACATGCAGCTTGATGTCAACACCAGACTCCAGCACTCGCTTTATAGCCGCAAATAACCGCTCAGGTGCTTTGTCATATTCCCAACGGTGATTCCATAGCAGCTGCAAGGGCCCAAACTTACTGGGCTGAGTCGCCAAGAAACAATGATCAGCGACGGGTACTGGCAACACTTCACTTACAGCCGTTAATTGATCAAGCAAACCCATCGGAACTTGATCGGGTAATCTTGCAAGTAACTGCTGAGCCCCCAATAAAAATGTATCACGGTTATAACAGCTATTGAACGCGACCCTGTCCGCAGCCAGAGCGGTATATAGGCTCAATATTTTTGGCTCAACAGAGGGAAACTGCTTGCCACTGTCTGGATAAACAAATTGATTCTCATGAAAATAAACCAAGCTGGGAATCAGCCCCAGCTTAGGCACAAACCCGCGCAGAGCAGATAAATCAACCATAGAGGTAGCCACGACCAAATCATAGGACTGTTCTAATAACTCTCGTTGATTAAACGCCCAACTCAGACTATTGCCACGGACTCGCCAGCTAAAATAGCGTGCAGGTAAGCTTAATAAAGTCCAGTCGAACTCAGGAAAAGCCTCCATCAAGGTCCGATACCAATGCTGATGGCTAGCTGCATCGTAAGCCGAAAGAACCAATACTTTCATAGAAAACCGCGTAGCTCTTACTACTCATAACAAAGGATAAAATTAGGAAGATGCAATAAATTGGCTGCTGTATTCAGTTGAGCCTGTACATATTTCTGTGTGGCTATTGGAGTTAAATATAATCAGTTGGCAGCAAATACAAAAAAACCCGCACAAGGCGGGCTTTTTTATAATATTTGGTACGACCGAGTGGA
>Ga0172382_10002820_pt1 | contig 28285 bp, 29 predicted proteins | sample Leawel138RmetaG_FD_122245 | JGI IMG/M metagenome (GOLD analysis project Ga0172382, IMG submission 122245) | Leachate microbial communities from a municipal landfill in Southern Ontario, Canada - Leachate well 138R metaG | ecosystem: Engineered > Solid waste > Landfill > Unclassified | place...
ATATGCTTCATCCGGCAATAATTTAAACATATCCTCATCGGTTGTGTCATCCCCCATGGCTAGTACAAAGTCGTAATTTCCATTTTCCAGAAAACTTAAAACGGCAGTTCCTTTGTTATAGTGCGTTTTTTTAACTTCAATTACCTTATTCCCTTGAATTATCTGGAGATTCAGCTCGGGTTGTAACATGGTTCGTAACTGCCAGGCCAATTCATTCGCTCTTCGCAATGCATAATGCCGATCGGCGGCCACTCTGAAATGCCAGGCCAGGGAAGTTTCTTTTTCTTCTACGAAAGCCCCAGGACAACGAGCTACAAAGAGATCCATAATAGGGCGTATGATTTCCTTCCATTCATCCTGATTTGGATAGGAGTGCTCCCATTGCCCATGATCCCTGTTTTTGATTAAAGCCCCATGTTCAGCTACAATATGCACAGGTAGATCTCCCACTTCCCTTTCTAAGAATTGACGGTCTCTACCACTTACAATAACCACTGTACTTCTATCGGTAATTGCTAAGATGGTTCGCTTCACTTCATCGGGGAGTCTCACGTTCTGTGGGTTTTTTTCTAGGGGAACGAGGGTCCCATCAAAGTCGAGAAATAAAATAGGATTGCTTGCGGCTAAATAGCTTTCTTGGATGTAATTCATTACTTTTTTTCGAAGATAAGGATGGCTTAAACGTTCTTGTTCTTGTTCTAACGCATCCAATTGAATAAAGAAGTCACTGGTCCACGCATTGATATTGTAAATTCGTAAGCGGCGTCTCATTTCGTTCATCCGATTACGCTGTTCCTGCACGGACATTTCGAGGGCTGCTTTTATGGCGGCAGCCGTTTCCTTGCGATCGGTGGGGTTGATTAAGATGGCTTCGGTGAGCTCAGCAGCTGCGCCCGCCATTTCACTCAAGATGAGCACACCCTGGTTGTCATTCCGACTGGCTACATATTCTTTACAAACTAAATTCATTCCATCTCGAACCGGCGTAATCAATGCCACGTCACTAACGGAATACATAGCAGCCAGATCGTCAAAGGGGAGGGATCGATATTGATAAATCACTGGTTGCCAGGTGATTTCTCCGTACAGTGCGTTTATCCGACCTACTAATTGGTCAATATCCGTTTTCATTTGTTGATATTGACCGATCGTGTCCCTGGATGGGACAACAACCATGACGAACGTAACCTTCCCTCGCCAATCTTTGTGGTTTTCCAGGAAGGTCTCATAGCCTTGTAAGCGATGTAGCAGCCCTTTGGAGTAATCGAGACGATCGACGGAAAAAATAATCTTGTGGGGAATGTGCTGCTTTATTTCAGACCGAAGGCGTTTGACATTAGGCTCATGGTAGGCATTGTCAAATTTTTGGAAATCAATGCTGATGGGAAATGAGTCAATTTTCACTAGTCTATTCCCGAGGTTGAGCGATTGCAGCGGATGGTCGTAATGTGGGTAAAGCCGCTGTACACAGCCCAGAAAATACTGCACATAATCATTAGTATGGAAGCCCACAAGGTCTGCACCCAGCATTCCATCGATAATGTATTTTCGCCATGCTACCGGTAGTAGTCTAAAAATTTCAAATACAGGGAAGGGAATATGAAAGAAGAAACCAATGGATAGTTCGGGGTAACGGTCACGTAGGAGCTTGGGTAAACCCATGAGTTGGTAGTCTTGAATCCATACCGTATCATCAGGTTCGATTATTTCGGAAAGTTTGTCTGCAAACAGTTCGTTAGCTTCCTGATACGCAGCGAAGTATTCCTCTTCAAAATTGGCTTCCGACGGGAAATAGTGAAAGAGAGGCCAAATTAAGTCGTTACAGAATCCTTCATAATATAAATGATTCAGGGCAGGTGGAATCCAAACCGGGTGTGCCTTAATATTGTCCGTTTCCGGGGGTAGCTTCTTAAACTCCTCTGGTTCATTCTCTGAATAACCGACCCATTGAATTTTATCCCTGAACATGGAGTCATTGTTTTCCGTCAATGATAAAACCGCAGATACGAGTCCTCCCGAATTTTGGAATAATTCGGGTCGGTCATGTTTGTATATAATTTTGAATGGTAAACGGTACGCTGCGATAACGAGCCTTCCTTTTTTTTTCACGATAACGTAAGATGTGACAGTACTTTTACAAGTCTGCCTGATTTAATAAATAAACAATTGTGCTAATTTGTTAGTTGTGGGTATGGTTAATAGCCAGCCGGACGAGGTAAGTAATTACGCCCGATTTCTGTATATAACGAAAAAAATGTGAAAATAGTTGACGTGGAGGGGTAATTACACGGTAGATTCAACGAAAAGCTCGAAAAGCTCAATACCATTCACCTTTACTAGCTGCGGACAGAATACGGTTTTATATTTGAAAAAAATACAACCTTTAGTAGCTTGCTTCTTCAATATCACCCTTAGAAATTTATGAGAAAAGTTTTTAGGATTCTGATCATAGGGGTCGCTGTACTGGGAGCGGTTTATTTTGTGGGTCCTAAGGCTTCCGATGCTATGTTAGATCCGACTTTACCTCAGGTCAATACCGACCTTCTTGCACTGGAACAGGAAATTATTTCCAGTGAACAGGCTGTTCCTAATCTTAAGGCCGACAATCACGCCCGGATAGTATGGGCTGATTCCACAAAAAAAGAGAAAACCCCTTATAGTTTCGTATACATACATGGTTTCGGGGCAAGTTGGGCTGAAGGGGAGCCGGTGCATACGCACTTAGCCAGGCGTTATGGCGCTAATCTCTATTTAGCAAGATTGGAGGATGCTGGAATTGACAATCCGGATGCTTATGAACGACTCACGCCAGAAAGTTTTTTGGCTGGGGCTAAGCATGCACTAGCCGTTGGAAAAGTATTGGGGGAAGAGGTTATCCTGATCGGTACGTCAGCTGGGGGTTTGTTAAGCGTTTATTTAGCCGCTCACCACCCCGATTTAAAAGGGTTGATTTTGTATGCTCCTTGTCTGGATATTTATGATAGTGCGCTCAAAATAGCAACAGGACCTTGGGGTGAACAAGCCGTGAGGGCAGTGGTGGGCGACCGTATGATCAATGAATATAGTCCGGAACGGCAACAGTATTGGATGAGTAGTTATAGTTCACGGGGTTTAATAACCTTACAGCAAACCATGGATGCTGTCGCGCACCCCGAAGTATATAGTCGCATAAAAATGCCCGTCTTTTTAGGATATTATTATAAAAATGAGGAGGAACAAGACAAAACGGTCTCTGTAAAAGCCATGAGAGAGATGTTTCCTCAATTAGGCACCCCCGAGGAGTTAAAAAGGGAGGTTGCTTTTCCCGAAAGTGGTCATCACGTGATTACAAGTTACATGACTTCTAACGACATCGAAGGGGTCATTCGTGAAACTCAAAGCTTTATCGAAGATGTTTTAAATATATCCCCGGTTCAAGACTAACAAAGGTCGAGAAGCGGTGGACGGTCGAAGGTATTTCGGTTTGGGAAGTTTTTCTTTTGACCGCATTTTAAGCTAATTTTGTAGTCTGTTTTATTTAAGTTTTTTGCGATTTTGCTATGTTGGAAATAACCGCAGATAATCGGTTAAGGCGCCTTATTGTTGTAGGAGACAGGGTTTTGATTAAACCCAAAAGTCCTAATGAGCGTACGAATAGTGGGCTTTATCTTCCCCCTACAGTTACGGAAAAGGAACAGGTACAGACAGGATATGTAATAAAAGTCGGTCCAGGGTATCCGATCCCCTCACCTATGGAGGATGAACCTTGGAAGGATGCCGACGAGAAAGTAAAATATATGCCGTTGCAGGCACAGGAAGGAGATCTTGCCATATATCTCCAGCGAAATGCGATCGATTTGGAATATGACTCTGAAAAATATGTCATAGTACCCCAATCGGCAATTTTATTGCTAGATCGAAGCGAGGATCTGTAGAGCTCGTTTCTATTTTAGATGGCACTGATTCGAATAAATAAGCTGACCCCTCCTTTTTGGCTGCCAAACGGGCATTTGCAAACCGTCTATCCGGCACTTTTTCGAAAAGTGGAGGGGGTTACCTACCAAAGGGAGAGACTGGTCACGACCGACGGTGATTTTCTTCTACTCGATTGGTGCATATCCCTCCCCGGGAAGAAATCTTCCTCGCTTGCCATCCTATCGCATGGATTTGAAGGAGATAGCCAACGACCCTATATCAAGGGGATGGTAAAATCTTTGGTAACCATGGGGATAGATTGTCTGGCCTGGAACTATCGAAGTTGTGGCGGAGTCATGAACCAATCGCCCCAATTTTACCATAGTGGTGCGACCGACGACCTACAGGAAGTGATTGATCACGCCCTGAAAAAGGAATACCAGCAAATATTCCTAGTGGGTTTTAGTTTGGGAGGGAATTTAACATTGAAATATTTAGGTGAGGAAAGACGCCGCCCCAAGGAGATTAAAAAAGCGGTCTGTTACAGCGTTCCCCTCGATTTAGAGGCTTGTAGCCTAAATTTAAACCGGTTTTCCAATCGAGTCTACCAGCGTCGTTTTTTGCGTAGCCTGCAGGTTAAAATTAGGGAAAAAAGTCTATTACACCCCAATCTTATTAATACAGCTCTATTAAAGGCAATCAGGTCGGTATATACCTTCGATGATCTCATTACCGCTCCCCTACACGGTTTCAAAAATGCCTCTGACTACTATTCCAAATGCAGTGCTAAAAACTTCCTGTTATCGATAAATATTCCTACCCGGATCATTCACGCAGAAAATGACCCCATGATCCCGGTTAGTAGTCTTCCCTTTAAGGAATTAGAAACGGCTCCTCAGGTTGAAATGCTTCTCACTCTATCAGGGGGGCACTGCGGTTTTTTGGAAAAACAAGGCAATTCATATTGGTCCGAAAAGCAGACGGTCGACTTTTTTAGGGCTTGATTCCTTACCCATCCTGGTGTCAGCGTAATTATTTGTTATCGGTTAAATTGAACATTCCCGAGAGTGTGGATGTTGAAGAAGTATCTATCCTTTGTAGAAAATACGATTTAATAGCCCGTTTAATAGTAAGATTTTTATGGAATTAAGAAAGTTATCCGGTTCGGATCTAAACGTTTCGCCAATCGCCTTTGGTGGGAACGTATTTGGATGGACACTCGACGAAAAACAATCGTTTGACATACTCGACCATTTTGTGGACCAGGGTTTCAATTTTATTGATACAGCCGATACATACTCCAAATGGGCTCCGGGGAATAAGGGTGGTGAATCGGAAACGATCCTTGGAAAATGGCTCAAACAACGAGGGAATCGGGATCAATTGGTGATTGCAACCAAATTAGGAGGTGAAATGGGAGAAAGAAAAAAGGGATTAAAACCTTCCTATATCAAGCAAGCTGTGGAAAGTTCACTCCAACGCCTTCAAACCGACTATATCGACCTATATCAATCGCATTATGATGATCCGGAAACATCGGTCGAAGAAACGATTGCCGCTTTTAATGAGTTGATCCAAGAGGGGAAAGTCCGGTATATAGGTGCTTCCAATTTGGTGGCTGACCGGATTAAAGCTTCCAATGATTTTGCCCGGGCAAACGGGTTGAAAGGATATATTACCTTACAACCTCTTTACAACCTTTATGATCGTGAAAAGTTCGAAAGTCAATACCTCGATCTGGTAAATGCTGAAAAGCTGTCGGTATTAAGCTACTATGCCTTGGCTAGTGGATTTTTAAGTGGGAAATACCGCAGTGAAGCGGATCTCAATAAAAGTGTTCGAGGCGGAGGAATAAAAAAATACCTCACCGAAAGAGGCCTAGCTATCTTGAAAGCCATGGAAAAAGTAGCTAACGAAACCGGCGTATCTTTCGTAGCTATTGCAATTGCATGGCAATTGAACAAACCCTACATTACCGCTCCAATCGCCAGTGCAACACGTCGCGAGCAATTGGACGAGTTATTGGCGGGAGCTACGTTGAAGTTGACAAAGGAGCAAGTGGAATTGCTGGATCAAGCCAGTGCATATTAATCAGTTCACAATATTTAGTATAATCATAGATGAAAGTAGAAATTTGGTCTGATGTGATGTGTCCGTTCTGTTATTTGGGCAAGCATCGCTATGAACAAGCCTTAGCCCAATTTGCGGAAAGGGATTATGTAATTACAGAGTGGAAAAGCTTCCAACTCGATCCGACCCTCCCGAAAGAAGGTTTAAGTACGAATACCTATACCTATTTGTCGGAAAGGAAAGGTATGTCCATCGATCGAGCCCGGCAAATGACGGAGGGTTTATCGGCTCAGGCGGCTGCAGAGGGGATTACTCTCGACTTTGAGAAAGCGATTATAGCCAATACATTTGATGCACATCGGTTAGCTCATCTTGCTAAGCGACAAGGCTTTGGAAATGAAATTGAAGAAAAATTGTTCGAAGCTCATTTTGTAAACGGCGAAGATATTTCGGATAAAGCTGTACTTACCACCCTTGGCAAGTCGGTAGGCTTGAAAGAAGACCAAATTCAAGAAATGTTCGAAAAGGATCAGTTTAAGGAGGAAGTGAAAGCCGAAATTACAGAAGCTGCGAAACTGGGCATACGCGGAGTGCCCTTCTTCGTGTTCAATCGCAAATATGCCGTCTCGGGTGCCCAGCCACAGGAGGTCTTTTTACAGACATTGGAAAAGGCTTTCGCTGAGTGGCGCAAGGATAACCCAGTTCCGGCTTTCACAACGGTGGCTGACGGTCCTGTATGTGATCCTGAGTCGGGATGTGACTAGGTAATTGCCGTAGAATAGGGCTCCTGAATCAGGCATCTTTGGATCTTGTCAGAAAAAAATTACATGGTTCCGCATTTTTTTCTAACTTTTCACCCCAAAAATGATTTATCACGATGCGGGAAGCCCGAATTTCAACAACCGTACAACCTCAGGCAACATCGAGGCAAATGATGATAAGGCCTGTTAATTTCGGTTTTAACACCGAAACCAGTCAGAGTAATGTCTTCCAGAAAGCAGGGGTACCCTCTACCGATACCTATATCGAGTGTTTGAACGAATTCGACCATATGGTCAACCACCTGCATTCAGCCGGTGTGGACTTGACTGTATTCGACGATTCAACAGAAATCGAAAGTCCTGACGCCATATTTCCAAATAATTGGGTATCCTTTCACCAAAGCGGGAAAGTAGTACTTTACCCCATGATGGCTGAAAACCGCCGAAGAGAACGTAGGTTGGATATTATCGAATCCCTCAAATCACGCTTTCACGTAGAGGAAATTATTGATTTAAGTTATTTTGAAAAAGACGGGTTGTTCTTAGAAGGAACGGGAAGCATGGTATTGGACAGACGTTATAAAATTGCTTATGCAGCCCTATCCCCCCGTACGCATTTGAAGCCGTTGCAGGCATTTTCGGAAGCCATGGGTTATGAAATTATCCCGTTTACGGCGTACGACCTGAAGGATGTTCCTATTTATCATACCAATGTAATGATGTGTATCGGGGATGGGTTTGCCGTCGTTTGTCTGAAAGCGGTTAAGAACGAAGATGAACGTTACACATTAAAGAGGGTATTGGAAGAAACCGGCAAGGAAATCATAGAAATTTATCCTGAACAGTTAGGGGCATTTGTCGGAAATATGTTAATGGTAAAGAACCATAGCGACGAGAAAATCATGGTCATGTCGACAGGTGCTTACGAATCCCTGACTACACAACAAAGAATTTTACTCGAGGAGTTTACTTCGCGCCTGCTATATGTAGATTTACCCGTAATTGAGACCGTCGGCGGGGGTTCAGCCCGTTGTATGTTGACTGAGATTCACTTACCCCTTAAATAATTTTAAAATTTCTCCTTGGAAAAAAAGGTCCATATCCGAGCGGCGGAACTCAGCGATGCCGAGCTGCTGTATCGTTTCATTTGTGATTTAGAGGACGAACAACTCAATTGGGAGGGTTTTTACTATGCTTTGACAACAAATCTTCCGCATGAAGGCAACATCTACTTAATCGCAGAATTGGACGGAATGCCTGTGGGAATGGGCTCTTGTCATGTTCAATGGTTGGTTCATCATGCCGCTCCCATTGCTGAAGTCCAGGAATTATACGTTGTCCCCGAGTATCGATCGCAGGGCATTGGAGCCCATTTATTGAATGCATTAATTGAATTTGCACGTTCAAAAAATGCGCTACAGGTGGAGTTGTCGAGCCAACTACGGCGGGTCGATGCGCATCGTTTTTACTACCGGCAAAATTTTATCAACAATCATCTAAAGTTCGTTTATCCATTATCCGAACATTGAGCCTCAGGGGGGCCACAAATACGCTGGCCATGCTGTGAAAGAAACTATGCCTGAGGTATTTCGGATCAAAGAATATTTGCACTCCCCAAGTAAAAACGTCCTAAGGGACAATATTAATTGTGAGATTATGAAGTTCTTTTCCGGATCGTAGAATGACACTTGGTTCCGGCATTAGTGGGTTTAAAGGGCGCCGCCTACCTTGTATTATTCCAATCCATTCCCCACGTATAAACATTGATCCTGCAAAGCACGATCCTAGAAAAGCACAACACACTCCCCAATTTTTGGGCTGGAATAAATCGTTATAATTCGAATTGTAAGGACAAAAAAAAGCGGGCCGCAACCTGCAGACCGCTTTTTGTAACACCTAAACCTTCAACTAACTATATCTTATTAACGTCTTGCTCTTACCCACCCTCCTTTCATATTTTTTTCAAACCTAATGCTAGCGTACAATTCTTGTATCAAATTGTCCAAGTCGGTTCTTATCTGGGTAAGTTTACGTTCATTAATTCTTCGTTTCTTATATAATTTTATTTCACGGGACGTAATCCTACGATATTGATTTAAAATCCGTTTGGCTTCTTTCCCGGTTAATTGCCTACTTTGTCGTCCATGATTTACCCCTTCAAGAATTTCACGCTGCAGTTCTTTGATCACTGATTGGTCAACCCCTTCCGCATAATAAGGGTTGCGGTTAGCGCGCAATCCTCTTTGGGCATTTACCGCCTCCGTAGCAAGGAAAAGGATAATGAAGGCGGCAAATATTTTTTTCATGGCTAATAGTTCATTGCTTTTGTACTATTAGAACGCAAGAATACGGCTTAGTTTAATATTGTACTTGTTAATGATTGTTAATCAATTTAAACAAATTTAAAGCATCCGATTTGTCTTTAACTAAGATCCCGGTTCTGAGCCCGTTAAGCACGATCCAGTACTTTTTGGATTTGGTTGCGAACAAGCTCTGTAAGTTCTTCAGCCGTGTGTCCTTCGGGTTCAATTCCTTTGAGGGTGGTCCAGGAAAGTTTGGAAAAAGAGACCAAGGGAAAAATTCCTCTCGTAGGATTGAGGGCTCCTGTTCCTTGAATAACCACGGGGACGACCAACGCTGAGGGGGCTCTTTTGAGTAGGGTAGCGATACCCCCCACTGCGAAAGGCTTCATGATCCCGGACTGTGTGCGGGTTCCTTCCGGAAAAATGACGGCCGAATAATTATTGTCTTGGATATGTTTGCCCAGACGTAAAATTTCGGATACGGCCTGTTTCCGGTCTTGGCGATTAATCAAGGCGGCTTGGCTTTTCCTTAAATTGTAGGACACACTCGGAATGCCATGGGCTAATTCAATTTTCGAAACGAAGATGGGAGTGTATTTTCTCAAGAACCAACCCAACCCCGGGATATCATAGGTACTTTGGTGATTGGCAACGAAAATGATGGGTCGACCCGTTGGTATGGGGGCTTCCTGGCGAAACTTGATGGAGGCTCCGGTCAAGAGCAATCCATACGTTAGGGAGAAGTTTAAATGTTCGGCAGCTATTTTTTGTCCTTTTCGACCGAATAAATGAAAGGCAACCACTTGGTAGAGGTGAAAAAAGGCTAAAGTTGCCCCAAAATGAATCATGTATAGGATACTCAGGAAATAATCTACGATACGCTTCATGTGAGATATTTATAAACTAAATTGCAAATAAGCATTTTTGATATGAAAAAGGGAGTATTTCGCGTATGTTAATAACATATTGACGAACTTTACAGAAACGATATTCCCTGACAAAGGTCATAGTATCAAATTTATAAGGAGTTAAATTTGCAGTAGATTTCCAGTAATGTCACTTCGTATCAAATTGTAAGTAAAAAAATATGAGCCTATCACCAAGCCGATTAGAGGTTATGAATTTTCTGGGTCAGAGTATTGAGGATGTCATTTCCGATTACCTAAGACCGGTAGAAGAGCATTGGCAACCCTCTGATTTCCTACCCGATTTCTCTCAGGAAGACTATGTGAAGGAGGTTAAGTTATTGCAGGAAAGCTGTAATGAGCTTCCCTACGATTACATCGCTGTGCTCATTGGTGACACTATTACGGAGGAAGCTCTTCCCACCTATGAAGCTTGGTTAATGGATGTGATAGGGATAAATCAACAGGGAGAAGAACCAAATGCATGGGCGAAATGGGTTCGTGCATGGACTGCTGAGGAGAACCGCCATGGCGACTTACTTAACAAATACTTGTTCCTGTCGGGCAGGGTAAATATGAGAGCCATGGAAGTATCTACGCAGTACCTTCTTCAAGATGGGTTCGATATCGGTACAGGGCAGGATCCTTATCGGAACTTCATCTATACTTCCTTCCAGGAATTGGCAACTAATGTATCCCACCGGCGCACGGCCACAATTGCTAAAAGGCATGGCAACCCGCATTTGTCTAAAATTTGTGGGGTGATCGCATCGGACGAGATGCGTCATGCGAAGGCTTATAAGACCTTTGTCACGAAAATCTTCGAAGTAGATCCAAGTGAAATGATGCTGGCTTTAGAAGATATGATGCGGAAAAAGATCGTAATGCCGGCTCATTTTTTAAGAGAAACGGGGATGAAAATAGGTGAAACATTTTCCCATTTTTCGGATGCAGCCCAACGATTAGGGGTTTATACCACTATTGACTATATCGACATTTTGGAGAGTTTGCTTGCCGATTGGAAAATCGAAAAAATAAGCGGTTTATCGGAGCAAGCAGAAAGAGCACGTGATTATCTCATGGGCCTTCCCCCTCGTCTACGTCGGGTGGCCGAACGAACCAAGGTTCCGGAATTAAATTATCAATTTAGCTGGATCAAATAGAAACAAAAAATCCGTTATTCTGTCACTAAATTGTTACAGCAATAACGGATTTTTTTTATCCGATGCGGTCAAAACCGGTGTAAGCTACTAGTGCTTCGGGGATATTGACCGATCCATCGGCATTTTGGTTGTTCTCCAACAAGGCTGCTAAGATTCTTGGGAGTGCCAACGCCGACCCGTTAAGCGTATGTAACAACTGGGTTTTACCCTCGGTTCTATAGCGTAGTTTCATTCGGTTCGACTGAAACGTCTCGAAATTGGAAACTGAACTACATTCCAACCAGCGTTCCTGTGCTGATGACCAAACCTCGAAATCATAGGTAATCGTCGGAGCAAAACCCAAATCACCTCCACACAGTCGTAGGATTCGGTAGCGAAGCTGTAGTTTTTGCAGTAATTGTGCTACATGGTTGATCATTTCCTCCAATGCCTGGTAGGAATTCTCCGGTTTTTCAATTCGGACAATCTCTACTTTGTCGAATTGGTGCAGACGGTTGAGCCCACGAACATGAGCTCCCCAGCTACCCGCTTCTCGTCGAAAGCAGGGGGTATAACCGGCGTGTTTAATAGGCAATTGATCTTCCGAAATGATCTGATCCCGATATAAGTTGGTGATCGGTACTTCGGCCGTTGGGATCAGGTATAGTTGATCCCGTGCTGCCTCGTACATTTGACCCTCTTTATCGGGAAGTTGGCCTGTTCCAAAAGCAGAGTCTTCGTTAACTAGTAAAGGGGGTTGAATCTCCGTATACCCTGCTTTAACTGCTTCATCCAGGAAGAAACTGATCATGGCACGTTGGAGCCTTGCACCTTTATTTTTGTAAACAGGGAAGCCTGCACCGGTGATTTTATTGCCAAGTTCGAAATCGACAATGTCTAATTTCTTTATTAAATCCCAATGCGGAACTGCTCCTTCGGGTAGGGTAGGTGCCGTACCCCATTCGGTAACGAGCTCGTTTTCCTCAGCCGATTTCCCCGCAATAACTTGAGGATGGGGAATATTGGGGATTTTAACCAATTCTTGAAATAGTTCATTCTCAACCTCTTTCAACTGGTTTTCCAATTCTTTGGTTTTGGCTTTTAACCCGGTCGTTTCCTGACGCGCACGTGCAGCTGCTTCTTGGTCCCCGGACTTCATCAGAGCACCTATTTCCCGTGCTTTTGCATTCGCAATGGCGAGGGTCTCATCCGACTCAGTTTGTAGTTCACGTCGCTTATTGTCTAGGCTCAAAACGCGTTCTACGAGTTTTTCGGGATCAGGGAAATATCTTTTCTTCAATCCTTCTATCGCCCAGTCGGGGTTTTCACGCAGCTTTCCGATTTGTAACATGGTCCGGTTTACGTTGGTTAGATACTGGTATCAGGCGTTATTTTGGAAAAAAAGGGTATCATTTAGCGCATTCAACGCCTGCTCCTTATAGGAAGTATGCAATAAAATTGACAGGTTATGCTCAGATGCTCCGTAAGAAATCATGCGGATCGGTATATCCTTTAAGGCTTGGAAGACTTTCAAGGCGATTCCGGCTCGGTCGGCACTGAAATCACCGACAATACAAATGATTGACTGGTCCTTATCGTTCTCTTCTAGTTCCGAAAACTCTCGAAGCTCAGCGGATATTTCTTCCAAATACGTGGGATTGTCGATGGTTACCGAAACCGAGACTTCCGACGTAGTGATCATATCAACTGGAGTTTTGTATTTCTCAAAAATACTAAATACTCTCCGCAGGAAGCCATATGCATTCAGCATACGGGTCGAATGAATATAGATGGCCGTGATATTATCTTTGGCTGCTATGGCTTTGACATCTTGCCCCGAGGTGGTATGGTTCGAGATCAAGGTACCCGGTGCATCGGGTTGCATGGTATTTTTTAGACGAACCGGGACATTGGCAATTTTTGCTGGAGTAATGGTACTCGGGTGCAATATTTTCGCTCCGAAATACGCCAGTTCGGCAGCTTCTTCAAAACTAAGCTCTCTAACCGGGAAGGTTTTTTTAACGATACGGGGATCGTTGTTATGCATGCCGTCGATGTCGGTCCAGATTTGAATTTCGCTGGCTCCGATAGCTGCCCCAATCAACGAAGCTGTATAGTCAGAACCACCCCGCTTGAGGTTGTCGACTTCGTTTCTCGGATTTCGACAAATGAAACCTTGGGTGATAATAATCTTTTTATCGGTGTGTTGATCCAGGATAGCCGTTAATTTTTCTTTAATAACTTCTCTTTCAGGTTCCCCATCGGCATCCACTTGCATAAATTCCAAGGCTGGAATAAGAACCGAGTTCTCATTTTGTTCTTCCAGGTAAGAAGCAAAAAGTTGCGTACTTAAAAGTTCACCCTCAGCGACCAATTCCTTGTCATGCCGGGTGGTAAAGGGGCGAATTCCTGTCAGTGAACGAATATGTGAAAATTCAGCGTCGATAATTTGACGTCCCGCTTCTTTCCCTCTCTCCGTTTGGTATAACGCATCGACAAATTTGTGGTAATGTGTTTCCAGGGAATCAATTTGTGCATTGACGGCTTCATTTTCATTATTCGTGGCTGCTTCACCGATACTTAGTAAAGCATTGGTAGTACCCGACAGCGCTGACAATACGATTATCTTCCGATCCTCGTGTTGAGCAACCAAACGGTGAATGGATTGCATACGATCGGGCTTACCAACTGAAGTGCCACCAAATTTCCAGACTTGCATATAATTTTTTTGGAGCTTAATTAAGGTATCAAATAAACAATTGGGGTTAATTGGCCGTTGGGTGAAAAGACACGTGGCGGCAAGACATTATGATTGGCTTATTTTTTTCTTCAATGAAACCATTTTAAGAGCAGTGATGGCGGCTTCGTCTCCTTTGTTCCCATGCTTACCACCGGCTCTTTCCAGTGCCTGTTCCATGTTATTGGGGGTTAAAACACCGAAAACGACAGGCTTATCGTATTTCAACGAAACGTTAACCAGACCTTGAGCTACCGAGTGGTTAATGTATTCGTTATGTGAAGTTTCCCCTTTGATGACAGCTCCTACTGCTATAACCGCAGCGATGTCGCTACGTTGCGCATACCATTGAGAGGCGAGAGTTAATTCATAACTTCCTGGGACATTCCCTCGGATGATATTTTCCTCTTTAACCCCTTGTGAAAGCAAGGTATTTCGGGCACCTTCGAAGAGTGCTTCCGTAACCTGGGTGTTCCATTCCGCTACGACGATGGCAAACTTCAGTTCGGAAACGTCAATGAGCCCATCGGTACTGAAGCTACTTAAATTTTTGTCTGAACTTGACATATGAGGTTATTTACGACCTGATTGAATTTTGATTTAAAACAAAAAAAGGATAAAACCTGGCCGGCTTTATCCCTTTGGAATGGCTTTGGTTTCCCTATTTTCCGACCTGGCCTTCGACGACTCCTAAATATTTCTTCGCGTTCATCACTTCGCTCGACATAGGGAATTCGTCGATGATCCGTTTATAAACGGGTGCAGCCTCCTGGATCTGATTGTTTTTCTCATAGGCCAAACCAAGTTTTAACAGGTATCCTGGCGTAAAAAATTGGTTTGGTTTATAATCTGCAGCACGTTTATAGTAACTAATGGCTTCTTTATAGTCACCTTTTTCCATAAATGCATCCCCAATCAAAGCATAGGCACGAGCTTGTAGTAACAAGTCAGACGAGCTGTACGCTTTTAAACGAGCAATGGCATCATCGTATTTTCCTTCTTTTAGTAAGGCTACTCCTGCGTAAAAATTAGCTAGTTTCCCTGCATTGGTGCTTCCATAATTGTCGGCAATGGCAAGTAACCCTTCATTCCCCCCTTTGCCATTCAAAGCAAGGTTTAAGGAGTCAGCCTCAAAGTCATAAATCGCTTTGTATAAGGCTTTTTGTGCTTCCGATTCGCGGCTATCCTGATAGTAGTGAAAACCTACAAAGGCCAGAATACCCACCAAAAGCACACCACCTATTACCAGGAATAGCTTATTATTGCTCTGAACAAAACTTTGTGCTTTGTCCAATTGATTGGCCAATGCGTCAGAGCTTTCCAAAAACTCGTATTGGCTTTCGGTAGATTTTTTGGCACCCATATTAAACTACTATCAATCTGATTTTGGAGTGCAAAGTTAGAAAAACTTCTAATATACAAGAGTAGAATACGTAAAAACTTTATGATTATTAAGAATTTCAAAAAAAAAAAGACTCCATTATCAGTGAATATATTTTAGTTAAATACAACGGTACAATAACAATGCATCCCGTTCGACGTTATTATAAGCTACCAAAACCTCAGAAACATGTGGAAGGAAGAGAATAATCAACTCATTCGAACTTTTAAGTTTGCAGACTTCAAAGAGGCTTTTGCCTTTATGAAAAAAGTGGCCGATTTGGCCGAGGAACTCGATCATCACCCCGAATGGTCGAACGTATATAATGAAGTAGTCATCAAATTATCCACCCATAGTGCCGGGAATATCGTCACTGAAAAAGATTGGAATCTGGCTAATCGTATTGATAAAATCCTATATGATTAAATAGTACCATTTACTTTTTACCTCGTACTAAATTCTGTTCAGTTTAGGGCACAGGTTATTCTCGTTTCATTCGCGAGCAAATTTCCGGCGAAGAAAGTCCTATTTATAAAAAAATTGTTGTTGGTTAATCTTTAAGGTGTTGAGATCCAATCAAAAAGTTTAGCTTTGAGGGGTTTTTTGTGAAAGGCAAATTACACAGTAGACTTAACCGTTAAATAGTTGTGTTAAAAAAATCGCCAAAAAAAGAGAAGAGAAATGTTAGTTTTGTACGCGTTTTACGAAGCTAAAATAGTGTTTTAATGATAATCCTGGGAATTTCCGCGTTTTATCATGATTCCGCCGCGGCAATCATAGAAGACGGCGTAATCATAGCAGCAGCACAAGAGGAAAGGTTTACCCGTAAAAAACATGATCCTGGGTTTCCCTCTCATGCGATAGCTTTTTGTTTAGAGTATGCGGGTGTCAGTTTGAACGACTTGGACGCAATCGTATTTTATGATAAACCGCTGCTCAAATTCGAGCGATTGCTGGAAACTTATTATGCGTTTGCACCTAAGGGTTTGAAATCTTTTATAACAGCCATGCCGGTGTGGATAAAAGAAAAGATGTTTCTTAAGAGGATCATCCGTGAAGAACTGGTTAAATTGGGTTATGACCCCCAAAAGCCGGTTCAAATGTTGTTCCCCGAGCATCATTTGTCGCACGCGGCCAGTGCCTATTACCCTTCTCCCTTTGAAAAAGCAGCTATTTTAACCGTAGATGGAGTTGGCGAGTGGGCAACAGCCTCCATTTGTCTGGGAGAAGGTAAAGATATTACCATTTTAAAAGAGCTTCGTTTCCCGCATTCGCTAGGTTTATTGTATTCCGCATTTACCTATTTCTTAGGGTTTAGGGTCAATTCCGGTGAATATAAGCTGATGGGACTGGCTCCCTATGGTAATCCCTTATCAAAGGAAGTGGAACACTTTGTAGAAATCATTCAAAATGAATTGATTGATTTAAAACCCGATGGATCGGTTTGGCTAAATCAAGATTATTTTGATTATGCTACCGGTTTAAAGATGGTAAACGAAGCAAAGTGGGAAGCTCTATTCGGTTTTAAAAAGAGAAACCCTGAAGATCCTTTGGATGCGGTGCACTGTAATCTGGGTTTAGCCATACAACGGGTGACCGAGGAAGCCATGTTGCGAATGGCTGAAGAAGCCCGACGGTTAACCGGTGCCGATAATCTCTGTTTAGCCGGCGGTGTTGCCCTCAATTGCGTATCGAACGGAAAGCTTCAAAAAGCAGGGATCTTCAACGATATCTTCATCCAACCGGCTGCAGGCGATGCCGGGGGTGCTCTGGGCGCTGCGTTGGCGGCCTATCATATCTATTTCGGGAAGGAACGCATCATCAATTGGACCCCCGATGCGATGCAAGGCTCCTATCTCGGACCTGTCTTTACCGATTTGGAGGTGAAACTTACCGCCCGAAAGTACAAAGCGGCGTATACCTATTACGAAGATTTTGACCAATTGTGCGATGACGTGGCTAAAATACTAGCTGACGGTAACGTAGTGGGATGGATCCAGGGACGCATGGAGTTTGGTCCAAGAGCATTGGGTGGGCGGAGTATTTTAGGTGACCCGCGAAATCCTGAGATGCAGAAAAAATTAAACCTAAAAATTAAATACCGCGAATCGTTCCGACCTTTCGCACCCTCCGTGCTGGCCGAAGACGTTAGTGAATATTTTGATTATAACGGCATTTCGCCCTACATGTTATTAGTGCACCCCGTAGCTGAACATAGGCGAAATCCGTTGCCCGAAGATTACCATTTGGCTGATGTAAGAGAAAAGTTGTATTTTCTTCGATCGGACTTGCCATCCATAACGCATATCGACTTTTCCGCTCGTATACAGACGGTTCACAAGGAGACTAACCCCAGGTACCACCAGCTGATTTCAGCCTTTAAAAAATTGACTGGCTATGGTGTCGTTGTAAATACCAGCTTTAATGTGCGTGGAGAGCCGATCGTACACACACCAGAAGATGCTTATCGCTGTTTCATGCGAACAGAAATGGATTACCTCGTAGTAGGTAACTATTTGTTCAACAAGCGAGAGCAGCCGGAATGGACCGAAAAAGATAATTGGAAAGAAGAGTTTGTGCTAGATTAAAACCAAGTTTCTTAGTTTTTTATTGGGTTTCTAAGTTTTACACGGGATCGATACAAGTAAACGTATAGCTTAATGTATTCTAAAATAGCCAGCGGAGTACTGCGACTGATACTTCTTGGTGTATTCTTTCTGTTACTCTATTTTCCTGACCAGGTGGGCATTACCTTCCAGTATGCCATGGCTCCCTTGGCGGATAGCCTGTTCTTAAGGATATGTAAAACCGTATTACTAATCTTCATATCATTGGAGCTGTTACGATGCTTTTACTATATCGTGATAAAGGGAAGGTCAAAAGGTTGGTTGTCCAACCTATTAACGGTTCTGTTTCCATTAGTTTGGATACTAATTATTTTGGAGATGATCTTTATGTTCGTGCCGCAAAGTCACGAAGGTGTTCTTTCAAAAGCATCACAGATCTGGTGGGCAAAATATTGGAAGCCCGTGAATTCACTTGGATACCGGGACGAAGAACCAGCACCAGAGGCCATGAAAAAGCAAATATTGGTCATTGGCGATTCTTTCACCGCCGGACACGGTTTGAAAAAAGTAAGTGATCGATTTTCAAACCGTTTGGCTGAGATGCTCGGTGATAGCTATCAGGTCTATAATTTGGGAGTATCAGGTTCCGACACTGGGGATGAAGCAAATCGATTACTGAATTACCCGGTGGCGCCCGACAAAATTATAATTCAATATTTTCCAAATGACATAGAACGGGTTGCACAGGCTCAAGGGCTTACCATTACGGGTGGACAACCCTATGAAGATATTGGCGGTTTTGTAAATCAACTAGTACAACGTTTTTACCTGCCTAATTTTATTTACTGGCAGTTACCCCACGTACAGTTCAGTACGTTTGATCAATTTGTCAGTGCTGCCTACTCAGATTCGACGGTTTTAAAGCATCATTTTAATGATTTAGAGAAGATTATAGCCTATGGTGATAGTACCGGGGCTGAGATTTATACCGTCTTCATACCTTTCCTATTTCAATTGGTAAAAAGTGAAAATTATACGAAACCAGTCAAAGATTATTTGACCAAAAGAGGGGTTAATGTCGTTACATTGACAGAGGAAATTGCCAATATACCGGAGAAAAGGCGGGTGGTGGGGCGAAATGACGGGCACGCCAGTGCCAGAGTAAATGAAGTGGTCGCCGAGAAACTTTTTAACATGATTCAGAAAAATGATATAACCATTAGTAGAAAATAAAACCTAGGAAAATATGGATTTTTTTAATGACCTGTTTGCATTTCTGAAAGAAAGAAAAAAATGGTGGTTGGCACCGGTCATCATCGTTCTACTGTTAATCGGCATTCTCATTGTTATTGGGGGTGGGTCTGCAGTTGCTCCTTTTATTTACACCTTATTTTAAGTGATAATGACAAGGGAAGACAAAGCCAAGGCATTACTGGTTATTGTAACTGGAATGCTGGTATTCTATTTTATTTTCAAGAAGGAGTGGCTATTGTATATCGGTTTGTTTGTAGGACTGGCTGGGGTTTTTGTGCCATTTTTAGGCGATTTGATCGTCAAAGGATGGTATAAATTAGCCGAGCTGCTGGGTTATATCAACAGTCGTATTTTATTAACCGTCATTTTTTTCTTAATCCTCTTTCCGGTGGCTGTGTTGGCGCGCCTGGGCAGGGGGAAAAATATGTTAGGATTGAGGAAGGATCCCAACCAAACAGCATTTACTGAACGAAATCACCGCTATGTAGCTAAGGATTTGAAGAATGTTTGGTAATTGAAGAGTGGGTCATTGAAATAAGAGCATCTTCGAGAATTTGACCGAAGAACAATATTTTTGGCACGATGTAGCAAGGAGACATTTTTTTATGGATGTCGATATGCTACATTTTTGTATAGGGATCGAAGGCTTATGGGCGACGTATAGAAAAACAGTTACGCGTAATAAAGTCTATATAATAATTTCACCTATCACCTCTAGCGGGGGTTTACAATCATGTCACCCCTACCGGGGTTTACAATTATATCACCCCTACCGGGGTTTACAATTATATCACCCCTACCGGGGTTTTCTTCGTAGTCAGACAATAAACCTATAGTGTTGATTTTTGCCGTGTAATGACGTCGTGCTTTTCCCTAGGAGTAGCTATCTCCCCCTCGCCTGGAGGAGAGGGGGTCGGGGGGTGAGGTTTTCTTCGTAGTCAGACGATAAACCTATAGCGTTGATTCTGTCCGTGTAATGACGTCGTGCTTTTCCCTAGGAGTAGCTATCTCCCCCTCGCCTGGAGGAGAGGGGGCTGGGGGGTGAGGTTCTCGATGGCTCACCTACTAAACGAAATCTTCCCCCAAAAAAAAGGCTGTCTCTCAGGCTGAGTGGGAGCTTATTGGGTTAACCCCAAATAACAATCCGATTAGCGATGGAGACAGCCCTGATCCAGTAGGATCGATTTATTTTTTAGAATTTCAAGGTGATTCCTGCTTTTAGTGGGGATGCGTTGTAACCAACTTCTGCAAATACACCGAAGTTTTCCTGGAAGTAGTAACGAGCACCCGCAAACCCTCCGAAATGAACACCGCTCGAATATACTGTGCCTATCCAGGTATTATCAAAAGGATCGTTAGAGATTCTGTAACCAAGAGCAACACCAGCATATAAATCTAGGTTGTCGATAGTTAGAAAATGCTTACCAAAATGGTAGGATCCTCTTCCTGCAAGAGTTAGGAAGTTGTATTTCCAATAGGAGGTCCAGTTAACCCAGTCGACCTGAGCGCCGACACTTATAAAATCGTGAATACCAGCCTCGTAAGAAGCTCCGAGACCAAAGCCTCCTCCCCACGGCCCTCCGAGGTTAATCCCCGCGTTAAAGAGATTGTCTCCTTTTTCAAATTGTGCAAATGTACTTGAACTGGTAAAAAGTGCAATTACCAGTACCAAAGATGCGAATAGTTTTTTCATTTGGTTTGTCGGTTTTAACTTTTAAATTTATGCAAATCAACGATTTTAAAATATACGATTCAATTAAAGCCCCCTCAAAATTACCCAACGGTAGGATTGGCTTATTTAACGGTAAAATACAGTGTGGAATGGTAAATGATTGGATTATTTTTTTAGTTTATCCCGAAAGACTTTTCTGAACTTTTCCAGTTTGGGAGCGATGACGGCTGCACAATAAGCCTGGTTTGGGTTGTTTTCAAAATAGCTTTGGTGATAATCTTCTGCGGGGTAGAACTTGGTTAAAGGTGAGATTTCAGTTACGATGGGATTGGGGTACGCACCGGACGAGTCCAGCTCCTTGATGATACTTTCCGCAAGTTGCTTCTGTTGATCATCGTGGTAAAAGATAACGGATCGGTATTGGGGACCTACATCCGCACCCTGACGATTGCGTGTTGTGGGGTCGTGGCTACGGAAGAACGCCTCCAACAACGCAGCATAGCTGATTTTTTCAGGATCGTAGAAAACCTGTACTACTTCCGCATGACCGGTGCGCCCTGTACAAACCATTTCATAGGAAGGGTTAGCGATATTCCCTCCCGAATATCCTGAAACCGCTCCATAGACACCTTCTAAAGTTTCAAATACGGCTTCTGTACACCAGAAGCACCCGTTTCCAAAGGTAGCAACTTCTACCCCAGGAATCGCAGCTAATGTATTTATTTCCATTTTAGTTTTTTTAGTAGCACTTTTGTCGGATTGAGCACAAGATTGCAGGGTAATTAAGAGTAGTAAGCTCAATCCGGCCAACCGAGGCAATATAGCACATGTATTGAACAGCATTTTCATGGTATAAATATAACGTATAAATACATTGTTAAGTTTGTTTTTTATTTGAAGGTGTTCGGATTGTTAAATAGCTGGCGTAGCGTTTAGAAATTCCGAGCTCGCAATTTTGTAATAGAAAAAAGAGTAGCGTAAGATGTACCTTTATGTGAAAGCTATACATGTCATTGCCGTGGTAAGCTGGTTTGCAGGCTTGTTCTATTTACCTCGCTTATTAGTGTACCATGTGGAATCTCAATCCCAACCGGGGGAAGTCCGAGCGGCGCTCCATCAACATTTTGTGGTCACACAAAAGCGATTATTTAATGCGATCATGGTTCCCGCCATGTGGATAACGGTTCTTTCAGGGAGTCTGATGTTATATCTCACACCCGGATGGCTCGAACAAGGGTGGTTACATATGAAGCTCGGCTTTGTAGTGTTGCTCCTGTTCTACCATTTTTATACGCGCAAATTAGTCAAAGAAGCCCGTGAAGGAGTTTTTCGCTGGACGTCGATCAAGCTACGTTTATGGAATGAGCTGGCGACCGTCATTCTGGTAGCCGTTGTATTTCTAGTAATACTGAAAAACGCTTTTGACTGGATTTGGGGAGTGGTAGGCGTGCTATTATTCGCCATTACCATAATGATGGCTGTAAAACTAGTAAACCGAAAAAAAAAGAAGAACTAGAAGTCGAGATTGCAGTTAATCCATTCGTCGTCAAAGCTAGTCCCGTATTTACGATAAAAGTTGACGGCGGAAGTATTCCAATCGAGGACTTGCCAACGCATTCCCGTACATTCACTTTCCTTGGCAATAGCTACCGTCCCTTCAAATAGGAGTTTCCCAATGCCGTTACCCCGATGAGATTCGGTTACGATAATATCTTCCATATACAACCGCTTCCCTTTCCATGTTGAATATCGGAAATAGTACAATGACATTCCTACGATCTTCCCATCAAGCTCGGCAACAATAAATTCGAATAGTTTATTGTCCAAATCACGAGCCATTTTTTCCGGGGTATTCGACATGATCTCCAGGGCGCGTTCATAGATGGCTAACTCTCTTACCAGGTTGTATGCGGAAGGGATATCTTCTTTCGCCCCTTTACGAATTTTTACGTCCATCTTCTAATAGTATTGGTATAAATGAGGAGCGACAAGCCCCTACCATAAAAGCCATTTTCAGTAAAATGATACTTAGTTATACTGTACGTAATTCTCCCACCGGGCGATAACTTCCCGCATATCGTCGGGTAACGGAATTTCGAACTGCATCCATTTTCCGGTCCGGGGATGTTCAAGCCCAAGGGACTGAGCATGTAAGGCTTGACGAGGTAAAATTTTAAAACAATTTTCAACAAATGTTTTATAGCTCCCTCCCTGAATTCCACGTAAAATACGGTTCCCCCCATAGGCGGCATCGTTGAATAACGGATGGCCTTTATATTGAAAATGAACCCTGATTTGATGGGTTCGCCCGGTTTCCAAGTTACATTTTACAAGAGATACATAACGCATCGGTTTTATGACCTCGTAATGCGTAACGGCATGTTTTCCCTGCTCTCCGTCGGGATAAACCGCCATTATCTTCCGGTCTTTGGTACTCCGTCCGACATTACCTATAATCGTACCCTTAGGTTCTTTCATTTCGCCCCAGATCATGGCTATGTAGGTGCGTTCGATACTGTGGTGATAGAATTGGTTTGCCAAATGATTCAAGGCAAATTCAGTTTTGGCTACCACGAGTAAGCCGGTGGTATCCTTATCAATTCGATGCACTAAACCTGGGCGAATTTCCTGATCTTTACGGAAGGGAAGATTATCAAAATGGTAGTACAAAGCATTTACGAGGGTGCCATTCCAATTGCCATGGGCGGGGTGTACCACCATCCCGGCAGGTTTGTTGATTACCAGCAAATCCTCGTCTTCATAAATTATATCGAGGGGGATGTTTTCGGGTAGAATTTCATTGTCGCGAGGCGGTTTTGCCATGGACATGGTCACTACATCGCCCGGCTTAATCTTATAACTGGCTTTAGTGAGCTGATCGTTTACCTTAATCGCCCCCGCTTCAATACCGACCTGAACCTTATTTCGGGAAGCATTCTGTACATGCTGCCGTATAAAAAGATCCAGGCGCATCAGACTTTGACCCTTGTCAGCTACAATCCTGTAGTGCTCATACAGCTCGTCATCTTCTTCCTCTAGATTTGGCTCGTTCTGATTGGTCACGCTTTAAACTTTTTGTGTGGTGGCAAAAATAATCATAATAAATAACCCCCGGTGAAAACCAGGGGTTATTAATAAAACCGCCGCATAGGATCGTTTATATGTAGGCGATGCAATCGATTTCTACCAAGGAGTTACCAGGCACTCCACCATATACCGCCACCGTCGTCCGAACGGGTGGCTTGTTGCCAAACCGCCCACGGTAAGCTTCATTCATTTTTTTATAATCGTTCAGGTCGTGCAAGTAGACATTTACCTTTAGCACTTTCTCCATGGAGGAGCCGGCTTTTTTCAATTCCTTTTCGACCTCGTCAAGGACATGGTTGGTATGTGCCGTGATATCTCCGTCAAAATGGGCACCTTTTCCCGCTACAAAAACTAGGTTATTAAATTTGGTATGCCCTGAAAATAAGGGGACTTCCTGGTCCATAACTACGTTGCCAACCTCTTTTTCGGGTGCTTTTTCTGCCTTGGACAAGGTGCTAAGTCCCGCTACTCCCGCAACGGAAGCAAACAATCGCTTTAGTAAGGATCTTCTTTTCTCAATGCTCATGGTCGTGATCGTTGATTGTAATTATTTAAGTTAGGTGGTGAAATCATGATATCGTTTTAATTCCCATCCTGCTCCGGTGTTTTTAGCGCCAGTATATCGGATCGGCAATGCCATTTAGGTCGTAGACTATGTTCCCTCCCTTAACGGTCAGTTCACATTCCAATTTTTCTCTCGCTTGAACCTTGTAACCAGTTTTATCGTAGAAACCGAAATTTCCTTTCCGCATCGAGAAAACGGCAATATCGGCGATAGCTCCTTCCGACAGGTGTCCTAAACTTTCCCTTTGAATAACTTTAGCGGGGGTCCAGGTGCTGGCTTTGATCACTTCTTCAAGGGGCATGCCCATTTGTAAAAACTTAGACATTACGGAGAGCATGTCTTTCATCGAACCATTCATGCTTCCGGTATGCAGGTCCGTACTGATGGTGGTAGGATAAAAACCCTCTTTCATAGCCGGTAAAGCCTGAGTATAATTAAAACTGGCACCACCGTAGCCCACGTCAAAGACGATACCTCTTTTTCGAGCTTCCCATACAAAGGGTTTCACCTTACCCTTTTCTTCGTCGACGATGGTCTCTCTTACGTCGTTGGGCAACAACGTATAGGTGTGGGTAAATATATCACCCGGTCTTAGTTTACGTAAGAATAATTCTTCCAGCGGTAGGGGCGGTTGGGCACCACCGAAATCTACAATTACCGGCATTTTCGCGATTTCGCCCGCTTTTACTGCATTTTCAACTACCGTCCAGTCGCGACCCTGGAAGTGGGCGACCTTGAATCCTACGATATCGTTGCGATTTTTCAGGGCGACAGCAGCGGCCAATCCCGGATCCATGTCACTCGTATCCTGTTCCCACTTACCTCCACGCATTCCATTGCCTACGATATTAAGAAAGGAAAGAACCCTTGTTTTTGAGTTGTAAATAATATTTTCCTTAAAAGTATGGAAGTTCATCCACCCCGCTCCGCCACAGTCAACGATCGTGGTGACACCCACTCGAAAGGTGAATCCATCAGGGAAAACAGCAACGAATCCGTCGCTCAGGTAATGGTTGGGCTTTGTGCCGGCAAAGACATGACCATGGATATCAATGAGCCCCGGAGTAACGTACATGCCTTTGGCATCGACCACCTGTCGGGCTGAAGAGGGATCAATATTTTCAGCAACTTTTTTAACCTTTCCTTCAAAAATACCGATATCCATAGGCTTACTGATATTGTTTTTGGGGTCAATCAAGTGCCCTCCTTTGATCAGTAGAGAGTATTCCTGGGCATGGATTCCAAATGGTAGTATGAAGAATGAGAACAAAAAGTAAACCAATCTTTTCATGATGGGATAGGAATTTATGGAACGAATACTAAACTTTTGCTTGGGAGAGGACTTCTTGGATCCGGTTTGCAACTGTTTTCTCCTGGCCGGGTTTAAGCATCCAGGTTGTTAAACTGATGGCATGGGTACCCCCTGAAGTCACTTCGATGGAAGGATTTCCTTCTCTTAATTTTTCTTGAAACTCTTTCGTAGTTAAAGGAATAATGGCAGGGTCCCAGGCAATTTTCAAGGTAGGAGTATGATTTCCAAGCGGTGGACGTGTAACCGTGGTGGTCACACCCGAAACCGTCTGGGCTGCCCGCTCTATGAGGGCCGTGCGTTGTTCCCAAGTGTCCCATTCTTTTTGGTGATCTAGTTTTACGAATCTTTCCAATGCCACGTACATTCCAAGAATTTCCTCTTTGTTGACCTTCATACCTCGGCCAATCGTGGATCCCCGGGGAGGTGCGCTCAATCGTGCAGCGTCAACGTATTTCTTTTTACCCATTAAAATTCCGGCACTTTGAGGCCCACGCATGGCCTTACCCCCGGAAACACAGACTAGGTCGAAACCCATGTCGTTGAAGCGCCAAAGATTTTCGACAGGAGGGACGTCCGCAGCGATATCAATCATGGTCGGAATTTGATGCTTTCGGGCAATGTCTACCCATTCTTCATGACCAATCTGTCCTCTGTCCGATTGGATATGCAAAAACCACATCAGGGCAGTTTTGTCGTTGATCGCACGTTCCAGTTCTTCGCGGGTTTCAATGTAAACGAGCTTACATCCCGTATTGGTTAAGGCTTGGGTGTATCCGATCGAATGCCCTTTTTGAAGGATCACTTCCGATTTCATTCCCGTGCCTTCTAAGTGGGGCAAAGCTTTCACTTTTTCCGGATCCATCCCGGTAAGCACCCCTGCTAACCCCAGGGTGAGAGCTGAAAAACAACCTGCTGTGACCGTTGCTGCTTCTGCATGGGTAATGGAGGCGATACGTTCACCGACCTTGGTTTGTACCTCATCCAGCATCATGAAATCTTTAGACGATGCTTGAATGGCTTGAATCACTTCATCGGGCATGAGAGAGCCTGTCATGGCCGTATACGTACCTGCAGCATTTATGAACGTACGTATGCCAAGTTCCTTAATTAGGTCGGATGAAGGGTTAGTCAAAATGGTTTCAGGTGCTTTGAAACTGGCTAAGAATGGAAGTGCAGTCAGTCTCTTAATCAGATCGCGACGATTCAACATGATCGATGATAGAAATAGTTAGGTTAAGGTTTTTGAATAGCGCTTAGATTGCTTGACAATTTACACTATTTCACTAATAAATAGGCTGAATCGAACCAATTTATACTAGGAAAAATGGATAAATGATTGCTTTCCTAAGAATGTTATACGCTGCGACAAATATCAGCAGGAAATTTTCTTTGTATAAGGTAGGTCGGCTGTTGCTAGGACCTGGAGGGCATATTCGTAACCGATCTGATATATCGATTTCATTTTCTTAAAATCAAAAAGGGAATAGCGAGTCAACTGAGGGGGCTCTATCAACAAATTACATTTACTTAGTCGCCGTAAATTTTGATTGTGAACGGCTAACAATAAGGAACGGTATGCCACTTCAAATGCGCTTTTTAAAGTAGGATTCACTTGGAAAGGGTTACAATGTGCCCCAATAATAAAGTCACAATGGGGTTCGACATATTCAACGGGCATATTGTTTAGGACGCCTCCATCAACCAATTGACGCTCTTGGAAGGAATAAGGCTCAAAAAGACCTGGTAAACAGCACGAGGCCAGCATGGGCGGTAACAATGGACCCCTATCGAAAGACACAGTTTCAGCACGGCGAATATCCGTAGCGGTGATAAGGGTGGGGATGCGAAGGGAGGAAAAGGAATTTTCTGGGAAAAAAGGGTGTAATAATTGTTCCGCCTTTGACAAACTTAATAGGCCATTTCCGCCACGCGCAATTTGAAAGGTTCGGAAAAGTTTGAATTCGGAAACGATTTCCAAACCTTCCTCCGGAGTATAACCTTGTGCATAGAGCGCTCCCACCACTGCACCTGCGCTCGTTCCGGCAATGAGGTTAATTTCGATACCGTATTCTTCCAACGCTCGTATCGTGCCTAAGTGCATAGCTGCTCTTGCGCCGCCCCCCGATAATACCAAACCTACTTTCATATTTCCGGCAAATTTGGATTACTTCCCTTCAAATTTATAAAGTGACTAGGGTAAATATTCGTTCAATTTCCCTCGGGTTTCGATTATGATTCCCCTTTCCCCTCTTTTCACCGTCGCTGCTTCCCAGGTCGCATCGTGTTCAAATATCAACGTGATATCCTCCTCCACTACCTGGTCCAGGACTTCTTTTTTTTCTTCCATACTCAATAGGGGTCTGACATCATAAGCCATTACCCAGGCGATGGGAATGTGCACGGAAGAGGGAAATAGGTCGGCCGCAAATAAGAATTTCTTGCCGTTCATATCGATCAGGGGTAAGAGCATTTGTTCGGTATGCCCATTTACGTGTAGGAAACTAATGTGCTTAAATGGAGATTGACCTTTTTCAATAAATTTCAAATGGCCTGATTCCTGGATGGGCAAAATATTCTCAGGTAGAAATGACGCTTTCTCCCTCGGATTAGGGTGGTTTGCCCATTGCCACTGGTC